>Ga0155554_123_pt1 | contig 58301 bp, 51 predicted proteins | sample RifCSPhighO2_12_FD_107211 | JGI IMG/M metagenome (GOLD analysis project Ga0155554, IMG submission 107211) | Gammaproteobacteria bacterium RIFCSPHIGHO2_12_FULL_41_20 | reverse complement strand
ACAAACTTAGTCCCAAGCGAAATCCCTCTTGTATGAATAAACTGGTTGAGAGGGTTAGCCAAGCGTAATTGCCAATGTAATAAATACCCCATAGCAATACAAAAAGAATGAGGCGTTCTTTATAAGCATTCAACACACTCACAAATGAGTGGGGCACAGATGGTTTTGGTGAGGCTTGAATAGGAGCAGGTTTGAAATTCTTTATGCGTTCGCGTACAAATAATTCTGCACGATTGACAATGTCTTCTGCTTCTTTTGTTCGATGTTGAGTTAAAAGCCAACGCGGTGAATCAGGCACTAAGCGGCGCATAAATAAAGTGACAATACCGCCACAGCCGCCAATGATAAATAAAGCGCGCCAACCCCAGGCAAAAAAGGGAACTAAGCCATCAGCTACAAATGGCACGATTGCAAATCCAAACATTCCTGAGGCGACTGCCATACTTGTGATCTTGCCCCTTATGCGGGCAGGGGTGAGCTCAGCTAAATACGTGCTAATGTTTGCGATTTCTGAACCAGACCCCATGCCGATAATGAAACGCCAAATCATGAGTGTGGTGATATCATGAGTGAAGGCAGAACAAATTGAACCGATGGAAAAAAATAAAATAGAAAGATATAATGCTAATTTTCGCCCAAACAAATCGGATATGCGACTGTCTAAGAATGATCCGAGAATATAACCAATCAGACTGCTCGTAATGGCCCATGTGGCTACTTTTGTTGTGATACTGAATTGCTGTTGAATAACAGGCAATGCTAAACCTATTGTCACAATATCGAAAAAAGAAAAGAAAAAACCAATGCCAATAATAAGTAAGAGTTTTTTAGGATAAGGCCAGATGGGTAGTTGATCGAGTTTCTTCAGAATTTGCTGAGTGTCCATGTTGGTTATGCTCCATATTCAAAATCACATTCCCTAAAATTAACTACTTTTATTTTATGTACCCATTTATATCCTAACCATAATAGCAAAAATACAGGTAGGTCAATATAGGAAACAAACATGCCATGCCAACCAATATGGTTTTCCGTAAAGGCTCGATAGTTTTGTCCTGTGATAATCAGAAGGCAGAGCGCTAAGATCTTTTGAATGAAGCGCATTGCCGCCAATTTTATAGGAGTTTCGCACTTTGTTACTAGCTGCTTGCATCTACTTGAAGAACATTAATCCTGCGGGGATCCGACGCTTGCGCCACCCCATGGCTCGCAAGCTCGCCATGGGGGGCCCCGGCTTCAGCGTCACCTCCTCGGGAGTAAAAGATCTTCAAGTAGATGCAAGCAACTAGTAACAAAGTGCGAAACTCCTGTTTTAATTTGTTCACGGATGATTTGACGGCCCACTTCCTCAGCGCATAAAAATCCACGTGCGTGCAAAGCTAACAAAATAGATGCAGTTTGCAAATATATACTATGCATGATCTGCATGAGATATTATCTAGAAATGATTTTAAAATCATAGAACAGCATAAAATTGATGCTTATACATTTCACGAGGATGATAATGGTTACAGCATCTTAATAGTTGCAATTTTACAGAGCAATCTGGCCACCATATACCGCAACCACTTCTTTATTTATTGAACATCCTAGTTGCTTACGTATTCTTTCTAGATAATGCTCTATTGTGCGATGAGACAATTGCATGAGAAGTGCAATTTTTTTAGCTGATTTTCCTTGTAATAGCAGCCTTAAACATTGACTTTGTTGATACGATAAATGTACTGGGATATGCAATGATTTATGTATAACGGATATTTTAAATTTATATCGAGTTGAAGTATTTATCTGAGTGGTGCAATCAAACTCAATAGAATTAGGGAGTACAATTCGATTTTCATTAGCTTTAGATTCAAGGATAGTATCATGTGCTTGCACATTATAGTCATCAATAAAATCCGTAAGCAAATTACCATTATTAATGATCCAGTGCAGAAAATCATTTTCCTCTAGATCAAAAAACAAGGAATAGAGATGCTGACAATCTTGTTCCATTTTTACAATGTGTACTGAATTCTTGCTGTAATGTTGTCCGAATTGTTGTCCTACTTTTAACATTAACGGCATGAGCACGCACAATCTTGATAATTTTCTTCTAACACCTTATTAAGGTAAATACCATTGGCTAGCGTTCTACCAGAATCATCCGTGCAAAGCATAGGAATTTTATTTTTTAAATAAAACATAAATACATTGGAGTCACTGACTAGCATGGATATTTGCCTTTTCCCGAAAGTAATATCATGCATAAAATTAAGCAGAGCCATTTTTTGTAGTGGCTTGATGGCATCTCGAATAAACCTCGTAGTATTGATTGCAAATGCCTGTTTTTTATTATGCATAATTCACTTCCCCAAATGGATTCTATATATTGAAAATTATAGTATTTTATCCAAAAATTTGTTGCAAAATATAAAAATAATTTCAATAGGGTACGTAAAAATACGTGTTATATTTGTTCGCTACAAAAGGCCTCTATTATTAGCCAATTGACTAATAATCAACTTATTAGATAGGGTAATTCTACCCTATTGTGATTATCCTGCTAGCACCTATACTCCAAATGTAAAGTATATATTTTTACCAAATATTACGCCTCTCCCTGTCGGAGCAGCATATGCAAAATAAAAATCCTCAAGCGAATAATCCATGTGGTTTATGCCGTGCATTCGGATTGCCACCACCTTGCCGAGGTCATGGTGGTGCTGGAGAAGGTGATAGTGGCAGTGCTGAAGAAAATAAACATAAGGATGAAAAACAACTTTCAGATACCACTACTGCCCCTCAAACAGGCGATACTAAATTATCAAAAACAGACCATTATGATGCTGCGCAGTTAATGCTTTCATCAAGCGGTGCGATTCATCTCGCTGCTGGTTTATTATCGATTGAATCAACTAAGATTCCCCATGGAATTTTAATTTTCCGTGGAAAAGCAGAATTGACGACAGAAGAAAAACAAACGCTTCGTGAATTTATCAATGCAGTTAAAACTACATTTGATGAATTTAAACAAAAGTTGGAAGAAGAAGGTGTCTCTACTAAACAATTCACTGCTGATATCAAAAATGATGAGCTAACGATTAAAATTAATAATCCTAAATATTATAATGAGTTTATCCAGTTATTGAACAAAAAGAATTTATTACCTAATGCAGATGTTGAATGGCGTGAAGAAAAAAAGTGGTATCTGATGAATACAATCAATCCTCACGGTTAAACCCATTTGGTATTCACTCAGGACCGAAGCCTAAAGGCTGTGAGAAGGAATAATGGGTGAGTGAAGTGATGGCAGCAAATGATGAGGAGTAAAGAAACTTATGCCAAAAGAATCTGCCGTAGAAATGATGGATTTTAATCCGTTTTTAGACCCTCTACCTGAAGGCTTTAGCGGCCCGAAGGAAAACCTTAGGGTAAAAGAACGTTTTAAATCCTATTTGTCCATTGGCTTTTACCGAGACTTAGATCAACCAGATGGCTCACAAATGAGATATTATCTCTATGAAGACCGTAATAAGCCAAAAGAAGAAATTAAAACTTATTCGAGCTTAATGGAACTAGAACAAGCTTTACAAACTGATGTTGAGAGAAAAGATATATTCCGAAATAATCCTAAACTATTTATCATGGGTCATGGCGGTGATGATAGATACGGGGTGGGAGGTGACCATCCAAAAAGAGCTGAATACGCTCATCATCTAGAACTCCCGAGTATTCCTACTGATCCCAGTGAACAAATACATGGTGATAATTTTGATAAAATAATAAATGCTTTGCGAGAAGTTATCCATCCCCAACCAGGTGAACTTTCCGTTACCTTAGAAGTCTGTAATTCGGACAATCATTATCTTGGAAAGAAATATTGGGGTCATCAAAAAACATTTTTAGAAAGCCTATCAGAATCCCATCCAGATATTACTTTTTCTGGAACTGGGCCTTGGGATTTGAGTCATAACGATGCCGCGATAACAACTGGTAACAGAGCAGGAGCAGATGCACTAAATACACCTATCACATCGATGGGTGGCAATGTTTGGAAACATGGTAATACTGTAGCTTTTTGTAACCAGTTTAAAATTGGTGATGATGTTACTAATTATCAAGTTGTAGTAAAAAAATCGAAGTTTGCTTCAACTCAATCAGCCAAAGAATTAAAAATTAATACTGTAAATTATGCAGCTAAAATTTTAGAAAATGCAAAACTTACTCTTAACGCTAAAAAAGAAATTTTAAGAAAAATTAGCGGCGATTCTGCTATTCTTACCATCGATGACTTGCAAAAACACCCTTATTTTCAACAGAGGGAGTTCGAAGCCCAAGGGCCTGCGAAATGGTTAGCATTGCATGAAAAAGAAATATTAGAAAAAGAAATATTAGAAAAAGAAAAAGATAATTACATTCAACTTGTGCAAAAGATATTAGATAAAGGAGACAAGGTTGACTCAAGAGATATATTAGAACTAGCTTTAGGTTTAAAGAATTATGCGGAAAAAGGTTCTATCGAGGGTTCAGTATTTGAAGGTAATGATAAGTTACTAACTGATATTTTAGTTAACAAAAGGTTATTGGAATTAGTAATGGTAGCTTGTGGCAAAGTCCTTATCGCTACCCCGAGTAATGATGAATTAATTGACTTATTAAGATCAAAAGATATAAGCGTTAATAGCGTGGATGAACATGGCATGACCGCCTTGCATTATGCGGTACAAAATTTTTATGTTTATAGGGATGAGCCACTTAACCTTGTTAAAAAATTATTAGATTGCGGGGCAAATGTCGAAGTCGCAGATAAGGAAGGACGAGCGCCCTTTGATATAGCGATGAAACATGGTAGTAAAGGAATGGTGCAGGGAGGTGATAAATTAATCGAGTTAATGAAAGGTAGATTGCTGGCTGCAGCCTCTGACTCTGAGGTAAGAGGGGCGGATTCTTTGCCTAGGCCGAAAAGTATCTAATCGTAAGAATTCGGGTAAATGCATCAAGTGTCATTGATCTAATATCTTATTTATTTACTAACTCTTACTTAAATTTTCATTATCGAGTTAATAATTTCTCAAGCTCAGGCCATATATTATCAAGAATAATAACTTGTGCTTCCCCTGTAGGGTGAATACGATCCTTCTGCATTAATTGATTGCTTTCATCTACATTCACCAAGAAATTCGGTACAAAAGCAATGCCATATCGATTTACCAGCTCTGAATAGAGTTGTAAAAATTGCTCTGTATACTGTTGACCGTAATTCGGCGGCAAGCGAATACCCAAAAGTAACACTTTGCTATTTGCTTCTTGTGTTAATGCAATTATACGTGCCAGATTATTTTTAATAACAGGCAGTTGTATACCGCGTAATCCGTCATTTCCTCCTAACTCAATAATAGTAATAATAGGCAAATACTGTTTAAGCAACAAAGGTAAGCGCGCTAAGCCATTGCCGGTTGTATCACCTGAAATACTTGCATTTATAACTTCATAATCATAATTTTTATCTTTTAATCGATTCTGTAACAATGTAATCCACGACCTATTTGCATCAAAACCATACCCTGTACTTAAACTATCACCTATAATTAGTATTGTATTTCCGCCAAGTGTCGGTAGAGTTATAAAACAGCAAAGTAAAAAGATAAGGAATTTTTTTATGCTGGCAGATCCTTCAATTTTTCTTCGCATAGAACATCTCAATAAAACCGTACAGAGTGGTGATAATAAAATTACTATCTTACGCGATATTAATTTAACAATAAAGACAGGGGAAAGTGTTGCCATAATCGGCGCATCAGGATCTGGAAAAACAACACTTTTAACGTTACTAGCAGGATTAGATTTACCTACCACTGGAGATATTTATTTTCAGGGGCAGTATCTCAATCAACTCGATGAAGAACAGCGCACGTTGTTACGCGCAATGCATATAGGCTTCATTTTTCAATCATTTCAATTATTACCAACGCTCACAGCTCTTGAAAATGTCATGCTAGCGCTAGAAATTCAATATATTCGGCATGTACAAGCAAAAAAAACAGCTGAATTTTGGTTAAATCAAGTTGGTCTATCAAAGCGTTTGAATCATTATCCCGCTAAGTTATCTGGTGGTGAACAGCAGCGAGTAGCGATTGCACGTGCTTTTGTAAATAACCCTCATATCATACTTGCTGATGAAATGACCGGTAATCTAGATACTGAAACAGGTAAAGCGGTAGGTGACATTTTATTTTCATTAAATAAACAGCAAAATACCACATTAGTGCTCGTCACCCATGATGATCAATTGGCGATGCGTTGCCAGCGCCAATTACTGTTGCTTGATGGGATATTACAGCCATGTTAAAAACGCTCAACTTAGCTATTAAATTCTTATGGCGAGAATGGCGCGCAGGAGAATGGTTAATCGTTTTTTTTGCGTTGTTTATAGCCGTGTCTGCCAGCACAGGATTACATTTTTATATTGATAGGCTGATGCGAGGGCTAGATCAAGAAAGCATAAAATTCTTAGGTGGTGATGTGGCGATAAGAAGCTCAGTGTCGTTTCCTAAGGCGTGGACTCAAAAGGCAAGATTATTACAGTTACATACAGCAGAAGTATGGTCATACCCTTCTGTTGTAAGCGTCAATGACAAATTACAGTTAGTCAATATTCAAGCCGTATCAGAAACTTATCCTTTGATTGGCAGTACTATTAAAAATAAAAGGCCATTTGATGTCTGGGTGGAACCACGGGTACTGTCTTTATTAATGATCCAAAAAAACGAGATGCTAACAATTGGCGCGCATAAATTTAGAGTTGGGAAAACTCTAACAAGCGACTTTGATGCGCTTAATACCGGATGGAATATTGCCCCTCGTGTGCTAATCAGACTTGCAGATGTTCCTGCCACACAAACGGTAATACCCGGTAGTCGCATCGATTATCAATTATTATTGACTGGTCAAAAGGATCGCCTCAACCAATTTCGGAAATGGCTTGTGCCACAGTTACAGCCGGGCCAACGTATACTTGACGTGCATGACCAACGATTTGCGTTACACAATGTACTAGAGCGAACAACAAACTTTATTTATTTAGCGTTGCTAGTCGTATTAATAATGAGCGCAGTTGCTATAGCGATGAGCATTCAACAATATATGCGTCGGCACTATTCTTATGTTGCATTATGGCGCTGTTTAGGTGCTAAAGAAGCCCAAATTAAGCAACTGTTTTTTTGGCAATTAACTCTTGTTGCTGTTATTGCCGGAGGGATAGGAATTGTAGCTGGATATAGCATGCAAAGCATTTTTGCCAACTTATTTACGGATTTCTTGCAATTCAACTTACCCGTTGCTGGCATAAAACCTATTTTCTTGGGATTCATCACAAGTATGACGCTTCTATATGCGTTTGCATTTCCTGTCATATTAGAACTACCAAAAATACCACCTTTGTTTATTTGGCGAAATGAAATAATTACTTATTCATCTTATAGCTATACCTACATTGTTATTTCTATCATGGTTGTCATTGGGTTTTTGTACTGGAGTACAGATTTTTCGACGCTAATTTTATTCTTTATCGATATATTATTCATAAGTATTGCCCTTCTGTATGCAATTAGTCTATTGCTTCTCAAAGCCAGTCGAAGTTTACTCGATAAAACAGATGGCAGTATCAGACGAGGAATCCATCAACTTCTTCAATATTCAGATAGTGTAAGTTTTCAATTCGTCGGTTTTACCCTAATCTTAATTTTATTGCTTACCCTGAACTTAATACGTACTGATATCCTTATAAAATGGCAATCATCGTTGCCGCCCAATACACCAAACAATTTTGCCTTTAACATCGCCCCTTCCGATGTAAGTAGTATAAAAGATCTTCTGCAAAAAAATCAGATTGCTATTGAAGGAATTTATCCAATGACACGGGGAAGATTAGTTGAATTGAATGGCAAGCGTATTTTATCTGTCATCTCAGCAAAGGGACGCGCTAATAATGCATTACATCGAGAGTTAAATTTGAGTTGGATGTGGCAACTCCCCTCTGATAACAAAATTGTGCAAGGTTACATGTGGAGTAAAAAAAATAAAAATAATGAATTAGTATCTGTTGAGAGAAATTTAGCTGATGACTTGCAGCTGCATTTAGGTGATAAGCTGACTTTTCAAATTGGAGAACAAAAAATATCCGCTAAAATTGCAAACTTTCGCAGCGTAGAATGGGGGTCGTTTCATCCTAATTTTTTCATGATTTTCTTACCCGGGCTATTAGACCAACTTCCTACAACCTATATTACTAGTTTTCACTTAAAAACACATGAAACCAACATAGCAAATCAACTTATAAAACAATTTCCAAATATTACCATTATAGATGTATCAATATTATTAAAACAAATACAAGACATTGTGAACAAGATATCCTATGCCATTCAATATTTATTTTTATTTGCATTTGCTTCAGGTGTATTAATTTTTGTAACTAGCTTACAAGCCAGTATGGACGAGCGATGCCAGGCATATTATTTATTGAGAGTATTAGGCGCAAGCAGAAAATTTATTTATAAAAGCATTTTCGTTGAATTTGGCATTTTATTAGTATCTATACTATTCTCATCGATATTAATATCATCGTTTATTGCATCCTCATTAATTAAGATGTATTTTTAATGCTGTCCTTAGTGGCCTATTCAAGCGCTAATTCCACCGCTTTATGATTGCGATCAATTATAACTAAATATACTCGGTAACAATTGCAGTAACAGACCCTAGAAATAAATTACTTCCTATTGTAACATTGGGTTATTTTTAGAAACTACAGGGAGTGTTTTCATGATGAAAAAACTAGGCGGTCTTTGTGCATTTCTCTACCCCTTTTAGTAGCGCATTTAACGGGTATACAGATAGTGGTACAATGAATGGCACACTTGCACAGCAAGTCACTGCGCAAGCCATTACCATATCTATTAATAAGTCATTCCCTTTATAACCCGGATATTAATGTTTGTTTACAATTCAAATTTCGGAGGGATATCGGTAAAAACAACAAGGAAGGGAATTCATGGTTTTATACGTTAATAGCAGGGCTATGTACATGGCATTATTTGTATTGGCTAATCTTACAATGATTCCAGTCATGGCCGATCAGCAAGCTAGTGGTAATGTGTTCTTGAATTCGCAGGGTTTCTTCACTCAAGTTAGCCAAGGTATTCCGTTGCATGGCCTACAGCAAAGAAGGCCTATGGATCAACAGACTTCATTTTTTTCTAGATTTAGTCCAAGATATGCCCATATACTTTTTCAAGTAGGTGGTTTTAGTGCTATGCAAGGTCGTGCGCAGAACATTGGTATTGAGGGCCTAATCGGAGATCGTTTTACTGTTACGCATCATGATGATCAAAATATGCTACTTGGAGTTGGTTACTTTCTTAATAAGATCAAGCAAAAACGATTTAGTGTACTGTATGGGATAAATACATTTTATCTTGCTCATACTCTTGTGCAGGGCGATGTAGTTCAAGAAGATTTGTTTACGAATTTATCTTATCGCTATTCTATTACGAATTTGCCAATTTACATTGCAGTAAAAACACTTATTTCAGTCAGCGACAAGTACAACATTACTGTTGATCTGGGTATTGGTCCTAATATTATTCAAACCAGCGGTTTTAGTGAAAGCTCTCTCGATGAGGGTATTGCAATTCCAGATGATGCGTTTTCAGGTCGGTCAAGTATCGCACTCAGTGCCACGATTGGTATTGGGCTTAAGCTTAACAATCTATTAGGTCGTTTGCCTTTGGAGATTGGCTATCGCTTTTTTTATTTAGGTCAAGGGTATTTAGCCAAAGAAACAAACCAACTCATGAATAACCTTAATACCGGAAATAGTTATGCTAACGCATTGGTTATGTCTACAGCCATTAATTAAAGAGAGAAAATTGAGATGATGCGGGTTTTAACTTTACTTGGTCTGTTATCTTTTTTATTAATGAGTCAAGCAGCGATTGCTGCCAGTGGTTTATTATTTAATATAATAGCAGCAGGAACGCCTGCGAATATTAGTATTATATTATGCCTCAATGGGAAGGGGCCATTATCTTGCCAGAATCATACTGTTTCTTCATTAAATTTAAACATAAGTACTACCATACCTAATCGTAACTATCCATTTGTAGGGATAAAAATCATTACGCCAGGTTATACATTAACAGGTTGTACGCCCAATAATAATGGGTATTGTTTATTTTCCATAAGTAGTGCCACGCCAACAAATGTTGTTGTCAGTAACACTAGTTACCAACTTGTAACTGTTGGTAACCCTGGCAATTCAAATGATACAACGGGTTTTGGGGCAGTAAGTTACACATATAGAATTGGTAAATATCCTGTCACAATAAAGCAATACACGGATTTTCTTAACGCTGTTGCAAAAACAGATACGTACTCACTATATAATTCCAGTATGGGTACCGATCTTAATTCAGCTGGTATCAGTCAGTCAGGCTCTTCGGGTAGCTTTACTTATAGTGTCATGGACAATGGCGGTATCAGTGCAAACCGTCCTATTACTTTCGTCACCTGGTTTAATGCAGCACGATTTGCAAATTGGATGTCAAATGGACAACCCAGTGGTTCTCAAAATAATGCAACTACAGAAAATGGTGCTTATGCACTAAATGGAATCACAAGCGGCTCTGCAGTTACTAAAAATACGATTAATCCAAATACGGGTGCTGCACCTACCTATTATATTCCACTTGAAAATGAATGGTATAAGGCAGCATATTATGACCCGACTCTGGGTGATGGCGCGGGAGGTTATTACGGCTATGCGACGCAGAGCAATACTGCGCCTGGCAATACGATTGGTAGTCAGCTTAATCAAGCAAATTACTTTATTGCCAATGGAGTTGGATTTTCTGTAACACAATCGTTGGTTTTTTCTTATGGTGCGCAAAATTATTTAACGGATGTGGGGTCCTTCTCGGGTAGCCCAAGTTATTATGGTACATTTGATCAAAATGGAAATGCCGATCAATGGAATGATTTAGATGGTTCAGCCTCTTTATATCGTGGTCTGCGCGGTGGGTTCTATTTTGCTGGATCGTCTCCGTTGAAATCTAGTCTTTTTGCTAAGAGTGTTGCAACGAATGCTTATAATGGTGGAGGTTTTCGCCTCGCAAGCCCCGTTTAGGATAATCTTGGTTTTTTTGAAAGGAACCCGCTATGGCAAATTTTTTTTCTATTAATAATGTTGGTTATTCTGTGAAACACGGCATAATAGTTTTTTTAATTACGCTACTAATGTCGTTCAACGTTCAGGCTACCGTTGTATATACACTTGTGACAGTAGGTGATGCAGGAAATAGCAGTGATTCAACAACGGATTTAGGAGGTGTAAGTTACATCTATAAGATAGGAAAATACCCTGTAACCATTGCGCAATATACTGAATTTCTTAATGCAGTGGCGCAAACAGACACTTATTCGTTGTATAGCACTAATATGGCGGCAGTGACTAATGTCGCTGGCATAAGCCGCTCAGGAACGTCAGGCTCTTACATATACAGTGTCATGACCAATGACGGATATAGTGGAAATCGGCCAATTACCTCCGTAAGTTGGTTTAGCGCAGCTCGATTTGCCAATTGGATGGCGAATAATCAACCAACTGGAGCTCAAGATAATACAACAACCGAGGATGGTGCATATCCATTATCTGGGGCAACTAGTGGTTTGACTGTTAGTAAAAACCTAGTTAACCCAAATACCGAGGCCTCTCCAACATTTTATCTGCCATCTGATGATGAATGGTATAAGGCTGCATATTATAATGGTGGGGGAACGTATTATCTTTTTGCTACGCAAAGCAATACAGTTCCTGGTAATGCTATTGGTTCTTCCTCCAATCAGGCTAACTATATTTCCAATCAAACAGGTTATTGCACGACGCAATCATTTGCTACCTCCCTTAGTGTAAATTATCTAACTGATGTTGGTATATTTACAGGTAGCCCAAGTCATTATGGAACATTTGATCAAACAGGTAATGTTTGGGAGTGGAACGCATCAAATAATGACGCTCAACAATATGCTACTCTTCGCGGAGGAGCGTATACCTCGACTGTTCCTCCTTATCTGCTTGCTAGTTATTATTTATCTACTTTGCCAAGTGAATCTGCTGTGAATCTTGGGTTTCGTTTGGCTGCAGCAGCTTAGTGAGAGGAGTTTGTTTTTTCTGATAAGTCAACGAAGCTGTTAGCAGTGTACATGTTTGAGAATCTTAAGTTTGAAAGTGCAGCCACACAATAGTGCATAGGTATGCTAGCAAAGAATATGCTAGCTACTTTTTTTAAAGACTTATAATCCGTCAATAATACTAGCTAATGGTTGTGGTTTCCCTATGGCATATCCTTGTGCATAATCTATACCAATTTGGGATGTGATTTTTAATATGGCTGCATTTTCAACAAACTCAGCCATGGTAGCAATACCCAAGTGATGCGCCATATCATTCATGGCGCGAACAATAGGCTCATCTATGGTATGTTTAGCAATATTCTTAAAAAAACTACCATCAATTTTAATATAATTTACTGGAAAATGTTTTATATAGCTAAATGAACTTAAGCCTACGCCAAAATCATCAATGGCTACTTTACAGCCTATGCGTTGCAATTCATTGATAATGGTTATTGTCTTAGAGATTTGGTTCATGGTGGCTGTTTCAGTAATTTCAAAGCAAAGGTTTTCAGGGCGCATGAGTGAGTTTTTAATTAAGGGCAGTAAAAATGTTAAAAACGCTGGGTTGTTTAGAGAGTTTGCTGAAATATTAATGGAAAAAATAGTATTATTAAGTTTAGACAGTTTTTCCCCATGTTTTTCTAGAAGTTCAGTTAAAACCCAGTGATCTATATCACCCATTAAATTAAAACGCTCAGCTATAGGAATAAAGTCAGCAGCTTGAATCAACTGGTTATTTGTATCAAGCATGCGTATTAAGATTTCAAAATGGCTGTGTATTTTTTTGGGGTTGGTTGAAATAATTTTTTGCGCATATAAAACAATGCGATTTTTTTCAATGGCTTCTTGTAAGGTGCTTGCCATTAAGATTTCATGATGATGCTCAATAGATTCGGTTTTTTCTGCTTGGTAAATGAATATGCGATTGCGCCCCTCAGTTTTAGCTGCGTAACAAGCGACATCCGCTTCACTTAATAGCTGGTTAGTAGAGAGAGTTTTATCCACTATCGCTAACATACCTATACTCACGCCAATTTTATAAACTTTATTTTCCCATAGAAAACGAATCGCATTAATTAGGTTAATTAATTCCTGGCAAATCTTTTTTCCTGCACTTAAAGAGCAGTTCGTTAGTATTAATCCGAACTCATCCCCCCCCAGCCTAGCCAACACATCTATTTTTCTGATATGCTTATGTATCAAGCTGGCTATTTCTTGTAAAAGGGCATCGCCTGCTGGATGCCCGGCTGAGTCATTGATAATCTTAAAATTATCTAAATCTATATAACATAAAATATGTTGAGTTTTCTGGAGTTGCAGTTCTTGTAGTATGTTATTTAATGCTTTTTCGAATTCTCTTCTGTTTAGTAGACCGGTTAAGGCATCGTGAGTTGCATGATAATTTAATTCTTGTTGTAAGAATTTTTCTTGCGTAATATTTTGCAATACTAATTCAGCACCAATAATTGTGTTGTCTTTATACTTCAAGAGTGAAGTTGAGTAACGAATGTCATATTTTTCTCCATTTTTATTGATAAGCAGCACATCCTGTATTGCCGGCCGTATTTGTTTATCGGCTAGACAAAGAGCAAGAGGCTTTAATGCTTGATTAGTTTGTTTATTCACAATCGAAAAAACCTTTTCGGATGCCAATCCTTTTGCTTTATTAAAACTCCATCCTGTTAATTTCTGGGCTTCTGGATTCATAAAGGTAATGAGCCCTTTTGCATTTACAGCAATTACTGAATCTGCAATAGAATTTAATAGGATTTTGAAGTGTTCTTTTTCATCATAGAGTGCATTGGTTAGAGTTTTATTTTCTAGCTCGAGTTTTTTGCGTTGCGTAATGAATATAGATAGCAAGTAAGGAAGAAAAAAAATCAATACAGTAGGCATATACACATAATGACTTCTTGTCAAGTCTGCGCTTAGTAGCGGCACGAAAATTCCTGCGTTATATACGGTAAAAATAACAAACACATTTATGCTGGCGGTGATAATTGTTGTAAAAAATGAGGAGAAGATAGCAATAAATAATAAGGGGATCACAATAACAATAAATACATAAGGAAAAAATAATAACTCTAGAATGGCTACACCGCTTGTCAACAAGGGTAATAGAAAAAAGACTGTACATTTTTGCGCGGTTAAGGGATGCCAGAGTTTTCTCAGTAAACCGAGAGCGAGGGGCAGTAGTGATATCATGCAAATACCATCGCTAATAAACCAATGTAAAAAGTTATCTAAGTACAAGCCAAAAAATATAACATGCAATATGCCATTAAGTAGGGGGGAAACTAGAGTTGCCGTGAAAAATAAAATAATGGCACTTTTTGCTTCCTGATCAAAATTAGTAAAAATATGATAGCGAATTAATATCCATGAGGTAAAAAGAATTTCAGCGATATTGATTACCGTAAAATAACTGCTCACTGATAAGTCATTGCGAAACACAATATAGGCTAAAAAATTACTGATACTAATGCCGAGTAAGGGTATAGACCAATTTCGTATGTGATGGCGTAGTAACAATACAATACCAACCACATTAGAAACCCAGAGTGAAGTAATAACGCCGGGGGTTTGTGACAAAAAAAGACTAATTAATGCAAGAAGAAAGAAAACACCAGAGAAAATGCATGTATCACTTAAAGACCGTTTAAGTTGGCTATCCATAGCCTATAATTGCCCTTTTTGTGCGGCTTACGTGTTTTTTTATCATTGCATCTCTTTATCAAAAAAGCAATTTTCGTATAGTCGTTCCAGTTGAATAAAGGATGACAAGCGGCTAGATCGGTATAAAAGAACAAATAAAGCACATTAATTACCTATAATGGCGAACCCTCATGGCCCAATATTGCCCTACGAACAAGTGGAATAGGCGCACCGCCTTGACGTAAAAAGGCATCATGAAATTTTTGTAGGTTAAAATGAATGCCTTGTGCTTTTTTATAGTCTTTTCTTAGTTTTATAATAGACAGTTTACCTAATGTGTAGTTTAAATAAGTTGGATCACTTGTTCCTCGCCATGTTTCAAGTTCCGCATTAGTGCGTGTTTGGTAGGCTTCACGCATAAAAAATTGTATACCTTGTTCAATAGTCATATTTCCCGTATGTAAGCGAAGTGCCACAATAAAACGCGCATCTCGTAGTAATGCATCTCTTAATTGTGCAAGGCGAAGCTTTAAGTTTCCTTTTCCATATCCCATATCCAGCATCATTTGTTCACAATAATGCGCCCATCCTTCAGCATTGGAGTCTACATACAGCAATTTTCGTGTTTTGCTTGGCATAAACTTAGTCCATAAGAACTGTAGATTATGTCCTGGGTAAGCTTCGTGAATGGCGGTGGTAACTACGCTGCCATGATCGAAGCTTTGCATATATTCATCTGCTTTTTTAGGAGACCACTGAGGATCAGGTAAGGTTACATTAAAAAAAGCATCCTGGATTTTTTCATAAGGACCTGGCGTATCAAGTCCTGCATAGGATAGAGCGCGCGAGAATGCTGGAGTTTCTTTAATGTATAATGTAGAAGAGCTTGGAATAGTTGCTATTTTATGTAAACGAATAAACTTAACAAGGTTATTTACCTCTTTGGATAAGTCAGGTATTAACTGATTCGGTGATCCATGATTGTGAGCTAGTTCACGCATAATTTCATCTGTGTGGCGATGGGGGTCGAGTTTTTTTGCTGTTTTTTTAAGTTGAGCTTGGTTATGTCTTAAATCCGCATAACCAATAACTAGCAATTTCTGGATGGGGATATCAATCATCTCATTATAAACAAGTTTTTTATGGTAAAGATTAGTCCCGAGTCGAAAGTTTCCGAGTGAGCGAGGCAAGAGATAGGAGCGCAACCATTGCTGATATTGTTTTAATTCTAGAATGGTTTTTTGATTATACCGTTGAAATTCCATTAATAATTTTGTGTCCCGAGTATTTTTAACCGCCATAGGCATATCTTGTTCAAAAAACCGAATGATCCCTGGTATTTGTTGCAAAGCAATCTCGGTATAGATGCGTGGTGGATTCTTTAAATTGTGTCTTGCTGACTCTAAAACTGAGGCCGCTTGTTTTTCGCGGGCAATAATTGCTCGCAAGCGCTTATCTAGCGGTGCAAAATTGCGGCTAATTAACACAAACATTCCATTAGCAATAATAGAACTAGAATAAAAATCGGGATCCTTTTTCCACATCTTGATTTTTTCTAATTCTAATAATTGACTATTAATTACTGCAATGATTTGATCTCTATCTGCCAGCTGCTGGTTAGTGAGATTTATTGGATACAATTTTTTAAATTTATTCAATAGTTTTTTATAAGTCGTGACTTTTCTCGTTACACTTTCTTGATTATTATTCTCCAATAAAAAATCATACTGGTGTAAACCAGCTAATACCCCTTGGGTGGGATTGTAATAAAAGTAAATAGAGAAAAATTCATCAATGAGTTTGCGCGGATCAGGTTGTGCTGCATTACCATAGATAAAATAAAGAAGCCCAATAATTATAGTGAATAGCCTTAGTAAGGTTCGCATATTTTATTTCAGCGCAGCTAGGATCTGTTTACAATAGGGGTTTATTATAAACGGTGTTTTAAACTCTCTTTTTACTTTATTATAAATTGAAAAGAAGTAGCGATAAAGCCTACATATAACAGTATTACCCCTAACATTAGGCCAAATAAGCTAAATAAAAAGGGGATATATTCTACGTGACGTGATATTAATGCTTTCCAGTGATTTACAAACATAACACGATAAATACCTATAACCAACATAGAGATGCCAACTAAGGTAACGACTAAATGCCAGCCAGGCTTGAAACTATTAGCAAATACCAAAGCCAAGCTTCCAAAAATAGTAGGTAGTACGCCGCCCATGATATATCCTGTTTCAGATTTTACCATGTGTTTTGCCATATCAAGAGCATCTTCAAGATTAAATAAAATACCTAGGGACAGAATCACGGATACTACACCAAACCAACGGGCAAATATGATAAAAGTCATAAGTTCATCCATTTACATATAGGGTTTAACGTTGTGCTTAACTATTCGCGAGTCTAGCATTATAATAGGGGCTTGAAAAGCGAATAGCACAGGAGTGCATATGATCGCAAGGAAGCTAACGGCGTTTCTTCATGCTGGCAATCTATCTAGTACGCTGACATGGTTAGTAAGGATAAGTGCAGCAATAGTAGCTTGCTTTATGCTGTTAAGTTTAGCTGGCTGTAACCAGCATCTTATCGGTGTCTTGAATCCAAAAGGTATTATCGCTTATCAAGAACGTAAACTCTTTTTTGACTCCTTGGCTTTAATGTTAATTGTTGTATTGCCAGTTATCATCATGAGTCTTACCTTTGTTTATCATTATCAAATTTCACATCGTATTGCAGATTATAAGCCTGATTGGAGTCATAATTATTTTTTAGAAGCTATTTGGTGGGGAATTCCATGCGTTATCATTGTAATATTAGGCATTTTAACTTGGAAAGCAACTTACGAGCTTGATCCTTATCGTAAAATCGCTAGCAGTAACACAGAACCCATGGTGATTGAAGCCATTGCATTGCCGTGGAAATGGTTATTCATTTATCCAGAGCAAGGTATTGCCACTATTAATTACCTGGTGATCCCGGTTGGGCAACAAGTGGTATTTGTAATGACCGCAGATAATGTACCCATGAGTGCCTTTTTCATACCGCAATTAGGTGGGCAGATTTATGCTATGGCTGGTATGAGCACGCGCTTACATTTGTTGGCTAGTGAGGTGGGTGTCTATGATGGCATGAATACCCAATTTAATGGACAAGGTTTTTCAGATATGCACTTTTCGGTACAAGTTGTTGAGCCTAAGAAAATGCAACCGTGGATTGATGCAGTAAAAAAATCTTCTTCTCGTTTGACAGACGCTACATATACTGAGTTACTTGTTCCTTCTATAGGCAATAAACCGCAATTTTTTTCCGATGCATCCAAGGATTTATATAAAAGTGTTTTACTTCTGTATCAGCAGACCTATGGAACGACACATCCACGTCATGAACAAGGCAAATTTTATAAGGATTAATTATGCTAGAACACTTATTACTGGGTAAGCTAACTTTAGATGCTATTCCATTTCACACCCCCATCATTATGGGTGCTGGGTTATTTATGATGGTGGCTTTTTTTGCTGTGTTGCTTTTAATTACCATTTATAAGAAATGGTCATACGTATGGAATGACTGGGTTGCTTCCGTGGACCACAAGAAAATTGGCATTATGTATTTGATGTTATCATTTGTTATGTTATTGCGCGGGTTTTCAGACGTGGTATTAATGCGCTCTCAACAGGCATTGGCGGCAGGTAATGCCATGGGTTATTTACCGCCAGAGCACTACGACCAAATCTTTAGTGCGCATGGTGTTATTATGATTTTTTTTGTTGCCATGCCGTTTATGTTTGCATTAATGAATATAGCCATACCATTGCAAATTGGTGCACGTGATGTGGCTTATCCATATTTAAACTCCGTTAGTTTTTGGCTAACATTTGTCGGTGCCATGTTGTGTAATGTATCACTAGTTATCGGTAAATTCGCGGAAACTGGTTGGTTAGCGTATCCTCCTTTGTCAGAGTTGTACTATAGTCCCGGTGTGGGCGTGGATTATTATATCTGGTCATTACAAATTGCTGGTGTTGGCACATTACTTGCAGGCATTAATTTTATTGCCACTATTGTTAAAATGCGTTGCAAGGGTATGACCTTTATGAAGATGCCAGTATTTGTATGGGCGGTATTGTGTGCCATGATTTTAGTTGTCCTAGCTTTTCCCGTGTTAACCGTTACACTCGCTTTGCTAGCATTAGACCGTACGTTTGGCATGCATTTCTTCACTGACTATGCCGGCGGTAATATCATGATGTACATTAACTTGATTTGGGTGTGGGGGCACCCGGAGGTTTATATTTTGATCCTACCTGCGTTTGGCGTGTTTTCTGAAGTGGTAGCAACGTTTAGTCAGAAAAAGTTATTTGGTTACACCACTATGGTATGGGCCATAGTTATTATTACCTTTTTATCATTTATTGTTTGGTTGCATCACTTTTTTACCATGGGTGCAGGTGCAGATGTTAATACATTTTTTGGCATTGCCACGATGATTATTGCAATTCCAACCGGGGTAAAAGTATTTAATTGGTTGTTTACCATGTACAAAGGCCGGATTATTTTGTCATCGCCAATGTTATGGGTCACTGCATTCTTTACAACGTTTGCTATTGGTGGCATGTCTGGTGTAATGATGGCTATTCCTCCCGTTGATTTTCAAGTTCACAACAGCGCATTTCTTGTTGCGCATTTTCATAATGTAATTATTGGTGGTGTATTATTTGGATATTTCGCTGGGGCTATTTATTGGTTTCCCAAGGCTTTTGGTTTTTGTTTGGATGAGAAATGGAGTAAACGTGCTTTTGTATTCTGGGTAACTGGTTTTTATATTGCCTTCATGCCATTGTATGTACTAGGACTCAATGGTTTTATGCGCCGTGTTAATCATTATACGGATACTATGTATCAACCTTATTTGGTGCTTGCTGCTGCAGGAGCGGCATTGATATTGGTTGGTATCATGCTACAGATTGTTATGTTATATGTTAGTCTTAAAAATCGCTATGTGTTGCGAGATTATACTGGCGACGCCTGGAATGGCCGTACCTTAGAGTGGTCTGTTTCTTCACCCGCACCTCTATACAATTTTGCTGTGTTGCCAACCGTCAGCGAGCGTGATCAATTCTGGATGGATAAGCAAGAAGGGTGCGGAACACCAGTTTCCTCCGCAAATTTTCATTATCAACCTATTCACATGCCTAAGAATACTTCAGCCGGATTTCTTATTGCCTTTTTTGCTGGGATAGCAGGATTTGCATTGGTATGGCATATGTGGATTCCCGGTGTGGTAGGAGTATTAGGCATGGTTATCGCGATGCTTGTTCGTACATTCAATACACATACAGAGTACTTTATTGATGCTGAAACAGTGAGGAAAACTGAATTAGCACATTTGCAGGAGATGGCTAATGCACGGTGAGGCTATGGTTATTGATACGCATAAGCATAACGCCGATACAACCGATGTGTTTGGATTTTGGTTATATATTATGTCTGATTGCATTTTGTTTGGGTGTTTGTTTGCAACATTTCTAGTATTACACAGTACCGGTATGCAAGGTCCTGCACTAAAGAATCATTTAAATTTGTATGATGTATTAATGGAAACTTTTTTCTTGTTGGCATCCAACTTTACATTTTGTTTGGCGTTATTAAATATGAACCAAAGTAAATTATTAAAAGTGCAGTGGTGGTTGTTAATTACTTTCTTACTTGGTGCAGGATTCATCACGATGGAAGTAAATGAATTTATTCACTTAGCGATAGCAGGGTATCGCTGGGATATAAGTGCGCAAGCTTCCTCATTTTTTACACTAGTTGGAACGCATGGCTTGCATGTGAGTATTGGATTGTTATGGATTCTACTTATGATTATCCAATTACCTATTATGAAAATCACGCAAACAACAAAAAGACGCATGACATATTTAGGATTATTTTGGAACTTCTTAGATATCGTGTGGATTTTTGTATTTACCATTGTCTACTTAATGGAGGCTATCTAGTATGGGCTATCATGAGGCTAGCAATATTGACTATGGTACCGGACAAAAAAAATTAAGCATTTATGTGGTTGGCGTAGTAGGTTGTGTCCTGTTGACTTTGATTGCCTTTTGGGTGGTGATGTCAAGTCAGTTGACTAAGGGCCAAATATTAGCTGTTATTTATGCGGCGGCCTGTTTGCAATTTCTAGTCCAATTACTTTGTTTTTTACGTTTAAATACACAAACTGAGCAGGGGCGCATTAATGTAATGGCCTTGATATTTACAGGGGTTATTTTGCTGTGTATTATCATGGGCTCATTATGGATCATGTGGAATTTACACTACAACATGATGCATTAGTGTCCATTTTTATTCTTGAAGCGTTTCTCTTTAGGTTAAGGCCAACCTGTATTTGTGCCCCCTCTCTCTTACCCTCCTCTCCATTGAGCGGCGATGGACTTTTCTCCATCATTTCTCAATAGAGGGGAGGAGTAATAATACTATTTTGATAAGGAGTAATTGCATGAAAAAACTTTTAATTAACCTTGGTGTGTTGTTTGTCGCATCTCCGGCATTTTCTGCTATACCTATTCATTTAGATGATCAACCGGCTTATTTATTACGTCACACAGCGGTGCCATCAACAATCACCATGAAAGAAACTAGTCGATCTACGGATTTTAATAATACATTGCATATCCGTATTGCGCAGACCTATCAAGGCTATGCTGTCTGGGGAGGGGATGCCATTATTCACTTTCCGCAACTAGGAAATTCAACTAAACCACTTTCCTCACTATTGGCACTCCATAATCATAGTAACGGCATTGTATATGAGGGGCTGCAGCAAGATTTATTTAATGCGCCTACTTATCTATTTAGTACCGCACATAAAGAGCAAGCATTAACACATAGTATTCATCTGTATCAGAATAAATCCGGCAAAGATAGTCACATCACGGATTCACAGAGCCAATTAATTATTTATCTGGATGAGCACCATATAGCGCATTGGGCATTTTATATTAAGTTTTTTGCTGTATCAAAAACCCATGCCATGCCCAAAAATCTTGCTTATATTATTGATGCTGTTAATTTCCAGATATATCAGCACTGGGATGATCTTAAAACACTAGATACAGTGGCCGCTGGTGGTTGGGGAGGTAATCATAAAACGGGACAAAAAACGTTTGATGGATTAGAAGGGCATGCGCAACAACTCTATGTGCAGCGTGACGCAACTACCGGTATATGTCAGATGCGAACTGATACAGTTGTAGTTAAAGATTATCGAGCCAAGAGTAAGGTTGTTGGGTTCCCTTGCATAAGTCTTAATGTAGAGCATAATAATATTTATTGGAATGCAAACTTTGATGCTATTGCAACGAGTTGGTCACCCAGTAATGATGCTATGTTCGGGGCCATGATTACCAAGCAAATGTATCAATCCTGGTATAACTTACCTGTATTAGTGAAAGCAGGGAAACCAATGCTTATCCTTGTTACTGTACATCTTCCTGATACCAATGCTTATTGGGCCGCGGGGCAGGCTACTTTTGGTGATAGCTTGCATAGTAAAGAATTCAACCCATTTACATCGCTTGATACTGTGGCGCATGAGCTTAGTCATGGATTTACTGAACAACATTCACAGTTAGCTTATTACGGCCAATCTGGTGGATTAAATGAAGCATTTTCTGACATGGCAGGTATTGCAGCTGAATTTTTTGCTTATGGTAAAACGGATTTTCTGATTGGCTGGGGAGATATAAAAACAGAAGACCGAGCATTACGCTACATGGATAAACCCAGTAAAGATTGTTATGGAGATAGGCCGGGCAGTGATTGTTCTATTGATCATGTAAGCCAATACTCTTGGGATATGAATGTGCACCATAGCAGTGGTATTTTTAACCACGTTTATTATCTTTTGGCTATAGCGCCAGGCTGGAATGCTAAGCAGGCTTTTGATGTCATGGTGCAAGCTAATGCACATTACTGGACATCCACAGCTTCGTTTGCTCAGGCAGCATGTGGAGTCATGAAGGCAGCCCAAGATTATCACTATGATTTAAATGTGCCTGCGCATGCTTTTAATGTAGTAGGTATTGATACGAGAAATTGCATTAAAAATTAGCGCAAAAAGCCATGCTACAATTCACAGGCCTGGAATAACTATAGACAGGCCAAGGTGTTTGTGTGTAATATTTAAGCGCCTTACTGGGGGGCTGTAATTACGAGAACCTCTGACCAATGAGATTTTATTATGCCTAGCAGAAAACAAGATATTTTTACACGCGAGGAATTGCCTGCCGAAGTCATTGCGTGCCTAGAGGTTCCTCCTGAAGGGGCTATGGGGTTAGACCAGTTAGTAAAGGATTTAAAGCGTTCGTTAAGCTTTGAAGATGAGCATAAGGTGGTTAATAGTAAAGATATTCCTGCTGAAAAATATGTAGATAGCCAGGCTTTTTCAACCTTTTTACGTGAATCAGGTTGGAGTGATGCAAACATTAACTACTTCATACAATGGTATTCTCAAGCTCCATCTTATGCGCCATCCCGATTATCGTGCCTAGCCATGCAATGGAGAAATAAACAATTCGGTGAGAATCTTCTTCCTTCTTTTGCAGATACAGGTCGTCATGTTGCCTTGTATCACGAAAATGGTGTTATCTATTATAAAACAACCGTATGTGTACCAGATGGAGTTAGTCAAGGCAGAGGTATATTGTTTTCTGGAGCGGGAGCAACAATCACATCTACGTTCATGTTGAAACCAGAGGGATTCAAATTTATTGATGTTGCTATTTCTGGTGAGGGGAGTGAATCAGCTGCAATTATACTGCAATATTTAAATTATAATAAATTGCAGGTTTATGCTAAAAATAAGCTACAAGGGCTCTGTGGTGAATACAAGCAACATTTGCGAAAAGCCATGCAAAGAATATGGAGTGCTCTTGACGCAAAAAGTTATCAGGCATATTTCTTGCGTAAGGATTTGATAAATAGCGAAGATTTTGTTGAATGGGTTGAGACTAAATCAGGCAGATTAGCAACGTATTTATCCAGCTCAAAGCGAGGTACTACAGGAAATAATCAGCCTTTATATGAATCTTTCCGATTAGCATTAGAAAAATATGCATACATATGTATTTTAGAAAAGATTTTTAATGCTCAAGAGATGACAATAGAAGAAGAGTTGAAACTATTTAAGGTGACTCTACAAGGTTATCGTGAAAGCTTAGTAAGGCAGCGAGACATAGATAGAAATATAGGGGTTCCTGTAGTAAATATTTTTCAGTCAATTTTTTTTCCATTGTTACAGAATATATTACCCATACAAGGTCAACGAATAGTTGATGATATGGAATCCACTTTAGAAGAAGCTTTAAGTGTGGATAGAAGACATCGTGATCCTGTTGGTGTATTTTCCTTGTCAAGAGTTATGTGATATGTAGCCTACTAATAGATGAATAGGCCAAGTGATACGATGAGATTGATTTGCATCACCCCATGCTTTTGTTAAATCATTTAATATAAGATCAATGGGATTTTTTTGTAAGCGCATTTGATATTCTTTTATTGCTGACCATGTTTGCAAATAGCCAATAAATTGCGATAGGTTAATTTCTTTTTCAATAAAAAATTGTGGCGTTAATTGTTTTGTAAAAGGGAAAGGAATACTCGTATATTGGTTATAAATATGCTTTACTTCTTTAGGTAAATAAGTTTCCCCTAGTATCTGAAAGTATAGTTTTTTAATATAAATATCAATAGTTGGATTAATCGTGCAGAGACTATAGCACCAAGCCGCTATTATGCTATTAGGTGCAGCTACTCTCTTGACCTCATTATAAAATCGCTTAAAGTTAAGCCAATGTAGCGCTTGCGCTATAGTAATTAGATTAATAGTGTGTGCGGCAATTTGTGTTTTCTCGGCTGGCCATGCATAGTAGTGTATATTGTTTTTTTTAGGTGCCACAGTAAGTTGGGCCGGATTGATATCTGTAGCAATAACTTGTTTAAAATAATGGGACAAAGCGACAGCTGCTTGACCATTGCCAGTGGCGCAATCCCAAGCGGTATCGTGTGTTTTTATTAGTGATACTAGATAGCTAAATAAAGCCTGGGGATAAGTAGGCCTAAAGTGTAAATAGTTTGCTGATTGACTGGCAAAATGTTGAATATAATCCATGGTTACTCCCTCTATAGAAACTTCCCTGTTTTTGTAAATTAACCCTAATATTGCATATCCTAACAACTGTCTTAAATTTGAAAATTTTAAGACAGTTGTTAGGATTATAGCTCATATACAGAGAGGTTTTTTATAACTCATGGGGAGAAATTAACTATGGGAGCGCTGTTCATGGGACTATTGGTAGCCGCAGGTTCGTTAGTAGGAACATCAAGGATAGAAACATTATTATATGCACGGACCCTGCGCAGAGGAGCGCCAAAAACATGATCTTGTGTTTCCGTAGCTTGTGTTTCAGCATGGGCAACGTTGCTAGTGATGAGGCTTAGCATATGTTTGATATAGGCATCTTCAATTTTATATTTCTGGCAAAATGCTGCTATTAATTGTTTTTGTTGACCTGGTTGCTGGGGTGATTGGGTAACATTACCAATCAACTGGTAAAATTCTAATGTGATGGGTTTGCGCCAAAAACGACGAGTATTTAGTTTTGCTTGCGCTACAGCATCTATAGCACTAAGGTTGGATGGACTTTGTGCTATTTGCTTAATGCCGCTCGGAACACAGCTATTCCATATACAACATCCGTGACATGAAATGGTTTCCCATACCGGGAGTGAAGCAATATATTGTAGGCAATCTGCTATTACTTGTGTTGGGGGCTGTGGAGTAGGGTGAGTTAAAACAGAAAAAGCAGGTACTTTTTCCGCAAAAGTAACAGCAGTATAGTAAGAGGGTGTATGCTGCTGGGAAATGGAAGATGCTGGGTGTCTTAGCTTTGCTATATATTTTCTTAATTTGTAAAGGAACCCAGGATTATGGGCAAATAAATCGCCCATATCAATAACGAAGTGTTTCCTTGTATTAATTGTCTCTCTAAATTGCTGTCGATTATATTTTTGTAATGACTTGCGCTGATTAATGCACCAAAAGTAACCCATGCAGAGAGTGGTACTCGCGTAATTAGCATCTATTTCGCCAGTGCCTTGTATGGATGCTCGATGTGCAAAAGGGGTGTTCCCTGTATAATGATATAAATTCAAAGTGATATTTCGCGGTAATAAATCAGAATTATTAGAATAAAATCGAGATAATGACTCTAAGATATCTGGTAAATCATCATACAAGTTGATGGTGATCATATCATCTGGATGATGAAGCGCTGCGCGGTGACAAAGTGTATAAAGCAAGGATACCTTTGTTTTATCAAACCACCAATGCTCATGTGTTAATGATGGCTGGTGATTATATTTATCCTGACAAGCACGTAAATAGCTTGTGCCATCTTGATGTTTTATCGTATCTGCCATGAGAAATGAATCAAAAACAACCGTAACATTCTCTCCTAGGCGTGTTTGAAACTCATTTTGTAGCATGGGCAGTAAAGGCAAACATGTTAGTGAGGTACTTGCGTCAAAATGGTAGGATTGTCTATTGGTAGCAAGACCAATTACAACCTTCTTATAACCCTGTTTCTGAATGTGTTGATGTTGTATATGGAGTAAATTTTGGTGGTATTTTACTAACCATAAAGGCATCTCTTCCATGCTCTTAGGGGCATCGCGAAGTGCTCGGGAAGTATATAGCGTGCCATCGACGTCATATAATAAAAAAATGATCTTAGCCATACTTGAAATTTCCACTAAATAAAACACCAGAAGTATCGAGATTCTCAGCAGTTCCCGTTAACACTGTCATCCTGAGCGTGATACTGTCATCCTGAGCGTTAGCGAAGGATCAGTGTCCTTCTTGAATTAGTTTGACAAGGACACTGATCCTTCGCTAACGCTCAGGATGACAGTATCACGCTCAGGATGACAGTATCACGCTCAGGATGACAGTATCACGCTCAGGATGACAGTGTTAACGGGAACTGCTGAGAATCTCTGTGTCATTTTGTGCTTCGAGATAATTTTTGTACTGAGGAAAGTATATAAAACCCTTGCTTAAGGAATGCTTAAGGGCACCAGAGATCCGTAACTATTCACGCCCCCCCGCGCGCACCCCTTACTTGCAGTTGCTAGGTGTTTTTTGGTATGGGGGCTTTCTAATGTAGCTCATAGGATGGACGTGGCGATTCACTTAGGAACCCTGATTAACAGATTTAACTTTAATTTAAACAAATAGCTAAGGATTTTTTTTGCGCACTCTGACAGCCCAGAAAGATCGAGATATTGTTGTACACAGTTATCCATCCCGATTGATTTCCATAAATTGTAATCTCTTTTATGAAAAAATAAATGCTGTAAATTTCTATAACGCATAGGTAAAGAAAGTGGTTTGTCTTTTATTGCCATATCTGTGACATCAACTAAAACCATATTGTTATTAGACTGATAAATTATATTGGACAAGTGAATGCCTCGAAAAAATATACCTTTTTTATGTAAATAACTAATAACTTTAATGGCATGACTGAATAATTCATGATTGCCATTTTGTATTAAGGATAACAAAGTGTCCCCTGGCAGTTTTTTATAGTGAATAATATGGGCTTTTAATTGTTGGCAATACTTTAATCTTGTTACCTCTGGGGAGAGCACGCCTAGAGTTTGCAACTTTCGCGAATTATTTAAAAAACGTATAGCATAAGGAGCGTAGTAATTAGAGGAAAACCATGTTTTTTTATAAAAGAACTTAATTACTTCTCCATTCCCCGTGCTTATTACCTTGGGCATGTTATTATGTGATTCGAAAATATGGATATCCTGACGATTATATAATTTAAGAACCTCTTGATATGATATAAACTCCCTATTCATACATGCATCAATCCATTATGCCTTGCCTACGCCCTTTTTTAACAGCATCCATGCCCATAAAAATACAAATAGTAGTAAAATGCAAATAAATACCATGCCCCAGAATATATTAATATCAGACACGCCCAGAAAACCATATCGGAATGTGTCCACTATCGCTAAAATGGGGTTGCAAAGAGAAATAATATGCCAAACAGTAGGAAGTTGGTAGATGGAGTAAAACACTCCGCCGAGATATGTGAGTGGAGTTAGGATAAAAGTAGGCACAAACGCAACATCATCAAAACGTTTAGCGTAAATTCCATTAATCAAGCCACCAAGAGAAAAAATCATTGCCGCAAGTGTTGCCGTGATTAAAATAATTCCTGGATGCTGACATGGGATATGTGTAAACAAGAGTGAAATAATCATGACAATTATTCCAACCAGTAAGCCACGCACCATGCCACCCAATGTAAACCCTAATAATAAAATAAGGTTGAGCATAGGTGAAACTAACATTTCTTCTATGCTTTTATTAAATTTAGTGAGGAAAAAAGAGGAAGCGGTGTTTGAGTAAGCGTTAGTCATGAGTGATAGCATAATTAACCCAGGAACAATGTATTGTATATACGAATACCCATGGATGTTCTGTATTTGCGAACCGATAAATTTTCCAAAAATAATAAAATACAAGCTCATGGTAATTGCAGGTGGCAACAGCGTTTGTGACCAGATGCGCATAAACCGAGATATCTCTTTGGATAGCAGTGTTTGTAATGCAATAACATTAGGATAAAACCCAGTGCGCGCTGTCATGGATTCTCCGCAGAGGATTTTTTATTTTTCTCTATTAAATGCATAAATAATTCCTCTAGACGGTTTGTTTTGTTACGCATGCTAATCACATTAATATTTTTTTGTGATAACAGATGAAATAAATGATTAACGGACTGACCTTGGCGGATAATAACTTCAATAGAAGTATCATCAATAGGTTGACATTGATATTCAATAAGGTGCAGATATTTAGCTTGTGGCTTATCAATATCTAGTATCACAGTATGCATATTTAAACGGCTAATCAATGTTTTCATATTGGCATGTTCAATAATGCGTCCATGATCAATAATAGCAACATGTTTGCACAACTGCTCTGCTTCTTCTAGATAATGCGTCGTTAATATAATGGTTGTACCTTCTTGATTAAGTTTTTCAAGAAAATGCCAGAGTGTGCGGCGCAACTCGATATCTACACCTGCTGTGGGTTCATCCAGAATTAACAGCTTAGGCTCGCTCATAAGTGCACGAACAATCATCAGGCGTCGTTTCATGCCCCCAGATAATTTAAACACCGGTTGATCACGTTTATCCCAGAGATTTAATTCTTTAAGATACAGCTCCATGTTTTTCTGTGCGGTTTTTCTAGGGATTCCGTAATAGCCAGCTTGATTTAAAAGAATTTGCGATACCTTTTCAAATAAACTAAAATTCGCTTCTTGCGGCACAACGCCAATCAATGATTTTGCCTTGGCTGATTCTGTATCTATATCATGCCCAAAGATAAATACTTTCCCCGAGGTTTTTTTAACCAAAGAACAGATAATGCCAATTGTTGTCGATTTTCCTGCGCCATTTGGGCCTAGCAATGCAAAAAAATCCCCTTTAGCCACATTGAGGTCGATGGCTTTGAGAGCGGTCATGCCGTTAGCATAAACCTTTGTTAATTGTTGGGCAGAAAGAGCGTAAGTCATATGCTAAACCATATCGTGTAACACAATAGATCCTATTGTAATGGCCATAAGCTAGTAGGGACAGAATCTTTTAGTGTTGGCGGTAAATCAGCAAATAAATTTAAGTCTGTCCACTGGTTGATAGTACTAATACTAGTCAAATACCGAGGTAAAGCAGATGCGGGAATAGGTTGATTAGGAATAATAAAGCTTAATACTAATTGCTGATTAGGAGCATAAATAATCTTAAACAAGGCAACAGGGGCCCATACCTTATTCTCACCTATTTCTTGATGCTTAATCCCCTGGTAATCATAAATAGGGCCAGTAATAATATATAATTCACCGTATGTTTTTAGCCAAACATCAATATCATTTTCCAATTGTAGCCAGATGCCGTTATTATTATCCGGCTGTTGCGGTACAATATTAGAGAGATAAAAGCTTTCTTGGTAGGAATCTAAATCCCATTTATTATCTTTAGCTGGTGTCATATGCCCGCGATTATATTTGGGATATAAGCCTGTGTAATCCATCGGCTCTGCGCGTTGGCCTGAGTTTAGGCATGGATCAGGGCAATAATATTTTTCTCGGCTAATGTCAGGTTGAGGAATATATGTGCTAGTCAGATGGTAAGCAACCCAATTGGGTGTCTTTGACACAATGTTAGCGCCAACCAGATAATGCTTATGGCATACCTTGATTTCATTAGCATTGTCATGAGTAGGGATCATGCCAAATATCATATCCTGGCAGGATTCTTGACTGCGAGAATGCGCGGAACAAGAGATTGGACAATCAGTATTCGCGGCATAACTAGGGTAGGCCGAAAAAAAACAGGCTAGGAGTAAAGGGAATAGTATTATGCGCCATAGAGTCATACTGCTATTTTCCTCGATTCTAGCCGCGTAAGTTACCATAGCTTTCGTGGGTAATGCCATCCCTTTATTCAATACGACAAGCTATGCGATGGCTGTGAAAAATCTGCCAATACTTTACGCATACCTTCGCAGCATGCTGTTACTGTACATTCCGGATTGCATCCTTGGTTGCTAACTTGATCTACTATATGGTTCCACAATTCAATTTTATATGCTTTATTATCCTCGTTACCATCAACATATTGAGCTACCAGTGTATCCAATTCTTGTAGTGCGGCAACTAAGCCATTATCGATAGGCGTTACTTGACTAATATAAATATCATAAAACCCCGTGTTATCGTGATAGAAATGGCTTTGTGCGTCTCTTGAAAATTCCTCGTACGGAACAAGCACAGCAGTAGCAGGAGTAGCTAAGGCTGTGGTAACACTAGCCGCTTGTTGTTGCTCTAGTATTAAAATCTCTGCCTCTACTAGGGCTTTTACCCTGTCAATACTATCTTGCACTGGATGTACTACATCACCTTTTTCACTAAGTAATTGGGGTAATCCAACTCGAATACTAGTGATAACATTTTGTCGTACCTCAGTGATAAAGGATTGACTTACTGCTTTTACTTTACCTAATTCAGTAAGCTGCCATTCTAATTCATGCAACTTAGGTAGGATGATTTTTATAAAAATCTGCTCCAAAGATGCAGCAGAGGGGGCACCTGTGCCTTTATAATCGCTTATTAGTTTCCAACCTTTCGGTATAATTTCCGTAACTGTAAGCGCGGGTGGGATTTCTGTTTTAAAAAAGGCTACTATTTTCTCATTAAATGACCTTGTACATGCTTCTTCGTTAAGCGAAGCCTCTGTGGACTTCGGAGCGAGTGCAAATAAAGCAGGAGCAGGGCCAAATAAGTCTTGGATATACGGAGTTAGTTTGTCTGCTGCAATACGTATTTGCGATTGCGCTTGAGTTATTTCCAGGCTAAACTTTTTTATGTTTTCATCAATGGGGGATGACGCTGTGGGATGGTTATTCCATTGGGCAAAGTCTTTTTTAAGGGCTTCTCTTACTGCTAACTGTACCTCGAGTAGATTTTTTTGCAGCACCTTACAATAATCCTCAACCAATTGATTCAGTAATATTATTTTTTGTATGAATAAAGTAAGCAGTGATGCTGGGTCACTTTGTATATTATTCCTCTCCAGCACTTGCTTATTGGCTATAGTGCTGAGTTCAAGATTAAACTTCTCAAAAAGCATCGCAAAATTACTTATAGCAGGCTCTGCTCGGGTAATCAGAGTTGTTGCTCTAGAAAATAAAGAAGAAAGAACTGTTTTAGCAGTGCTTACGGGTAAGGCTTCAGACGGGGTTTGTTGACCTGCTGCAAGCAGGGAAAAGCCTTCGGTAAACTTAGGCATGTTACTTCTAACAATCTTAAAAGGTCCACCATATTCAAACAGGAATCGAAATTTTTCAGGTATATCTCTTAGTATGTCAGGCGATGTTTGTGTTCTTGGTGGAACTGGCGGCGCTTCTTTGCGTGATGTATTCATAAGGGTCGCTCCTCGGTATGCAATATTAAGGCTAATTTACGTTATTCCTAAATATTAGGATAGTGGTTTTAATGCTTGACTTGGCAACGAGGACATATCTTGAGAAGTATGAGTTGTAACCGACTTGGCAAACATTCTTGGTTGAGCAGAGACAGGGTTAAATACAGTTTTCATGGGCGAGACACTTATGGGGATAGCGCTTGATTTAGCTAACAATGTATGAAAATGCTTTTTTACATCCCACGGCAAAGGTAGTTGTGGCCAAAACGATAGTTTTTGTAATTGTTGAACTGTTTCGTAATCAAATTTTTTTGTATGATAATAAATGGCGTCCATAAGCGGTTGCGCAAGATGGCATTGTTGAATGGCTTGCCATGAGAAACCAAACTGGACTAGTGCTTGCAAGGTATTGACGATGCCAGCAGGGGTGAGTCTAGTCGCATTACGTTTTATTGCCTCAAGCAATAGAACATCTAAATGCATGACTTGCATGTCGTGCCACATTAAACCAAAGTGCGTTAATGCCCGTAATGTATAACCTGTACCAATGGGGCTAATTTCTGGAATGCCACGAGTTAGGATCTGGATAATTATTGCATCCAGCTCCCATTGTTTAATGTCTTGCCATGATAGTCTTAAGTGGCTCAGCGCCCACAGCATGTTGGTTGTGTGTCTATGATTGAATGTATGAGCATCACGGCGTATTGCGTCACAGAGCGGCCGTGCGAGCTGTTGTTGTTGCAAATCATTCCAAGTAATTCCGTATTGAGCGAATGCTCTTAATACATTAGTAAGATCCTGAGGTTTAAATGTAGCAATATTACGTTGAATGACTGTAAAAAATAACGGTGCCAGTTGTTGCTGTTGCAAGATTTGCCAGGTTATACCCAATTGCGCAAGCGCCCATAGTGAATTTGCTGTGTCCTGGGAATTAAGTTGATGGCTATTGCGTTGAATGGCATGTAGCAAGGGGTGCAGTAATTGTTGCTGTTGCAAATCTTGGTATGTGAAATTCAAATGTGCTAACGCCCACAATGTATTAGCCGTACCTTGTGAGGTAAGTTGATCAATGTGGCGATGCAACGTGTTTATCAGCAATCCATCAAGCTGTGCAGTTTGTATATCTGACCAAGTTCCATGTAAATAAACAATGCTGAGTAACAAATTAGTGATGCTTTGACTATTAAACCGCGGATGGGTTGCATTTCTTAAAATAAATTGGATATCAGCGAGATATTGTTTAGATAACAACACAGAAAGATTGTTTTTTCTCTGTTTGGCCAAAGAATATAAGTGAATTAAAGTGGGTATTGGATTTTTCACTGGGCATCCTTGCTCATCATTTTTACCAAATAATTCCATATCTTATGACATATTTGCGGCGCGCACAAGAATTCCATAATCCATATATTGATGTTGCTATATTGAGGGTCAAGCAAAAAAGTAGCTTTTCCTTAAGGTTCCGGGTATATATTTAAAGATGGGTTATATTTGCTATTTTAGTTATTTAGTAATTGTAATGTGAAACTCCTAATAGATGAAAAAGGAGGATACATGAAACCAAATACACCGCCTATAGGCTTACAAGTAGTATGTTCAGACTCATTCTCATTGCCACCATCAGGTGTTTATTCTAGAGACATGCCATCCTTGAGTTTTCATGCGCCAGCAGAAGGGAATCTTTGGGCTGCACATGTAGGTGCGGAATCCAATCCTAAGGCAAACGTAGTCGATGCTTGCCTTCCTCCTGAACGGGTTGCAGAGAAAGGGGAGCCGCGTAATCCTAAAGCAGAAGCACAACAAAATAATCCTGCTGCCAAGGGTAATCCAGCACACCCTCCCTCTGCTATTCTGCCAACGGTAGCAAGAAGTATATGCTCACTTTTTGGTGGCGGCAGTAAGCCATCATCATCTACTGCTGCGCAACAGCGTGCAAATGAATTTCACCGTAGTTTAGTTAGGTTTGGGGTTCCTTTGAACTTCTGAACACAAATAATAAATAAGGATAGAGGGGCAAAGAATAACATTTATGGCGTCAATCAGTGAGTGGTGGATGTGGGCAGGGTTTTTTGTGTTTATTGCTATTATGTTAACCATTGACATGATGATGCTCGGAGGTGGAAAGGCACATAAGGTGCATGCACGAGAAGCGCTGGCTTGGACCATAGTATGGGTGGCCCTTGCTTTAATGTTTAATTTGTTATTATGGTGGTATCTAGGACGCATCTTTGATGTCACTATTGCGAATGAGAAAGCATTACAATTCCTTACAGGCTATCTAATAGAAAAATCTTTATCTGTAGATAATATTTTTATTTTTATCGTTATTTTTAGTTATTTCTCCATCCCCGCTGAGTACCAACGTCGAGTTTTACAATACGGTGTACTGGGCGCTATCGCTATGCGCTTTGTTCTGATTTTATTTGGTATTTGGTTGGTGACTAAGGCGTATTGGATTTTGTATGTGTTTGGTGCTTTTTTGGTTGTTACTGGTGTCAAAATGTTTGTTTTTGCTGAGCATAAAACAGATTTGGCACAAAATCCCATTTTACATTGGATGCGCCGTCATTTACGTGTTACAGATGTACTGTATGGCGAACAATTTTTTATTTGGAAGCAACGACTTTTATATGTAACTCCGCTGTTCATGGTGTTGGTTTTTATTGAAATTAGTGATTTAATTTTTGCGGTAGACAGTATTCCTGCTATTTTTGCCATTACAAAAGACCCATTCATTGTCTTTACTTCCAATATTTTTGCTATTCTAGGATTACGTTCATTGTATTTTTTAATTGCAGATATGGCAGACCGTTTTTATTTGTTAAAGTATGGCCTTGCTATTATTTTAATATTCATTGGCTGTAAAATGTTATTGGCCTATTGGTATCATATGCCCACATGGGTAGCGCTGGGCGTAATTGCGGCGATTTTATTAGGTTGTATTCTGTTGAGCAGAAGAAAATTAAATCGCTAGCATTTTAGGGGTGTTTCAAGTGATTTTATTATCTCATCATTTAACTAAGGATTTATGTATGTATAAAAAAATTATATTAACCGCTGTATTGCTATTGTCCTTGATGGGATGCGCAACAGGAAAATTATATGAAACACCAGATACACTGCCATCGCAGCGCGCAATTATTCGTGGCTTTGATCATAGTGTTAGCGCATGGAATTGGCATAATGGCAAGGTAGTTGCTATTGACGGCAAGACGGTTGTTTACAGTATATTTATCTTGGATGACTTCTCTTATAATATTCCAGTGTTACCTGGTTCGCATGTTTTTACAATTAAGTCAACGTTTAATAAATCTGCGACTTTATTTAGTAGTCAAGGGCCTTATGAGGCAACAGCTTCTATACAGGGAACGCTGGCTGCAGGTAAAGGCTATCACTTAAATGGTATAATAAAAGAGGCTGCTATTGAGCTATGGATTGAAGATGATTCGGGCAAGCGCATATCTTATGTGGTAACACCGGATTATCACCTTGCTACACCATCATTAATAACGAGCTCTAACTAAAAAAGGATGCTGGGTTATGGACATATCATCATCTTCGCCTTATAAAAAATTATACCGATCTCGTAAGGAACGCATATTGGCTGGTATCTGTGGTGGGCTGGCAGAATATTTTGGCACCGACCCAACTTGGGTGCGATTGGTTTTTATTTTATTCTTTTTTTTAGGTGGATGCGCATTACTGATTTACTTGCTTATGTGGCTTATTGTTCCGCTAGCACCAGAAACTCTACGGAACTCTTAATTCACTTGCATTCAGCCTCGCATTTATCAATAATGATTATTCCTAATTCATTTTGTGCATTAATAGGCCTTTATGAGACATGTTCCGGCACATGCATACGATTTTTCTGTAGCCATTGTCTTGGGAGTAAGCACTGCCATCAGCTATGCATGGCAAGCAGATCCTTATAAAACCGTGGTTCTTGCTATTGCTACTCTTGGGTGTATTACGCATGGAGCATACGATCTATATAAAGAAGGCCGTTTAGGAAAAGCCTTAGGGTTGCCTTTTTTTCGTCGGCATGTTGGTATAATTAAATCTGCTGCGAATCATCCTAATGAATCTAGGGGGGAACTCCATGCCGCTAAACCTAGCTAAAATCCAACGTTATAGAGAAGAGAATTCTATTGCCCAGCGAACAGCCTCGTTAAGTGTTATTGAAAATTTAGATGCTGAAATTTCTATTCCAGTTATTATAAAAATTTTAGAAGACATATTACCTTTAGTTTCCGAACAAGATACGGCATTTGCAGATACCAGAACATATATAGAAGAAGCAATAAAAAAATTAAGAAAAACGGATGAAGAGCAAAATACATTTAATGTGGCGGGTGTATTCATTCGCTATCGTAACCAAGGAAAAATGATCATAGACGAGATGAGTGCCTTAGTAGAGAAAATGAAGAAAATAAAAGTTACTAAAGAAACCGTATCCTTATGGACCGAAGTAGCTTTATGGTTAGAGGGTCTATATAAACATATATATAACTTTTACAAAAAAAAGGACCTCATAGTTGATGGAGCACCCGTACGTGATAAAGATGGTATTAAAACCTGTGATTGGAAGGATGGCCTTTTTAAGTCTATTGTTGGGCTCACTAAATGGGATATAGGTGTCCAATACTACAAGTTAGCGTTAGCTATACAGGAACAGCTAAGAGCCTATCAACAAATGACCGCGCCTGTGGCAATGGAGGTGGAAGTGGCGGTAGCGAGATTACCTACGAAACCACGCATCGAAGAAACAATCACGATCGAGGATGACGGTGTAAGTGAGTTTGTAATCATTCGAGTTCCACGGCGACAAGCAAGTAAGGCGAGAAAACTCATCGAGCAATTGCAATCAGGGATGGCAGATTCTGGCCCTGAGGTAACACAAATAGAGTTAACCGGCAGTGAATTGCCAGATATGTTAAGCTCAGTAAAAGAGTGTGAACTAGCGGTACAAATAAAAACATTACAGTACGCGATGAGTTGCGCTTGGACTTCACATCAGACAAATATTTTAGCACGCTTTTACGATGAGATTATGTCCACCTTAGAGCAATATCGTAATGATCGTTATTCGTTTTTATTTATCTCTATTCCTCGTTCCCATGATGGATTAGCAGCAGATGCCGAAGTAGATCTTGGTGAAAATAAAACGAAGCCCATAGCACTGCTACGGCGGCTTTTCAAACTCAGAGAAGAACTAATGGAGAAAAACAGTAAGCATTTATTACCTAAAGTGAATGCTCTTTTAACTGATGTTATTCATATGCTTCGCGAGTTACGTCCTCAACCTATATTGCTTCTTAGACGGGATAGTAATAGACATTCTGATGAGGCCTTGACAGATGATACGGCAGCTGCGGCGCATTCTACTCCATAATGTCTCGAAAACTCCGCACCGCGCTCTTACCCAGTTTCCTATTCATTTTAGAAGAAAACTAATGTTGAAGTAATAAGAGTGCTGCAGATTGAAGAGTAGGCCAGGCAACCGAATTAGGCACATTATACTCATGATGTCCAGCATAAGGGATCTCGGCTAGCTTAATAACATCACCTTTCTTTATTGCTTGTTGTGAATAAGCATAACTAAAACTGCTAGGAGTAACCAGATCATTTTCTCCGTACAATAATACCTGTGGCACACCTAAGGGAAGTAATTCATTCGGGGAAGCTTGGCGATAATGAATCAGTCTTTGTTCCGGGATATTACCTAGTAAGCGGCTAATCACATCGGTGCCGCACATAATCTCTCCTTGTTTTTGAAACATCAGTAAATCAGGCACACCACCTAAAACAATAGCGCCTTGTAGTTTTATAGGGTTTTTCACATATAATTCACTATTGGGTGGCAAATGATGGCGACCAGCTAACCATAGCGCTAAATGCCCGCCTGCAGAGTGTCCTATAACAATGACATGTTTTAAATCGAGTGGATATTTATGGGCTAAATTATTTAAAAAATCCGCGGCATGTGCCACATCCAGAAATGTACCAGGCCAACCACCGCCATTGTTATCTACACTGCGATATTCGATATTCCAGGTTGCAATACCATTATCTCGAAACGCATCAGCTAGTGCTGCTGTATTTTGTAAGTTAGCATATTTTGCTAACCAGCATCCGCCATGAATAATAATAGCGACAGGATAGGGACCCGAGCCACTACGAGGTAAACGGAGGTCGCCGAATTGTAATGGATCATAGCCATAAAAAACGCGTTGATCAGCTGGTTTGCTATGTAAGGCATTTACATCTTGAGAAGTGAAAAACCATTTAGTTGCTGTGGGTGTTGGCGATGACCAAGCAAGAGTGATCCAGCAGATATTAAATACAATTAATAAGACATTGGCTGGTATATGCATTACTATGCGAGATAAGTGAATAAGAAAAAGATCCAGGATTATAGGGTCTGTTTACAATTCAAACCTCGGTTGCAAAAAGAAAGATATCGGCCAAAACAGGCAAAAATTCTTGCTAAATATGTTTAATATTCTCTAGCAAATTTCCCCACATCTTGTCTCGACCCCCTTTTTTTCACATTGATGTTTGAATTGTAAACAGACCCTAATATTATTACCTGGATCAATTTCTTACTAATTAAAAGGGAGTTAATCGATAACGGTGACTTCTTCAGCCTGAAGTCCTTTCTGTCCCTGGGTAACAGAAAATTCTACGCGCTGACCTTCTTCTAGGGATTTGTAACCACTACCATTGATTGCTTTAAAATGGACAAAAACATCGTCGCCTTTGTCGCGTTGGATAAAGCCAAACCCTTTGCTATTGTTGAACCATTTAACGGTTCCTTTTTCACGTGCTGCCATAAAATAATAAACCTCTTTAGTTAAAAATGACTTTTGTATTACTATAAAATAATAGCTTTCATAATAATACGAGCATACTGTAACAGAATTAATAATAGATAGAAATAAAAGATTTATCCAGGAGTTCTCACTGAGATTTCTCTAGTCTGCGTGGCGGGTTTGTTAATTATAAACTAAGATTAAAATATAGAACACCTGAGACCAGCGCAATGACAATAAGCGTCGCGGTAAAAATTGGCCATTATGTGCGGTATGTTGCAGTAACATTCGGTGTTTTGACCATAATTCTTAGTGGATTCCTACTTTTAAGCTGGTATATGCAATTATTTATAACAGTTTCACCAACCCCTATGGCTTATAATACGGCCCTTGGATTCTTATTATTAGGGGTAGGTATTGTTATTAGTGTGTATCAACGGTATGCAAGCTATGTGTCCGTAATTATATTTTTTGTTATTTTAATCAGTGTATTACCAATGGTTTCAAGTGTAGTAGATGAGGACTCTTATATAGCTCGGTTTTTTTCTGCTTACTTATACTTTGCCAATATTAAGTATATGGCTCCCAACACAGCACTTAACTTCACTTTCTCTTGTCTAGTGCTTGCCATGTTACATGCCAAGTGGCCACATCAATACTACATTATCATTAGCGGCTTCTTTAGCCTGATTGTGCTTAATGTAAGTATTATTTACTTATCTGGGTATTTTCTTGATATTGAAACATTATATCAATGGGGTGGCGCAAAGCCTATGGCTTTTAGTACAGCGCTGGGTTTCGTCCTGTTAGGCTGCGCCTTGGTGTTTTGCACATTATATCAAGGATTGCAAGATAACCGAGATATTGCTAGTTATGCGCCCCTTGTTATTACCATGGTATTGTTGCTAGGGACTATTTTGTATTGGCGTGCTTTAAAAAGTCATGAGACCTTCAACTCAACAGGTTATCCGTTTTATATCCCCGATATCGCTTTTGTTATAGGGTGTATTATCGCTGTTTTGGTGGGATTAACGTTGCGTTATGCCATTTATTCAAGGCGATATGCTAATCAAGCGCTGGCGGAATCAAAAAAAACAAAAGCCGCGCTTTTATTGGTTAAGACGACATTAGAATCCGTAAAGGATGGTATCTTAGTGACCGATAACAAAGGAAACATCGTTAGCTATAATCAACGCCTACTGGAAATATGGAATGTCCCTGTCTCTTTCGCGAATCCAGCCAAAAATCATCCTATATTATTTCAATACCTCATCAACCAAGTACAAAATCCAGAGGCTTTTATACAGCATTATCAAGATACCTCAATCATTCATCATGAAGAAGACTTTCATGAAATTCAGTTAAAAGATGGTAAAGTGTTTGAGTGTTATGTGAGATTACAAAGAATAGGCAAAAAAATCGTAGGGAAAGTATCCAGCTATCGTGATGTTACAGAACGAAAAAAAATGCTGGAACAATTAACATATCAAAACACACATGATAGTTTAACTCATCTTCCTAACCGTTTATTACTAGAGGATAGGTTAACGCAAGCTATTTTCTTGGCTAGTCAATCAAAACGTGTTGTGGCAGTACTATTCTTCAATGTAAATCATTTTAAATATTTTAATGATAGATTTGGCAATCACATAGGTGATCAGTTATTAAAAGAAATTGCAGTACGGCTAAATAGCAACCTGGTGATAGGTGATACCCTATCGCGCATTGACAGCGACCAATTTGTTATTGTTTTAACTACACTCAAGCAAGAAGAAGATTGCCTCGCTCATGTGCAAAAATACTTATCCATTTTAGATGAAAAATTCAGTATTGAGGGGCGCGAGTATAGATTGAACTTCAGGGCGGGAATTAGCCTATATCCTAAAGACTGTCAGGATGCTGAAGCGCTTTTAAAGTTCTCTGAAACAGCCATGTATAGTATAGACATGAAGGATGAACAACGATTTCACTTTTACACGGAAAAGCTTCAGTTACAAGCATTAGAACGAGTTTCTTTAGAGAATGAGTTAAAGAATGCTATAGAAAAAAACGAGTTTGTATTGCATTACCAACCTATTATTAATTTACAAACAAAAACGGCAAGAGGCGTTGAAGTCCTGATTCGCTGGAATCACCCACAACGAGGCATAATACTCCCTGGAAAGTTTATACCTATTGCCGAAAAATCTGGACTAATTATCCCTATCGGCGATTGGGTAATAAAAGAAGTCTGTTTGCAATTAAAAAAATGGAATATGCAGGGATTAACCTATATTCGGGCGGCAATTAACATTTCTAGTCAGCAACTTTTGCAAAAGGACTTTGAAGAAAACATATGTAATAACCTAATAGAAAATAATCTTAAGCCGCATAATCTGGAAATTGAAATTACAGAAAGTGAAATCATGAAGAACTCAAAATACTTTATTCGCCGCCTTAAGTCCTTGCGAAAGCTGGGTATACATATTGCCATTGATGATTTTGGAATAGGATATTCAAATCTAGGTTATCTGCGACGCTTCCCTTTTCATACCATTAAAATTGACCGATCTTTTGTGCACGGGTTGGAGACAAGTATGGATGCTATTGCCATAATAAAATCCATAGTTAATATGGCAAAGAGCTTACATTTAAAAGTGATTATTGAGGGCATTGAGAATAAAGAACAATTAGCATTTGTATGCTCGTTGCAATGTGACGAGGCACAAGGATTTTATTTCCACAGACCAACAGACGCAGAGTCTGTTACAACATTGTTGATAGAAGATCATGTATATTTTGATTAGAGTCTGTCACAACTGAGTTAACCCACCTTTAAAAATACAACTTTTCCTGGCTAAAATGGGACAGCTGCTAAAGCTCTATTGTCGCTTGACTCTAACATACACAGTCTGTCAGTATTAATCCCATTTTTGATTATTCTGGAGCATGGGATATGCCTGCATTAACAGTGGAATTCAAGAACATCACGCTTAGCTACACTAGCGGAGTAATGACCATTTTTCGACATACTGGTCCAGAGCAGAGCATCGAAGATGAGTGCGCAATAGGAGGTTTTGCTATTGTAGATGGTTACGTACTAATGGATGATGCATTAAGATATTCTCATAGTATTGCAGAGATAAGAGCAATGAAGTTTGTTAATGAATTTATCACTGCAAGTCATGACGATGTTAACTTGTATCATGAAAAGGAAAGCGCTACATCTCATCACCATCACATCAGATTTAATTCTATGTTAACTGAAGAACAGGTTCACCGGGTTCTTTCTATACTGCATCAACAGGAATTATTAAGTGAAGAAGATATAGATGATTTTTTAAGGAAATTCCGAGACCGATATACATCGAGTCGAGCCGAATTAGATAAAAACACAAGAGAAGGTAGAATTAAGGAATGTCAAGATAACATAACAGCTCTTAAACTACAGCTGGCTCAGGAAATGGGACAGTTACAGGATAAAGAATTGCCAGAAAAGCTAAACATATTATTAATGCTCAATCGAGATGTAACGCAAGAGCCCGAGGCACAGCAACTCCAGGGTTTGCAAGTACTTCGGTACCGCGCTCGCTTATCCGCATTGCAGACAGAGTTGGATACGCTGCAACGTTTGGGAGATAAAGCAACAGATGAACAAGTGATTACTCGATATATAAGCACTATCACCGATAATGATATCCTTTTTGATTTACATGCCTATCTTCAGGGCGGTAAATTTGACTACCTGAGAACGAAAATAGGGTGTGAAATAGTTGTGAATATGTATCAAGGTACTCATCGAGATGGGTTTGACAATGAAGCCATGATGCCTTTTTGGGTAAGAAAAGAAAGCGCTACATTTCGCGATGTACTTACGGCAGATACTACACGTTGTTGGGCGAACATTGAAAAAGCCCTTACATTACAAATAGCGCATAATGTACAAACTCAGTCTAAATTTACCCCTGTCATAGGTGAAATGTACGCGCAACAATATACTCAATATCGATTTTTTGATAAACCACATGGCAAAAAAGCAGAGAAGAGAACCAGTAAAACATATGATGCATTTGCTCGTGGTGATAGTGCAACTCTAGATAGAAAATATAAAAAAATGTTTTCCAGGGTAGGCGGTAGTGACTAAGCGAGAAGAATCAAGTTTTTATTTATCGTAATTTAGTGTAACATCTCGCCAATTTAGGGTCTGTTGGCAATTTAAATTGTCAACAGACCCTAAGTTTCCACAAGCGAAAGTGGCGGAATTGGTAGACGCGCTGGATTTAGGTTCCAGTGGGGTAACCCGTGAGAGTTCGAGTCTCTCCTTTCGCATGCCTTATTGGGGTCTGTTGACAATTTAAATTTCAACAGACCCTGTAGTTAAGCGCGAAATTTTTTAGTAAAAATCAATAATTATTTTGAGGTTTGTTTGTATGCAAGTATCGGTAGAGTCTCCAAGTAAACTTGAACGTCGTATTACGGTTAGTGTCCCTGTTGAAGAAGTTGAAAATGCCTTTGATAAACGCATTATGCATATTGCGCAAACAGCCGAACTTAAAGGGTTTCGTCGAGGAAAGGCCCCCTTATCCTATGTAAAACAGCGATTTGGTGGAGAAGCGCGTAATGAGGCATTAAGCACTGTCATTCAATCCTCTTTGTATGAGGCATTAAAGAAAGAAAACTTACACCCGGTGAATACCCCACAAATTGAACCTAAAATGCTGCAGCCGAATCAGCCTTTGGAGTACATTGCTGTATTTGAAGTGATGCCAGATATTGACGCCATCCATTTTACAGATGCCAGAGTAGAAAAATTGGCTGTAACAATTACAGAAGCAGATGTAGATGAAGCCATTGAGCGTTTACGTTTTCATCGTGTAACATGGCGAAAAGTGGATCGTTCCGCTCAAGAAAAAGATCAAGTAATAATAAATTATCATACAATTCAAGGTGATGTACCTGATCTTAAAAATAAAGTCACGCACTTCGAACTAGTATTAGGTAGTAAAAAAACGCTTCCTGGATTTGAAGAGGGGTTGTTTGGTGCAAAAGCTGGCGAAGAAAGAACCCTGCATTTGCAATTTCCTCAGGATTTTTCTACTAAAGAAAAAGCGGGTATGCCGGTTGACTTTATTGTACAAATTCTTGAGGTAAAAGAAGCGGAGTTACCTATAGTTGATGATGTATTTGCCCAATCCTTAGGTATTACTGAAGGAGGCGTAACTGCATTGCGTGATGAGATTAAAATTAATCTTAATAGAGAGCGGGATCGCTTAGCGCAAGAAAAATTGAAGGAACAGTTGTTTAATATACTGCTTGAGCAAAATCCCATAGAAATCCCCAACTCATTGGTGCAAAGTGAATCTAAGCGTATTCACGATGAACTTCACCCTCACCATGGACAAGAGCATCATCATTCACACGAAGAAACACAGATTTTTGATAACTTAGCTAAAAAAAGAGTAACATTAAGCTTATTAATCACAGAGTTTGCAAGGAAACATACCCTTACTATTGATCAAGCACGGGTACAAACGCGCATTCAGGAAATAGCTGCTACCTATGAGCATCCTGAAGAAGTGATACGCTGGATTTCTTCGAATAAAGAGCAAAAATCGATAGTGGAAACGCGGGTTTTAGAGGAGCAAGTTGTTGAGAAGCTCTTAGAGGGTGCCCAGATAGTAGAAAAAACTATCAATTATCAAGAGCTTATTGCAAAATAAGAGAAGGTTGTCTTTTTACTATAAGGTGAGGATTGCAATGCCAGATGACATTCAGCAAGGACGAGCGCTTAGCGCACAGCTCGTGCCTATGGTTGTTGAGCAAACAGCGCGAGGAGAGCGGGCATTTGATATTTTTTCTCGTTTATTAAAAGACCGTGTCGTATTTGTTAGCGGCCCTATTGATGATAGCGTAGCTAGCCTGGTTGTGGCACAGCTGTTATTTCTTGAATCTGAAAATCCAGACAAGGATATTTCTGTTTATATTAACTCGCCAGGTGGCGTTGTTACCTCTGGAATGGCAATTTATGATACTATGCAATTTATAAAGCCAGACGTGAGCACAATGTGTATAGGGCAGGCTGCCAGTATGGGAGCATTATTATTAGCTGGGGGCACAGCAGGTAAGCGTTATTGTTTGCCTAATGCACGGGTTATGATTCACCAGCCCCTAGGTGGGGTGCAAGGGCAGGCATCCGATATTGCTATTCATGCAGAAGAAACCCTAAAAATTCGGGCACGCTTAAATAAAATTTTAGCGCATCATACAGGTCAACCTGAGGAAGTGGTAGCAAAGGACACCGATAGAGATAACTTTATGAGTGCGGAGCGGGCGGCACAATATGGAATTATTGATAAAATAGTAGATTATCGATCTAACAAAGTAAAAGCATAAAGAGTAAAATGGTATTACCTGTATAATTGAACTTATTGAAATCGACCTTATATATCTATCAACTTAGTTAAAGAGGGTATTATATGGGCAATAACCAACGTGGTGGGGCTGGCGGTAGCAAAGATAGAACATTTTATTGTTCCTTTTGCGGCAAGAGTCAACACGAAGTAAAAAAGCTTATTGCAGGACCCTCTGTATATGTATGCAATGAATGCATTGTGCTTTGTAATGAGATTATTAATGAGGAAGCACGAGAAGAATCCAGTACTTCATCTGTACTTAATAAGCTACCGACGCCAATAGAAATCAGAAAAACATTAGATGAGTACGTTGTTGGGCAAGCGCATGCCAAAAAAGTTCTATCTGTTGCGGTATATAATCATTATAAACGGTTACAGTGCCCGCCCAAACAAGGTGAGGTAGAGCTAGGAAAAAGTAATGTTTTACTTATAGGGCCAACTGGTAGTGGAAAAACATTATTAGCAGAAACATTAGCGCGATTCTTAAATGTGCCTTTTGTTATTGCGGATGCCACCACATTAACAGAGGCTGGGTATGTCGGTGAAGATGTAGAAAGTATTATTCAAAAACTGTTACAACGTTGTGATTATGATCTGGCTAAAGCGCAAACTGGGATTGTGTATATTGACGAGATCGATAAAATTTCGCGCAAATCAGAAAACCCTTCTATTACACGCGATGTATCTGGCGAGGGTGTGCAGCAAGCGTTATTAAAGTTGATCGAAGGAACTGTAGCCTCAGTTCCTCCACAAGGGGGGCGTAAACATCCTCAGCAAGAATTTATCCAAGTTGATACCAAAAATATCTTATTTATCTGTGGCGGCGCTTTTGCGGGATTAGAAAAAGTAATACGTGATCGTTCAGAAAAATCCGGAATAGGGTTTGCTGCTGAAATTCATGGGAAAGATGATGCGAAATCCATGAGCGAATTATTGCACGACGTGGAACCCTCTGACCTCATTAAGTACGGATTGATTCCTGAGTTAATAGGTAGATTGCCAGTTGTCGCTACGCTAGAGGAACTGGACAAAGAAGCCTTGGTTAGCATTCTAACAGAGCCGAAGAATGCACTTATTAAGCAATATCGTAAGATTTTTGAAATGGAGAATGTGGCGCTAGAGTTTCGCGATGGGGCATTGCAAGTCATTGCTGAACGGTGTGTAGAGAAAAAAACAGGCGCACGAGGATTGCGTTCCATCTTGGAAAAGGCATTGCTTGATATTATGTTTGATCTTCCCTCCTTGCATCATGTTGCAAAGATAATCATTGATGAAGCCACTATTCGTGGTGAAAGTAAGCCTATTATTATGTATGAAAATCATGCTAAAACCGTGGCTACAGGTGAATAGGGATATTGGGGTCTGTTGACAATTAAAAGTAGGGATAACAAGCGAGGTTTTTTATGACAGCCAATCCAGCAAACGATAAAGAATTATTAAGTGTTCCAGTTTTACCATTACGTGATGTAGTAGTTTATCCTTATATGGTAGTCCCGCTTTTCGTAGGGCGAGATCGCTCAATTAAAGCCCTTGATATTGCTATGGCAGCAGATAAGCAAATATTGCTGGTCACGCAAAAAAATGCTACCGAAGACCAACCGAAAGAAGAGACCTTATATAGAGTAGGAACAGTTGCTACAGTTCTGCAACTTTTAAAACTTCCTGATGGCACGGTAAAAGTACTGGTAGAAGGTATAAAGCGCGGTCATGTGACTCGCTTCGTTGAGAATGAAGGTCATTTTTTAGCGGATATTGAGATCATCAAGGACAAAAACACAGGGACACGAGAAATTGAAATTTATCTGCGCTCGTTAAAATCTCAGTTTGAACAGTATGTTAAGTTAAACCGCCGCATTCCTACGGAAATTATGGCATCCATTTTAGCGATTGATGATGCAAGTCGCCTCGGTGATACAATTGCCGCTCATCTCGGTATTAAGTTAGAAGAAAAGCAAAAAATTCTTGAAACGCAAGACCTACAGAAGCGTCTTGAAAAACTCATGAAAATCTTAGAGTCAGAAATTGACCTTTTACAAGTTGAAAAGAGAATTCGTGGCCGTGTTAAGCGACAAATGGAAAAGACTCAACGAGAATATTACCTCAACGAACAAATGAAAGCGATTCAAAAAGAGTTAGGTGAGTTAGAGAATGCACCAAACGAATACGATGCATTGCTAAAAAAAATTGAACAATCGGGTATGCATGCAGAAGCTACAGAAAAATGCATGACAGAGTTAAATAAATTGAAAATGATGCCGCCTATGTCTGCAGAGGCAACGGTATCACGTAATTATTTAGACTGGATGTTATCTTTGCCATGGAAAAAAGCTGCTTTTCCAAAAATCAGTTTATCCAAGGCGGGTGAAATACTAGAAGCCGAGCATTATGGATTAAAAGAAGTAAAAGAACGCATTCTTGAATATTTGGCTGTCCAAAAACGTGTTAAAAAATTAAAGGGGCCTATCTTATGCTTGGTCGGTCCTCCAGGGGTAGGAAAAACCTCGCTAGGCCAATCTATTGCTAATGCTACAGGCCGAAAGTTTATACGCATGTCCTTAGGTGGGGTGCGCGATGAAGCTGAAATTCGCGGACATCGCCGTACTTATATTGGTGCTATGCCTGGTAAAATTGTGCAGAAAATAGCAAAAACAGATGTACATAATCCATTTTTCTTGTTGGATGAAATTGACAAAATGTCTATGGATTTTCGTGGTGATCCAGCATCTGCTTTATTAGAAGTACTAGATCCAGAACAGAACCATGCATTTAATGATCACTATTTAGAAGTGGATTATGATTTGTCTGATGTTATGTTTGTAGCAACAGCAAATACCTTGGATATTCCTCCTGCGTTACGAGATCGCATGGAGATTATTCGCATTCCAGGATACACAGAGGATGAAAAAGTTAACATTGCTGTGCGGCACTTGATTCCCAAACAATTAGAGGCTTCTGGATTAAAATCCACGGAGTTGGAAATTCCAGCAGCAACGGTGCATCATATTGTGCGGTATTATACGCGGGAAGCAGGGGTTCGTAATTTGGAGAGAGAAATTTCCAAAATATGCCGGCGTGTAGTAAAGGAAATTCTCCTGAAAAGTCGACACTCAAGCCAAGCGCGTGTAGATATTGATGATCTTGAGCATTACTTAGGAGTGCGCAAATTTCACTATGATACCGCAGATCAAAAAGATCAGGTTGGCCAAGTTAAGGGGCTAGCATGGACAGAGGTGGGCGGCGAGCTACTAAGCATTGAAGCCATTACTGTGCCAGGTAAGGGGAAAGCTATTTATACTGGGCATCTAGGAGAAGTAATGCAGGAGTCTATCCAGGCAGCATTAACTGTAGTACGTTCTCGCGCAACATTACTAGGTATACCCAAGAATTTTTTTGATAAAAATGATATTCACATTCATGTTCCTGAAGGGGCTACGCCTAAAGATGGGCCTAGCGCTGGAATTGGTATGTGTACCGCGCTAGTATCTGTATTAACCCAGCATCCTGTATATGCAGATTATGCTATGACAGGAGAAATAACATTACGGGGGGAGGTATTGCCGGTAGGAGGTATTAAAGAAAAGCTCTTGGCTGCACATCGTAGCGGCGTACATAATGTAATCATTCCCATAGAGAATGTTAAGGATCTAAAAGAGATACCAGATAACATTAAAGAAGACCTTGATATTAAACCTGTACGCTGGATTGATGAGGTGTTAAGCTACGCACTCAAAGGATACTCAACCCGGTTAACATCTGGAAAGAAAACCAAAAAAGCTAAACCACTAATAGCAGAGATCCAAAAGAAAGAAAAAATAAGGAAGCCAGAAAGAGTGAGAGCACATTAGATTTTGTGCATGCCTAAATAATTTTATCTATGTAGCTTGACAGTTATTTTGTGCTATTGGTATAAAGCACTAGACTTCTTGTATGAGATCTATACCAGATCCAAAGTGATTTTATAGGGCTAATTTTATTTCAATTTTAACTTACGGATTAGTAGAAAGTAGGGGATATATGAATAGATCAGAGCTTATTGACCTTATTGCAGATCAAGCTGATATTACCAAGGGGTCTGCTACCCGCGCATTGGATGCGCTTATTGATAGTATTACGCATTCATTAAAAAAAGGTGATCCTGTAGTTTTAATGAAGTTGGGTTCGTTTATTGTGAAACAACGCCCAGCTCGCGAAGGCCGAAATCCACAAACAGGCGAAAAAATCAAAATTAAGGCAACAAAAATAGTTAGCTTTAAAGCAGGTAAGGCTTTAAAAGAAGCAGTGAAAGAGGCTACAAAAGAGTAAAACCGGTAGCAATTTACCCAGTAAGTTGGGTGCTTAGCTCAGTTGGTAGAGCGTCGCCCTTACAAGGCGAATGTCGTGGGTTCGACCCCCTCAGCACCCATAGTTGTTATACGGTGGAGTGGTAGTTCAGTTGGTTAGAATACCGGCCTGTCACGTCGGGGGTCGCGGGTTCGAGTCCCGTCCACTCCGCCACTTTTTTCTTTTATCTCAAGGAAAGGTCCTAGTAAGTAATATGCTGCAAACTATTCGCGATCATACACAAGGCTGGATAGCTGGAACTATTATTACGATTATCATAATTACGTTTGCGCTCTGGGGTATCCATACTTATTTCTCTGGTGGAGCAAGTACTAATATTGTTGCTACGGTTAATAATGCGGAAATCACTAAAAGCCAGTTAGCATTGGCATATGAAAGGTTGCGTCGTCAAGTACAGGCGCAGTCTGGATCGTTATCTGTGCTGTCCCCCAAAGAAGACACTTTACTGAAGCAGCGCGCCTTGCAATCATTAGTGCAATTGCAAGTACTTAAACAAGCTTCTCTTAGCCAAGATTACCGCATTTCTCTTAACCAGGTAGAAAGTTATTTAGAAAGCATGCCAGAGTTTCAAATAAACGGACAATTTTCTTTGACGCGGTTTCAAGAGATATTGTCTACAACATTGCTGTCCACAGGAGAATTTTTGGATTTAATAAAAACAAGCTTACTGATTGATCAACCTAAATTAGGAGTAATTTTTACCTCATTTGCATTACCCAGTGAAGTTGATCACACTATATCATTAGTTAATCAAGAGCGTAAAATTAATTATCTTGTTATCCCACAGCAATATTTTCTTAAGAAAGGACTCGTTGTTCCAGTAACAAAAGTTACGACTTACTATCAACAACACAAGGCTCAGTTTAAAACCCCAGAGCAAGTCAACGTGGAGTACCTGGAACTATCGGTTAAGGATCTTATGGCTACGATTCACCCTACTAATGATATGTTAAATAAATTCTATAATGATAATATTAACTCCTATACTCGGCCAGCTCAGTGGCAGCTAGCAGTTATTCAACTGCCTTTATCTGCACAAAACAAAACACAACAAGTAATACAAGAGCTAAATCATGGTGGATCTTCTTCTAAAATACTTAAGCAATATCCTAGTGAAATAGGTAAACAGCTGCAAGGTTGGGTTACATTAAATCAAATTCCACCTGATCTACAAAAAGCTGTGTCTGGTCTAATGAAACCAGGACAAATATCCGTTCCTGTGGTAACAGCCCAAGGCGTAATGCTAATACAGGCGGTAGCGGTAAAAGAACCCGAAGTACAACCACTCGAGAAAGTTAAAACGCAAGTTAGTGTTGCCTATGCAAGACAGAAAGCAGAAGAGCAATTTACTGAGATGCGGGAGCGACTGGCAACTATTACATACGAGCATCCAGATTCTTTACAGCCAGCAGCCCATGCGTTAAACCTACCCATTAAGACCAGTGAACTATTTAGTAAAGAGAAAAGCAGAGGGGAGGGTATCTCGAACAACAAGAGAGTGCGAGATACTGCCTTTAATGATGATGTATTAAACTTAAAAAACAATAGCGATCTTATCCAAATAAGTCCAGAAGAGGTGGTGGTTATTCGCATGAAATCTCATACTTCTTCTGCTTTGTTACCCTTAGAATCAGTATATCGGCAGATTGAGGAAAGGTTAAAACTGGATGAGGCTAACCAAAAAGCCTCACAATTGGCTGAGTTAATTAAACAAAAATTACAAGAAGGTACTGCATCCCCATCGCAAGTAGCACAATCCTATCATTTAAGTTGGAGTGCTCCTGGTTTTGTAGGGCGTTATTCAACTAAGATTGACTCCGCTATACTGGATACCGCATTCCAATTGCCACGACCACAAGCACACCCAGTATATGCTACTGTAAAAACACCATTAGGTTATGCGGTTATGCTTTTAGAGCAAATAAAAGCTGGAACAGTTGATAAAAAACAAAATGCCATTTTTATGGAGCAAGTGCAAAACAGCGAAGGCTTGTTAGAATACGAGCTGTACAAACAGGGGTTAATGAAAAAAGCGAAGGTTGCGATTGAAAGTGACTCATAACCACAAATTTGCGTACAGACTCAAACGATTAAGCGCTCGCTCGTGGTAGATTTCAGTTGATTACCTCTATCCCTACTACCATTTGGGTTCATTTGCGCCGAATGGAACAACGGGTTTTAGCTTAACCGTTGGCATATTAGAAAATTCAATAGCAGATGCGAGATGAGTAAGTTTTCCATAGGGGGTTTTTTCTGTTATCAATTTGACTGGATAATTATCTTGCGTAGGGGCTTTTTTAAAAATATCTTCATCAATATAACCAAGGTCTTGTACCCACATTGCACTTCGAGCAAGTGAAACTTTCACATGATAACTCCCGCCTTCTGTTGCGCGCCTCAATAACGCAGCCATCATCCCTGCTGCTGCAAAATAGGCTGTAATTAGATCAGTAAGGTAGAATACGGGAGAGAACTTGGGGGTTTTAAACGAACCTTCTTTTACAGCAAATCCAGTAGCAACTTGTCCATTTTGATCAAAGCCAGGCCGTTTACTCCAGGGTCCTTGATGGCCATAGGCGTTGATTGACAAATAGATAATACCCTTTTTTGTGAGCTTGGCAATTTGAGGCGCGGTAATCTCAAATTTCTCTACTACAGACGGACGATATGAATTAGCAAAAATATCCGCTTCAGATAATAACTCAAGCATCTTATCCATTTCTTTTTTATTGTTAATATTGAGATAAGCAGATCGCTTTCCATGGTTCACAGCTAAATTCTGCGCAAGTGTGTCGCGATGATAGGGGGAGCTAATATGTAATACCTCAGCTCCTAATTCAGCAAGTGTACGTGTACTTCTTGGGCCAGCTAAAACATGCGTATAGTCTAATACTTTAACTCCAGATAATGGAGACTTGGTGTCATTAGAAAATCCAAGAGGAGAGCTAGAAGCAATTTTTTCAATTTCAATAACGGGTACTTGCGTAAGCGCTATTCCTTGTGGATGTTGGTGCCATTCGTCTTTTGTATAAGCAATGCAACAAGGCAGACCACTACCCGAGAGAGCATCCTGTAGCTTTAATGAATTCCATTTAGAGATTACCTTTGCAATCGCTTCTTTGTTATTTCCACAATTAAAAAAATTTAAGTAGCCTGTTTCAAGTTTTTTATAAGGAGGCCCTGATTCAATCATAACGATACGGCCATCCTCACATGTAAATAATCCATTGGTGGGTACAGTTTCTGCTCCCAAAAAAATCTTGTGTCCAGACTGCCAAATAAAATGAGTAGGGTGTAAATAATGAATTGTATCGAAAATATTTAAATTAATATTATTCTCTTGTCCAGTGCGAAACTTCCAAATGGCTGCGGCGCCTACAGCATCTAATGCTAACACGGAGCTTACTGCCTCTCCTAGCCGATGTGGCGACCTAAGAATGGGGTCGCATCCAGTTAATATAACTTCATCGTTGAAATATTTATTAAATCCCAATTCGACTATAAGTTGATTAAGTGGTAGCAATTTCCCATCTGTTAAAGAGAGGCGATCTAATTTCATTTTTAAACGGGTATAACAGCGGTGATGTCCAGCATTTTATGTGCTATATCTTCACCGCCGTACACGGTGATTGTATCGCCTTTCTTCTGGGTTGCTATCGTGTTTTTTTGTGCGCGTAACATAGATTCCAGGGCTTGCAAATCTTGTTTCTTAGATAGGGAAAATGCCGAGCTGGTTAAAGCGCCTATACTTATAATAAACGTACTTATTAATAATACAACCCATTTTTTCATGTGGTTATCCCCAGTTCATGCAAATGTCGTTATTATACTCTAAAAATCATACCGCGCAAAGTGATGCTGAAGCCCTACTTGAAATGCAGGAGTTCCTGCTGAAAGCGGCTATTAACACTGAACGACCAGAGATAAAGCACAAATAAAGCGCAGGAGGCCGGAGGCCGACGAGCCATTGTGCTTTATCTCTGGTCGTTCAGTGTTAATAGCCGCTTTCCAGCAGGAACTCCTGCATCCCCTCTTTATAACCTTGTATGTGATCTTTGATAGCTAGATCCATTGGCCTGAGTGCGAGATGATGGAAGAGCGTAATTGTGTTTTTTTATCCATGCAAAAAAATTACTTGCAGCTTGAAAGTCATTATGGTGAAAAACCAACCTTGCTCCTCCACCATAAGCATGTACTTCGATGCGATCATCATAGACATTAACGGAGTATTTATCTTGTGCTTTATCTTGTGCTTTATCTGTGCCTACCCTAACAGATAATACATAATGATCCATATTCGGATCTTGAGATGGTTGACCAGCTCTTAATGCTGCATTCACGTTGCTTTCTCTAGTAAATAATGTCTTTATCCCACGACGAGCATCTTCTAAGTTATAGGTTCGTGCTGAAAAAAGGGGAATTCTTTCTTCTGCTGTTTCCGTTAAAGACGTGAGTGGCGATGCTTTAACGGGATTAACAAGAGAAATATAGGATTTAAAACTCTTTCTTAAATTAGCCATGATTTATACCCTCTTCGTTTAGTGGTTTCAGCGCGCTGCGCGTTTTCTTTCGTGTTCTTTAAGAAATTTCTTTCTAATCCTTATATTTAAAGGCGTAACCTCAACCAATTCATCATCCTCGATAAATTCTAACGCTTGTTCGAGCGAAAGTCGAATAGGCGGCGTCAGCAAGATGTTTTCATCCGACCCTGCTGCACGTATATTAGTCAATTGCTTAGCTTTGCATACATTCACCACGAGATCATTGTCGCGAGAATGCACGCCTACCACCATGCCCTCGTAGACTTCTGTTTGTGGCGTAATGAGCATGCGCCCACGTTCTTGTAAATTCCATAAAGCGTAGGCTAGGGCAACTCCTGGCTGATTAGAAATAAGCACGCCATTTTGTCGATGTGGAATTTCCCCCTTTGCTGCCGGGCCATAATGACTAAAAACATGGTGCATTATACCGGTACCCGAAGTTAAGGTAAGGAAGTCTGTATGAAAGCCAATAAGTGCTCGCGAAGGGATAATATAGTCTAAGCGAGCACGCCCTATCTCATCTATGGTCATATTCTTTAATTCGCCACGACGTGCGCCCAATTTTTCCATAATAGCGCCTTGGTACTCAGAAGGAACATCAATTGCTAGGGTTTCATAAGGTTCGTGCTGTTCATTATTTACCATTTTAGTAATAACTTCAGGACGCGAAACCGCTAGCTCATAACCTTCGCGGCGCATATTTTCGATAAGAATAGATAAATGCAGCTCACCGCGGCCCGACACTTTGAACTTATCAGGATCTGCCGTATTTTCAACACGTAAAGCGACATTATGTAATAACTCTTGCTCAAGTCGTTCACGAATTTTACGACTAGTGACATACTTTCCTTCTTTGCCTGCAAGTGGCGAGGTATTAACTTGAAACGTCATACTTACAGTAGGTTCATCAACAGTGAGAGGAGGAAGTGCTTCGATTGCCAATGGATCACACAGGGTATCAGAAATTTTTAAGCCTTCGATACCCGTTACCGCAACAATATCTCCAGCATAAGCTTCGGTGACTTCGCTACGATCTAGCCCTAAGTATTCTAGAATTTGCAAGATACGGCCCTGACGAGTATTTCCTTCGCGATCGATGATGGTGACTGGCATATTGGTTTTTGCTTGCCCACGGGTAATACGTCCTATCCCTATGGTGCCAACGTAGCTAGAATAATCCAGCGTACTAATCTGCATTTGAAAAGGACCTGCTAAATCTACGGTAGGTGGGTGTACACGCTTAACTATAGTTTCTAGCAATGGCGTCATATCTTGGCTAGCTTGCGTTAAATCGAGTGTGGCATAACCCAATAAAGCCGATGTATACACGACTGGAAAATCCAACTGCTCATTAGTAGCATGCAGGCTATCAAACAAGTCAAATACTTGATCCATAACCCAATCGGGACGCGCACCAGGGCGATCAATTTTATTGATTACCACAATTGGGTTTAATCCTTGTGCAAACGCCTTCTGAGTAACAAAACGTGTTTGTGGCATGGGACCATCAACGGCATCCACTAATAGCAATACAGAATCCACCATAGATAAGATGCGCTCAACTTCACCACCAAAATCGGCATGTCCAGGGGTGTCCACTATATTAATACGGTAATCATGCCATTTAATGGCTGTATTCTTGGCTAGGATAGTGATGCCACGTTCACGTTCTAAGTCGTTGCTATCCATCACTCGCTCAGTATGACTGGTTTTCTTTGAGAGGCTAGCAGTTTGCTGTAGTAGTTTATCTACTAATGTTGTTTTTCCATGATCAACGTGAGCAATAATGGCTATGTTTCGTAATTGTTCTGACACGGATTCACCTGCGTGTAAAATGGTTGCTTATCTTACATGAAAGTGAGAAATTTCACTATTATGTTGAATACATTTCCTCTAACTGAAGCAACTCTTTTACTACCAGGACCCGCTGGTCAATTAGAAATACTAGCCACCCCTGCCAAGTATGCACAACCAGCAGCAACGGCTATTATTTGCCATCCACATCCCTTATTTGGCGGCACTATGCAAAATAAGGTGGTTACCACTTTATCGCGAGCCTTCCATAATCTAGGGTTGTGCACTGTGCGTTTTAACTTTCGTGGTGTAGGGAAAAGCACTGGACACTATGCGGAAGGGGTAGGGGAAATCGAAGATTTACTGGCAGTGATACAATGGACAAAGCAAGCGAACCCTGATTCTATACTCTGGTTATCCGGATTTTCTTTCGGTGCATATATTGCAGCAAGTGTTGCCACTCGAATAGAGGTTGCTCAGTTAGTACTTATTGCTCCAGCGGTACAACACTTTCCTATGATGTCACTGCCACCCTTACTGGCACCTTGCTTAGTAGTACAAGGAGATAAAGATGACGTGGTATCACCCGGCGCTGTTTATGAGTGGGCAAATACTCGCCATCCTCATCCTGAACTGATACGGTTTCCCCAGGCTACGCATTTTTTTCATGGTCAGCTTACTGAGTTACGAAATACCATAGAAAAACGTTTCTTAAGTTTGCCTTAAGGTTTCTAGCCTAAGATGAATTAAAGTAAGCTTAAGATAGTAAGGGAGGGAGCAGCGGATATGCTAGATCGATATCAAGTTCCGAACCGTGTTTCATTAGTAAGAAAGCTTAAGCAAATTCGAGCTGATTATGATACACATAAAGCAGGGACAGTCGGTTCTCCCGCCCACAATGACTGGGTGAACTTACTGCAACAATTAGCTCAGCAACTTGAAATAATGCAATACCCCCTAGCTCGTGAAATTCTATTAGGCGCATGTTTTTACGTGTCTCGCTCTATTCAAGCTGAATATTATATTCCGTATCGTGTCCGCAATAGTGCATTATATGTTCTTGTTGAAGAAGCACTTAAAGTTGAAAGCAGTACCAAACAACAGACTGATGCAAGAATTCACTTTATCTGTATACTGCAATTTCTTGAATTTATATTACAGAACCAGACTTTATTGAAGCAAAGAAGTGAACTGCAAAAAATCGAAACCCTAGCCAATCAAATCAAACGTGATGAATTAAGTAAATTATTGACTGCACTGCTAAGTAGACCTACAACCGCTCCTATATTAATACAAAGATTTACTGAATTACCGAAAGATTACCGAGATATTTGTAGTAAAGACTCTACTCTAAGCCGCTTACTAGGCTATATTTGGATTGGTGGACGCAGCCCAAAACGAGAAGCAGCGGTGAAAATGATGGAAATGTTACAAACAGAGAATACCAGTACTATTTTAAATTTAAATCAAGAGCAAGGCTTGAGACATGTTTTGTACTATGGCTATCTAATTTACGTGATGATGCAAATTGAAAAAGAATATGGCTGGCTATCGCCGGAGAGAAGTGATCTTTATCGTCTATGTCAACGCGCTACCAATATACAACACACTTCGGATTTAAGTAATGATTTTATCCTACAAGATATGACTCGCGTCACCGCTCATGTAGCAAATGTTGTGCAAGCTAATAGTCAAGTAACAAACTGGGAAGATCATGGGCTAAAGGTAGATGCAGTCAGACATGTGCGCGACGATTTACTGCTGCAAATGGCTGAACTCAGTCAAATTAATTCGGGTGCAATTAGTGATACACGTAGAAACAGCATTGTTAAGCGATTTTGCTCTGGTTTATTCACTAGCATTACACAGGTTGGAGTGGGATTTGGCGTAGCAAGGCTGCTTACCAGTATTATTGGTAGTGGAATTGGGATTGGTACTGCTGTAGGCGCAGTAACTACATTTGCGCCTGAGTTTGTATTAATGTTCTTAGGGTTGTTATGGGTACAAAAGGCGCTGCGTACCAAAGTAGTAGAAATGGTAACTGAGCCAGTTGTTCCTGTAGTCAAGGGGGCGGTAGCAAAAGTAGCCCAACTTCCTCTTACTTTTATGGCCGCAGCAACGCCTACTTTATTTGGGCAACATGCTAGCGATACCTTATCTCAAGAAGACTTGGCATTGCTTAGAGCATTAAACAATGCGCCAGACACGGTGTACTCGCAGCAAGAAAAAGTGCGCTTACAAGCTGTTTTTGATTTTGAGGAAGAAGAACGGAAACAGCAACAATCTACAGCACAAGCACAAGAAGAGGCTTCAGATAAGGAAGCGTATTATACACCTAGTTCATTAAGTCCAGCGGCATCATGATATTTCAGGAACTCTGATCTAGCCCCGCTTTAGTAGACACGTAATTTTGATAAACTACGAGTCAACAACAGAGGTGCTACGCATGAGCAGATCGGTCA
>Ga0155554_138_pt4 | contig 63180 bp, 51 predicted proteins | sample RifCSPhighO2_12_FD_107211 | JGI IMG/M metagenome (GOLD analysis project Ga0155554, IMG submission 107211) | Gammaproteobacteria bacterium RIFCSPHIGHO2_12_FULL_41_20 | reverse complement strand
GCACGATGTTCGTGGACCCTTCTAACGGAGATTCTTGCGCGTTGTCTTCTTCTCTTGGGGTTTTTGATTGGTATAATAAAAGCTGGGTCTGGCGGGTGGATTTGCGGGGGGGCGGCCGGTGCGAGGTGGTCGTGTTTGAGGTGGGGCGGCTGGACAACTTATGCAGAACAAAAGCAGAGGCGTATGGGAGCTATATTATGCGACCACGCTTCGAAGCGTCAACACACCGTCCCGCGATGAGCATGACCATCAGCTGAAATGCGTGATGCTCTAAGGTCTGTTTACAATTCAAACCTTGGCTGCAAAAAGAGGGATATCGGTCAGAATGATTTTAAATGCGAGAACATTTACTCATAATGTGTCCACATACGTATAACCTTGATGGTTTTTTCCTTTAGATACACTTGATAAATCAAACGATGTTGAATATTAATTCGCCTTGAATATGCCCTTGTTAAATCACCAACCAGTTTTTCATATTCAGGGGGATTCTTAAAAGGGTTTACTTTGAGTATTTCGAGTAATTTTTCTGTCTTTTGTTTGAAACCTGCAGATGACAATTTTTTTGCATCTTTTTGCGCTTGTTTCGTGTAGACAATTTTCCATGATGTCACCAGTCTAGTTCCTCGTCACACTTTTTCAATGGCTCTTTTAAACCTTTTTTTATTGATTTCCCCATTCCTGGAATGGATAGTAGATGCAACGTTTCTTGTATTGCTGACCAGTCTTCTTCAGATATCAATACAGCACCAGCATTTTTACCGCTAATATGAATAGGTTTGTGAGATTTGCTAACGCGGTCGATTAGTCTGTAAAGATTTGATCGCGCTTTAGTAGCTGTAAAAGTAGCCATAATGACCTCTATAATTAGGTTATACTATTAGCGTACGCTATTACGTACGCACTGTCAAAGCGTCCTGATATATATTCTTAATGTATTGTTTCTTTCCGTGCTTGCATGGCACGAAGGATGCTTACAGGTTTCTTCTGCCAAGATCAGAAACTATTTCTCGCGTTGGTTACACTACATTTCTGAGCACCGACTCGTGCGACGATGTGCCTCTCGACCGCGAATAATCCTTCCAAGCTCGATGTTTTTGCTCGACATAAGTTTTGCAATGGCGGCAGCGAGGCCCGGCCCGCCACCGCTACCGAGCCGCCGGCGCCAGGTGTGGAAATGAAAACTATAAACAAAATGAGATACTCCCCAATCGGTATGAAAAAATGGAAAGTTAGGGGGGCGCTCCAACTTTAACGCACGGCTCAACGCCAACCTTTCATCTATCACCTTACCAAAACCATCACACGCCGTCTGCGCAAGATTTGTAGTGAATAAACCCTGAATAACACCTATCACCTTAATCGCTGCTAATCTGTTTTTCTTACTATCAAAGCCACCAAATTGTGCATAATGTTCATCGTAAATTTTTAGCGCCTTGGCAAACAATTGGTTATTAAAATGAAAACCTGTTTTAATAACTCTCTCTTTTTGTTTGACAAGATAGGCTTTAAACTTCTTCACGGCTTCTTCCCCTTCATCATCAGTTGTTGCTGCACTAATTTTTTCAAATACTTTTTTAAGCGCGGCAGAATCTGCTTTTCTGCGCCTTTCCTCTGCTTGTTCCCAGCCATCTGGAAATTGCGCGGCAATTTGTGATTATTTAACATAATAAACGAGGGGAAGCAGAATGGCTACGAGTAGACCGACATCGAGTAGACCGACATCATTAGGTGAGCTAGATATTCTACCAAGAGATACAATAGAAGTAATAGGCTCCTTTTGTTCGCCAGGAACGCTGGGTTTATTTGCACAAGTATCGCAGGGAGCTGAAGAAGAGAGCGCTTTCCCCCGGTTACTCACTGCCGCGGTGAATGCAGAACCTGAGTCTTATAAGCAAAAAGACGCAACACGATTAGCAGCGATAGCTATTTTAAAAAGACATCCTGAATTATTGTTTAAGGTAGGGACAGTAACAGACCACTTTGGTCGAAAGATAGAAGCGACTCCTTATCGACTTTTCCTGGGTGCAGGCGATACCTGGGCATTAAAAGAAGTGCATGAATCCATCATACCGTGCATAGAAAATGGAAACGCAATCGCTGAAGCCCAATTTAAAGCCCAGTTCCCCCATTGTCCATGGCCGTCCACTCCGGATATGAATGAAGAAGCGCTCTATGATGATAGAAATACAGCATAGATCGCACAGGTAATTGCCCAACTAGAAGTAACTCTTAGGGCAATATCAGCCGACCCCTGCATCAATGGTCAAGCCACGCTGGATAAGACAACAAAAGCCGTTGCGGACCTATGCCAACTCTTTGCACCCAAAAAAGGAGAAGTTATTCAAACAGGATTGCACTTTCCGTTAGGTATTATGGAGGAGATATACAACGTATACGATGCTCTTTCCCATCTATGGGGTGAGACTCAGAAGGCGTTCTTTTCCTATGCAGTCATAGGGGCAGCGGAAGCAGCCTTAACCGCGGTGGATGGCCAGTGTTGCAAAAACGGGTTGAGCAGCCTCGATGTGAAAAAGGCCCCGATCGGCGGGATGGTTTATTTTGCCGGCGGCGGTATTTCAAGGCGGCGCAGCCCAATGTGGCGTGTCGCGCCATTGGGAAACTTATGGATACAAAAGCAGAGACGTATGGGAGCTCATGCAGCCACGCTTCGATGCATCGTCAACACACCATCCGCGCTGAGCATGACCACCGGCTGCAATTCGTGTTTCGCTAATCTGGCATAATAATAAGCCAGTGGCATAAGAGTGGCGTTATTTAAATGCTCATGCCAATATGTCGTAGGTGGTTGGAATGTACTTTTATTGCAGCTAGCCTGGGAAAATGCCATGAACGGCACCACATTTTTTGCTTTTTTGCACCGGACCAGTGAAAAATATCCTTTCACGCTGCCCACAAAGAAGGATGTATTTATTTACGGCAATCGTAACGCATGTCATTGACTATATTAATAAAAGTACTTATGTATGCTTTTTCACCATTTTTTGCTAAGCGTTAGATTTTTAAAGGTCGCGAAATGATGCGAACTCTGTGAGTATCCCCTATTTATTTTTACGATTATATCATCCATAATAAAAATATCTATATCGATAACAAAAAGGTAAGAATTATGCATTCAGCGACTTTATCTTCAAAATTTCAAATATGTATACCTAAAGAACTTCGACAAGAATTGCATATCAAGGCAGGACAAACATTTATTTTTATACCGCATGGGAATAGCATTCAGCTTGTCCCTGATCGAGACATGAAAGATATTCGAGGCATGATGACTGGAGCAAGTACGGGTAATATTAGAGATAGGCAAGATAGACAATGAAAAAATATCTTGTTGATACTTGCGGATGGATAGAATGGTTAATCAATGGAAAAATGGTGGCGCATTTTGAACCTTATTTAAAAAATGTTAACCAATTAATTGTACCCACCCTAGTGCAATATGAGTTGTATAAATGGATTTGTCGTGAAAAAAATCAAGATGCAGCCCTGGAGATTATAGGTGTCACCGAAAAAGCTACCATTGTTCCACTCGATACTCATTTAGCACTATTTGCTGCAGATGTAGCAAAGCAATATCAGCTAGCAATGGCAGATGCCATTATTTATGCCACTGCACAAAAATATGATATTGAATTAATCACATCTGATGAGCATTTTTTAAAGTTACCTCAAGTTAAATTCTTTAATAAAAAAAGTTAGCGACATATTATTTCGCGACAGCCTCTAACTTATTGCTGTCGTTCATTTTTTATCCGGAATTTACGTTTTGAAGACCACAGGAGTTTCACACTTTGTTACTAGTACAGCGTCCATTTGATTTTGTCTGAGGAGGTGACGCTGGAGCCGGGGTCCCCGATGGCGAAGCCACGGGGTGGCGCAGGCGTCGGATCCCCGCAAGACAAATATCAAAATCACATGGACAACGTACTAGTAACAAAGTGTGCGAACTCTTAATGTATTGTTTCTTTTCGTGCTTGCATGGCACGAAGGATGCTTACATAGCCCCAAGTTAAGTCTTGAGCACTCGTGGGATTACCAGTAATAGCATCAATTTGTTCAGAGAAGTGCAGGCAATCAGTTTTTTTATGACATTGTTGATAGGATTTGACCGTTAATAAATACCTATCTCCTTCTGTTATTAACGCGGAAATAATTTCATTAAAGTGGCTATTATTGTCGTCATAGCGCGTGTTTGCTAGCAGAGCAAGATGTAATTGTGTAAAGAAATCCAAGTTAGTTGGGGTCACGTTTATATATTTTAACTTGAGGTAGGCGTGGGCTAGCGAATAATAATATTCTGCAAACGCACTCGTAGTGAGTACCCATGGATTGCCATGCATAAATTCATTACCATCATAGCGATCTCCAGGATATCGACCAATCAGCGGGGGCTGTTCTGGGTGGGCCTTATTGAGCAGATACTCGCTAGCAAATGTATTGCGTAGTATGGTTACTGTGTGCATGACCCGATCATCTATTATAGACCAAGGCTGCTCATAAGAAATACTTGGATTTTTATAATGATCGCCATATAACACACCAAGCAAAATTGAGCTATCTAAGCCACCGCCCTTATTGGTTAGCTGATTAACTGTCTCAGTGATGTAGCCCAAGGTTATCTGCCAATGTTTTTCTAGTGAACGAGTGATTGCTGTAGCGGTATCCGCATAAGTTTGCATTCTTTTTTTATCGTCATGGAGCTTTGCTAACAATGCACTACCACAGGATAAGCTTTTTTTCTGTACCATTTTTGTAAAAAAGTGCTCAGTATCATTGACTTCTTCCCATAAGTCATAGGTGGTATGTTGCCATTCTCTCATCACATAATCTAAATCATTGATAATGAGAGGTAGGAGATGAGCGCGCAGCCAAGTAGCTGATTCTACATTTTTACCATCGATATTTAAGTAATAATCACATAAAGTAAAAGCGCGCAGTGCTGCTCCGTCATTTTGTGGTCGCCCCCATACCCCTTCCCACACGGTAGTATCGATATTGAATTTAGGTTGCCCCAATGTGCGTTCTCCTGGGTTCGAAGGTTGCTGCTGCGCTGTGTATTCAAATTCAATATAGTTATTTAGTGCCTCGTGTAATTTATTATCAGTAAGATTTTGCAGGTAGATGTGCATCGCTTGTTGCATAGTAATCGCTGCATCACGTGTCCAATGAAATTGATAGTCTTGTGAGAATCCCGAACCCTTGTTGGAGGGAGAAGCAAGTACTGCTCCAGGGTGGGAATGGATTGTTCGCTCTTCGTCCGTTTTAACAAAGGGTTTTTGTTGAGAAGTTATATTATTTAACAGATATTGGGTGATAACCGTTAATTCTTTCTCTGAGAAAGGAGCGGTATGCCAAGCAAAGGCCTGCTGCGTGAAACAGAAAAAGATGCAATGGAAAACCAGAGTCTGTTTACAATGCAAATCTCGATGCGAAAAAAGAGGGGATCGAGGCAAAATGTGCAGAAATTTGCGGAGAATATTCAGCATACTTGATAAAAATTTTTGCATAAATAACCCATAAGGTAGCTTGCAATCAATTAATGATACCTAAAAATGATCTTTCCATTTGCGTAACCAAGAAAACACCTCTAAAGAGGAGGAGAGTGCCATTTCTGCGTATTGCTCCACAGCGATTTTTACTTCTGGACAATGGCAGCGTAGAAAGGGATTCGTTGCTTTTTCTTCACGGAGTGTGCTGGGGAGCGTTGGCTGATTTTTATCGCGCAAACGTTGAGCATGTTGCAACCGTGTAGTAATAGCTGGATTGTTAGGTTCAATGGTGCGTGCAAAACGTAAATTATTTAATGTGTATTCATGAGCGCAATAAACGCGTGTGCCATCAGGAAGACTCGCGAGTTTTTGCAGCGAAGCAAACAATTGTGCTGCTGAGCCTTCAAATAATCTGCCGCATCCTGCAGCAAATAACGTATCTCCGCAAAATAACCTATCTGGCATATAGTAAGCGACATGATCTAAGGTATGGCCGGGTATATTAAAAATTTGTGGAGAAATAGTGAAGTGCTCGATATAGATATAATCTGGCTCTTGTACCCGATGGGTAATTTCTGTAAGAGTATTGTTTGGACCATATACAGGGATTGGATAGGAAGCCACAATGTCTTTAATCCCATTGGTATGATCCCAGTGGTGATGCGTAATTAAAATACTTACTGGGACAAGATGATGCTGTTTAAGAAACTGCAATACGGGAGCAGCATCCCCAGGGTCAACCAGTATGGCTTTATGTTGTGTGGGATCAATGATAGTCCATACATAGTTGTCTTTAAAAGTGGGAATGGGGATGATGGTTAATGTTGTCACGGTGTTTCCCCATCATCTGGCAGGAAGCCGTTGGTTTGCATATTCCAGAGCATAGCAAAATGTCCTTTAAAACTTAATAGACTTTCCTTTGTGCCTTGCTCAATGATTTTACCCTGATGAAATACTAAAATTCTATCCATATCTGCGAGTGTTGATAAGCGATGCGCAACAACTAAAGTAGTTCGACCTTGCATTAAGCGATGTAAGCTTTCTTGAATCATTTTTTCTGTTATTGAATCAAGAGAAGACGTAGCCTCATCCAAAATTAAGATGGGAGCATTTTTTAAGATGGCGCGGGCAATGGCAATACGCTGGCGCTGACCGCCAGATAATTTCAGGCCGCGTTCACCCACGAGGGTTTGATAGCCTTCTGATGATTTCTCAATAAACTCATGGCAATGTGCTAATTTCGATGCATATATGACTTCCGCATCAGTGGCCTCTAAGCGACCATAGCGAATATTTTCCATTAAGCTGCGATGAAATAAGGATGGATCTTGTGGGATCATTGCAATGCGCAGGCGCAATGAATCCTGAGTTACATTGGCAATGTCTTCATCGTCAATGAAAATGTGACCAGATTGTAAATCATAGAAGCGTAGAATAAGATTCACAAAGGTAGATTTTCCTGCTCCAGAGAAGCCAACCAGTCCAACTTTTTCTCCAGCAGCAATGGTAATATTTAAATCTTCGAACACGTGTTGATTTTTTTGATAGGTAAAAGAAACGGAATCGAAACAAATTTTACCTTGTTTTGCTGCTATCGGGTGAGCGCTGGCTTTATCTACCAAGTCGTGACTTTTCTTGATTAAACTCAAAGCATTTTCTACTGTACCCATTTCACGAGCTAATTGGGTTATTTGAAAACTGATATACCATAACCAGCCGAGCAACCAAAATGATTGCATTAAGATTTGCGTAAAATCTCCTAAAGTGACCCAGTGATGCACCCAACCATATAGCAAACTAAATACCATACTAAATACTAAAAATAAGCCGCTTAATCCTAACCCTACACGCATGACTTCTACGACCCACATGGCTTTTTTTGCTTTGTTGATTTCATCGTCTTGAAAGTGTCTTAAGTATTGCGCTTCATAACGATTGCGGGCAAACGAGCGCACAGTGAACATATTGGTGAACGTGTCAACAACTTTGCCACTTAGTAATGAGACTGCGTTGGAGTGGATTTCAGATAGATGATTTCCGTAGCGAAAGAACAAGGTAATCAACCCCACGTGTAGGCATAACCATATTGCTAAGATAGCTGCAAATAGCGGGTTAACTAGCCACATCATGACTAACACAATGATTGCGCCGGTGCCGGCTGTCATGAATTGTAAACAAATAATTTCAATAATAGCTTGACAGCTGATGGCTAAGTCAGCCAGCTTTTTTGCGATGTTGCCAGAAAAGTGACTAGAGAAATATTCATGCGAATGAGAGAGAGTATAGTTAAATACCGTTTCTCGAATGTTGGCGCGGAATCGTGGAAAAGTATAAATTTGCAGAACACCTTGCAAGCGCATAACGATTTCAGCTACTACCCAAAATAACACAAGTAATAACAGTACACCGCTGATGGCAGCGTAAATACCGGCTCTTTCACCATGATAGTATTGTATAGTGTTGACTATTTGTTTAAGGAAGTAAGGAAAAAAAGCATCGCTGATCGCCCATATTACAAACGATAAGATAAGCGCGGTAAATTTGATCCATTGTTGTTTAGCGAAGTATAAAATAAAATGAAACGTAGTTGTGGGTAAGCTCATATAAAACACCTGGTAAAATCGTTAATAAAGAAATCGCATGATTATTTCTGCGAGCACGATAATTAGCCAAGCGTTTTCATTGTTGCACCTGTATAGGCTGAAGGAAAGAGAGAACATTGTAGCGTGGGTTGCTATCTATTTCAAGAAAAACCTACTATCTTTCTTCAAGTAAAATGCTATACTTCTGGGCACTTAAAATACGGATAAGGAGTTAGCATGGCTGCGCTAGAGTTTGTTGTTTTTCTCCTCATAACAGGCGCGCTCGCCGCTTTTCGAGTCAAAACCATCGTGTGGACAGTAGCATTAGCAGTCGTGCTATTGGCGCTTACGGTGCTCCATGATCTGAGCCTTTTTGTCTTGATACCGCTTTGGGTGATTTATCTTGCCGCAGCGCTGTTTGCAAATTTACATGCATACCGCCAACAACATATTATTCAGCCGCTTGTTAAAATTTTGCAGCGGCGCATGCCTACTATTAGCGATACAGAGCGTGAAGCAATTCAGGCTGGGAATGTGTGGTGGGAAAAAGAATTATTTTGTGGATCACCTTCTTGGAAAAAATTATTAAGTATGCCACGTCCTGCTTTATCAGATGAGGAGCAACACTTTTTAGATAATCAAGTGGAGACATTGTGCGGTATGTTGAATGATTGGGAAATCATGCAACAACATGATTTACCCGCGCAGGTATGGTCGTATCTTAAAAAGGAAGGTTTTTTTGGTATGGCTATTCCTAAAGAATACGGTGGTCGTGGGTTTTCAGCTTTAGCACATTCGACGGTGATTGTGAAGATTGCTACACGTAGTATTAGCGCTGCAGTGAATACCATGGTACCTAATTCACTCGGGCCCGCTGAGCTATTGTTGCATTATGGTACAGCAGAACAAAAGAATTATTATTTGCCACGATTAGCGAAAGGCGAAGAAATGCCTTGCTTTGCGCTGACTGCTCCTGAAGCTGGTAGTGATGCAGGTGCTATTCCTGATACCGGAATAATTTGTCGCGGTATGTATGAAGGCAAAGAAGTGATAGGCATGCGTTTAACTTGGGATAAACGTTATATTACCTTAGCGCCAATAGCGACGCTTTTGGGTTTGGCATTTCGTTTATATGATCCTGAGCATTTATTGGGGCAAAAAGAAGATCTGGGCATTACATTATGTTTGCTTCCCACTGCACATCCGGGAGTAGAAATTGGTACCCGCCATTTACCCTTGCATTTAGCATTTTTAAATGGCCCTACGCGTGGCAAAGATGTGTTTGTCCCACTGGATTGGATTATTGGTGGACCAGCGATGGCAGGACAAGGTTGGCATATGTTAATGGAATGTTTGTCAATTGGGCGCTCTATTTCTTTGCCGGCACTGTCGACAGCCTGTGGCAATGTAGCTTATCGATTTACTGGCGCTTATGCACGTATTCGTAAACAGTTTAACTTGCCTATTGCTTATTTTGAAGGGGTGGAAGAGAGTCTGGGCAATATTGCTGGCAAGATGTATCTGATGGAGGCATGTCGGCGGATGACAGCGGGTGCTGTGGACCAAAAGATTAAGCCTTCAATTCCTTCGGCTATTGCAAAATATCATATGACAGAAATGTCACGGCAAATTGTTGAGAGCGCAATGGATGTGCATGGTGGGCATATGATTCAAGTTGGCCCGCGAAATTTTTTAGCCACGGCCCACATGTCTATGCCGATTAGTATTACGGTAGAAGGTGCAAATATTCTAACGCGCAATCTAATTATTTTTGGCCAGGGTGCTATCCGCTGTCATCCTTATCTACTCGAGGAAGTAGAGTTACTTTCCGCACCGCTGACGGCAGATGCAAATAATAAACTAGATAAATTATTATTGACGCATGTTAGTTATTCACTGAGTAATTTAGCGCGTAGCTTCTGGTATGGTATTACTGGAGGATGGGGTATGTTAGCGGTTCCCCACGAATTTGCTGCTTATTATCGGCAATTAACGCGAATGAGTACGGCACTATCCTTGTTAGCTGATGTGAGCTTAATGTTATTAGGCGGGAATTTGAAACGTAAAGAACGTATTTCTGCGCGTTTAGGCGATATCTTAAGCCAGCTTTATTTAGCATCGACAATATTAAAATATTATCACGATCAAGGAGAGGGGGATGATAAGGATTATGTACGCTGGGGCATTCAATACTGCTTATATAAAATCCAAGTAGCTTGCGATGAGTTACTAGATAATTTCCCTATTCGCTGGTTAGGAAAGATACTGCACTGGGTTATTTTCCCCTATGGTCGTGCTTATCATAAACCTAATGATAAATTATATAGGAAAATAGTAAAAACCATGCTGGCGCCTTCTTCATTGCGTGAGCGACTAACGCGTTATTGTTATGTGGGGAAAAATGAGGATGAATTGACTTCACTACTCGAAGTAGGATTAACACAAGTTGCTGATATTGATCCTTTGTGGAAAAAGTTACAAGCAGCAATACGGCATGGTGTTGTGCCTCGCTATGGACACTTGGATGAACGTTTACAAGCCGCCATACATGCAGACATATTGTCAGAGCGAGAGGCGCAATCCGTTGCTGACTTTGAAAAGCTACGCAAGGAAATCATTAAGGTTAATGAATTCTCTTTTAATTTAGATAAGGTAGTAGCGTAATTAAATTTATACAGAGATGGGGGTAATGATGGAAGCGATGAAAGCGATGCGACGTGATGTGTATATTGTAGATGGGGCCCGTACACCATTCTTGAAGGCGAAGGGTAAGCCAGGCACTTTTTCTGCCGCTGATCTTGCTGTCAGCGTTGGTCAATCTTTATTGCTGCGTCAGCCATTTTCGCCGAATGATTTGGGAGAGGTGGTAATAGGCTGTGTGATGCCTAATGCCGATGAAGCGAATATAGCTAGAGTCATTGCTCTGCGTTTAGGTTGTAGTAAAACCATGCCAGCGTGGACAGTGCAGCGTAATTGTGCCTCAGGTATGCAGGCTTTAGATAGTGCGGTAAAAGATATTGCTATGGGTCGCCATGAGTTGGTGCTAGCAGGCGGTACGGAAGCGATGAGTCGCGCACCTTTGTTATTTAATCACCATATGGTGAATTGGTTAGCTGGGTTGTGGGGTGCAAAAACATTGGGCATGAAGGTGAAGCAATGGATGCAATTTCGACCTAACTTTTTAGTGCCAGTGATTGCATTGTTAAAAGGGTTGAGTGACCCTTTGGTAAATTTATCGATGGGGCAAACTGCTGAAAATGTGGCTTATCGATTCCATCTTTCACGCGAAGAAATGGATCAATTTGCATTGGAAAGCCATCAACGTGTTGCGGCTGCTCAAGATAATCATTATTTTGAAGAAGTAGTACCCTTGTTTTCTCCGCAAGGCCAAGTGGCAGAGATAGATGATGGAGTAAGGCGCGATACGTCTTTGGAAAAGCTAGCTACGTTAAAACCCTTTTTTGATAGAAAATTTGGTAGTGTGACAGCCGGTAATAGCTCACAAGTGACAGACGGTGCGGCATTATTATTATTGGCCAGTGAGGAAGCAATTAAGAAATATCATTTATCAGCATTAGCGCGCATAGTTGATGTGGAGTGGGCCGGTGTAGATCCAGCGGAAATGGGGTTAGGGCCAGTACGCGCTACCGCGCAATTGTTGCAGCGCCAGCATTTACACATGGATGATATCGACTTCTGGGAAATTAATGAGGCATTTGCAGCGCAAGTGTTAGGCTGTTTAGCTGCATGGGATAACGCAGAATATTGTCGTGAACAGTTAGGGTTACCACAACCATTAGGCAGGTTAGATAGGTCTAAATTAAATGTGGATGGGGGTGCAGTTGCATTAGGGCACCCAGTAGGAGCTAGCGGTGCGCGTATTGTGTTGCATTTAATGCATATATTAAAACGCCAGCATGCGAAACGGGGTGTAGCGACAATTTGTATCGGTGGTGGACAAGGTGGAGCAATGTTACTTGAAAATATGGAGGGAAGTGTATGAGCGCAATCCCAACTTATCAGCATTGGCGCTTAGAGGCAGATAGTGATCAAGTATTATGGCTGTATTTTGATAAAAAAAATGCAACAGTGAATACATTCGATCGTGCTGTTATGGAAGAATTATCGCAAATTGTTACATGGTTAGCTAGTGCGCACGAGTATAAAGGTGTGATTGTGGCATCTGCTAAGAAACAAGGTTTTATTGCTGGTGCAGATATTTCCCAGTTTAGTCAATTTAAAGATATTGCCCAAGCTACGGAACTAGTGAAGCGTGGTCAACATATTTTTGATCAAGTGGCTGCATTAAAAATACCAACGGTAGCTATGATAGAGGGATTTTGTTTAGGTGGTGGTTTAGAGTTTGCATTAGCTTGTCGGTATCGCGTTGCTGAAGATGGTGCAAAGACGCGCCTTGGATTACCAGAGATTAAGGTAGGGATTCATCCAGGGTGGGGTGGATCGATTCGTTTACCTAAACTCATTGGCGCACCACAAGCATTAAATATGATACTTTCTGGACATACTGTGAGTGCCAAAGCAGCAGCGAAATTAGGATTTGTGGATGCGGCTGTGCCTAAGCGGCATTTAATTTACGCAGCGAAACATTATGTGTTGCAGCCTCCTGCACCCCATCAAGCCGCTTGGTGGCAACAACTAACAAATAAACAACCAGCGCGCATGTTATTAGCGCCATGGATTCGTAAAAAACTGCGTGCTAAAGCAGATCCAGCACATTATCCCGCTCCTTATGCTTTGTTGGATAATTGGGAGCGTTATGGTGTAGATGGACAGGTAGCCATGGATAGAGAAGCGGCGAGTTGTGGGCGATTGTTTTTTAGTGACACCGCACAAAACTTAGTGCGTATCTTTTTTTTACAAGAACGACTCAAAGGGTTAGCGAAGGAGGTGCAGTTTAATCCGCGCCACGTGCATGTGGTTGGGGGTGGAACAATGGGCGGGGATATTGCTGCATGGTGTGCTTTGCGTGGATTTACGGTGACGCTACAAGATTTACAACCGCGCTTTATTGCTCCAGCTATGCAACGCGCCCATGCTTTATTTAAAGAAAAGCTAAAAGAAGCTTATCTGGTTCGTCAAGCGATGGACAGGCTGGTTCCAGATTTGCATGGGGATGGAATACGTAGAGCCGATGTAATTATTGAAGCGGTAGTTGAAGATCTTAAGATAAAGCAATCTATATTCAAGAGTCTTGAGTCACAGGCCAAGCCAACGGCAATATTAGCCACTAATACTTCCAGTATCCCTTTGGATGAGATCAATGTGGTGTTGCAAGCCCCGCAAAGGCTAGTTGGCATTCATTTCTTTAACCCAGTGGCCAAAATGCCATTAGTAGAAGTGGTGCAAGGCCAAAAAACGGATCAGCAAGTAGTAGAGAAGGCGGCGGTTTTTGTACGTAAGATAGATCGTCTACCTTTACCTGTAAAAAGTAGTCCTGGGTTTCTTGTTAACCGTATTCTTATGCCTTATCTCATGGAAGCCATGGCACTCTATGAAGAAGGGGTGCCTGCACCAGTGATTGATAAGGCAATGGTTGAATTTGGTATGCCTATGGGTCCAATTACGTTGGCTGATTATGTTGGCTTAGATGTCTGTTTATCGGTGGCTAAGTATTTTAGCAATTATTTCCATACTCCTGTTCCTGAAAAATTGCTTGCCATGGTGGAGCAAAAGAAATTGGGAAAAAAGAGTGGAGAAGGATTTTATCAATATGACAAAAAAGGTAAGAAGATTAAGGAAAAAGAAGCAACATCCACTAAGCCATTAGAGGAAATTTCTGAGCGGTTAGTGTTATGCATGTTAAATGAGTCTTTTGCTTGTTTGCGCGAAGGGGTGGTGGCTGATGCAGACTTGCTGGATGCGGGAATGATTTTTGGTACAGGCTTTGCACCTTTCCGTGGTGGGCCTATTCATTATGCAAAAACTCAAGGGATACACGAGTTATATCAGCAGTTTGTTAAGCAACAAGAACAGCGCGGCGATAAAGTAACACCACCCGTTGCTTGGGAGGAGGTAGTTTAACACCCTAATCATTCTCATTATCTTAATAATTAAAAAAGCATCCACCAAGCTGATCGTCTCTCCCGATATCGGGAGAGACGACGCGCGTTCTTTGCGCGGCGGGTGAGGGGGTACGTTTGCTATTTCCACTTTATATTACACCCTACGCTCGGTATCTGTTCCCCATTCACAACTTTTCCTGCTAATACACAATCTAAAGCATGACATAAATCTTTGCCAGTAACCGGGCGATGGTTGCCAGGCGTGGCTTCATCAAAACGGCCGCGGTAAACGCATTTTAAATCGTGATCAAATACATATAAATCCGGTGTACATGCAGCTTGATAAGCTTTAGCAATCGCTTGTGTTTCATCATATAAGTAAGGGAATGTAAAATTATACTGTTCTGCAATTTTGCGCATTTCTTCCGGTCCATCGGCAGGATACTTAGCTGCATCATTCGAATTGATAGCAATAAACCGCAAGCCTTTTGCTTGATAATTTTTGGCGATTTCCAATAGTTTTGGTTTAATATATTGCACATAAGGGCAGTGATTACAGATAAACATAATTACTGTCGCGATAGGTGATTTTGTTTCATGTAGTGATAGTTGTTTGCCATTACGGGTGTCAATTAATTGAAAATCAGGCGCGATTGTACCCAATGGGATCATAGTTGATGGAGTTTCAGCCATAGCATTATTCCTCTAGTTGTTTTGTTTTATCGACGTGGTATTCTAGCGAGATTATTTTTTTTACCCAAGCAGTTTTGGTAAAGGGGATTTCGCATGAAGCTAGTGATGAAGCACTTCGTTACACTATTATCTACGGTAGGATTATGTAGTGTATCTAATCATGCAGCGGCGTCAGCATTTCAAATATGGGAACAAGACGTTACTAACATAGAAAATTTTCATGCTGGTTATGCAATATTAGCACAAAATGCCAGTATTGCTTTTTATAATCCAGCAGGTATTACTTTATTTAAAAATCAACAATTGGTTTTTGGTGCGGTAGGTGCGTTTACGGATATTCAATATAACGGTACGATTATGGTGAATACACTAAACCGTGGATTGCCGCAGCCAGTGGTAGCACAAGGTGGTGGGCCTATTTTTATTCCTGATTTATCTTATGTGGCGCCCATTACTGATACGATTGGCTTTGGGTTAACTGTGGTAGCTCCCTTTGGCCTGCAGACTAACTATGGTTCACAGACTATCCTTCGCTATGCTTCTACTTTAGCTTCTACAAAAGTAGTGGATATTAGCCCTTCGTTAGGTATTCAAGTTAATGATAAATTGTCATTCGGGGCAGGATTAGATGCACAAAAAATGAATGCGGAATTTGATTTGGTTGGAGTATCAGGTGAAGATTCTGATACCCCCTCTACGAATAAAGGCAATGATACTGCATATGGGTATCATGTGGGTGGATTGTACCAGTTTACGCCTGATACCCGTGTGGGGTTAAGTTATCACTCTAAAGTGTCTCATCACTTAAAGGGTACGAGTAAATTTGTAGGGCCAATTGCCGATGCATATAATGATGGTCCATTGGTATCAACACAAACCAAGGTAAATATTCCTTTACCCGCTTATACGGCATTGAGTGGTTTTCATCATTTTACAGAAAGTAAATGGTCAGTGATGGGCTCGGTGATCTATACGCAATGGAGTGTCATCAAGGATTTAGTATTACAAAATGTAGCGGGTATTATTGATTTTACACCGAGCACTACCATTAATGTTGTTATGCCACAGAATTATAGTAATACTTGGAGCGTTTCTGTTGGTACCGATTACGCATACAGCGATAAGTTAACATTACGTGGTGGTGTGGGTTTTGATGATTCGCCGGTGCAATTGAATTATCGTACAGTGCAATTACCTGATGAAAATCGTTACGCAGTTGGATTAGGCGGGCATTACCAAGCGAGTAAAACCATAGGGCTAGATTTGGGTTGGACGCATCTGTTTGTGCGACAAGCGACAATTCAACCTCCTTTGCTGTCATTGCAATTGGGTGATGAGCAAGTTACCACGGTGGGTTATAGCAATGGCGGCGCAGATATAGTGGGTTTGCAGCTGACTTGGGACTTAGTATAGAAAACACTCCCTCTCCTGGCATAGAGAGGAGGGGAGTGATGGTGGGATTAAAGTTTAAAAGAAGTTATTGCTATTGGCCTTTGTTGATAGTAGCGTCAAATCCACTACCTGATACGGTGTAACCATCTATATTTTTATTATCGATGTTTCTTATACCTTTTTTAGTATCGAAAACAATAGTAGCGATGACAGAACCAGAACAGTTATCACTCATGTAAAGGTTTGCTTTGCAGTCAGAGGTATGGATGAGGCAAGCGAGTTTTATAATCCCATCAGGAACTGAATTAGTGGTGTGCGGTTGGGTGGTTCCATGTTCGCCAAGCATAGTAGAACAAGGGCCATTATTAATAACCGCGGTGGATGGTTTATCAGTATTGTTAGTGATGTTTAATCCAGCATGGGCTAATGGTAATAATCCTACACTTAAACATAACCCTAGGATACATTTTTTAATCATGCTTTATCTCCTTATTGCTTTATTATTTAGATTTAATACCGGTAAGCAGAATACAATAAAAACCTTTTGTATACTACTGGACTGTGGCTATTTTTCCCTGATTAATAAATAATCATTTACACTCATCTTAAGTACTGGACTGTGGCCATTTTTACAAATAGTTGTCTAGCACTGTCATCCTGAGAGCATCTTTAGCTCGAAGGATCTCCAGATGTACATTTAAGATCGTGAATCAACTGCCGTTTCTAGTATAATAGTGGCTTGTTTCATTCATACATGATATCACTAATATCAATAAATTCTGCTACAATCGTCCGAATACTGCGCAAACCTCAGTATCTAGACAATTGTAGCGGAACTCCTATTACTTATATATAAACTGTATGAGGAGGGGTGGTGTGCGACACAAAAGACACAGAAAACACATAACAATGGTAAACAAGCAAGACACTAATCAGCAGCATGAGCTAGCCTTGGTTAAGGCACAGCCAGTCAGTCAGCCCCCAGTTTCTTTGTTCTTTGTGAAAAACAAGCCACCTGATAGAACCTTCTATATTAGAGATAAAATAGAGAGGGCAAAAGCGTGGGCCCATGATCTTTATCATGCGCTCTCTTCGCATTTTTCACACCACTCTATCAGTCAGCAGGATTTTAAGAACTATATTTGGCCTATTGTTTCCTCTGGTGCTGCGCTAGCCGTCGGAGAATTAGTTACGGCGGGAGTACGTGGCATCTTAACAGAGGAATATGAAACAGCACTGAGATTTTTATTGGGCACAGCCATTTTAGGGTATTGTGCTGCGCATCGCGTTACCGAGCATCGTCCGGAATCTACCGCAGAATTATCTGCAGCAGTGGCTAGCGAAGTATTAGGCATCGCGTGTCTATATACCTCTACATTTAACGGCAGTCGCTTGCTGTTACAAGGGGTAGTATCAGATCGTACTTCTTTAATTACCAGTCTAGGGACAAGTATTTTAGCTGTGCCGGGTATATTCTCTTATATAGCGCAAAAACTGCAAGAAAGAGCGGTAAGGAGGCAATATGTATTGGGTGCACAACGTACTGATACCGCGTTAATACCAGGAGGGCTTACGCCTATAGCAAACACGTATCTACAAGCGAATCATGCACTCATAGAAGCGTTTGGGCTATCACAGTTATTTCAAGTTGGTTTGATTTCACATAATGTATTAACTTCGCCGCAGGTATTACAGCAATTCCGTAATGGTCCGGCTTTATTAACGGATGTAGGCCCAGCGATTGTAAAGCACGTCACTGTACAACGGAAAAAAGTAGCAGCGGATTACCAGCATAATACAGCCAAACAAAAAGTATTGAGATTCACAGATCATGGTCCGCAATTTGTGTATCTAGAACGGTATCAGTTAAGAAGTGGCGATTTAGTTGCTTGTGATGAAAACTTTGATATGGACTCTGTTCCTGTGTCTGGGGAGTTGGTGGCATTTGCAGCGAATAGTGATAGTCAACTTACTGCATCGCTTAGGCCAGCGAGAGTGAGTATTAATTTGCGAGCACATAATGGGGAAGATGTATGGATAGAATATACAACTTCAGCTGTTTTGCCCGATTTGAATAAAAGGGTTGACTTACACGCTATTCATGGGGGAAAGCAAGCGGGCATTTTAGCTGGGGTAAAATTAAATCTGAACGGCGAACAAGGGGTGTATGTTCGAATTCAAGATCAAACAGAACGAACTTTTAGTAGCACTTATGAGAAGCGGGCGGTAATTAATCAAATTATTAGTTACCATAAACGACGACAAGTATTGCATTCTATGCTTTTATCGGCAGGCATAGCAGCATTGCAATCGCGAGATTTAGTGAGTTTCTCTGCCAATTCTTTACGGCTATTATTTAATTTATCACAAATGATGATTCCTTTTGCCGAGACTTTTTTGCGAGACATAATTAATGGTCGCTTAATGCGCGAGATTAATCAGCATTTAGTCGATACGCCGATGGAAACGATGGATGCATTACGCATAGTGGATTTTTTCAATGCACTGGCAGGTTATTACCGACAACGTTTTCCGCATGGTGTGGCTATTGTTTCGGATAAAACCGGTACGTTAACTACAGCAAAAATGCATATTCTTGGTTTATGGATGCAAGATATGGCGCCTAATGTGCAAGCCTTGTTGCAAGAAGAAGAAAGCTTGTTATTGCCAGACCGAGATAAGCAACTGGCTTGTTGTGAAGTGTTTGCTGAAGCATTTACACATAGCAAGAGAGAGCTTGAACCTGAAGAATTTACTATTCTAGATATGTTTGGTCAGTTAGTAAGGCGTGATGATTTTTTAACTATAGATATTTTGGGGAATAATCATTTTCGAAAAACCATGGCGATGGAGGCTGGCAGTAAATCTGTTGAGACTTGGCACTTGGGTTTATATCGTGCCTTAGGTGGACGATTTACTTTGGTAGAGGATGCAGGAAAGAAATACCTAGTATTTTGCGGTGTGCCTAGAGCGGATAAATTTCGTGATGCACCGTTGCTACGTGCCTATAGCGCTATGCATGTGCGCACCGGTGTGTTGTCGAGAGATTGGTGTGTGGCACGTGCGCCGCTGGCTGAGGCGGAATTCCAAGCTTTGCAAACGTTATTTTCTCAAGATGATAATAAAGTGGAGATTGAGCGTTTTTTTGATGTGCATCCAGAGCTATTACATCGACTTGAGCATTATGGTACGTTTTTGCTAGATAATCCGGTGAAAAAGGGTGTAGAAAAATTTATTCCGCATTGCCGTGATGTCAATGTACCAGTTTTTGTTGCTACTGGAGATACAGTCAAATCGGCTGAAAATATTGCTAGAGTATTGTGTGCTGATAGCGTTGAGCAGATTATTGCTATTCATACTAGCGAGGTGATTGCTTGGCAAGATCGCGATATCCCTGCCAACTCGACAGTGATTTTTTCAGGGGTGAGCAGTGATATTCTATCGTTATTTAAAAAAATAGTAGCCATGGATATTCAGCACCGCCCTATCGTTATTTTTTCAGAAATGAGTACAGAAGATAAGGGAAGACTGGCCTATTATTTACAAGAACAAGGTTATTTTGTAGTAGCAAATGGTGATGGTAGTAACGATGTGGCAATGATGCGCTGTGCGAACATGGTAATTGCACATGTGATGGAAGATGGTAGTTATGCTCCTGGAGTAGAGCAGTTTGCTAATTTAAGCGATAGACAATTACGAGGGTTATTGCATTCTGATGATTCATTTTATCAGTTATTTGATATTCATAATCCACATGGGTTGCTTGTTAGAATATTTGCACCATTAGCTAATTCGCAAGAGAAAGTCAGTATGGCGTTGTCATTAAAGAGCAGTAAGATGAGTTTTCATCTTATGCGGGAGGTATTTGGCATTAACGTAGCAAGGATAGCTGGGCAACATTGGTGGGAAGTGGGGTTTGATCTAGCCTGGTTGGCTATAGCAGGTAACGCTATTCTTGCTACGACAGATTCACCCATGGATAATCAACCGCTGGATGTTTCTAATTTTTCAACTTATTGCACAGCTGCTACTTTTATTGTGGCACTTTTACAAGCAGTTGTGGCTTATGCTATATCCGGAGAGGGAACAAATCTTACCTGGATGTGTATGATGTTATCTTTCTTACCTGTGTTATTGCGTAGCCTTTTCTCTAGTTATAGGGCAGAGCAAGAAGAGCAGCCGGTTACAGCTACGCGGATTGAGGAATTATCAGCGGATGATGAGGCACTGCCAGTTTCCTCTGCAACACCGGTGATTACAGAGGTAGATGAAGATGAAAGTGGGCAAAAAATAGATGCGTTACCGCTACCTAGCTCTGTTACTAATGCGGTACCGGTAGCAGCTGCGGTGTCATCTTCTAGCCAATCGGAATTAGGCTTGCCACAGCGACTGGGAGAGTGGGTATATTCCTTTTTTCATAGACCAGAAGAGGATGAAGATGAAGTTGAGCGATGGTTGGATGAAGGGGAAGGGTTATCTTATAACCTGTGATTTCGAGGATGTTTATTGAACTGAACTGTGTCAGGTTATCTATGTAACTTCGGGAGCGTACGTCCATGTACTCGGCGCTTCTTACCCTCCCTGGCCGCGACGTCCCTCATTTACATAGATAACCTGACACAGTTCAGTTCAATAAACATCCTCGAAATCACCGGAATTCCCGTTATAACGCGAGTTCCGGTTGTTGCACAAATTCTCTTACTGCAAGATAGTCAATTTTTCCTGATCCTAATAACAACATTTTCTTGATGAAAATGATTTTCTTGGGAATAGCTAGTTCGCCCATTTGGCTGGCTTTGGCATGAGTTACTAGCGCTTCACGTGTTGCATGAGGATGGGTAGTGACTAAAATTAATTGCTCGCCTTTTCTTGAGTCGGGGACATTGATGATGGCATGCTGATATTCAGGCCAGAATTTATTTAATTGCTGTTCAACCATGGTCAATGAAATCATTTCACCAGCAATTTTTGCAAAACGTTTCACACGGTCTTTGATAGTAAAAAATCCGCCTTCATCCACAGAAACCACATCACCCGTTTCATGCCAACCATCTTTAGGTGGCATAATAATACCGGGTTGTTCTGCTAATAAATAACCTTTCATAATGTTCGGTCCAGAAACGCATAATATACCGCCCTCGCTAATACCCGGGACAGGGATTAAGCAGTGTTGTATGCCAGGTAATAATCGACCAATAGTCCCCACTTTATTTTGCATGGGTGTATTGATAGTCAGTGCGGGAGAAGCTTCAGTTACGCCGTAACCTTCAAAAATACGGATACCAAACTTTTGTGCCCATATAGTGCGGGTTTCTTCACGAAGCTTTTCGGCTCCTGCAAAAACGTAGCGTATGCTATAGAAATCGTACGGATGTGCGTATTTTGCATAATTAGCTAAAAACGTATCCGTAGCAAAGAAGATAGTCGCATTGGTATCGTATGCGAGCTCAGGAATGATGCGATAATGCAGTGGTGATGGATAAAAGAATACACGTATACCAGCCAACAGCGGTAAAATCATACCGCCAGTTAAACCAAATGAATGAAATAGAGGTAGGGCATTGAATGCATTGTCGCTAGCATTAAAATCAATAGAGGCGCTGAGTTGGTAGCGATTGGCTTGTAGATTGCAATGAGATAATACAACACCTTTGGGTGTACCTTCCGATCCCGAGGTAAATAAAATAACGGCAGGTTTTTCTGGATCAGTTTGATAAGCGGGAGTGCGAGGAGCAGTGAAATACCGATAGGCAAGGCGTGGACATTGCGCCATAAGCATGCCTTTTAGTTTATCAAGAGTATTAACGGATGCACGTAAATCCTCGAGATAAATTAATTTTATGCCTGTATGATGAAGGGTATTGGCCATTTCTGTAAGTTTTGCCATTTGGATAAACTTACGTGATGTGTAGACACAGTTAATTCTGGCGGTTTGACAAGCGCTGACAATGTTTTTGATGCCCGTAGAATAATTTAACATCGCAGGTATGCGGCCATAAGCATGCATAGCAAAAAAGGTAATAGCAGTTGAAATCATATTAGGTAGTAAAATGCCGACATGCTCACCTGGTTGAGTAGATTTTGCAATCAGGCTACCTAGAATAAAGCAGCGCGTGATGAATTGTTGGTAAGTACTGGGTTCTCTTTCTATATCCTCGATTACTATATGTTTGTGACCGTGAACAGTTCTTGCATCAATTAGCGAATCAAACAAGGTTTGTTGGTAATCGCTGCTAGCAAACATCATGTCTGTCATTAAGTCATATAACTTATGTCCAGCTATCTGGCGGCGTTTTCTGCCTTTTATTTCGCTGGGTAAGTTAATGGTTTGATGCGGAAAAACTGTAATGGTGATTTTTGGCATCCAGCGAATACGTACTTTGCCTTTAAGACGGGAAAAACGTGTGTACTCTGCACCATCAATACGTATAGGTAATAGTGTTGCCTGAGATTTATCCGCGACTAGTCCTGGTCCTTCATAGATTTTCATTAAGGCACCGGTAACGGTGACACGGCCTTCTGGAAAGATGACACAGCGATGATTGTTTTTTACAAAGTGGATAAGGGATTTAATCGCCATAGGTTTGGTTGGATCCAGGGGATAAACATCAACCACACGTAAAAAAATGCGCACCCACCATTTTTTTGCAGAGATAGTATTGACTGCAAATTTCAATTGATTGGGTAGAAAGGTAGCTAATAGCATGGCATCAATAAAAGAAGGATGATTAGCAATAATAACTACGCGTTCTCCTGCTTGATGATAATATTCTAATCCTTTTATTTTTACGCGATAGAAAGATGTTAACACCCAATGAAAAAATCCCCTTAATAATACTTGCGGTAACAACTTGCAGATACACAGGGCAACAATGGTATTACCTATGGCAATTAATAGAAACACATGGTTAATTGAAAAGCCCAGCTTCATGATTAGCATGGTAGTAATGGCAGCGGTAACAACAAATAGAGCATTAATTACATTGTTACCAGCCATGACCCTAGCACAATGGTTTGTTTCACTGCGCTGTTGCAAAATGGCATATAGAGGAACAATATAGAGGCCGCCGCAGATAGACATACACAACAAGTCAATAACGATACGCCATCCATTTGGCGCTAGTAGGAATTGCCTGAGCGTGGTCAATTGTTGTGTCAATAATGATGAGGTATAGGAAGTGGCAAGGTAAAGGTCAATGGTAAATAACGCCATTCCTAACGCTGCCAGTGGTACAAAGGTTGCATGTATTCTTTCTTGCAATAGTTTATGGCATAACACTGCTCCAGTGACAATGCCAATGGAAAATAATACTAGAAAAAATGTGACTATGTTTTGCGTAGCATGCAGGCTTTCTTTTGTTAATAAGGGGAATTCTGCTAAAAATGTCGAGCTGACCACCCAAAACCATGCTATGCCTAGAATGGCCAAGAAAATATCCCAACGTTTTTTTATGTGTAATAATAATTCTTGGGTGCCATTAAGAATATGGTAGTTAACTTGCAAATAAGGCGAAGAGTAATGCGTTTGGGACATAAACCAACTGCTGATCCAGCCTAATATGGCGATAACGGTAATCATAAGGGAAATAACAATGGTGCCGTTTGTAGAAAGTACGAACGTGTTGCTAATTAGGGTGCCTAATAAAATGGATAGAAATGTACCGGCTATCATGAGGCTATTGCCAGCGATTAACTCGTCTTCATGTAGTTGCTCAGGTAATATGGCATAGCGTACAGGCTCTAGAAAGGTGGTTTGTATACCAAGGCCAAATAATACTAAAAGTAATAAGGTGATGCTTTGCGCATAAAATCCAGCAGTAGCTACGAACATTAATAAAATTTCAGCGAGTTTAAGAAAAGCAATAAAGCGAGGTTTTTCATATTTATCGCCTAATTGTCCAGCAATGGCAGAAAATAAAAAAATAGGTAGGATAAAAAAACTGGCGACTAATGTCATAGCGATAGGTGAACTAAACTCTGCGGTTACTGCAAGGCAGTATGTCATGTAGGCAACTAATGCATTCTTGAAAAGCGTGCTATTTAGTATGCTAAGCAGCTGTGTAATGAGTAATGGTAGAAGCCCATTTTTTTTCAATAAATTGTTTATTTCCATATGTATGGTCGATGTTATTTTGTTTGTGAAGAACCGAAATCATAGCATATTACCCTAGAAACGGCAGTTGATTCACGTGCTCAATTACCGTTTCTAGGGTAATTTTACTGCTGGCAGTACAAAATTTCGTAACTATTCACGGCTTAGCGGTCGTTCCCCTAAATACGGATAACTATTCACGGCTTAGCGGCCGTTCCCCTCTCCCGGAGCGTTTTTTGCGAGGGGAGAGGGTCAGGGTGAGGGTGCTGCAAGCCTGTCTGGTTTCGACAGAATTTCCCATTCTTTCCAGGCAGGAATCATGGGGAAATATAGACCCACACGAATTGTACTGTCATTGCTCATTAATTTTATAGCATGATGATAGTCACACATTTGCTGATCATATTTTTCTTGTTCTTCTGCAAGAAATTGCTCTAAATTTTTATAAAGTGGCAATGCAGTTTTATAATCAATAATCCAACGTACCCCTTGTTTATCAATAAACGTTCTGTCGATAATGAGACTTTTTATCTGGCCTGCAAATACGGCGGTGATGCTAAACTCCGATTGGGATTGGGTGTGGGCAGCTAGTATCCATTGACCGCGAGCATCTTCCAGCGTGTTTTTGATAGCTTTATATACAGAATTAATGGCGTGGGGAAGGTTACTCGGTGACATTCCCAATTGTATTAAATGTTGCTGTATATAATGATAATAATTTTCAGTAGCTTGTGCTTGCCACCAAGTTGGGCCGAGTTGAGCAAGCTGTTGCAAAATAGCATGAGTGACTGTGCCAATGTATTGTGCATCATGATTGGTTAGGCTAATGCCAGGTTGCTGGTGATAGGTGGAAGTAGTATTTTCAAGGTCTTTTATGGGGTTTTGCCATTGTAGAGTTAAACGCTGCAGTGTTATTTTGTTTCTTTGCTGTTCTTGTTGCGCACAAGATATTGCTGCAGGTATGGAAGTATTCACAGTGTTTTTTTCAATAGTGGGCCATAGCTTTTCAAGAAAAGTATTATTTGCTGGCGCAGCTATTTCTCCTTTATTGTTCTTATTAATCTGGGCCAATAAAAATACTTGTTTTTTAGCGCGAGTGATGGCGACATACAGCAAGCGCGCGGTTTCATAATCCATTTTGATAGTTTGTTGTCGTTTAATATACTCGTAAATAGCCTCTTTTTTATCGCCTGTGGCTTGAATAGGGGCAAGTAAAAAAGCACTTTCATCATAAGTAAGTGGTCGTTCCATCCAGGCTAGTAGTGTTTTGTTATCAGCCGGAACTCTACGTTCTAAGTGGGGTAGAATAACATGATCAAACTCCAAGCCTTTAGCGCCGTGGATAGTCATGATTTGCAGAGAGTCATTAGCATGGCTATCGAAGCCAGCAAATAAGCTATTTATATCCTCATCTAATTTATTAAGGTTAATAATATCACTCCCTTTATCTAGCATGTCGAGCAACTTAAAATAAGCGGCAGCATCTTCTAAGTCTGTTGCATGATATAGGCAAGCAGGTCCACCTAATAATATCCACGTGTTTTCTATCCAGTCACGCAAACGCACACGACGACGTTCTGCCATTTGCTTTTGTAGTAATGGTAATACGCGCATTAAGCGCTGTTTTCCTGAGGAGCTTAGTTTTTCTAAGATGTTATCTTTACATAACTGGTCATAAATAATTGTATCGGCACCATGATGAGCAATGTTCCATAAGTCTAGTAAGTCTAAGCCACACCATGGGGCACGTAAAATAGCTAACCAAGCTAACCTGTCAGCGGGATGTAGCAATGCTCGCGTTAATGAATGTAGATCTTGAATAATTTGGCGCTCGGATAATGGGTCAATATCAATAGCACGATAAGTTAAGTTGGCGGCTTTTAATGCGGGAATAATATGCTCTAAATGTGTGCGAGAGCGCACCAAGATAGCAATGGTATCGTTGGGGCAACGTTGTTTGATAGCGGTGATTTGTTGCGCGATGATTTGTGCTTGTGCATTTTCTGCAGGGGTAGCTAATAGTGATAGCTGTATAGCATTTTCATGCGTTTCCTGTGTATGAGATATTGCCTGGTTTGCTATGCTTGCATGGTAACAGACTGCTCCGGTAGCTACATCATTAAATGTAGGAAAGATACGTTGAAAATGTTGATTAACCCAACTTACTATTCGCGGGGTAGAGCGAAAATTAACGGAGAGTGATAGTGGTTGTAATGGCACATTGCCTATGCCTTTTTTGCAAGCACGAATAAACAGACCTACTTCCGCTTCACGAAATCGATAAATGGATTGCATAGGATCACCGACGACAAATAGGGTACGGCCATCATCAGGTTGCCAACCTGCAGTTAATTTTTCTAATAAACGATATTGGCTATAAGCGGTATCTTGAAACTCGTCGACGAGTATATGTCGAATCTGATAGTCCAGAGTTAAGGCTAAATCAGTTGGGGTTTCTTCATTACCTAATGAAAATAATGCGGCTTGCGCATTCTCAATGTAATCAATTTGACCGTGACGCTGAAAGATTAGACGTAATTGTGCAACCAAAATTTTTAAAACTTGCGTGAGTGCTTTTAGTATTTGCCATTGCCCCTGTTGAAGGGTGGCATCAGGAAGAAAGCTTATTTCTGCAAATAATTGACGAATTTCTTCATGTTTCGATAATTGTTCAATCAGAGCTAACATACGTTGCCGCAGGTCAGAAAGATATAGTTTCTCGTTAGGATTTTTTGCTAAAGAAATAGAAGGGAATCCTATGTTTTTGTCTAAGCGTTTTCGCCAAGCAAAATTTTTGGTTAGTAATAATTCACTAATGCCAAGCCATAAGTGTTTGTCTGCAACAGTGATACCGGGTAGGGCATTGAGATTTTCACATAACGCAAGCGGTGATTCGGGCGATAGCGACTTTATGTTGCTCGCTGCTATGCGTACCAAAGCAACTAGCTCTGCTGCTTGTTGTTTAGGAAATTGTTCACGTAATAAATGTAATGTTTCTACAATAACCAAGGTTAGTTGTTGCTCTAGTACATGACGCAACTGATCTTCCGAGTTATTGGTCATGATATATAACAGCCATTGATCACGTTTGGCTAGTAAATCAACGAGTAAACGTTGCAACTTGGCTGGATTATTATCAAGGTGCAAGAGTAATTGGCCAACCGCTTCTGACCATGCTAGGTTTTCTTCTAAATGATTAAGTATTTCTTGTATAGCTTCTTGATAGAGAAACAAGGGATTATCTGCAATGGTAGGAGGATGTCCAAGATGAGAAAGTACCGGTAATTGCCTAGTAAGGTAACTATTTAATGAGTCAATAGTTTGTATACGTAAACGGTTAGGGTTGTCGAGTAAATGCCAGTGTTCTTGCGAGTCTTTTTGTAATACCTGGGCGACGAGTTGTTTTGTTGTCGCATTGTTAATCTGAGCGCATTCTTTTAATGAGCGCATAATTCTTACGCGCATTTCATTGGCAGCTTTCTTGGTGAACGTAATAGCTAGTATCTCTTCGGGTGCACTTACTTGACTTAATAAAAGTAAGAAGCGTTGGATAAGTAATTCGGTTTTCCCTGAGCCAGCCGGAGCTTGTACAATGAAAGATTGATGCGGATTTAATATACGTAAGCGCTCAGAGTTATCGGAAGGGTTAGATGAGATCATGGTGCGTTCTCAGTATAAATTCGACATAAAGATTGTAAGTTGCAAAGACGACAAGTTTGTTCTTTATCTTTAGGGTCAACATTAGCTTGACCTTGTTGAAAATCCAGGCTTAGTTTATAGAGTACAGTTTGCCATTCTAGCAATTGTTGTTCCCATAATGAGTTGGGTGTGGTGTCTACTTCTGGTAAAGTTTTAATGGATTTCATTTCTAAGCCAACTTTACTTACTCCCTTTAATTGTAATTCGCCGGGATAGATTTGTGCGAAAGCAATACCAATCGTATCAGTAGGGTTAGTTAAGCAATACACAGGTAACTGCGGTTCTTCTGGACGATTACCAAACCAATGGCTAATTTGTTGTGTTTTTCCTGTTTTGTAATCAATAATTAGTTGTTTCCCTGTGTTGACTTTATCAATTCTATCTACTCTGACATGCAGAGTGAGTTCTCCTAGTTGAATTTGTTGTGCATATTCAGTGGCAATCACTGTAAACGGCGGGCGAGTTTTTTCCAGCTGTAACCATTCCCATAGCAATTTTTGTGCGCGCGCTGATTCAAGCTGTAAATAGCGAGATGCAAGATTGGATTGACCCGTGACATGTTGAATAGCACTATCTACTTGTTGTTGAATCAGTGTTTGTAATGCTGAATCATCCAATGCGATCAATGCATGCTGGTCGCACAATTTTTTCCAGATTAGTTCTAAAGCTTTATGAATAACAGTACCACGTTCTTGTGGCCGCAGCCCTGATGTAGGAGTTTCTAATGCACTAGCATATAGACGTAATTCAGAAAACGCTTTAAATGGGCAAGCAGCTTGTTGTTTTAAAATAGTAACTCCACCGTGTATTTTTTCACTGCTGGTTACGGGTGGACCTTGTTCATCGGTATAGAATTCCGTTTCTTTATGTGCATACACACGTTGTGGTATAGAGGTATACGGGGAAAAGGCCAGTACTAAGGGGGATGACTGTGGTAATAAAGTGAGATCAAGTGTAGGAATAGACTCAATGAGGGGGCTACTGCGCAAGTCTATTTCTTCATTTTTTATTGCGTGGCTAAAAATGATGTGTGGTGCGGCTTGAGTTAGTTTTTCTGTAAGTTGTTGACAATAAGTAAACTCACGCTCTGCTGTTGCATGTGGAAGGTTGAGGGTTTTTTGTAATTGCTTTGGGATGAATGCATTAGGTTTGGGTGCGGGAGGCCATGTTTGATCATCAAAGTTCATTATCCATAGATAATCAAAAGGTAAGTCAATTGCTTCTAAAACACCAAGAATTTGTACGGACACCTCAGGGCTTTGTGGTTGGTAAATGGTGCGTTTAGTCATTTGTATGAGTTGATGTAAAGCATGCTCAAAGTCTTGAGGGGGTAGGACATGATCTAACGTATTATATTCTGCCATACGCTCTAGCCAAGTATGTGTTATCTGATATTCTTGACTGTTCATGCTTCTTTCCCCTGGCCAGCCCAGAATTTGTAGCAATTGCATAAATAAGGTTGCCCATTGATTTGCTAATGCAGTGGCAGGGTGTTTTTTCAGTGCAGCGCAATAAGCAAGGAGTTTTTTAGTTAAAATGGGACAATGTTGTTTGATGGATAAACGGGGATCACTAATTATTTTCTTTATAGATAGGTTGGTGATATTACGTTGGCGTAGGTAATTTTCAAGTTGCGCACGCGCTGTCATTTCTGTTTCTGCTCCAGCGAGGAAAGGTGAGCGTAAAACATGGCTGAAGGCTGCTAATGATATCGTTCCTTGCGCTAACTTGAGTAATTCAATAGCTGTATAAATAATCGGATATTCGCTTAGTCTTATTCCTGCAGAAATATTAAATGGCCACGTATTAGGCGATAATGTGCAATGATGCTGCTCTGTATAAATAGCGGAGAAAATTCTTACTACAATATCTCGGTGTTGTTCTAAATTAGGAATAATGCAACCTATCGTTATTTCTCTGTTGGGTAGAGTATACGAGGCTTGTTCTTGTATGGCTTTTGTCCACCTGGCCATGGTGTGTATTTCGTTTTCTCGATCTTTTAGATTAATCTTATATATTTCTGGCGGTTTTTCGGTAGAAATCCCCGTTATTTTTTCAAGGCTGACTTTACTGCCTTCTTGTTTACATGCATTAAATAAAGAGTTCTGCATGGGAGTGAGTTCGGTAAAGCCTACTAATAAAATGTGGGTAACAGGGGTCAGGGTTCGATCCAGAATTTTATCTACAATAATATGCGGGAGGCTAGCTTGGTCTAGCCATTGTTGTTGCTTACATTGTTGCGCAAATTGCCTTGCCCAATCTTGAAATGCTGCATAATCTTCAGAGTTTTGAAAAGCCGGGTGATCTAGATTTAATTGCCATTGTTTTAATAACTCCCATGCAGCGCGTGCTGTTTTTACGGTTTCAGTGACTTGTAACAAATAATTATTGGCAGGTGATTCAGAAATAATTTTTTCCCATAATGCATATTCTTGTGTAGCGTTTAACAATAAGGGGTGCGTATGACATTGTTGGTAAGTCAGTTGCTTCCATAAACGTTGTAGCCATGCAGATAACGGTAAAATATTCGGAGTATGCCAGCAGTTTTGCGCATGACGAGTTTGCCAATGATGATATTGCTTTAATAATACCGCAGAAAGACGACGATTGGGTGTCAGTAATGTTGTATCAGAGGTTAATTGCGAAAAAGTATGCAGCATAAGTATCTTTAAGATGAATGACAGTATTTAAATTGTCAACAGATCGTTGTACTAGGAAAAGCAATATCAAATTGCAACCCAACGCCATTAGGCGGAGTATGTAATGAAATTTCTGCATGATGTAACTTAGCGATTTGCATTACTATGGCTAAGCCTAGGCCGCTTCCTGGGGCGGTGGTTCCTAGCACACGAAAGAAGCGTTCAAAAACACGTTCTTGTAACTCAACAGGGATACCTGGGCCACTATCTATAACTCGTAAAATGAGCCGAGTGCCTTGCTTAAGAATAGCCACCTTTACTTCGCCATGAGTAGGGGTATAACGAATGGCATTATCTACAACGTTGCGAATCAGAATACCTAAGGCGATCTCATTTCCTAATATTTTGGCGTTATTCGGCGGTGAGCTTAATTCAATTTCAATATTTTTCTCTAATGCTAATGGCGCGATAGAGGCAATAATTTCTGTTGCTACTTTATGCAAGTCAACGGTTTTTATATCACTGAGAGGTTCTTCTTCACCTAGACGGCTTAACGTAAGTAATTGGGCAACAACGTGAGAGCTGCGATCTACGCCTTGTATCATTTTTTCTAATGCCACTGCTCTATCTTGTTCATTGGTTGCTTTTAATGCGACTTGTGCATGAGTTTTTAATGCAGCTAAAGGTGTGCGTAATTCATGAGCGGCGTCGGCAGAAAACCGTTTGTTACGTTCGAAAGCTAATTTTAAACGTAGAAATAGCCTATTGAGTTCAGTGACCAAGGGCTTGATTTCAATGGGGGCAGACTGTGCTTCAACAGGTTCTAAATAGGTCGAGGCGCGACTAGAGATTTCATTGCTTACACGTGTTACTGAGCGTAACGCTAGACTGATAATGATCCATACTAAGATACCAAATACTGGATAAGTAGCCAGCAAAATGTAGGCATTATTGCGCGCGACATCATCAGCGAGTTCGCGGCGTAAGTTATACATTTCTGCGACGATGATTTTGACTTCATTACTGGCATCGTAAGTTGCATAAATACGCCAATCATCGTTTTCAATTTCTAGGTCAGAAAATCCTAAGGGAATATTTTCTATAGAAGTGGGAGGGGATTTTAGTGAGTGCAATAATAACTTTCCATCTTTACTCCAAACTTGGAAGAAAAAATTTTCTAGGGAAGTGGATTGATTTTTTTTTAAATATTCGGTGATTTTATTATGTGTGGCTTCATCTGTTTTGTTGGATTGGCTTAATAAGGCGATAAAGGCAGAAATCTTGACAAGTTGTCTGTCTAAAGAGGGTTGAACAAGTTGCTCACTAAGAAAGTAGTCGCCAACCGCGCTGATTGCCGCAGCAATAGTGATACTTGCTAGCAAACTCACTAATAAAAAATAGCGAATTGAGCGAATCATTTTTTATCTTTGCTTTTTTCTATGGTATAGCCAATGCCGCGTACGGTACGAATGAACTCTTGACCAAAACGTTTTCTCAGGTTGTGAATATGGACTTCCAGTGCATTGCTATCGACTTCCTCTCCCCAGCCATATAAGGATTGCGTTAAGTGTTCACGTGATAATACACGCCCTGCATTTTCTAATAAAATATGTAGTAGCGCAAACTCACGGCGCGATAAGTTAAGTGGCTCATCTTTATAGCTAATGGTATGTGAAGCAGGATCTAGTTTAATGTCACCGTGTTCTAATATTGGCGCAGCACGTTCTGCAAAGCGACGTTGCAAAGCACGTAAGCGTGCACATAACTCATCAAGGTCAAACGGTTTGGTAAGGTAATCGTCAGCGCCACTGTCCAATCCCTTGACGCGATCTTCTACGGATTCGCGTGCGGTTAAGATAAGTACAGGTGCAATATTGCCGCGTGAACGCATGTTTTGTAGAACACTAATCCCTGGTAATTTAGGTAATCCTAGATCTAGAACAACTAGGTCGAATGTTTCAGCTTTAAGGGCATGATCAGCAGTTAAGCCATCTTTTACCCAGTCTACTGTATATCCTTCTTGTGTTAACCCTTTGCGCAATCCTTCACCTAAAAGTTCATCGTCTTCTGCTAAGAGTATGCGCATATAGTCTTCCCTCTTAAGTGACTTTCTTTATTAGACTTTTTTCCAAACTTCGATCAAAGGCCAATCTCTTTGAAAAAATTTGCTTGAAATCCTCATTTACTTCTATTACTTCTATGTAAACTCCGGTTTTTCACTCATTTTTTCTTCGACCTTGTCTTTTTGCTCAAGGTTTCGAAGGAAGTCTATTGATAAATTTAGCTTGTTTAACAAAGTATAGCAAATGGACAGAACTTGAGTGGTCTAATATTCGTCACAATGTGCTTTTATGTTATTTTTTATAGCTAATATTATGCTGGCAACAAACAGAGGTCCGGCTGAGATCTTGGTAAAGAAGGGTTAAATCTTATTCTACAAGATCAATCAGGCTGTACAGTATCGATACGTTTAAATTGTTTTGGTAATTCAACACCAATCATTACACCCATAATTGTTGCTACTTCATTTGTGTAGTTATGCCATGCATGTGCAGCGCCGCGTTGTATAACAACATCCCCTGCTTTTAGGGTTACTTTTTTATCGGCTACGATCATGACAATTTCACCTCTAGTAACCATTACGTAATCAACTGTTGTAGTGGAATGATAAAAAAGAGTTTTAAAATCTTTTGGCTTCTCATCACTTGGCAATTTATCATAAACGGGTTTGGTAGGAAAAATATCACTGCGGAAAAATCTTAATTGATTTGGTTTTAAATTAAAGTTTTTGTCTTCCATTTCATGGTTTGTTGCTAGCATATCTGGCGGACATTGCTCACTGAAAAACAGATCTGTAATTGTATGGCCAGGTAAATCCCATCCTGTTTGTTCCTTGTCTAAAAATATATAGGAATTGCCATTTTCATCAATTGCCGTTTCAATGATACGTGTTTTTATCATTTCCTATCTCCGATTTTACAGTATCGTTAGATTTTGGAATCATCATATAAGAAAATACCATAATCACAATTAAGAAATTAATCACTATTGAAAATGGTATCAACGCACAATGGCTTCCCTGCTAAAAACATGCAGGGACAGGCTGCTTCCAGCCTCCTGTGCTTTATTTGTGTTTTTATACCTCCCTTTTACTTGCTATTCTTTATTCACCCAAGCAACAAGTGCATAGGCTTAAAAAACTGGAGTACGGTTGGATTCGTAATAAAAGAAATATTATAAGGGTGTTCCGCATAAATTTTTCTGATACTGAGATGAGGTAAAAGTTTGTCAATGGTGCTTGCTATCTGGCCAAGTAATAGTAATTGCACGTGCGGGCGTTTTTTTACTAAAAATTCTAGTACATAGTGTAGGAAGGGCTGCCAAGCATGAGCATCTTGTTTGACCGGGGTTTGTTGTAATACTAAAGAGGCATTTAGCAGTAAAAACCCGTGTTGTAGTAGGCGAGAAAATAATGCCTGGTTGGTTTTTATTAAGCGACTTTTATCTATGGCAGCAATATTAGTTTGGCTGGTATGGTTGGGATTTAATAATTCTTCAGCTATCAATAGCATCTTGATGATATTACGTAACGAAGTGGCGCGATTTACTTCTTTACTCAAGCCTGTAGGTGACCAGATATTTCCGACCGCGGCATCCCAGAAGGCATAGCCATTTGCAGAGTGTGGGCGTGGATAAGGAGATTCGCCAAGTAAAATATAATTAACTTGATTAACAGGGATAGAGAAAGCGTTAAAAACTTTATCAATGCCCGGAAGCCAGGGGGTGTTGTGCTCTAAAGTGCGAAGATAGTGGGGGTCAATGTTTTTTAGTGCTTGCTGTATACAAGCCTGCCACGAGGCGTCTATATGTTGAAAGTTAAATGACATTGTATATACTGCTCTATTAGCTGGCGAAATATAACGAGATAATGCATGGATAAAAATTTATTAGAGATATTAGCATGCCCTATTTGTAAAGGGGAATTATTGTTTGATGCAGCTAATCAAGAGTTGATTTGTCGGTTTGATCGTATTGCTTATCCTATTTTAGATGATATTCCGGTTATGTTGGAGTCTCGCGCACGTCGCTTGAGTAGCGAGGAGGCTTGACCCCCTCGATCGCTTATTCCTCATTATCTTTATTATTATAAATATCTTCACCCTCTAATGGATTAACTGGTTCATGGGCATGACGTGTATGCGGATTGTAATGGCGAGCATTGCTATGACGTTTTCCTTGTCGATAGCGTCGTGAATGTTTATTAAACGGGCGTTTTTTTTCTCCCGGTTGTGTTATGGATGTGGTCGGAGCTTCTTGATGTGATGTTTCACCTGTTGGCATGGTATGCAGCTGATTGTTTTCATGCATAGTGACATCTTGGCGAGTGACAGTAGGTGTTTCAGTATCAGTAATAGGATGTACATTAGATACAGGAGCTGTGCGCTCTGTATGTGAATGTTGTTGCACATGGCGGTGTTCAGCATGTTTGGATTCTGACCCCCCATGTGAATGATGATAAGGTGGTCGTCGCCCTCTATTGCCGCGATCACGATGATGGTGATGAGGGCGTCCCCCGCGGCGGTGCATTGGCCTATCATGAAATCTTCTTCTGCGAAAAGTATTTGTCTCATCAACAGCGGGTTGTTCTCTTTGAAAAAGATATTTGAATAATCGCTTAAGGACACCACTAGACGCTTTTTCTGGAACAGGCTGGGGTGCCGGAATAGTTTGATCAATAGGCATGCTTTTGATAGCAGGTTCTTGCATAGGTTTTTGTATTGGCTGTGTAGTTAGCGAGGACTCTATTTCAGGCTTTACAACTAATTTGTAACTGGCTAATTTTTCGTCTTGTTCTGTCCAGTCAGAAAGTCGCATACGTTCTACTTGGTATTGTGGGGTTAATAAATGCGGATTCGGAACCAAGACAACAGAAACATTTTGGCGTTTTTCTATTTCAAGAATAGACTGCCTTTTTTCATTTAATAGGTATGCAGCAATATCAATGGGTAAAATAGCGCGTACTTGAGCCGTATTATCTTTTAAGGCTTCTTCCTCAATTAAGCGAATAATGGACAGGGATAGCGATTCAATGCCACGAATCGTGCCTTGGCCCATGCAACGCGGACAGGTGATACGGCTGGATTCCCCTAACGATGGGCGTAAGCGTTGCCGTGACATTTCTAATAAACCAAAGCGAGAAATACGCCCGACTTGTACCCGCGCTCTATCCATGGTTAATGCGTTGCGTAACCGTTCTTCTACTTCGCGTTGATTGCGAATTGGAGTCATATCAATGAAGTCAATGACAATTAATCCACCAATATCCCGTAAGCGTAGCTGACGTGCAATTTCATCAGCCGCTTCTAGATTGGTCATCAAAGCGGTTTCTTCAATATCACCACCTTTAGTCGATTTCGCAGAGTTAATATCAATAGAGACCATGGCTTCTGTATGGTCAATAATGATGGCGCCGCCTGAGGGTAGGCGCACTTCACGTTGAAATGCAGATTCAATTTGACTTTCAATTTGAAAGCGGGTGAATAGCGGAGTGGCATCTTTGTAGAGCTTTACTTTATTTACAAAGTTAGGGCGAATGACCTTCAGGTGATTCAGTGCTTCTTCGTATACCTCAGGCTGATCGATCAGGATTTCTTCAATATCTTTACGCAAATAGTCCCGAATGGCACGAATAATCGCATTGCTTTCCTGATAGATAAGAAAGGAGGCAGGACGCTCAGCGGCTTGTTTAATGGCTTCCCAATGGTTTAGTAAGATTTCTAAGTCCCATTGCAGCTCCTCTTGAGATTTACCACTACCAGCTGTTCTAACAATTAAGCCCATACCTTCGGGGACTTGTAGAGAATTAAAAATCTCATGTAATTGTCCGCGTTCTTCTCCATCGATACGACGTGAAATTCCTCCGGCACGTGGGTTATTGGGCATTAACACTAGGTAGCAACCAGGCAAAGAGATGAAAGTAGTTAAGGCAGCGCCTTTATTACCCCGCTCTTCTTTTTCTACTTGGACAATAAGTTCTTGGTTTTCTTCTAGGACTTCATTAATAGAAGGACGACGATTTGTATCGGCATAGCTGCTTTTAAAGCACGCCCGTGCAATTTCTTTTAATGGTAAAAATCCATGCCGTTCTTCGCCGTAATCAACAAAGGCAGCCTCTAAGCTGGGTTCGATGCGTGTAACTTTACCTTTATATATATTTGATTGTTTTTGCCCTTTAGTGCTGGACTCAATAATCAAATCGTAGAGCTGTTGTCCGTTAGCTAGTGCTATGCGTACTTCTTCATTCTTGTGAACTGCATTAATTAGCATTCTCTTCATAATAGATCACCTGCTTAATGAGTAAGATGCTGATGAAAGCAATAGCAGGATTTAGGTTTATAGGATACATTTAAGAGTCTCCTTTATTAATTAAATTAATAGGAGAAAGAGCGAAAATATAGCGGAATGAGCTTGGGGGGATGTTTTTATCCCCTGGGAGAGTAATAAGCTCACAACTTGGCAGCAAAGTGTCATCTAGTTGTGCGAATCTATTCATTGTATCCTGAATCATTGCCGTTAATAATGCCCGAATAATTATGGGATTATTGAAATCCTCTATAAATAAAGCCTAGCTATTGTTTGTCAATCAACCCTTACAAGGTTATATTCTTAAAAACACCCTTTCAGACTAATTATATCCTCTGCTTTAGGAAGTGGCTTTAGAGGGTGTTGTACTTTTACTTTACGCCTTATGGCTTAATGTGCCTCTCAATATATCAAGATCTTGATTTTATATCAATATATATGTAAAGACTGTAAAAGTTTAAAGATGAGAAACTTATGGCTAATTCGCGTAACTCTAGTAAAACCGCAGTGCACTATCTTCGTGTACATGAAGAGTATGCTGGACAGCGTATAGATAATTTTTTGATTTCACGACTAAAAAAAGTACCCAAAGCACATATTTATCGTATTTTACGCAAAGGTGAGGTGAGGGTGAATAAGAAGCGCATTGAGCCTTCTTATCATTTAGCTGAAGGAGATGAAATTCGCCTGCCACCTTTGCACTTAGGTGAAACAGCAAAGCAAGTGCCGCCTAGTGAAGAAACGAAGCAATTACTGGCTAATCGCATTCTTTATGAGGACAAATATATTTTGGTCATAAATAAGCCACCCGGCATGGCTGTGCATGCAGGCAGCCAGGTGCGGTTAGGAGTAGTGGAAATTTTGCGCTCTATGTATCCTCGCCTTCCGCATTTAGAGTTGGCGCATCGGCTAGATTCGGACACGTCCGGTTGTTTGATTTTATGTAAAAAACGTAGCATTTTAAAGGAAGTTCACTGCTTATTTCGCGAAGATAAGGTAAGAAAGCTGTATTGGGCTTTAACTAAGGGGCATTGGCAGCCTGCTGAGCTGAAGGTGGAAGCGCCGCTACACCGCTATTTGCAACAAGGGGGGGAGAGGTTGGTTAAGGTTCATGCAGAGGGAAAAGATGCGCTGACAATCTTTCACCCGCTGGAAGTATTTACTGAGGCTAGCCTAGTGGCTGTGACATTACATACTGGGCGTACGCATCAAATCCGTGTGCATGCACAATATCAGGATCATTCTATAGCGGGTGATCAGCGTTATGGGGATGCCGATTTTAACGAGCATATGCGTTGTCGTTATGGGTTGCGGCGTTTGTTTTTGCATGCAAAAAGTATTCAGTTTGTTATTCCATCTATAGAGCTATCTATTGAAGTCACTGCGCCGTTGGACCCAGAGTTAGAGGCTTGCCTAGCAAGATTACAAACGGCTAATTGACGACCAGACCCTAAGATAAGTTGACAAGCCTTATAGGTGCCCGTGTTGCGCTGGGCATTACCCGATAATCGGGTGGCGGTGTCCACATGGTAAAAGAAGTATACTTAGTTGCGACTAGTTTATTAAACTCTTGAGATGGGGTTAAGCTATCTTCTGCGTTTTGTTGAGAGAGTGCCGTGTTCTCCATAACTGCTAACTTTTGTTTTGCCGCATCAAGTCCCTGCCCTGCCGCTAGTTGATAATAATGCTTGGCTTTAGCAACATTTTTGCTGCCACCTTGGCCTGTGTGCCACATTACTCCCAATCTGTATTGCGCAAGCGCTAATCCTTGTTTAGCGGCTAATTTAAAGTAGTGCTTAGCCTGTTGATGATTTTGTTTTGTTCCTTGGCCTGTATAAAGCATGATGCCTGCCATATATTGAGCTTCGGGAAGTTTTTGTTCGGCTGCTAGTGTAAACCACCATAAAGCTCGAACATAATTAGGTTTGTTAGAAGTTATTGAGTCGTATCCTTGATAATATTGTACCCCGAGTGTATAAGCTGCAATTTTATGCCCCTGTGCGCTTGTCGCGGCTTGTTTTAATAGAAATATGCCTATATTAATTCTCCCTGTATGGAGGTATTCCATCCCTGTTCGGAAAAAAACAGCAGCTTTGGGATAGCCTGCATGGATTAATAGTTTAATTTTGGACATTATTTGTTCCTGGGTTGGTTGTTCTGTGTTTCTTGTTTGTTGTTTTTGTGGCGATCTTGGTTGCATAGTTCATACCTTTTTAGCGGTGATAAAAACCCAGGAAAAATAAGATTCTATTAGTAACATATTGTATTGCGCAATAATTAACAACATTTCCAATGTGGATTACTTTTTTGAGCCCATCTTATTTATTTGACAGCAGCGCATTCTCTTCCTAAAATGCCCATCCTATGCCAATTGTTTATATTCCTGAGTATATTAATCCTTTTCGCTTTGCTGAGCAGCACGCAAGGCTACAAGGCGTTGTTAATATTGAAGATTTAAAAAGGCTGGGCTTGGCTTTAAATAAGCAAGCAGGAGAAGTGGCAGTGGATGTACAATTCGATATTGATGAGCAAGGATTAGTATTTCTTCATGGCCACTTAAATGCCAAGGTGATTTTACAGTGCCAGCGTTGTATGGGTAACTTTGAGTATGAAATAATAGATACATTTACTTATGGGGTAGCAAATACAGAAAAAGAGGTTAGCTCTTTTCCAGGAAAATATGACACAGTTGAGGCAGAGGACAATCTCATTGCTATTCGTAATATAATAGAAGATGAATTAATTTTAAGCTTGCCAGTGGTGCCTATGCATGTTCCTGACAATTGTGAGATAAAAATGCCTTACAAAGATGCAGATTGGAGCGAGGAAAAGAAGAGCCCTTTTCATATTTTAAAGAATACATTAAAACATAAATCCAGTAAGAAGTAGTGAGGAGAAGTTATGGCAGTACAAAAAAGTCGAGTGACACGTTCAAGACGAGGAATGCGCCGAGCCCACTCTGCTCTCGCTGCGCCTACTTTAGCTATTGATATGGCAACCGGTGAAACACATCGTCGCCATCATATTAGCCCACAAGGTTATTATAAGGGGCGCCAAGTGCTCACTAAAAATAGTGTAGCGGAAGACAGTACAGACGAAGAATAATCTCTTGAATACCATTACGATTGCTGTGGATGCGATGGGGGGAGATTACGGTCCTCCAGTGACCATTGCTGCTGCTTTGCGGGTATTAACACAACATTCCACATTGCGTTTGATTTTGGTGGGTGATGAAGCTGTGTTACGGGAGTCTTTGCGTAAGGCAGGGACATCACCGTCAGAACGACTCATCATGCAACATGCTTCACAACACGTTGAAATGGATGAATCACCTACGCAAGCACTGCGTACTAAAAAAGACTCCTCTATGCGTGTGGCTATTAACCTAGTAAAAGATGGCACGGCACAAGCCTGTGTGAGTGCGGGGAATACAGGAGCACTCATGGCGACAGCCCGGTTTGTGTTGAAGACGTTGCCTGGCATTGATCGTCCCGCTATTGTTTCTGCATTTCCTACGTTAACTAATAACACCAGTATGCGCATGTTAGATTTGGGCGCTAATGTGGATTCTACGTCTGAAAATCTGTTGCAATTTGCAGTGATGGGATCTGTGCTAGCCCAAGCGATTGATAACATTGAAGCTCCCCGTGTGTGCCTGCTGAATATTGGCACAGAAGAGATAAAGGGTAATGAATTAGTTAAACAAACTGCACAGCTTTTATTTGAGTCTAAGCTAGTTAATTATCTTGGCTATATTGAAGGGGATGAGCTTTATAGTGGTAAGGCGGATGTGATTGTATGCGATGGTTTTGTAGGGAATGTAGCGTTGAAAACCAGCGAAGGCGTGGCAGATTTAATTATTAATCTTCTTAAATGTGCTTTTCAGCGTAATTGGTTAACTCGTTTAGCAGGCATGGTGGTTTTTCCACTGTTAAAACCCGTTACGACACGGGTTGACCCAGCTCGATATAATGGTGCATCGCTGATTGGCTTACAAGGTATAGTAATAAAGAGCCATGGTGGAGCACGGATTCGTGCCTTTGCTCATGCCATTGAAGAGGCTATAATAGAAGTAGAGCGCAATATTCCTGAGTGTATTCGTAACAAATTAGCAGCATTACTAAAATCCACTTCTTCTCCTAATGGACTGCTGTAATGGCTACTTACTCGCAAATTCTTGGGACGGGTAGCTATCTTCCGGTTAAGATTGTTACGAATTATGATTTAGAAAAAATGCTAGATACTTCTCATGATTGGATTGTAGAGCGTACTGGGATTCGACAGCGGCATATTGCTGCAGAGCATGAAACTGCGCTAATGATGGCAGAATGTGCTACGCACCAAGCTTTAACTGCAGCAGATATTACACCTAGTCATATTGATATGATTATTGTGGCCACCACTACACCAGAGAAATTATATCCTAGTACAGCCTGTTTGTTACAACAACGTTTAGGAGTAGCAGGTTGTCCAGCTTTTGATTTGAATTCCACAGCATGCGCTGGATTTATTTACGCATTTAGCATTGCAGATCAATATATCCGTAGTGGCACGGTAAAAACAGTGTTAGTGATCGGTAGTGAAGTAATGTCACGGGTAGTGGACTGGCAAGATAGAGCAACCTGTGTGTTATTTGGCGACGGTGCTGGCGCTGTGATATTGGGAGCACAAAATAAACCCGGTGTATTATCTACGCATTTACATGCAGATGGTACTTATGGTGATGTATTGGCAGTACCGATCGGGGTGGGTAAACCTGTTGCGCAATATACTTATATGACCATGAAGGGGAATCAGTTATTCAAGATTGCAGTTAATATTTTGGGACAATTATTTGATGAGACATTGACTGTGAATGGCATTCACAAGTCAGAGGTAGATTGGTTAGTGCCACATCAAGCCAATATGCGGATTATTCACGGTATGGCCAAAAAATTGGCTATGCCGTTAGATCGGGTTGCTATCACTTTAGATGAGCAAGGTAATACATCAGCAGCGTCTATTCCACTTGCGCTAGATAAAGCGGTGCGAGACGGTCGAATTCAACGGGGACAATTACTGTTGCTTGAAGGGTTCGGCGGTGGATTAACGTGGGGATCAGCATTGGTGCGATATTAATTATGTCTCAAGCTATCGTATTCCCTGGGCAAGGGTCACAAACTGTCGGAATGTTACAAGATATTGCGGTTGTTTATCCAGAAGTAGAACGCATCTTTGCACAGGCTTCAGCTGTTTTGGGTTATGATCTCTGGCAGCTGGTTCAGCAAGGACCTGTGGAGCAGTTAGATAAAACTATCTATGCACAACCTGCATTACTCGCGGCCGGTTATGCGGTTTGGCAAGTTTTACATAAGCACAGTACCATTAAACCCATGTGGTTAGCAGGACATAGTCTTGGAGAATATACAGCATTAGTATGTGCTCAAGCATTAAGTTTTTCTGATGCAATTCAGCTAGTCGCGGCACGTGGGCAATATATGCAAGAAGCGGTGCCAGTGGGTGAGGGAGCCTTGGCAGCGATTATTGGTTTGGATGATCAGGCAGTAATTGCATTATGCCATCAAGCGGCATTAGCGGGTGAAGTATTGGCGCCAGCTAATTTTAATAGTCCAGGGCAAATAGTGATTGCAGGGCATACGCAAGCAGTGGAGCGTGCTCTACCCCTAGCAAAAGAACGTGGAGCAAAAATAGCTAAACGTTTGGCAGTAAGCGTGCCATCCCACTGTAGCTTAATGCAACCAGCAGCGAAACAATTAACACATAAGCTTGCGACTATTTCTATGCAGATGCCAGTTATTCCTGTGATCAATAATGTAGATGTGCAGTGTTATGCGAGTGTAGATGCAATACGGGACGGGTTGGTAAGACAATTATTTTCTCCAGTGCGATGGCTGGAGACTATTCAGTATCTAGCTGCAGCAGGGGTACATCAAATCATTGAATGCGGCCCCGGCAAAGTATTAACGGGATTGAATAAACGCATTGTTGATGGCATGACTTGCATACATACTGCGGATTTAAGTAATGTACAAGAGATAGTCAAGTGAAGGGTCTGGAGTTGATATGTTGCTGAGCAATAAAGTGGCGCTAGTTACTGGGGCAAGCCGTGGTATTGGTCGTGCTATTGCTTTAGCGTTGGGCAAGGAAGGTGCCATTGTGGTGGGCACAGCAACGACAGAACAAGGTGCACAATCTATTCAAGAAATATTTCAGCAGGCTAGTGTACAGGGTCGAGGGATGGTGTTGGATGTGGCTTCTTCAACTTCTGTAGAAACGGCGCTAACAACTATAAAACAAGAATACGGTGTGGTGACAATTTTAGTAAATAATGCAGCGATTGCTCAGGATAATCTTTTGTTACGCATGAAAGACGATGAATGGTTTAAGGTGATTGATACAAACCTGAATTCAATTTACCGTTTAACCAAATTTTGCTTACGCGATATGTTAAAAAATCGTTGGGGCCGAATAATCAGTATTGGTTCCGTAGTGGGTTCTACGGGTAATGCAGGCCAGGTTAACTATGCTTCTGCGAAAGCGGGGCTAATGGGTTTTACGAAAGCGCTGGCCTTAGAAGTTGGTTCACGAAATATTACCGTAAATACAGTATCCCCTGGATTTATCGATACAGACATGACTAGGGAATTACCAGAAGAACAACGTCAATCATTATTACAGCGTATCCCTTTACAGCGTATGGGTGAGGTGATGGATGTGGCTGCTGCGGTTGTATTTCTTGCTTCCGATAACGCCAATTACATTACTGGTCAAACATTGCATGTGAATGGCGGTATGTATATGGCTTAGAATAGAATTTGCACTTGCAACTTACGGGTTTTTGACTAAACTACCACTCTGAATGTTTGAAAACAGGGGAAAAATAACCAATGAATACAATTGAAGCTCGAGTAAAAAAAATTGTTGTAGAACAATTAGGTGTAAAGGAAGAAGAAGTAACCAATGATGCCTCATTTGTAGATGATTTAGGCGCAGACTCCTTGGATACGGTTGAATTAGTGATGGCATTGGAAGAAGAGTTTGAGACAGAAATTCCTGATGAGGATGCTGAGAAGATCGCGACTATTCAAGATGCTATTAGCTATATTACAACCCACATGGAAAAATCAAAAGAAGAATAGTATTTCTGACATTTCGCACCTTCGTATTTTTTGTATAAATCGAGGCAAAAATGATTTTTAAAGCGCAGTTTACACGTAAGTAAATGAGCATTTAAAAATCATTTTTAACGAAGAGTTAACAAAAAAGACGAAGGTGCGAAATGTCGGGTATTTTATCATTATTCTGGGCTGTGGAGATCACAATTTGACTAAGCAGCGGGTGGTTGTTACTGGGCTAGGGATGGTGAGTCCTCTTGCACATAATGTGGAGGACTCATGGGCGGCTATTCTTGCTGGTAAAAGCAGCATAGCAAAAATCGATCATTTTGATGCGACGGATATAAGTTGTCAGATTTGTAGTCGGGTAAAGAATTTTGATGCCACGCTTTATATGGCAGAAAAAGAGGCCAGAAAGCGTGATTTCTTTATTCAGTATGGAATGGCGGCAGCTATGCAAGCTATCCAAGATGCTGGATTACAAGTGACAGAACACAATGCCCATCGCATTGGGTTAGCTGTGGGATCCGGTATTGGTGGATTACCTTTTATTGAAAAGTCACATATTATTTTGCAAGAATCCGGCCCTCGCAAAATTTCTCCTTTCTTTATTCCTGCTGCACTGATTAATATGATTGCAGGTAATCTTTCTATCCAATATGGTATGCGCGGCCCTAATATTGCTGTGGTGTCAGCGTGTACAACCGGTACGCATAATATTGGGCTGGCAGCCAGAGCGATCGCCTGGGGTGATGCGGATGTCATGGTAGCCGGTGCAGCAGAAATGGCAACAACCCGATTAGGTATCGCTGGTTTTGCTGCTATGCGTGCTTTATCAACCCGTAACAATGAACCTGAAAAAGCCAGCCGCCCGTGGGATAAAGAGCGTGATGGTTTTGTTCTCGGTGATGGAGCGGGGGTGTTAGTGCTAGAAAGCTATGAGCATGCTAAACGCCGTGGCGCAAAAATTTATGCTGAATTAATTGGTTTTGGTATGAGTGCTGATGCTTGGCATATGACAACACCACATCCGGATGGATTAGGTGCAGCATTGGCGATGAATCAAGCGATAGCTGATGCAGGTATTTCACCGCACGATGTACATTACATTAATGCGCATGGGACATCCACGCCCACGGGAGATGAGTTAGAAGTGCTTGCTATCAAGCGTAGTTTTGGTGAACACGCTTATAAGCTTGCTGTTAGCTCTACCAAATCTATGATCGGACATTTATTGGGAGCAGCGGGAGCTATTGAGGCTATTTTTTCTATTTTAGCGATTCGTGACCAAGTAGCACCACCTACTATCAACTTAGACTCCCCAAGTGAGGGGTGTGATTTGAATTTTGTGCCACATCAAGCACAGTCCATGCATATGGATGTGGTTCTTTCTAATTCATTTGGCTTTGGTGGTACGAATGGCTCATTACTGTTTCAGCGCTTTCTGGGTTGACAGTGGGACTTTCTATGGAACGTGTGAATAAAGGATAGCAAACGGAGAGGTAGGTGTAAAAGCACAAATAAAGCGCAGGAGGCTGGAAGCCGACAAGCCATTGTGCTTTTACACCTACCTCTCCGTTTGCTATCCTTTATTCAGTGGAAATTCCTGAGCAGCTATCGTTTGCTAGTTGGAGTAAGCGCAGTGATTCGTTATATTCGGAATATTATCTTAACCATCATTATTTTATTTACCGCATTTGTGTTTTGCTCTTGGTTGTATTTTGCCTTTCACCCCGTCATAAAAGAGCGGGCAGGAATACGGTTTTTGTTAAAACCAGGTATGTCGGCTGAAAAGGTGATTAAAGAGTTTTCAGCAGCAGGTATCATTGCGCATCCATTGTGGGTATCTTCATGGGTTTATTTAAGAGGGGATACAAAAATATTAAAGTCAGGAGAATATTTTTTTCCTTACAACGTAGGATTTCTGAGTGTTTGGACGCAAATGGTCAAGGGTACTGGCCGTGTTTACCACCCTTTCACTATTATTCCCGGTTGGACGTTTATGCAATTACGCGAAGCGATGGAGGAAACGCAAGGGCTTGTGCATAACACTCGCAACCTGAGTAATGCACAATTAATGCAAAGTTTAGGCTACCCCATTTTGTCTCCTGAAGGTGAGTTTTTTTCTGAAACTTATTTTTATACGTATGGAGAAACAGAGCTGTCTCTTTACAAACAGGCCTTTTTTATGATGCAGGAAAAGCTCGCTGCAGCATGGAATAAGCGGGATGCTAATTTACCTTTTCAGACACAACAACAAGTATTGATAGCCGCTTCTTTAGTAGAAAAGGAAGCGTATGTGAATGAGGAGCGGTCTGTTATCGCTGGCGTGTTAGTGAATCGCCTTAATAAGCGAATGTTGTTGCAGTTTGATCCAACAGTCATATACGGGTTAGGTACGAGTTATAATGGTAAGTTGTATAAGGCAGACTTATTAAAAGACACACCTTATAATACCTATATTCATAAGGGATTGCCGCCTACGCCGATAGCCATGCCAAGTATGGGTTCTATTTTAGCGGTGTTACATCCACAACGACATGATTATTTGTATTTTGTAGCGAAAGGCGATGGTTCGCATCAGTTTTCTAAAACATTACAAGAGCATAATAAGGCAGTGAAAACCGCGGAAGCACAGCATACGCAGTTTTTTAATGCAGAAAAAATGCAGGATTATGTAGAGAAAGTAATGTCACAATCCTAAGGAGTAAGGCAGTGCAAGGTATGTTTATTTCTGTTGAGGGTATTGAAGGTGCCGGCAAGTCAACAATTTTACATTATATACAGACTTATTTATCCGCTAATCATGATGTCGTTGTGACTCGAGAGCCAGGTGGAACGCCATTAGCAGAACAGATGCGGCATATTCTATTGCATATTGATGTGCATGAAATTATGACGGCTGAAGCGGAATTGTTATTGATGTTTGCTGGTCGTGCGCAACATATTGAGCGCGTGATTAAACCTGCCTTGTTGGCGGGTAAGTGGGTGGTAAGTGATCGTTTTGTAGATGCAACTTATGCCTATCAAGGCGGTGGGCGCGGGGTTAATGAGCGCTGGATTGATATGTTAGAGCAATGGATAGTAAAGGGCGTCAAGCCATGTTTGACAGTGCTTTTGGACGTGCCTCCAGAGTTGGGATTAGCACGTGCGCAACGTCGTAGTCCACAAGATAGAATTGAGAGGGAGAAAGTGGATTTTTTTGCACGCGTGCGTGAGAGTTATTTACATCGTGCGCAAGCAGAGCCGCAGCGTATTCGTGTACTTGATGCTACCCAGCCATTAGACACAGTACAGGCACAAGTACGTGCTTTACTGCAGCAACTAACAGCGAAAGCACATGCAAAATAGTGCAGTAGTAGCATCAGCTATTTTTCCGTGGCATAGAGAGACTTGGCAGCGTCTTTGGTGCCGTTATGTAGAGCGGTGCTTGCCTCATGCTTTATTATTTGCCGGGATAGCTGGTGTGGGAAAAACTGCATTTGCTGAAAAATTTGCGCAAGCATTATTGTGTAAAAACCCAGGTACAGAAGGGTTGCCTTGTGAGGTTTGTTCCTCTTGTTGTTTGTTGCTTGCACATTCTCATCCCGATGTATTTTCTGTTTGTTCAGAGCCAGGGCATGCGATTAAAGTTGATCAAATTCGTGAAATGATTGATTTTGTCAATAAAACGGCGCTGCAAGGTGGTTATCGTGTGGTGTTGATGCATGCGGTGACGAATATGAATATGTATGCCGCTAATGCTTTGTTAAAGACTTTAGAAGAACCCAGTCCCAATGTGGTAATTATTTTAATCAGCAATCAAAATAACGAGTTGCCAGCTACATTACGTAGTCGCTGCTTACCGATTTTATTTCCTGTTCCTGCTCAAGACGTAGCTTTATCTTGGCTGCAACAACAAGTACAGCCAAGGCCAATAGAAGAGCTGCGCTTATTATTAGGTATCGCTTACGGAGCGCCTTTGCGAGCGATAGAATTTTTTAGCAAAGAAATATTTACGCTGCGTGCCGATTTATTTAGGGCATTAGGTGATATTGTGCAGCAACAAGGTGATCCATTGAAATATGCGGCGCAATGGCAGGCGCTAGAGGTTTTGCCTATACTGGATTTGCTTATGAGTTTCTTGAGTGACCTATTTAAATTGCATATGCAGTGTGGACAGGAAGCGGTGATGAATAGGGATTTTATGCAGCTATTGTTGGCATTGGGTTCTTGTTTGCCGATGCATAAAGTTCAAGTCTATGTAGACTATTTACAGCAAGTGCGCCGCTATGTTACGGGATCTTCCAGTTTAAATAAGCAATTATTGTTAGAGGATGTGTTTATTCGGCTGGCTAACACTTCGCAATCCGGATGTGTCGGCTATCCCTGATCATGTGGCGGGGTCTCTCGCCACATGATCAGAAAACGGATGCAAGTGTTGATTTACCTTCTAAGACTACGTGCAAGCAACGCGGCAGCAGTAGCGCCCACGCCTAATGCTACAGCAACTGCGCCAGTCCTAAATAAAGTGTGATTATACTCGCCAGACAACAAGCGAACTTTAAAACTATTGCCCTGTTTCTGTGAATCTGATGCGGAAGCAAAGGCTACTGGGGTATTGCTTTTTAGCTGTTGCAACGCATCTGCGCTTACAAATTGCAGTGCAGCAGGTGGGTTGTTAATTTTGGTTTGCTGTTGTGCGTCCATATAAAAGTGTACGGGTAACTCTTTTCCCCCGGAAACTTCCACAGAAACAGCAGCGCTAAGCTGGTGTGTGCCTGCCGAACTCTTTGCTTTATTGAGCTCCGCTATGGCTAGAAGTTCGTTGTCTTTTTGGTAAACAGCTGTAATAGATAAAGTGTCGTCAGTATTGTGTGTTGTTACAGCTAATTGAATGCTTTGTTTCATGGTGGATTCCTTTTCTTTTAGTTAGATAAATGCCGGAGGATGTTTATCATAATTAGTGGGAGAAGGCTAGAGTTATTTTTATTAGCTTACGATGGTTTGGTGATGTTATATTGAATGACACTTTAGGAGCTAAGAAATAACCATCATGTTTCTGGTTGATTCGCATTGCCATTTAGACCAATTAGATTTGGCGCCTTATCAAGGCCAGTTAGATCGTGCTTTGGCGCATGCGCGGGAAGCAGGTGTGGAGTATATTTTAAATGTTTGCATTAACTTAGCTGATTTTCCTAAGGTATTACAAATAGCAAAAGACTATTCTTCTAGCGTGAGTGCGACGGTGGGCTTGCATCCGAATGAAGCGGAAGAAGTAGATTTAACACAGAAGTTATTACATTATGCGCAAGATGAAAAAATTGTAGCAATAGGTGAAACGGGTCTAGATTATTATCGCAGTGCAGGTGACTTAGCATGGCAGCGACAACGATTTCGTGAACATATTCAAGTGGCTAAAGAAGTAAATAAACCGCTAATTGTGCATTCTCGTCAGGCTAAAGCAGATACACTGCATATCTTGCGCGAAGAAAAGGCCAGTGATGTGCAAGGTGTGTTACATTGTTTTACTGAGGATTGGGAGATGGCGCGGCAGGCTATGGATATGGGCTTTTATATTTCCTTTTCCGGTGTGGTTACTTTCCGTAATGCTAAAACAGTACAAGACGTCGCGGCGCGTATACCATTAGATAAGCTTTTACTTGAAACAGATGCACCTTATTTAGCTCCTGATCCTTATCGTGGCAAAGCAAATGTACCTGCTTATATGCGACATACTGCAGAATATATTGCGCAACTTAAGGGGATGGATGTTGCGGTACTTGCACAACAAACCACAAAGAATTTTTTCACTCTTTTTCATGGAGTACAGCAACCGCATGTTTAGACCCGCGGCAATCTTTATTGGTCTACGTTATACACGTGCTAAGCGGCGTAATCATTTTATTTCCTTTATTTCATTCATGTCGATTGCTGGTATTGTATTGGGTGTAGCCGTATTGATTACGGTGTTGTCGGTGATGAATGGATTTGATCGTGAAATTAAAAAGCGTGTGTTTGGTATGGTGCCAGCTATTACTATCAGTAGTGTAACGGGATATTTGGCAAATTGGCAGGAGCTACAAACGACATTAGAAGCAGTGCCTGAGATAACAGGATCCGCCCCTTTTGTCACAGCTCAGGTATTATTAGCTTATTCTGGTGGTGTGCAACCTGCTGTGCTGAATGGCATATTGCCTAATGAAGAGCAGCGCGTTTCTGAGCTGCCTGATAAAATCGTCTTGGGGAGTTTATCAGCGCTGCGGCCTGGGCAATTTGGCGTGGTGTTAGGAGAAGAATTAGCCAGCCGTTTAAATGTAACCTTAGGCGATAAGGTTACCGTGGTGACACCGCAAGTTGCTTTAACTCCAGCGGGTGTAATCCCTCGCTTCAAGCGTTTTACGGTAGTTGGCCTATTTCGAGCGGGCAGTGGTTTTGGATTCGACTCCAGTATGGGATTTATTCATCTAAGTGATGCGCAAAAATTATTGGGATTAGGCAGCAATGTGACGGGGCTGCAGTTAAGCATTCGTGATATTTATGTGGCGCCACGTGTGAGTGAGCAGTTAATGCAACAACTGACACCTTCAGCGAGTATAAGTAACTGGACTAATCAATTCGGTGCATTTTTTCATGCAGTGAGTTTAGAAAAAACTATGATGTTTTTTATTTTGTTACTCATTATTGCCGTGGCTGCGTTTAATTTGGTTTCTACACTGGTAATGGTAGTAAATGATAAAGAGAGGGACATAGCTATTTTACGTACGTTTGGCGCTACACCGCGTACCATCATGGCAATTTTCATGGTGCAAGGTGGCATTATTGGTTTATTGGGAACATTATTAGGGGTGCTAGTAGGTATAGAATTGGCGTGGCACGTGACAGAAATAGTGCATTGGATTGAAGGAGTTTTCCACGTGCAGTTTCTTTCTTCTGGCGTATATTTTGTGGATTATTTGCCATCAGAATTACAGTGGGGCGATGTCTGGCGTATTAGTGTGACAGCCTTGGGCTTGAGCTTGTTGGCAACAATATATCCGGCATGGCGTGCTGCAAATACTGAACCGGTTGAGGCATTGCGTTATGAGTAATAGTTCTAGTGCGCCGGTATTGTTTTGTGAGGCATTAACTAAGACTTATGTGGATGGTGCCACTAAAATTGCAGTATTGCGACACATTGATTTGCAAGTACAAGCAGCAGAAATGTTGGCTATTGTCGGTGCATCGGGTTCAGGTAAAAGTACGCTGCTGCATTTACTAGGTGGATTAGATAAACCGACAGCAGGAAAAGTTGTTATTCAAGGTAAGGATATGGCAAGTTTTTCTGAAGAAGAAAAATGTCATTTTCGTAATCAACATCTAGGTTTTATTTATCAGTTCCATTATCTTTTACCAGAATTTACTGCACTAGAAAATGTTGGCATGCCATTATTGATTCGTGGAGCATCGCCGGCGGTTATTACGGAAAAAGCAGCACATTTGCTCGAGTTAGCAGGATTAAAAGAGCGTCTACAGCATCGCTTAGGGCAATTGTCTGGTGGTGAGCGTCAGCGTGTGGCCATTGCACGGGCTTTAGTCACGGATCCCGTATGCGTGTTAGCGGATGAACCGACAGGCAATCTCGATCCGGGCAATGCCGAGCGCGTGTGGCAATTGTTTATGGATTTACAGCGCTCGCGGCAGACCAGCGTGGTGATTGTGACGCATGATCGCAAGCTTGCTCAGCAAGCACACCGTATTCTTTCATTAGAGTATGGGCGGTTAGTGACGGCTGAGTAGCAGCAATAGACGTTAAGCCTGTGTTTTTTTAACCTCCTCCCTAATCTTTTCCTCTAGAGGAGTTCTGCTGAATAACTCACCTTACGCAATAGCTAAGATTAGCCCTCGGGGATCCGGTGCTTCCGCCACCCCGCGTGTAACCACGCGGGGGCCCCGGCTGCCAGCACCACCTCCTCGGGCTTAAGATTCGTCTCGCGTAAGGTGAGTTATTCAGCAGAACTCCTGTAGAGGAGAGGTGATTGCGCAAATTTCTCTTCCAAGGATACTTCATGCTTCTATTCACACTTAGTTTTTTATGTGGTGTTTTATCGTTACAACTTTTTCAGAAATTACCAGCGATAATCTGGAGTTATTGTATTTTTATCCCCATCATTTTTTATGTGGGATTACCTAGGGTCTGCCGTCAATTACTCTTAGGGTTTTTGTTGGGGTTGGCATGGAGTATATGGTGTGTACATCATGTGATGACGTGGTCATTACCCTCTGAATTAGAAGGGAAGCCATTGTTGGTAGAGGGATATATTGCCGCTATTCCTCATGAACAAAACCAGCAAACACGTTTTTTATTATCAGCACAATCCTTGTCTCAAGGGCTGTCTAAAACGCAGCATATTCCTATACATGGATTACTGCAGTTACATTGGCCTAACTGCCCTTATCATCTAAGGGTTGGCCAGCATTGGCGATTACCTGTGCGCTTGAAAAAAATTCATAGTACGGCAAACCCAGGAGGATTTGACTACGAAGCGTGGGCTTTGCAGCAGGGAATCATAGTTACTGGGTCTGTAACAGCAAACACCACGGCATGGTTACTAGGGCGTGATGTTTATTTCCATCCTCTCGATAGTATTCGCCAGGCATGGAAAGAACGCATTGAGGCTATTTTACCCTCAACGATAACAGCGCATTGGCTTACTGCATTGGTCATAGGTGAGCGTAGTGCCATTCCACAAACGCAATGGTCAGTATTGCGTAATACTGGTACCAATCACTTAATGGCAATTGCCGGGTTACATATCGGCTTAATGTCAGGGTGGGCAGCGATGGTGATGATGTGGCTATGGCGGCGTATACCACGGTTATTACTGTATATGCCAGCAAAAATAGCGGGAGCTTGGGCAGCACTAATGATGGCAATTTTTTATAGCAGCATGGCGGGGTTTTCTATTCCTACTCAGCGTGCGTTATGGATGATGGTAGTATTCATTAGCGCTTTACTTTGTCGTCGTAAACTGCCTGCTTGGCACGCATGGTCTTTGGCCTTGTGTATCGTATTACTTATGAATCCACTAAGTGTTTTGACCGAGAGTATTTGGTTATCATTTGGCACGCTAGCATTAATTATTTATGGCATGAGTGGGAGGTTGTCACCAACAGGATGGTGGTGGAAGTGGGGAAGAACACAATGGGTAATTGGCATAGGCTTAATTCCATTGACCTTGGTATTGTTTGGGCAATGCTCTTGGTTATCCTTTGTAGCTAATTCTATTGCAATACCGTGGTTGGGTTTTTTGATTTTACCCTGTTGTTTTCTCGGTAGTGTATGCGTGTGGATTTGGCCTGCTGTAGCCAAAATGTTATTTTGGATTGCAGGATATAATTTGGCATGGTTATGGAAAGTTTTGCAGTGGTTAGCGCAACAAGAATTCGCGGTTTGGTATCAAGCGACTTTACCCGCGTGGATGGTTATCGCAGCGGTGATAGGGATTATTTGCTTATTGTTACCGCGTGGGTTTCCTGGTCGCTATCTCGGTGTATTTTTGTTACTACCGAGTGTGTTTTATCAGCCTGTACTTCCAGAGCAAGGTGATGCGAAATTAACGCTTTTGGATGTGGGGCAAGGCTTAGCAGCGGTGATCCAGACGCAGCATCATGTCTTGGTTTATGATGCTGGCCCGCATCAGGGGAGCTTTGATGCAGGCGAAAGCATTGTGACACCTTTTTTGCATGCGGCTGGTATAAAGCATGTTGATATGTTGGTAGTCAGTCACGGTGATAATGATCATAGCGGTGGTGTGAACTTTATACTGCAACAATTTCCTGTGCGTTACTTGCGTACCAGTGTACCGGCGATGTTTCCTTTAGCCAATACCGCCTATTGTTTACGCGGCACTTCTTGGCGCTGGGATGGGGTACAGTTTACTTTTTTGTATCCAACATTAGATACTTTGCGCTTAGGCAATGATAGTTCTTGTGTATTAGCAGTGAAGGTCGGGAAGCATCGTATTTTGTTACCAGGGGATATTGAGAAATTAGCAGAAAAAAACTTACTAGAAAAAAATAAGAAACAATTAGCCGTAGACATTATTATTGCTCCCCATCACGGCAGTAAAACTTCAGGGTTACCGCTGTTTATTGATGCTGTGTTACCGCATTATGTGTTGTATGCAACAGGTTACCGTAACCGTTATCATTTTCCTCATCCTAGTGTAGTAGAGGCTTATCGATTGCGGGGTGTTACCCAGCTAGATACTGCACGCTTTGGAGCTATCCAATTTGATATTCGAGCTGGGCAGGTTTTATTGCCACCGAGTTTATATCGTAAGGAACACCCACATTTTTGGATTGGCATGTAATAATAGCTCCGTGAACACTCTCTACTGCAATAACGGCTGTTTATCCTTGTCCCGCTTGCCTTTTAGGAGTAAGTCGATAGCCATTAACAAGGCGGTATTATCAATGGGTTTGGTAAAGGAAATGCTAGCGCCTAGCGATTCAGATAAATCCAAGTAACCAACAGGATCTAAGCGTCCGCCTCCGGAGATGGCAATGATTTCCATGTGTGGATGTTTGTGTTTAACTTCGGTAATTAATGCAATGCCGCTTTTTTTAGGCATGATGATGTCGGTAAGCATAATGTCAGGCGTGTGTTTTTTTAGGAGAGTAGTCGCTTCTTCGCCATTGGCGGCGCTTAGCACTGTATGGGAGGCTCGCTGCAATACTTGGGTCAGCATATCCCTGACTAGTTCATCGTCTTCTACTAATAAGATTTTTGCCATTACTTTTCTCCTTCCTTTTGCGGCACGTATTCTGGCAGCAATAGGGTGAATGTAGTTCCATGCCCTGACTGGCTAGCGACGCTTATTTCACCTTGATGATCTTTTATTATAGTATGAACAATAGAAAGACCCAAGCCGGTACCTTTACCTACTTCTTTCGTAGTGAAAAAAGGTTCGAAGATGCGCTCAATAGTTTGTGGATCTATGCCGCTACCGGTATCACTAATATCTATTTTACAATAATTCCGTTTAGGAATGTGTGGAAATTGTTTTAATAATAAAGAATTATTGGCGGTAATTTTCTGCAAACGGACTGTAATATTGCCGTCTCCATTCATGGCATCCACAGCATTATTAATGATGTTGACAATAACCTGATGTATCTGTGTTTGATTGCCAAGCACCATGCAGGGTTTGGTGTGTTCAAAATGCAGGGCAACATGAGTGGGAATAGAAGGGCGCAACAAATCAAGTATCGCTTCAAGAGTCGAGTTTAACTCTATGGATTTTAACTCTGGGTGATGGCGGCGGCTAAAGGCTAAAATTCTTGATACTAACTCTTCGCCTCTATCTGCTGCTTCTAATACCTTACCGAGGTTTTTATAAGCAATACCGTTTTTCGGGACATCTTCACGTGTCATTTCTATATAGCCTTTGATGGCGTATAGTAGATTATTAAAGTCATGCGCTATACCACCAGCTAATGTGCCGACGGCTTGTAGCTTTTGTCCTTGGGCGAGGGCTTTTTCTAAGCGTTGTTTAGATTCTTCGGTTTGTAGACGTTCAGCCACCTCATTTTGTAAGTTTTGATGAATTTCATTGACAATCATCGCTCGTTGACGAGCTAGTTGTATGGCGATAATAGCAACAGCTAGCAAGATAGAAATAGTAATTCCTAACAATAATATGAGCCATGGTAAGACTTTATCTAACAGGAGCACTACAGAGGGCATAGCGGTTTTTGCTAATAATACAGCATCATAAGAAAGTAGGATGGATAAAGTAATGCCAATGCAAGCAATCAGGATAGGCAGCCAATATTGTTTGAGATGTGAAAACTTCATAAGATTACAAGCTCATCCTTCCATGTAAAGCTTTAGGGTCTGTTAATCGTTGTACTAGTATACTGCTGAAAATTTTGAAAAGCCAAAAAGACCCCTAAAATAGTAGGAGTTTTTGCTGAATTAAAGAAGGATGGCAAGCGGATAGGTAGGTATAAAAGCACAAATAAAGCGCAGGAGGCTGGAAGCCGACGAGCCATTGTGCGTTATACCTACCTATCCGCTTGCCATCCTTCTTTAATTCAGCAAAAACTCCTACTAAAAAGCTCTTTTTGATTTCACATAAAACTGGCATAATTCAACACATTAGCGTTTTTCACTGCCTGGGGAACAAAGGACAACTTTTTTATGTATCTAAAAAAGATCAAATTAGCAGGATTTAAGTCATTCGTGGATCCTACCACGGTTTTATTGCCGAGTAATCTTATCTCGGTGGTTGGCCCGAATGGCTGTGGAAAATCTAATATCATTGATGCGGTTTGTTGGGTAATGGGCGAAAATTCCCCTAAGTATTTACGTGGCGAATCTTTAGCAGATGTTATTTTTAATGGTTCGACTACGCGTAAACCCGTAGGCCAATGTTCTGTTGAATTGATATTTGATAATCAAGACGGCAGTATTGGCGGTGAGTATGCTAAGTATGGAGAAATATCTATAAAACGCATACTGACCCGTGATAGTGATTCTGCTTATTATCTCAATGGGACACATTGTCGGCGCAAAGATATCGTTGATATTTTTTTGGGGACAGGGCTAGGATCGCGTAGTTATTCTATTATTGGCCAAAACATGATTGCGCGTATTATCGAAGCCAAGCCAGATGAAATGCGTGTTTATTTAGAGGAAGCAGCTGGTATATCTAAATACAAGGAGCGACGTCGAGAAACTGAAAATCGTATTCAACACACCAAGGAAAACTTGGCGCGTGTTAACGATGTGCGGCTAGAACTAGAGAAACAGCTTAGCCATTTACAGCGCCAGGCTAATACCGCTGAACGATTTAAAGCATTAAAGCAGCAAGAGCGCTTATTGCGAGCACAATGGTATGCTATTCAACATCGTCAATTAGCGTTGCGCATGGGTGAATATACCTTACAATTACAGCAACAAGAAACAGCGTTGGCAGCAGACCAAGCCGAGTTGACTGGGGTAGATAAAGAATTAGAGCGCGTGCATCAAGACCAGCGTACTGCTAATGATGCTTTCCAAGAAGTGCAGCGGCGTTTTTATGCTGCGGGTAATGATATTACGCGTATTGAACAAGATATTTTGCATCAACAAGAAAAACAACACCAGTGGGAAACGGATGCGCAACAGATTGCGCATGATACGGCAGCTATTCAAGAACAACTAGAAACTACTCAAGATGAAATAGCAGAGCTAACCAAAGAAATGCAGTTGTTAGACCCCGAGTTGGGTGCGATTTTACATGCAGAGGAGCGTGCTAAGGAAGTATTATGCCAAGCTGAAGAAGCAGTAGCAACAGCACAATCACATTGGGATGGTTTTTACCAACTTACTGCGAAAACAGAGCAAACTGCGCAAGTAGAAAAAACGCAAATTCAATACCTAGATCAAAAAATTATAGATATAAGAAAACGTCAAGAAAAGTTGCAACAAGAAAAAACGCAGCTTGATGCGGAATTATTAGAGCAAGAAGTGCAGGCACTGGATGAGCAGATTAATCACTTATCTAATCTTAAATCTACTCAAGATGTACAATGTAATCAGCACAAAAAAGAGGCGGTTCATTTACAATCTACACAACGTGAATTAACAATGCGCTTGGATCAACTGCGTAGTGAAGTGCAAGCACTAAAAGGCCAGCAAGCTTCATTAGAGGCTTTACAACGCGGTGTACAAGGTCAATATAGTGAGTCAGTGCAATCTTGGCTTAGTCAACAGCGGTTGGATAAAAAGCAACGGTTAATGCAAACCATCGAAGTCGAAGCTGGCTGGGAATATGCTGTAGAGAAAGCATTAGGTGCGTATTTACAAGGTATATGTGTAGATCAACTAGCAGATGTTGCTGCTTCATTAAAAACCCTGCATATAGGAAACCTGGTGTTTTTAACAGAGACCTCTGCGCAATCGGAGAAGCACGCTGATAAAAGAGTACGGTTATTGCAAAAAATAAAATCTACTTGGCCCATAGATGAGTTGTTGGCGGGTATTTATGTGGCAGACACAGTAGAAGAGGCTATGCGTTTATCTGCGGACTTGGCGGTACATGAATCAATCATAACTCGTGATGGGACGTGGATTGGTAAATCTTGGTTGAGAACTTTTCAAGAAAAAGATCCTGCGTCAGGTGTGTTTAAACGGGAACAAGAATTAAAGCACATCAAAGAGCAATTAAGTCAGTTAGAGGTAACGCGTTACGACTTAGAGGAATCCATAGAAAAATGCCAAGCGCAAATACAAGCGTTGGAGGAGCAGCGCGAAGTGTTTGAACAAGAATTGCGACAGAGCCATGCGCAGCTGGCAGAATTATTAGCTAAAAAGAAAGTGAAGCAAGAGCAGTTGTTGGATATGCAAATGCGAGAGATGACTTGTGCTAGAGAACAAGAAGAATGCACTAAACAACTAGAAGAAGTGCGTGCAGCGTTAACACAGTCACGAGAGCGTTGGCAGGCCGCATTAAGTGCGCTTGAGCAACAAGCGCAGCAGCGAGATGTATTAGCAGATGAACGAGAGGCGTCACGACTTGCCTTACAGCAAGCGCGCGACAAGGTCAATCAAGCTAGAGAAAATAAACATCAAATTGAAATTCGTTTGCAAACTACTAAATCAGAGAATGGGTCGTTGCAGCAAAATATTGTGCGTATGCAGGCACAACTGGCTACTTTTGCGGAGCGCCGTACAGCATTGGAAGCAGAAAAAACAGCCGCAGTGTCATTGCATGATTTACAAGAAATCTTGTCACGTGTCTTAGATAAACATGTAAGAATCGAATCGGAATTAACCACAGCACGCACTTCTATTGAGTCGTTGGAGCAAATTGTTCATGATCTGGAGGAGAAACGGCACAGTGTTGAACGTCATATGCATGCTTTACGTAATTCATTAGAAGCGAGTCGTTTAGAGTGGCAAGGGTTAAAGGTAAAATCTGAAACCTTATTAGAGCAATTAACAGAGCTTGAATTTATATTGGATGAGTTATTAAAAGAATTACCACCTGAAGCCACAGCTGAAGAGTGGCAAGCTAATTTAGCACAGACAGAGCAGCGTATTCAGCGTTTAGGCCCGATTAATTTAGTTGCTATTGAAGAGTATGCTACTTGTTCGGAGCGCAAACAGTATTTAGATAAGCAATACGAGGATTTACAAGGTGGTCTTGCCATCTTAGAAGAAGCAATGGCGAAAATTGATAAAGAAACGCGTGCACGCTTAAGAGACACCTATGATAAGGTCAACGAGAATTTTCAAACATTATTCCCAACGGTGTTTGGTGGTGGAAAAGCTTATTTGGAGTTAACAGATGATAACCTGCTAGAAGCCGGGGTGTCCGTGATGGCTTGCCCGCCAGGTAAACGCAATAGCACGATTCACTTGCTATCGGGTGGAGAAAAAACGATGACAGCAATTGCATTAATCTTTTCTATTTTCCAATTAAATCCCGCACCGTTTTGTTTGCTTGATGAGGCTGATGCTGCCTTGGATGACGCGAATGTGCTGCGTTTTTGTAAGCTGATAAAGACCATGGCAGAGAAGACGCAGTTTATATTTATTAGCCATAATAAATTGGCTATTGAAATGGCTGAGCATTTATTGGGAGTGACTATGCATGAGCCTGGTGTGTCACGACTAGTCAGTGTTGATATTCAGGAAGCTATTGATCTTGCCGGGAATGAATGATATCAAACTCTTGTGAGCTATTATTATGTCTGAACGTATTCCTATTGCCATTCAACGGGAAGCAGAAAAACTACGTCGGCAAATTAACGAATATAATTATCGTTATTATGTATTAGATGACCCTAGCGTTTCTGATGCTGAATATGACTGCTTATTTCGTCGCTTGCACGCGTTAGAAATGGCATATCCTCAATTAGTTGTTCTTGACTCTCCTACCCAACGTGTTGGCGCTAAACCACAAAAAGAATTTGCGGAAGTGACGCATGCTGTTCCCATGTTGTCATTAGAAAATGCTTTTGACGATACAGAAGTGTTGGCTTTCGATCGCCGTGTGCGCGAACGATTACAAACGACACAGGTAATTGAATATATCTGTGAGCCGAAATTAGATGGATTAGCTGTTAGTTTACGCTATGAAAAAGGTATTTTAGTACAAGGGGCAACTCGTGGTGATGGTGTTAGCGGTGAAAATATCACGGAGAATATTCGTACTATAGCCGCTATTCCATTACATTTGCGTGGTGATGATTATCCACATATTTTAGAGGTGCGTGGCGAAGTGTATATGCCTAAACAGGGATTTGCTGCATTAAATCAACAGGCACAGCAAAAGGGTGAGAAAGTGTTTGCTAATCCGCGTAACGCTGCTGCAGGTAGCTTGCGGCAATTAGATCCGCGTATTACTGCGCAGCGGCCACTTTCTATTTTTTGTTATGGTATAGGGATGACACAGCAAGGATCCATGCCGAATAAACATAGTGAGATTTTAGCATGCCTTAAAAAATGGGGATTGCGAGTTAATGCAGAAGTAGTCGTAGTGCGCGGAATACAAGAATGTTTAGATTATTATAAACGCATGGGCAATAAACGTGAAAAATTAGCTTATGAAATCGATGGCGTAGTGTATAAGGTGAATCATTTAGTAGAACAAGAAAAACTTGGGTTTGTGAGTCGAGCACCGCGTTGGGCAGTTGCACATAAATTTCCTGCACAAGAAGTATGGACAACCATTGAGGCGGTGGAATTTCAAGTGGGGCGCACGGGGGCACTCACGCCTGTTGCACGTTTACAGCCGGTAGTGGTGGGTGGTGTCACCGTCAGCAATGCCACACTACATAATATGGATGAAATACAGCGCAAGGATATTCATGTTGGTGATACGGTAGTGGTACGGCGTGCCGGTGATGTGATTCCAGAGGTGGCGAGTGTAATCAAAAAGCAGCGTCATGCACATGTCAAAATCATTACTCTACCTAAGTATTGTCCAGTGTGTCACTCTGCCGTGGAGCACATTATAGGTGAGGCTGTCGCGCGTTGCACGGGAGGACTGCATTGTCCTGCACAACGCAAAGAAGCCATTAAACACTTTGCTGGGCGTCGCGCGCTGGATGTTGAAGGATTAGGTGATAAAATTATAGAGCAACTGGTAGATAGCAAGCTCGTGTCGACCGTAGCAGACTTATATCATTTAACAAAAGACGATTTATTGCAGTTAGAACGAATGGCGGATAAATCAGCGCAAAATGTGTTAGATGCGATAGAAAAAAGTAAAACGACGACATTAGCACGGTTCTTATATGCATTAGGAATACGTGAAGTGGGTGAGGCAACAGCGAAATTATTAGCGAATCATTTAGGAGAACTTACCGCGTTATATTCTGCTACAGTGGCAGAGTTGCAAAGGATTCCAGATATTGGACCAGTGGTCGCAGAGCACATTGTGAATTTTTTTGCAGACAAACGTAATCGTGATGTAATTGATAAATTATTAAAAGCTAATGTACATTGGCCAAAGGTAAAAGTAAGTAAACATTTACCGTTAGCAGGAAAGACGTTTGTGTTAACTGGTACGCTAAGTAGTATGTCGCGCGAGGAAGCGAAGACCAAATTAGAAGCCTTGGGTGCAAAAGTAGCGGGTAGCGTTTCTAGTAAAACTAGTTATGTGGTGGTCGGCAGCGAGGCGGGATCTAAATTGGATAAGGCAAAAAAACTGGGCATAGCCTTGTTGGATGAGGAGGTGTTTTTAGAGTTATTGTTAGCAAGGTGATCACTTGCAAGAGTTCTTCTATACATGCATTGTCATAGTAACTTAACGCGGTGAAGGTGAGGTTCCTTCGGTAGGAGGGGTTTGTGCATGTCTGCTTGTTATTAACATTTCCAAACCTATATCCTCTGCATAGCATTTAGCCCATATATCGAGAATTTTTTGGCCTGTCTCAGTAAGTAATGCTTGGCGTAATGCACTATCATGTTGTGCTTTTTGAAAAATGTCTTTATCAATTATTCCACATAAGAATAGTTTTTCTAATAGTAATTTTCGCCCATCTTCATTGATGAGAAAGAAACGCGCAGCAGACAGATGAGCAAAATGATTCGCTGATGGTACTGTCTCATTAAATGCTTTACGATGACTTATCACTATTGCACATAGGGACTCAGATTCTAATAAAAGTTGCCTTCCTTCTGGATATGCCGCTAGTAAAAGCATAGCGGAGACACCCGTTGCTTGGGAAGCAGTGCATAAGCCTTGATTGGTAATATGATGCAGCAGTGTACGCAGTAAAGAGACATTTTTTGTTTTTGCTAACCACCATACCATGCTGGTTCCTTGCCATTCTTCTTCTTTAGCAGGTGTATTTACACTTCGTTGATCAAGCAAGTGTGCGCAATGTACCAAAACCTCTTGTCCTTCTGTTGTAGTAGAAAGCCACCATGCTGGTGTAGTCGCGTTGTTTAATCGAGGATGATAGTGGTTCAATCCTTTGGCGGTGATTTTCCCTTTTATTTTTTGTAATAACTCGGAGCTTGACTGTGTTTTTGTTGCTGCTAAAAGCCATAATGTTGAAATACCTTCCCACACTTCTAGAGTAACAGGGGTGTTTAAGCTTTCTGGTGTTAGATGCGGGTAGTAATCTAAGAGTACTCGGCAACCTGCTTCATTGTGAGCAAGCATCCAAGCCAGTGTTACCCCTGTATCAAGAGCAATATTTAATATATGGGGGAATTTGGACAGGGTTATTTTTATAGAGCGGATACATCTTGAAAGCTGTTCTTCTGTTGCATTGCTTACGGGGCCTTGTGTAATTTCACTTAGTTGATAAATATACTCTTTTGCTAACGCAACTTGATGATCAGGCTCTCGAGAGCTCGACATGGTTTGGCCCTTGTTCTGGAGTGCTATGCACAAAGTATAGCTCTAAGGAAAAAGGCTGAAGATTGACTTTTGGTTTTCTAATCATTTAATATACAAATAATATACAAAAATATAAAATAATTCAAAAAACAAACAACAATAATAATATTAATACTCTGTACACGATAAAAATAACTTTATGTCATCTTGAGCCTTTCGCTTCGCTCTAGGGTAAACTCTGCGAAAGATCTATCTAGTTGATT
>Ga0155554_125_pt2 | contig 63309 bp, 55 predicted proteins | sample RifCSPhighO2_12_FD_107211 | JGI IMG/M metagenome (GOLD analysis project Ga0155554, IMG submission 107211) | Gammaproteobacteria bacterium RIFCSPHIGHO2_12_FULL_41_20 | reverse complement strand
CCTACAGTGACAAATTCTTTAAATAATTGATTAGCTTTATCATGCAATGATGTATTAAATGATTTTTCAATAGAAACTTTTTCTATGGCTGATAACAAATGTGTTTCATTTTTTGCTAATAAAAATTCTTCAAATCCTAATGGTTCAATAAAGAAATATTGGATACGTCCAACGGGCATACTAAACGTATGACTTTCTAATACAAACTCCAGCAATGATCCTGCAGTAATCACAGCAAGCTCAGGCATGTCTTCATAAAACCATCGCAATTGTGCAAATAGATCAGGCGCAGCCTGAATTTCATCTAAAAACAAAATAGAGTCTGCTGGATGAATAGGTTGATTCAACGCGCTTTCTAAATTTAATAAAATCGTCGATGGATCATTGCTTTCAAAATGAATGGCAAGAGAACGTTGTTTTTCAAAATTAAGCTCGATCAGCTGCTTGCCAGCTTGCTTGGCGAGTTCCCTGACAATCCACGTTTTACCTACCTGCCGCGCGCCTCGGAGCACAGCTGGCTTGCGAGAAGGAGATACAAGCCAATCTTTTAATTTATCAATAAGATAACGTTTCATTATCCTGTATCCGTGAAAATATAAAGGTATATTGTAACAGTTGCCGTTGGAATATAAAGGTATATTTTACTTAGTTTTGGCTATTTCAGTCTAAGGTGAGTAGTTTTCTCCGTCAAGATCGGATGAATAGTTATCGCGAAAACAGAACGCATGGACCTAATTTTGTAAGTTTATTTTGGCACAATAGAAGGAGGCTATTACGTAACTATTACTTCCCTTGTTTTTGTAGTTTCTCTAGTGTTGTCTGTAGTTCTATGCGGCGCAATTTTTCTTTTTCAACCACGTGTTGGGGTGCTTTTTCTACGAACTGAGGATTAGCTAGCTTGGTTGTAATTTGGAGTAAATCTTTTTGTAATTTAGAAATTTCCTTTTGCAAGCGTGCTGCTTCTTCTTCTCTATTAATTAAGCCAGCCATAGGAATGAAAATCTCGAGTTGGCCGATTACTGCTGTGGCAGATTCTGGTGGTTGCGCGTTGTCTTCCAACCAGATCACAGTTTCTAATTTAGCTAATGTGCGTATTAACACGGTGTTTGCTGTTTCACGAGACCTATCTAATGCTGTGCCTTTACGAAATAATACCGGAAGCATTTTTCCTGGGGCAATATTCATTTCACTGCGAATTGTGCGAATAGCAATAACGACTTGTTTGACCCAGTCTATATCTGACTCGGCTTTTTCATTAATACGTGTCTCATCTACCAGCGGATAGGGTTGTTGCATAATAGTATTACCTTGGATGGATGTTAATTTAATAATACGTTGCCAGATTTCCTCAGTAATGAAAGGCATAATAGGGTGTAGTAGGCGCAATAAAATTTCCAATACGTAAATCAGTGTGTGACGTGTGCTATGTAATTCTTCTGCTGAATATTGGCTAGACGTTAGCATAGGCTTGGATAATTCCAGATACCAATCACAAAACTCGTTCCAGGTAAAATCATATAATGCTTGTGCAAATAAATCGAAACGATATTGAGCTAGTGCATGGTGAGCTTGGTGTATGGTTTTTTGTAATCGTGATTCAATCCATTGATCAGGCAGAGATATTGCTGCTGTTATTTGTATAGTATGTCCTTCAGTATTCATTAATACATAGCGTGATGCATTCCATAATTTATTGCAAAAATTACGGTAACCACCGAGCCGACTGGTGTCGAAGCGAATTTCTCGGGTATACGAGGCGACAGAACAAAAGGTAAAACGTAAGGCATCTGTTCCGTAACTTGGAATACCTTCTGGGAATTCTTTGCGGGTGTTTTTTTCAATTTTTTGTGCCATTGTGGGTTGCATTAAACCGTAGGTACGTTTCTCTATGAGTTTATCGAGCGTGATACCGTCAATAAGATCGATAGGATCCAGTACATTGCCTTTGGATTTTGACATCTTGTGCCCTTCCGCATCACGGATTAGCCCAGTGATATATACTTCGCGAAAAGGAATGCAGCCAGTAAATTTCAAGCTCAGCATAATCATGCGTGCAACCCAAAAGAAAATAATATCGAACCCGGTCACTAGCACATTAGTCGGAAAGAAAGTGTGGAGTGTTGTCGTATCTTGTGGCCAACCTAGGGATGTAAACGGCCATAATGCGGCAGAAAACCACGTATCAAGCACATCTTCATCTTGTTTGAGCGGAATATCAGTGGCAAGTTGATAACGTTGGTGCACGTCCAGTTCGTCGTGACCTACATAGGCACGGCCTGCTTCATCATACCAAACTGGGATGCGATGTCCCCACCACAGTTGGCGGCTGATACACCAGTCTTCAATATTATGCATCCACTGAAAATAGGTTTTACTCCAGTTTTCTGGAAGGAAACGAATATCGCCGTTTTCTACAGCACGAATAGCGGGTTCAGCTAATATTTTTGATTTTACATACCATTGATGGGTTAAGTAAGGTTCGATAATAGCATTCGAGCGATCCCCACGGGGTACTTTTAGTTTATGTTTTTCAATTTTTTCGATTAATCCTTGTGTAGTAAGGTCCTCAATAATTTGTTTGCGTGCTTTTAGTCTATCCATGCCTTGATAAGCTGGCGGCGTATTTTCATTAAGGTGAGCAGTAGGGGTGAAAATATTAATCGGCATTAGCTTGTGGCGCTCACCGACAACATAATCATTAAAGTCATGCGCAGGAGTGATTTTGACACAACCCGTACCAAATATAGGGTCAACATAATGATCAGCAATAATTGGAATGGTACGCTCGGTTAAAGGTAATTTGATTTGTTGACCAAGCAAGTGTTGATAACGCTCATCATCAGGATGCACAGCCACAGCGACATCGCCAAGTAATGTTTCTGGTCGGGTTGTGGCAATAGTTAAATAGGTTTCGTGATTAACAAGCGGATAGCGGATATACCATAGATGCCCTTCTTCTTCTTGATTTACTACTTCTAAGTCAGAGATAGCGGTTAATAATATCGGATCCCAATTGACTAAGCGTTTGCCGCGATAAATTAATCCCTCATTATAGAGTTGAATAAAGACTTCGCGTACCGCATAAGAGAGCGCGGCATCCATGGTAAAATGTTCCCGTTGCCAATCCAGTGATGCACCTAAACGGCGTAGTTGTCGTGTGATGTTGCCACCTGACTCTTCTTTCCATTCCCATATTTTTTCAATAAAAGCTTCACGGCCTAAGTCATGACGTTTTTTACCTTCCTGAGCTAGTCTTCTTTCTACCACCATTTGTGTAGCAATGCCGGCATGATCTGTGCCGGGTTGCCATAAGGTATTATCTCCACACATACGGTGATAGCGGATCAGGACATCAATCAGGGTGAAGCCAAAACCATGGCCCATGTGTAAGCTACCAGTGACATTGGGCGGGGGTAACACAATACTGAAAGCAGCTCCTTGACCTGAGGGAGAGAAGTAGCCTCGTTGTTCCCAGGTTTGATACCAGCGCTGTTCAATATCTTGTGGATTATACGTTTTCTCAATGCCTGTCATGGTTGTTGTGCCTATGGGTTTCGTGGTTTTTATACCTTATGTGTATTCATTACACACTGTTGGCTGCGATATTGACGGAATCGCTCGCGTGCTAATTGTTGCACATTCGGGTCGGCGAAGACAATTTCTATGATATGGGTAAATTGAGCATAAAATATTGGTATCTCATGACATAAGTTAATGAGTATTTCCTGGTGATGCGGTGGTTTTTCTGTGTAACCGATTTGAATAGAGGGTTCCATAGGTTGCGGAGAAGAATAAATGTTATGCGGGATAAAGCTGTCCTCACGGTAAGTCCATAGTAAGGTATCTAACTGTTCTGCTTCCGCTGGTGAGTCTACATGAATATAGACCAGCTGCTGTTGTTGGTACGCTTTTTCAAGCAAACGGCAGATAAATAATCTACTTTGTGGTTTAGTCGATTTTTCAAGAATATAAAAATCAACGTTGATGGAGTTAGGCATGCGTTTTCCTTTATCCTTAAAACCGTGAATCAACAGCCATTAAGGTTTATTCAGAGCAGCTGTCCTATACCCGCAGCGTGACAGCTAGCGGTGATGACTCATAAGGGGTGATGGAACTTCTGGCAGTATACGTATTTCGCTTGGCCAATCCAATTGGACGCCTAGTGGTAAACTCTGAATATGTAAGTCACGCTCAATACGTTGCTTAATTATGCTGGTTATATTGGTGGCATCCGGAGCTAATTGTACCGTTTCATCAAAAAATGGTTGATTTAGTAAAAGTGCTACGTCTTGGCACGATTCCCCAGCTAATATTTTTGCAATATAGGCGAGGACATAGTAACCGCATAAGACATGATCACGCTGGCGTCCGTAAGCATGATAGTCTTCTGCGGGGGAGTAATGTAGAGATAAAGAAGAGGCTATTTCGTTCAGTTTGTCCGGGTAGGTGTATGACCAACTTTGAGAGTCATGGATTTGGATACGAGTTATAGCCGTAGCAGTATTCACATCGGCTTGCACTAATACAATATGTTGGCGTTGTACCCAGTTACCTAGCAGTAAAGGTAGTTTGCCAAAGCCGCGGCATTGGCGCATAGGAAGCAATAAAGTATAGCAAGGGTCTGTTATGTGAGTACGTGCCTGTTGGATAACATCACCAATATAAGCTAGCTGGGACTCATTGGTTTTGGTTTGCGAATCTTTACTGACCTTGAAAATATAGATGGGCGGCACATTTTCTTGGGTTATTTTTATATATTCAATGGTATTTGCGCCATGCAGATAGTTAGGCAGTTGTAATAATTGCGCTTCTTCGATGTTAATATCTCGTTCTCGGTGTTTTTTTGTCAACACACCTAATAACAGATTATTGAATCGAGTACCACTTAAGCGTAAAGCTTGGGGATAAAACATATTATGATGCCTTTAGCGTTTTCTGTTAATCAAATATTGTACTAACAAAGGAACCGGGCGTCCTGTTGCCATGCGTTCTTGATTACCCATCATCATTGCGGCTGTACCAGCTACATCTAAGTGTGCCCAGTGAAATTTCTTGGTAAATCGCGATAAAAAACAAGCAGCAGTAATTACCCCGGCAAATCGGCCGCCAACATTGGCCATGTCTGCAAAAGGACTTTTGAGTTGCTCCTGATAGTCATCCCATAATGGCATTTGCCAAACGCGATCATAGCTTTGTTCGGCTGCAGTTAATAAATCTTGTGCTAATGGCGCATGGTTAGTGAGTAGCGCGGAAGCGTGTGTACCTAAGGCGATTAACACTGCGCCGGTTAATGTCGCAATGTCGATAACCACATCAGGCTTAAAACGTTCGCAATAGGTTAATGCATCACATAATACTAGTCGACCTTCTGCATCGGTATTGAGGATCTCAATGGTTTGTCCAGATAGCGAAGTGACAATATCCTCTGGTTTGCTAGCTGTGCCACTGGGCATGTTTTCAGCTGTGGCTAGTACACCAATTAAATTTATAGGTAATTTAAGTTGGGCAACAGCTTTTAATGTACCTAAGACGGTGGCTGCACCACACATATCGTATTTCATACCGACCATGCCGTCCGCGGTTTTTAATGAAATGCCGCCCGTGTCGAAAGTAATGCCTTTCCCTACTAAGACGATGGGCGCTTGTTGTTTGGGGGCGCCGTGATAGTGTAAGCAAATAAGTTTAGGTTTTTCAGCACTGCCTTTTGCTACGGCTAACATAGCACCCATGCCGAGCTTTCTCATGGCCGCTTCTTCAAGCACCTTGACGTTCATGGTTTTATATTGTGCAGATAAGATGCGAGCTTCTTTGGCTAAATAACTTGGTGTGCAAATATTACTGGGGAGATTGGCTATATTTTTCGTATAAGTTACCGCTTCTGCAACACCTACTCCTTGAGCCAGCGCTTTTTTATTGTGACTATTCATTTCCGCATGAATTTGCAGCTCTTTGAGCTGACAAGGTTCTTTCTGAGTTTTGAATTGATTAAACTGATAAAGTGTATGAGTACTGACTTCAATAAGTTGCTGAATTTTCCAGGGAATATCCTGTTGTTCGACAGCCAATTCAGTTAAACAAAGCAATACCGAGTTGGTTGCTGTCGTGGGTAATGATTTAATACTACTTGCAATGATTTTTCGAAAATTACCGGCGGTGAGCGACCGATTTTTACCACAACCTACAACAATAACATGGTCTAATTGGGTGCCTGGTAGAGAATATAGCGCAGTGGTTGTCCCCAATTTGCCTTGGCATTGCCCTTGTTTATAGAGTTTGTGAATGAGGCCATGGCAAGCCTTATCTACTTTGGAGGCTGATGAGGTGAGGCTGCCATCTTCAAATAAGCTGACGATGAGGGTAGTATGCCGTTGTGTGATAATAGGGCTGGAATTGAGGCTGAATCGCATGATGGCTCCTGAGAAGTGTAATTTTTGATATAATCTATGTTCAGAGTACAGGAGTTCCCGCTAACACTGTTATCCTGAGCGTTAAGCTGTCATCCTGAGCGTTAAGCTGTCATCCTGAGCGTTAGCGAAGGATCAGCATCCTTGTTGACTGTATTGTGACAAGGATGCTGATCCTTCGCTAACGCTCAGGATGACAGCTTAACGCTCAGGATAACAGTGTTAGCGGGAACTCCTGTTCAGGGTATAGATTTTACTAAAAAACAGAGGATTAGCAAGAAAGTACAAGAATTCTCGGTGAATAAAGAATGGTAAGCAAAAAGGTGTTTATACAGCAATGATTATATCGCGTTATTTACTAAAAGAAGTTTGCATTACCTTACTGGTGGTGACATTCGTATTGTTGCTAGTTTTTCTTAGCCAGGAATTAGTACGTTATTTGAATTATATTGCTGCGGGCAAATTGGCAGTGAATATGTTGTTACGCCTGCTTGGGTTTGAGATTCCTTATTTGTTGGCGCTATTACTGCCATTAGGCATGTATTTAGGCGTGTTGCTTGCATACGGACGTCTGTATGCAAATAGTGAAATGATTGTTTTGCATGCTTGTGGTTTTTCGCAACGTCGTTTACTGGGATTGACTACATTATTTGCCATAGGTGTTGCCATGGTGGTTTTTATACTCATGGTATGGGTGAACCCGTGGATTGCTGCACAACGTGAGCATATGGTTAATCAGGACGTTGCCTATGAACATTTGTTGCAAACCTTGATGCCTGGTCGTTTCCAAGTGAGTTATGATGGGCATCGCGTTGTGTATGTTGAGCAGTTGTCGACAGATCATAAACGTGCACAGAATATTTTTCTTGCTGAAGAAAAACGTCAAGATACGGCAAAGTCAGGCGAAACTCCTTGGGTGGTGGTGTATGCTAACCAGGGTTATGCGATGAAGGAGCAAGAAACAGGCGGTCGTTTTTTTGTGGCATCGCAAGGGCATCGCTACGAAGGTGTCCCGGGACAAAATAATTATAAAATTATCCAATTTAATAAGTACGCAGTGCGCTTACCCATGGAAACACGCCCTCCCCATCAACAAGAAGAGGCGATTCCAACTATGACCTTATGGCGAGGTTATCATCAGCCTAATTATGCAGCAGAATTACAGTGGCGGCTCTCACTGCCGTTGTCGGTGTTCTTATTGGTTTGGTTGGCGGTTCCTTTGAGTTGTGTAAAGCCTAGACAAGGCAAATATTTATTGTTGTTACCCGCTGTACTTATTTATATTATTTACGCGAATTTATTATTTGTCAGTCGTCATTGGGTTGAGCAGAAATTATTGCCGATTACGATTGGTATGTGGGGAACACATGGGGTACTATTTTTAATAATGATAGTGAGTATGTTTTTATTTTCTAAACGTTCTATTCGTACTTTGTTGCATCTATCATGATATCCATCTTACATCGTTATATTATAAGAGCCATTTTACTCTCTGCGGGATTGGTGACCATCGTGGTGATGGGGTTAATCTTCTTTATCACTTTATTGGGGGAGCTAAAGGATCTTGGCGTTGGTGATTATCGTATAGGGCAAGCAATGGGGTATGTATTGCTGCGCTTGCCACACGAGTTATATCAATTGTTCCCGATACTAATGTTATTAGGCGGCATGATAGGTTTAGGGGTATTAAGTTCGCAGCGTGAATTAGTGGTTATGCGTACTTCAGGATTCTCAATTGCTCAGGTTTCCAAAGCGGTTTTCGTCGCAGCAGTGATTTTAACCTTACTTATTACCCTGGTAGGGGAGTGGATAGCTCCTGCCGCAAGCTACTTGGCAGCCGTTAAAAAAGAAAGTGCTAAGAGTGGTGGCCAGGCAGTAGTAACGGGGTCGGGTATTTGGATGCATGAGGGAGATACTTTTTTGTATGTGGAGCAAGTTGTCAATAGACACCGCTTAGAAGGTGTCACAGGTTACCAATTTAATGCAGAGCACCGCTTGCAAGAGACTTATTATGCGAAGTCATTGGATTTACAGGACGATCGCTGGGTTTTGCATGATGTGATGCAAACAACATTGTCTAGCAATCGTCTGTATAGCCAGCATGTCGAGCAGTTACCATTGAGTATCAAGCTTAACCCTAATTTATTAACTATGGGATTGATTGAACCGAGTGAAATGTCACTGGGTCGCTTACTGAAATTCATACGTTATCTGGTGAGAAATGGGTTACAGGCGACACCGTATCAATATGAATTGTGGGAGCGGATATTTCAGCCATTAACCTCTTTGGTTATGGTATTTTTAGCTATTCCATTTGTATTAGGCGTGCGTGGCTCGTCTGCCATGGGCTGGCGTTGGTTGTGGGGGGTGCTGATTGGTTTTTTATTTTATATTTTAAATGCCTTTTTTGGGCAAGCCAGTGTAATCTTCCAGTTTCCGCCATGGTTAGCAGCTTTGTCTCCCTCTTTGTTATTTATAGGGCTGAGCGTATTTTTATTGCGTTCCTTGCGTTAGAACGCGGATTTCTTACAGGAGTTTCGCACTTTATCAGGAGCTCCCGTTAACACTGTCATCCTGAGCGTTAGCGAAGGATCTTCTTAATAAATCCTCAGTGTTTATTAAGAAGATCCTTCGCTAACGCTCAGGATGACAGTGTTAACGGGAGCTCCTGATAAAGTGCGAAACTCCTGTCTTATCCGAAATCCGCGTTTAGGGGCGGTGATCTTGGGGCGTTAACACGGATAACTCAGTCTCATCTCCTGGATTTCTTCTCGTTTGTTGCCGTGTTCTCTGAGGGGAAAATGTCATAAATTGCTGGGCATCTTGCAGCGATGGGGTTGATGGACCAGAAGCAGAAGATGCGCCTGTTGCAGCTTCATCGGCAGCAGGCCAAGGTTCCGTGGCTAATGCGTCTATTTGTGCTTGTTTGCGCTGCAATAGTTCACTTACCGCATCAATACTCTGCTTAGCACTCTGCACCATACTGTCTAATCTAGCTTGTATTGGTTGATGACGTGCAGTGATGATCTGAAGAATTGCAGCGGTTGTTTGTTCCAATCCGGGTATGGGGGTTGTTTGCGTGAGCTGTTCCTGTATATCTACTACCTCTTTGCAATAGCTCTGTATATCTCTTATCGCTGCGTCTCTTACTTTCTTGGCTTCTTGTATAAGGGCATCAGCTCTTAACATATTGGTAGTAATGAGTATTTCCGCTTGTTTTGCCAATGCTATAGCTTGCGCGAGCTGCGTTTCCTTCTGCCCTAATAATTTATCCCATTTTTCTGTTTGGATATTCCGTTGTTCTAGCTCGGCTTGCTGTGTCATATCCTTTGCGATGTTGTTAGTTACTATGGCTGTTTCAAATACTTCCCGGCGAATCTCTGTTGCAAGAGCAATACTAGCGCTGTCTTGTCTATTTTGTAATTCTGCTAGTATCTTATCTAGGAGTGTTAGTTGTTGTTGTGCGAGATTGGCATTGCGATGCGCATCTTCAAATAATTTGCTAGCTATAGAGAGGGTATAATTAGCATGCTGTGTCGTGGCGGTATCAAAAAGGCGGGAGGCTATTCGATAAAGTTGTTGCGAGGCTTGTTGTATCTCTGACAGAATTTTAACTAAGCTTGCTGTATCCATAGTAGAGATTTCGCTATCTGTTAAAACTCCCCGTGAACTCGATCTACTTTTGGACATAGTTGTAATCTCATGGTCATTTTATACCCTAATAGAGTACAAAAATAAGGCTGTTTTGGCAATTTATTTTTGAGGCAGGGTAGAAGAATCTGAAAAGATTGCGAAAAGCCAGCAAAATAGTTGACTTTTTATCTCGGATAAGCGTACCATGCACCGCGTCCTGGCTTGGGTTCAAGCGTTAAAAAATACTTCCTAATTAATCAATCAATTATAGCTACAGCCTAACTACAGCAACATATCAAGAGTTGAGCATGACAAGGATGGTTTAAAAAGGGCAAATTCTAATTACTTGAAAGTAAAAGGATAAAATTAGGAAAGAAAAAAAGCAGCGGTTCCCGCTAACACTGTCATCCTGAGCGTTAGCGAAGGATCTTCTTAATAAATCCTCGGTGTTTATTAAGAAGATCCTTCGCTAACGCTCAGGATGACAGTGTTAGCGGGAACCGCTGGAAAAAAAGATATATAATATTTTTTTAATATATTTAATGTATCATATATTTTCAAATAAAAATAAACAAAATAAATAATAGACCTCTTTCCAAACCTTGAGCAAAGAGACAAGGTCGAAGAAAAAATGAGTGAGAAACCCGGAGTTTACATAGAAGTAAATGAGGATTTCGAGTGGTTTTTTTCAAAGAGATTGGCCTTTGATCGAGGTTTGGAAAGAGGTCTAATGAAACATTAAAATTATTAAACGAGGGTTAGTATGTTAGACAGATTAAGAGCTATGAGAGAGTATGTGACGCGTTGGCGTGAGAGCAGCGATAGTCGCCCATCAAGTCGAGATTCGCATAGCAGCGCTGACAGTGATACATGCAGCAGTGCATCAAGTGGCGGTCGTTCTCCTGCCTCTACCGTATTTAATGATTTTGGCGACAGTGGTGGCGTAGTGGGTTTAGATGATGCTGGGGTTTTGCCACGCACGAGAGTAAATGTTGCTTCACAAACAGCTGTACCTCCAACTTCTCCAACTTCTCCAACTACGCCCCAGCAGCAACAGTCTCGATTATTAAGCCTATTGTCTGTGCCTCGACATTTAGGCTTAGGCGATGCATTGGTTAGACAAGAATTAAGAGTAGGTGATTGGAACGCAGTGGCGGGTGATGACGGGGATTTGATACATTGGATAGCTGCTAGTCATAATCGTCGTGCTTCACATAATACCGCTACTCCTCGTGATGCGGGTCCTATGGCAACGGTGGCTGCAGCCGCAGCGGCACTGCGATCTGTGCAACAAGCGGATGTGCCTGTTGTAGCAGCTGCTACAACAGGGGGGGGGGCAGCTGAGATAACGGTGGAGACAGCGGGAAGAGCGCCGGTGACACCTGGCCAGCAAGTATTCAGTACCAGTGCTTCATCTACAGTGGCTACGGCGGTAACGCGTCCATTAACCGTGCGATTAATTCGGGATCAAGCGAGTGATAGCGGTAGAGGAGTTGCTGCCGCTTCTAAAGGCCCGTCATTGTCATGGCGAGGAGTAGTTGATGCTGTGCGCACGTTAGATTCTGGGGTAGTAAGAGCGGTTGCTAGAAAAGCCGCTGGTAACGTGGGTTACGGGACTAAGACTTATGTGACAAATATGATAGGGCCGGATTCTGTTTCAGCAACGCTATTACAATTACTAAGAACCGGTAGTATCTTAGGTCTGCAACCTTTTTGTGCAGCTTGGCTGCGATCTCAAGGATATAACTCTGAAGCCAGTGAGAGATTAAGTTATCCCGTTGTGGCTGCTTTTATGGCTATAGGTACAGCTCCTATTGCTGTACACCGGATACAAAAAGTGTTGACTCCGAATCAACGTGCAACAACCATTTGGGCTAATATGTTTGGAAGAAATTGGCAACAACTATGTGCTTCTGCTGGATGGGGAGCGCTACGTGAAGTACCTTTTTGGGCAGTTTTTCCAGGATTACGGCGTACTCTCCGCGCACAGTTTGCTTGTGATGATGATGGTCGATGTATGCAAGGAGCTAAAAACTTTGCAGTTAGTGGTGCGGCTGCTGCGGCTTCCGCTACACTGACTTATCCTTTTGATCCGGCAATGAAGTTAGCAATTAGGAAAAGCAGAGTATTTGCCTTTCCTGAATTATTGCTAAGTGTCTATCAGCAGTCATTTAGACATGCGTATCGAGCGCAGTTGCGACAAATCAGTGGAAATAACCTAAGTATCGAGTCGCTATTAATTTCTGTTGCAGCGCAGTTAGAGCAATTAAAATTATTACGAGTACAAGGCATAGCAGCAGGACAGCAGGAATTGTTAAAGCAGATCGCAGCTAATCGTGCTCAACTGGATGTTTTAGGTGTTGACGTAAAAGCGGCGGGTACGCGCGAAGTGATGCGGGCATTTGCTGTTGGCATGAAAAATGCTATACGGCGAGCTTATTCTGGATTTGGACTGGCATTGAGAATTATGCCAGTTACCATGGGTACGACTTTTGTTGCTTTGGAAGGCGCACAATGGGCATATACTGCTTTTACACCTACTGCACAGAGGGCTATGGCTTATTGTCGTGATGCTATGCGTGTCCATGCAGAGAAAATGGAATCACAAGCACAACAAGAAGGCGGCAGTGATGATGTATTTTCTTCGTATATGCGAGGTAGAGGATTTAGATAAGCCATTATACTAAAAACAAGGAAGTACATTCATGTTTGATAGGATACATCTTGCTTTTCGTCAGTGGCAAGAACGAATTGAAACCCAAGAGCGTATATCCTCTATCTCGTTAGCAGAGGATATTTGCGGGCTACCTGTCCACCTCTATTCTAGCGCTAATAGCCGAGTTGATCATCCTGATTCTAATTCTAAGGTGGAGTCTTCTAGTCAGTCCTCGACACTTACTGTTTTACCGTCGCATCCGGTTGCGGATACTGTGGCATCAGCTGTTTCTTTGGGAGCCGCTTCTTCTGTTGTGCTTGAGGATGTGCCAAGTAAGGGATTAATGCTCGCTGAAGCAGAAGGCCAAGCGCTATCCTTTACCAAGCAGGTTACCGGGTCTACAGTCGGAGCGGTGGCGGCAACTTCCTTGAGTCGACCATTATTAAAACATGTAGTCACTACACAAGCTAATGCACTAATAGGATCGGCAAGTATACAACAGCAACACAACAATACATGGATGGAAAGAGCAAGAGCGAATACTAATTACTATGTATCCAACTTATATGGCCCGGGTTTTTTCTCGATGCTAGGACTAAGATTAGCTAGATCCGGTAGTATTATCGCTTTTACACCCTACCCAAGCCATTGGTTGCAACAACAAGGTATGCGATCGGGGTTCAGTGATGCCTTGGGAACAGCCGCAGTAGCAATGGGTGTAACTTTGCTTACCGCGCCAGTAGATGTAGCGAGAAAGAAACAATTGCTAGGCTCAGCTAAATCAACAACACATATTGTTTCTTCTATTTTTCGAGAACATCGCGGTGCGCTAAAGAGCGCGATCGTTTATGGGGTACCTCGAGAAGTCCCATTTTGGCCATTATTTATTACTATGCAGCAGCGTGGTAGAGAATGGTTGGTGGTGGATAACGACTCTTGGTTAGCAAAACAAGTGAAGATTTTTGCAATAACTGGTGCTTCAGCTTCTTTCGCTGCATCGATGACTTATCCTTTTGATGGGGCTATGACAGCCGGTATTAAAGCGAATGATGCTTCTGTATTTGGTAAAGCCATGTCTGCGGCTTGGAAGGTAGGAGGATTGAAAGAGGTGGTGGACAAAGCCTATGCAGGATTTTCAACAGCAACGAAATTAATATTTTTGACAAATGGCGTGATGATGGTCATGGTGGGGGTAGGATATATGGCTTATGAGTGTGTGCTGTTGCCTGTTGCGAAATCTGTTATGGCAGATTTTCGTGAACTAGATCGGACCTTAGATGCGTATCATCCTGTACGTCGAGGTGGATTTCGGTAGGTTAGCTTAACTTCTTTTTTAATACCTCGTTTAACTGTTGTGGATTAAGTTTGCCTCCCGATGCTTTCATGACTTGTCCAACGAAGAAGCCAAAGAGTTTTTCTTTGCCAGTACGATAATCAGCCACATGCTGTGGGTGTGCAGCGATGATTTCATCCACGAGTTTTTCAATAGCAGAATTATCAGTGACTTGCTTTAGTCCATGTCTCTCAATAATATGATCGACTTCTCCTTCTTGCTTCCACAAGGCTTCAAACACAGTTTTTGCAATTTTACCAGAAATTGTATTATCTGCGATGCGTTTTACTAATGTACCTAATTGTGTGGCGCTAATTGGACTGGTTTCAATATCCAAATTAGCTTTATTCAAGGCGCCTAATAATTCACTAATGATCCAATTAGCTGCCAATTTGGCATGGCCATCCGCAGTTTTGGTGGTGGTTTCATAATAGTGAGCCATGGTGCTATCACTTACCAATATAGTTGCATCATAAATGCTTAATCCATATTCTTGTACAAAGCGATCCCGTTTTTGTTGAGGTAATTCGGGCAAGTGTTGTCGTACCGCGTTAACCATGTCTGCTGTAATCACTAATGGTAATAGATCGGGGTCGGGGAAATAGCGATAGTCGTTAGCTTCTTCTTTACTCCGCATAGCACGAGTTTCATTTTTTGCGGAATCATATAACCGAGTTTCTTGCGTAATGGCGCCACCGCTTTCCAGGAGAGCAATTTGTCTTTCAATCTCATAGTTAATGGCACGTTCAACAAAGCGAAACGAGTTGATATTTTTTAATTCAGTGCGTGTACCATATTTCTCCTGGCCTTTTTGGCGTACAGATACATTCGCGTCACAACGAAACGATCCTTCTTGCATATTGCCATCGCAAATATCGAGATAACGTACCAGTGTGTGTAATGCTTTTAAATAAGCCACGGCTTCTTTTGCAGAGCGCATATCCGGTTCAGAAACGATTTCTAATAGAGGGGTTCCTGCACGATTTAGATCGATACCGCTTAGTCCTTGAAAATCTTCATGGAGTGATTTACCCGCATCTTCTTCTAAGTGAGCACGAGTAATGCGGATGCGCTTGGTAGAGCCATCCTCTAATTGCATATCCAAATGGCCCTTCCCTACCACAGGTAATTCATATTGGCTGATTTGATAGCCTTTAGGGAGATCAGGGTAGAAATAATTTTTGCGTGCGAATACGGATTTTTCCGCTATTTCTGCATGGATACCTAGGCCAAATTTAATAGCCATATGTACCACTTCACTATTGAGCACTGGCAAAACACCTGGGAAGCCTAAGTCAATAGCGCAGGCTTGTGTATTTGGATCTGCCCCAAACTGTGTAGCGGCACCAGAGAAAATTTTACTTTTTGTTTTCAGTTGTGCATGGACTTCGAGTCCAATCACTGTTTCCCATTCCATTTTAATAGCCCTCCGGGATTCGCGTATGCCAATCAGTTACCTTTTGATAACTATGCGCTGCATTCAATAAGCGTGCTTCATCAAAATAATTGCCAATTAATTGCATGCCAATCGGTAATGAATCAACAAATCCTACGGGTAAAGATATGCCAGGTAATCCGGCTAGATTCACCGCTATTGTATAGATATCAGACAAATACATGCTAACTGGATCGCTGGTTTTTTCACCTAGTTTAAAAGCGGGGGAAGGGGTTGTCGGACATAAAATCATATCGACTTGCGCAAAAGCACGCGCAAAATCGTTACAAATTAAGCGGCGGATTTTTTGTGCTTTAAGATAATAAGCATCGTAATAGCCTGCAGATAATGCATAAGTACCAATCATAATCCGACGTTTTACTTCATTGCCAAAGCTTTCACTGCGTGAACGTTTGTACAAATCTGCTAAGTCTTGCGGATGCTCACAACGATAACCATAACGCACCCCATCATAGCGGGCTAGATTAGAGGAACACTCCGCAGGCGCAATCACATAATAAGCTGGGATAGAAAGAGTGGTATGTGGAAGGCTGATTTCTTGTAAAGTTGCACCTTGTTTTTTATATTCTTGTATAGCGAGTTCGATAGCGGTAGCAATGCGCGCATCTAATCCATCACTGAAATACTCTTTAGGTAAGCCAATGCGCATACCACGCAGGGGGTGATTGAGCGTGGCTGTATAATCAGGAACTGGTTGGTCTACGCTAGTAGAATCACAGGGATCAAAGCCAGCCATAGCATTTAACAGTAAGGCCACATCTTCAGCAGATTTTGCCATAGGGCCGCCTTGATCGAGACTGGAAGCAAAGGCAACCATGCCGTAGCGAGATACGCGGCCATAAGTGGGTTTTAATCCAGTAATGCCGCAGAGCGCTGCGGGTTGGCGTATCGATCCACCTGTATCTGTGCCTGTGGCAGCCGGCGTTAAACAGGCAGCTACCGCTGCAGCAGAGCCACCTGAAGAACCTCCCGGGACATAATCATGTTGCCAAGGGTTATGTACTGGGCCATAAAAGCTATTTTCATTGGAGGAGCCCATAGCAAACTCATCCATGTTTGTTTTGCCTAGCAGGACCGTACCAGCAGCCTGTAACCGTTGCACAACGGTAGCATTATAAGGAGCAATGAAATTATCTAACATTTTTGACCCGCAGCTAGTTTTTACGCCATCCGTACAAAAAATATCCTTCTGGGCAATGGGAATACCCGTGAGTGGGCCGGCTTTACCGAGGGCTCGCTGTTGATCAGCTGCTTTGGCTGCAACTAGCGCTTGTTCTGTCGTGACGGTAACAAAGCTATTGAGGGTTTTATCAAACTGTTGAATTCTTTTTAAAAATAATTGGGTTAGCTCTGCGCTAGATATAGCGTGGTTATTTAATTCACGAGACCACTCAGTGAGGGATTTGTAATGCATTTAGGCATCCTCAATGACTTTGGGGACTAAATAAAGCCCGGCTTTTACTTTTGGCGCGATAGCTTGAAATTTTTCACGTTGATTGGTTTCGGTAACTTGGTCTGGACGTAAGCGTTGTGATAAATCCAGGGGATGCGCAAGTGGTTCTACAGTGGCTGTGTCCACTTTATCCATTTGCGCAGCAAATTCCAGAATATTGGATAATTGTGTTGCATAGGCTGTGGATTCTTCTGTGGATAGATTTAATCGTGCTAAATAGGCGATTTTTTTTACATCATCCAAGGTGAGTGACATAAAGTAGGCTCCTCGTGGCTAGCTTACAGGGAAGAAGAATTATACTGGTTGTACGGAAGAATGCTAGGGTCTGTCGTTGCAAGATCAATTGACGACAGACCCTAGTTGAGATTAATTTAAACGTTGTTTCCTTACTATAAAATTGATTAGAATCATGTTCAGTAATAAGCGCAGCATTTAATCAAAGGAATTTTTTTATTTATGTTCAAAAAACTACGTGGTTTTTTCTCAAACGATCTATCTATAGACTTAGGAACAGCCAACACTTTGATTTATGTGTTAGGTAGAGGAATTATTTTAAATGAACCATCCGTGGTAGCTATCCGACAGAGCTCGGGTAATACCGATCAGAAACATGTGGTAGCGGTTGGTAGTGAAGCAAAACTCATGTTGGGCCGTACACCTGGGCATATTTCAGCGATTAGGCCGATGAAGGAAGGAGTTATCGCAGATTTTTATGTAACAGAAAAAATGTTACAACACTTTATTCATAAAGTTCATGAAAACCGCTTTCTTCGCCCCAGCCCTCGCGTTTTAGTTTGTGTGCCATGTGGGTCAACACAAGTAGAGCGCCGAGCTATTCGTGAATCAGCTATTAGTGCAGGTGCTCGAGAAGTCTATCTACTCGAAGAGCCCATGGCAGCGGCAATGGGTGCAGGCATGCCAGTAGAAGAGGCACGTGGCTCCATGGTGGTGGATATTGGTGGTGGTACGACAGAAGTGGCTATTATTTCTCTTAACGGTATCGTCTATGCTGCGTCTGTGCGTATTGGTGGTGATCGTTTTGATGAGTCGATCATTAGTTACGTGCGGCGTAACTATGGTATTTTAATTGGGGAGGCAACGGCTGAAAAAATCAAGCATGAGATTGGTGTTGCTTATCCAGTAAATGAAGTTCTACAAATGGAAGTGCGCGGTCGTAACATTGCAGAAGGTATTCCGCGCAGCTTTACCATTAGTAGCAATGAAATTTTAGAGGCATTACAAGAGCCGCTTTCTGGTATCCTTGGTGCAGTGCGTACCGCGTTAGAACAAGCGCCACCTGAATTAGCAGCAGATATTGCTGAGCGTGGCATGGTATTAACAGGCGGAGGGGCATTATTGCGTAATATTGATCGTTTATTCATGGAAGAAACAGGGTTGCCTGTTATTATTTCTGATGAACCTTTAACTTGCGTTGCTCGTGGTGGAGGAAGAGCATTAGAAATGATGGAAAAAACCGGCGTTGACTTTTTATTAAAGGAATGAGGATAGCGCTATTCGTTTTTTATTTGCGCGCGAATCGCAGTCAGGGTTACGTGCAACCCTATTTATTATCTTGGCTATTCTATTTATGGTCGTGGATCGGCATGTGGCTAGTTTTGCTAAGGTACGTGCCGTACTAACCGTTCCTATCGCTTCTTTGCAATATATTGTGAGTTGGCCTGTGCATTTTATTGATCAAGTAAAAAATGCCATGAGTACACACCAGGATCTAGTCGAGGAAAATCTCCAATTGCAAGCAGAGCAATTGTTGCTTAAATCGCAATTACAGCGATTGTTGATGATTGAATCGGAAAATAGCCATCTCAAGGCGTTATTGCGATCTTCCACGCAAGTGAAAGAAAAAGTATTGATTGCAAAATTAATGGCGGTAGATACAGAACCATTTACTCGTCAGGTAACATTAAATAAAGGCAGTCATGCTGGTGTGTATGTTGGCCAGCCAGTATTAGAAGCTACAGGTGTATTGGGTCAAGTTATTGAGGTAGGGCCGTTTACTAGTCGTGTTATGTTGATTACTGATATACATAGCGGTATTTCTGTGAGTAATAGTCGAAATGATATGCGGTTTATTGCTACGGGGGAAGGCTATGCTAACCGTTTACGATTGCTTTATGTTGCCCAGACAGCCGATGTGAAAATAGGCGATATTTTTGTGACATCTGGATTAAGTAAGCATTACCCAGAGGGTTATCCGGTAGGGAAAGTGATTTCTATTATTAAAGGCTCTAGTCAACCTTTTGCCACGATATTATTACAACCTGCTGCACACTTGGAAAGTAGCCGTGAAGTGTTATTAGTATGGCATAAACCACATGCGTAGTTATGCGGCGATAGCTTTTAGTTTTTTGGTGGCATTTATCTTAACGATCTTACCTATGCCAGACTGGTTGGGATGGCTACGTCCTACATGGGTGTTAATGTTATTAATTTATTGGATAGCAGAGCTACCTTATCGTATTAACATGGGGGTTGCCTGGGTAGTTGGCTTTGTAGTTGACCTTCTGAATGGCAGTGTGTTAGGCGAGCACGCATTGGCTTATGTGATAATTGCTTATGGTGTTATCAAGATTTCTCATCAATTTCGTATGTATCCTATGTTGCAACAAAGCTTGAGTGTATTTGTCTTCATACTTATATACCAAGGTATTTTGTATTTTATACAGGGCTTCGTTAATGCATTGCCACAGAATGGGTTATATTGGTTTTCTCCTGTTACCAGTATGGTGTTTTGGCCATGGGTTGTGGTGATTCTGCATGATTATCGATATCGCTTACGAATTTAAAAGGCTAATGAGTGAATAAATTTTTCATCAAAACAGGTAGAGTATTGGGTTATTTTATTGCCCTATTTATTATCTGTCTTGCCTTATTAGTCATGATTGGTCGCTTAGTTACTCCTGTTTTAAATGACCACCGCGCAGATTTTGAGAGATGGACTAGTCAATTTTTAAAAGTGCCAGTGCAAATCAGCGCTATTCGCGTAACATGGTATCGTTATCAACCACAAATTACCTTTGATCATGTTGCTATTCTGAGTGCGGATACACATCAACCTGTTTTTAAGGTCCAACAAGTGCGCGTGTTTTTTTCGCTTTGGCGTAGTTTGTGGGATAGAAAACCCGTACCGGATGCTGTTTTAATTAAGGGAACAGAAGCGACGCTTGAGGAAACAGCCTCAGGAGATATTACGGTAGCGGGGCTTTCTGCTTTGCCACAATTGCAAGGTGATTTGTTACAAGATACCGCACCATTGGCAATGTTAGGATGGTTAGCATTGCCGCCACAGCTAATGTTAGAAGACGTGGTAATTCGTTATCGCCTTCCGCAAATAAAAACGCCTATTGTGCTAAGTATAAAGAAATTTAATTTAAAGAATTATGATCAACAGCATGCGTTATCCGGCAATGTAGTATTACAACAAGCCATTCCTACCGCATTAACATTGAGCGCGCAGTGGCGGGGAGATATAACTCAGCCAGCGCAAGTACAGGGGCATATTTATTTGTATGTAGAAGGTGCATCGTTACCACAATGGCTGCAAGGACAAAGCTTAGCAGGCTGGGAATTAACACGTGGTTTAGGTAGCGCCAAGATTTGGGCAAGCTGGGAAAAAGGCGGTTGGAGCAAAGTGCAGAGCTCTTTTACCTTATATGCTTTGTCTTTGTATTCGCAAGCAGATAAAAGTACGCATGTTATTAATCGCTTAAGTGGCGATGTGGGGTGGAAGCAGGAAGGGCAAAATCAGGTTATTGCTGGCGATGATATTTTAATTGACCTGCCTTCACACTTGTTGCCAATGAGCCATTTTTACTTAGTACTTGTTCCGAATAGGCAAGGGCAATGGCAGCCTAAATCATTACGTTTGGGATATCTTGATTTAGGCGATATGTTGCCTTTTGTTTTTTCTACGGGATTGATTTCTGACAATATTAAAACCCACTTGGCGAAGTTGCATGTCGATGGTGTATTGGAAGAAACGACGCTGGATTTTCCAGAAGTTTGGGATGATCTGATGCATGCTAATGTGGCAGCACATTTTCATAATTTAGCGTTTTCTGCTGTTAATGTGTTTCCGGGGGTTTCCCATGTGAGCGGTCGACTAGCATGGCAAGGGAAAGCCGGGTCCTTAGTCTTAGATAGTAAACAGACAATATTTACTTACCCTAGGGTTTTTACTTATCCACTGATTTTGGATACGGTACAAGGCACAATCAAAATAGCAGCTAATACGGAACAGGCTTGGGTGATGCAAATACCCGAGTTACATTTAGCGAATAAAGATTTAGATGTGCATGTGCAAGGTTCTATGGTGTTGCCAGTGAGCGCTTCGCCTATTGCGGATTTATCTGTTGATTTTGCACTGTACCATGTTAAACAAGTAAAAAAATACTTACCGATGAAAACCTTTGATAAATACTTAGTTAATTGGTTAGAGACCGCATTTTTAAGTGGTGCTGTGTCAAAAGGTAAGGCGGTTTTACAAGGGCAATTAACGGATTTTCCATTTGCACAAGGTAATGGCAAGTTTCTAATTACTGGCCAAGTAAACGATGTAGATTTGCGTTATGATGCGGATTGGCCATTGATCCAACATATTGATGGGGAGATTATTTTTTCTGGCGCGACGATGACTGTGGATATTCACTCTGGAAAAGTGATGGATATTCCTCTAGCGGCTACGCGAGGTGTGATTCCTTATATTGGCGATGCTGCGCCGCAAATTTTAGATATACACGGTAGTGTGAATACAGATCTTCGCCAGGGATGGCGTTTTATTCAGGCAAGCCCATTACGTGACACCATTGGGAAAGCATTTAGTAACACAGAATTATCAGGTCCTATTAAGTTGGATTTAACTTTAACTATTCCGCTCAGCCATCCTAAAGATAGCAAGGTGCAAGGGATCATGGATATGCAGCATGTGGCTTTGCTTGCGCCATTATGGCGCCTTGCTTTAGATGAGGTTAATGGTCAGTTACACTTTACCGAGTCGCAGGTCACTGCTGAGCAGCTACAGGGACGTTTATTGGATGAGCCGGTTATATTGTCACTGAAGACTTTACCATTGAATCAACAATCTTCTTATGTTAAAGCAAGTTTGACGGGTAGGTTAAGTATGGATACATTGCAACGCTGGTTAGAAATGCCGTCATTGACGGCAGTGGCACAGGGAGAGACAGCATATCAGGCAGATCTGGATTTTGCATGGGATGCCCCACTAAAGGTGACATTGCATACAGATTTACAAGGTGTTGCATTGCAGTTACCTCAACCTTATGCCAAAACTGCAGCAGAAACTAAAGCTTTTCAAGCCACTCTTATTGCCCAACAACCTGTGCAAGCGCGGCTAGATTATGCAGATAGATTAAGTGCTGCAATTAAGTTTCAAAAAACGGCGCAAGGATTTCAATTAGTTAATGGTGAATTACATATAGGCCCAGGAGTAGCAAACTGGCGTAATACTCCAGGATGGTATGTTACCGGTAGCTTTGACCAACTAAATTGGAGCGACATTCAGACTTATTGGCAGCCATCTAGTTTACCGTTGCAGGTATCCGCATTACATAGTATTGATGTGCAAGCGCAAGGCCTTACTCTATTTGGCCAGCATTTAACTCGACCGCATGTGCAAATTATCCCTGCTGGACGGGTTTGGGATGTGGCAATTACCAGTGCAGAAGCGCAAGGGAAATTACATATTCCCCAGCAGTGGACGCCCAAAGCGCATATTGATGCAGAATTCCAGTATTTATATTTGCAGTCTATGCCAGATAGTCAGTCGACAATTGCGGTGGATCCAAAATTGTTACCCTCGATTTCTTTGGCGAGCAATGATGTGCGTTATGGTTCTAGTCAATTAGGGCATGTTGAGTTAACTACGGTGCCTTCACGTAATGGTTTATCCATTAAAACATTACGTGTATCTTCCCCTTACTTGCGTTTACAAGCGAGTGGTAGTTGGCAGAGTACAGCAGGCCGTATGGTAAGCGTATTAGCAGGGAATATGCGCTCTTCCCGAGTGAGTAAATTGTTACAACAGTGGGGCATGGATACACAAAATATTATTTTAGATAAAGGTGAGATAAATTTTGATTTTCATTGGCCAGGTGCTCCTTACGATCTTGCCATGTCTAGATTATCAGGAAATGTTACATTGCACTTGGGTAAGGGTCGTATTTTAGAAAGCGAAACCAGTAGTGCGCAAATGGGAATTGGACGCATGTTGAGCTTGTTTAGTTTGCAAACTATTCCACGACGCTTAACATTTGATTTTAGTGATTTGTTTGAGAAAGGCTATAGTTTTGACAGCATGCGTGGCGACTTTATCTTGCGTAATGGCGATGCTTTAACTAATGATGCCCTATTTGATGGTCCTGTTGCACGCATACGTGTAGCAGGACGGATTGGGCTACAGCGTAAGGATTATGATATGAAACTGGAAGTTACCCCTTATGTGACTTCGAGTATTCCTGTTGCTGCTACTTTATTAACAGGACAACCTGCCATTGGTGTAGCCGCATGGATAGTCAATAAGGTGATTGGTTCGCAGGTATCAAAAGTAGCTAGTCATAATTATATAGTGACTGGATCCTGGGCAAATCCAGAGTGGCGCTCTGCATCCTGATAGCTTATATAGAGAAGGATACTGCATGATCATTGAACTAGCATAAATACCAGGAATGTTGCATAAATACACCATTTTCTATATCCTACACAGCAGTTTCCGCTAACACTGTCATCCTGAGCGTTAGCGAAGGATCTTCTTAATGAACACCGAGGATTTATTAAGAAGATCCTTCGCTGACGCTCAGGATGACAGTGTTAGCGGAAACTGCTGTATCCTACAGCTAGCATAGTGGTAGTGGTCTTAATAACTGAAAAAAGGAGAGAAAATAATCATGGCTACATCAAGAGAACCTTTTTCTGATGATGAGGAATATGTAGTAATAGGGCTTGATGGTATTGTACAGCAAGAAGCAGTGCAGTTGCTAAGTAGCGAGGCCACTAGTGGTGGTGTAAATCCTGCTACTACAGAGTTGGGTAGGGTCCATATAGTGGGACCAACACCACCACCCATATTGCATGCTCCAGTAACCGTGCAAAAAGAGATGGATATAGGGACGGTAATAAGGGATAGAGTTTTGTCTTTGTTTTCTATGTTTGGCTGTAGGGTAGTTAGCGATAATGTTGATGATGATTTAGCAACGACTATATGGGTACATCATCATCCTACTCGGCGGCCACCTACTCAGGATGAGCGAGATTTTATAGATATGACAGATCCTACGCCGGGGGTGGATTTATCAAGGTTATTAAGAAGATAGGATTCCGTATTGAATATTGAAGTTGTCGAACCTTAGGAATTCGCCCTGGCAGGAGTTTCAGCGAGAACCTCTTATTTTATTTCCTCGCAATTGCTTTTTCACTTTGATCCGTGCTAACGCGGCTTGTATATAGTTTTTTCTCTCGTGAGTGGAGTTTTGAATAAGCGAGGCTTTTTGTGTTTGTTTCGGTTGTATGCGTTGTTGATGAGCATGATATCGTTGCCTAGTTTGGCTAGCTTTATCGAGAGGGTCTTGTATTGCTGGTAGTGGGATACTTTCCATGCAGTCAACAGGGCAAGCAGGAATACACAAATCACAACCTGTACATCTATCTTCAATCACTGTGTGCATATGCTTACTGCTGCCAAGAATGGCATCCACGGGACAGGCTTGAATACACTTTGTGCAGCCAATACACTCTGCTTCACGGATTACGACACAGCTGGGCAATTTGGTTTTTTTCTCCATGGTTGGCAATAGCGATGTGATATCTTGCGCTAATAATGTGCCTAATGCAGTTAAAACACGTGTACCACCTGGCAAACAAAGATCTATTTCTGTCTGGCCTGCCGCAAGTGCTTCTGCATAGGGTAAACAACCTGGGTAATGACACAGACCACATTGGATTTGGGGTAAAAGGGCGTCAATTTGTTCTGTGAGGTTTTTCTGATCTTTCATAATGTGATTTTTCTCAATCAGAGCGTTTAACATTCTTGCAAATCTGGGCGTTAAATTCTCGCATTTTTAAGTGTAATAGGTATATCGTTAGAATTTGCTCAATTATGATGGTTTATGCTGCTGTACTGCTCTACGTAATTGATCAATACAAGTTTCTATTGCTGCATCAGGAGACGTGCCTTCCTGTATTTGCGATGCTAGATGGTTCCATAATATATATTTATAGTCAATACATTGCTGATCAGAGTGATTTGCTACTTTTTCCCAATACTGATCCCATATATTATCTAATTCTTGAAGTTTCTGTTCAGGAACTCTAGCTGTAGCACCGGCTTGTTTTTTATAAGTATTGAGATAGCCGTTATCACCATATAACTGCGTGGGCTCGTCATCGGTAAATTCCACATAAGGGCGAAGAGACAGAGAGGTGGGCTGGGCAGTAGTAGTGGCAGCAGCAGAAAATAAGCGTTGACTGGCGGCTGCAGCAGCAGCAGCTTGCTGTGCTATGGCTCCTGTTAAGCGTTGAGAACTGGGTTTTTGTGAGCGGGCAGCTTCTCGTGTTTGCGCTTGTATTTGTGCTGTCATTTTTAATGGTGCTGTATGCATTATTTTTTCCATAACCTTAGCAATACTATCCTGTACTGGATCTAGTTGAGCCCCAGCTAGTAGCTGCGGTAAGGTGGCTCTGATGTTCGCTAAAGCTGATTGTAGTGTTGTTTCCCTATATGCTTGTGTAGCTTGATCTAATATTGATAGTGATTTTTCTAACTGCGCTAATGTATCTAACTTTTGTTTTAGGTTATGAAGTGCGGGCAGCAGCTTATTAAAGAATAGGAAACTAATATTTACAGAGCTTCCTGTTTCAGGTTTGTAATCGCTAACTAGTTTCCATCCTTTGCTAAGGACCTGGGGTGCACTAGCTGTATCTGTTTTCCCAGAAAAAAAATCTTCTATAGCGCTATTGAAATGTTGAATACACGCATCTTCAGGTACAGAACTACTTTCTCCAGTTGGAATCAATTTAAATAGTGCTCGAGGTGGCTCACCTTCGATAGTAAATAAGGAGCGAACAAGTTCGGAGAATTTTTCTGCATGGATATATTTTTCTGTTGCAGCACGTTGTTTCGCAAGGGTTTCCTCGGCTATTTCTTTCTTAAGGGTTGTTATTCTGTCTGTAATGGGGTCGCTTTTGGGGCGTAGATTCCAAGTGGAAAAGGCTGCTTGTAACTTAGTACGCTCTTGTTGATGTATCTCTGCAACGTCTGTTGTTGGTGCTGATTGTGATTGAAATAAGAGTATGCTATCTAATTCTCTCGTTTTTTCTATGAACATTGCTAGAAGCTTGATAGGATTATCTTCAAGAAATAGTTCCCGACGGACTTGGCTTATTGTGGGGCGGTTTAATTGTAACTCAAAACCTGCTTCTTGAAATATAGCTGCAAGTCCGGATGCGGCTGGCTGTGCTGTGGGTTTTGGTTTTGCAGAGGCAACAGGAGCTGTACTTTCACTAGGGTGGGTAGATAGTGCAGCGGATAATGATCTTGCAAATTCTCCCATTCGCTTGTCGATTACTTTAAAAGGCCCATCCTTTTCGAAAAGATATCGAAACTCTAATGGTATTGCCTCTATAAAAGGAATGGGTGTTTGTGTCGCCGCCGCTGCATCTACCCGTTGCTGAGAGGGTGTTTGTGCAGATCTAGCTGGAACAGTGGGTGGGGTTTGCCGTGCGTCACTCACAAAGCCTCCTCCTAAATATGTTTATATATTTATAAGTATATCCTGGTAAGTGAAAATGAATGGTTTTTGTAATAAAAGTTTATTTAAATTTTTACTAGAGCAGATCAAACCTAGATCCATATGGGTTCGGTTAACCTATTGATAAATTGATACTCCACCATGTCATCTCTTTGCGAAGGCGCCAGCAAGCAACTTTGAATGTCTCTCTTTTAGATTATTTGTCATTTTCCAGGGTACTTGATTGATTCTACGGACGTCTGTATAAGGCACGGTATCAGGGTGCATTTACGCAGCAAACAATAACAGGAGTAGCAAAATGCGAAACTCCTGAATAAATAGGGATAATAATGAGAAGTAAAAGACCTTTTTCTGACGTAAAACTGTCGTTAAAAATAAAAAAATTCAAACCTTTGCTACTTGATTTACCGATACCACGGCATATAGAAATCAAAGAGGGAGAAGCGGTATATCACTTTGCTGATGCAAATCAAGCTAATGATTTTATTAGCCAGCTGCAGGGTCAGCCAGTATTTCAAAAACAGCAAGGGATAGAAAAAATTTCAGCGAACCATTTATCTTGTCACCAAAATGCACTTTATAAGCAGTGTTATTGTGTATGTTTAACACCGAATCAAATGGATGCTTGGCTAGGTTCCAGGAGCTATCGTCAATTAGCGATGATCAGTGCTTTACATAAGAACGGTCTTATTCCGCATGTAATTAATGAATTAAGCACGATGAATTCCATATTAATGAATCAAGCGATGTTAATAACCAATGATGAAGAAAATATATTTCTCGCGTTAATGCGAGATGCTTGGGGTTATGAGTATCAAGGTGATAGCCTGCTACGGAATCTAAGCATACCGGTTTTTTGCCAAGCAATAGATTGCGTATCATCAAGGGATGTTAATGGCTTATCTAGGTTTCTTGGCTCAAGCCAATATAATTTTATTTCTTCACAGTTCGTGATTGCTTTATTGAAACAATTACCCAATGTGTTATGTGATAAATTAGTATTGCAGTCTTCTACTTCTTTCCCCTATATGAGCAACCGCGCTTTTTACCAGGCTTATATTACTAATCCAGCAATTTTTACTGCATTACTTGATAAATTGAACGAAGATACCTGTAATCAGGCAGCATTGATGATTGATAATGACGGGAGTTCAGCTTTGGAAGTGATTGCCACAAGCCAACCACCAGAAGTATATAGATTGTTTGAACAACGTTTAACTTTGCAAACTCGTATGGCACTGGTTTTTGCTAGCCATCGAATAGCAGAGTTTAATGAGGATGGCTATTCTGTTGCAGCCTTATCCCGGTGTCCTATAGATAGTGTGGCAGTAAAGTTGGTGAGTACAGCGCTGCAGCATCCACGTTTACTAAGAAAACTCGTTACTCAACAGCCGCAGTTACAAGCTATCGAATTTTTTGATGGTGGTTCTTCTTGGGACACATGGTCAGATATCGCTAATAGTGTGGTTGGTCGTGCCCCTATAGTGTATCCACGTTTTCTCCGCCTGGATTTAACAAGTCATTTGCAACGCACAGCTCATTGGCGTGAATCTCGTCCCCGTCCTTACCTACAACGATTAACTGAGCAAGGATGGAAGTTCGTGCGATTACAAGGAAGAACTATCTTGCTTGAAGATGGGCAAGGACATTGGCGCGCTGTGAAAATACAAAAGAGGGGGGAAGATAAACAGGCGTTATGCAGGGAGTATGATACAACCTGTTATTTAAGCAAGAATGCAAAACGCTTAGGCTTACAAAGTCATTTTTCTACTCCTGTCATGATCACGTGTATTAGCGATGTGCAATCGTGGCTAAAAAGTCGGTTACCTCCAGGAGAATACGAACAGTTTGAGCAGACTGTATCATCAGACAGTGTGAAAAATGCATATGTTTATGATGCGGATCCTCGATATTTTACCTATTTGCACGATTTTCATTTACCGGACGATGTGTTTCGGGAGGCAAACCGTCGCGCGGTCCATGATTTATTTACTTTGCTGAAGCACGGAATGATATTCACTCAGTTGGGGGACATTTTTCATAACAAAGAGCATGTTGATGAACGCGGAGACCGCGGGCGTTATATGGTTTTAGTTCATTTATTAAGAGATTTTAGCTGGAGGGGGTCAGGGCGCTTGACGGATTGGAAGGGGGCGGTGGAGTATCCTAATATACGTGCTGCCGGTTTAGCAGATTTAGGAGATCATGTTTCTATTAATGATTATATCTACAATGGCAATATGGTAGATCAATACTACGCTGAAACCCGGAGGTTATATGGGGATAGGGGTGGAAATCGGCTATTAGCGAATGTGATGGCAGAATATCAATTTATTCTTTTTCTCATTGCGGGGCGTCGTGGCTGTGCATTGACGGAGATGGCGGTTGCAGCTCAACAGTCTTCTCTTGAAATTGATGTTATTTGGCGTCATTTAGCGCAACAAGTGATGGATAATTGTGTACAAGCTGTTGCTTTGTTAACGAATCAGAAAGAGGAACATATTGCCGAAGCACTGAATGCAGTAGTAGATGTTGAGCGTATGGCTAAGCAAATGCGCTATTGGATGACTAGGGATTATATTGAAGATCTTAAACATAATCGTGTTAAAGAAGGGATTTATGAGCCAGATACTCTCATTTCAGTAGATATAATGGGATTTCGTGAAGGAACCTTTAACTCTCAAGAGGGATGCTCTATTGATGGAGTGCATCAAGACTTAGGGCCAGTCAATGGGCAAGAACCCAATAAAGAGGCTAATAAACTATTCTATTGGATGGTAACCCATATTTTCACTGCGTATGATGTATTTTATATGACGGTTAGAGATTTACATAAAGTAACGACAGAAAAAGATGTAGTCGCATCCGAAAGATTACGGCATAGTTTATTTAGTCATTTGCCTAGTAGACAATATCATCGATTGCAGCAAGCGTTATGTGAAGAACGGTTAAAACAGAAGAGTTTTCCTGTTGAGATGAAGGAACAAGTATCAGCCGAAGCTACTCTGCATAAAAAAGCTTATGCGGCTGCGACAATACAAACTTTCTGGCGTAATCATAGGCGAGTTTCACAAGAGGATAAAATAGAAAATGTTAATAAGCAGCAATTCTCATTATGTGTGAAAGTTTAGATTTGATCCGATCGAATCGGGAGTTTGCATTTATAAATCCAGTTGTACTTTGATGGCGCGCTCTACATCTAGCATGTTTTGTGTAGATAGGGTTCCAATTTTACTCTTAAGTCGTAATTTGCTTACAGTCGCTAATTGATCTGCCATAGCTTTACTTATTTTTCCGTCTATTTCAATATATGCCTCACAGGGGAAACACTTGTCTGTATTGCTAGTAGTTGGGATGACCTGCACTCGATTCATCATTTTATTAGAGGCATCATTGCTTACAATGATAGCCGGCCTGACTTTTTGCACTTCTCCACCTATGGAAGGGTTGAAATCTATCCACCATACGTCACCTCTTCGCATCATGTATATCTCCTAATAATCCTTCACTCCAAGCGGTTGCTTGTTGTTCTCTTTTTTCGTCTGCAGCCATTTCTTTATAAGCAAGCTCTAGATCTTGATGTAGCACGTGCGGCTTAACTAAACTCTCGATAAATTGACTAATTTTTCCTTCGCCAATGGTAGCATAAAGGCCCTCATATACTTTTTCGTCAATGGTAATGGTAAGTTTTTTATGCATAGTTATTGCCCATAATATACGTATTAAATACGTATATTATGGGCGGTAGAAGGGGATTTGTCAAATGCCGGACAAGCATGAATGCCAAATCTAGATTTGCGAATTCCTGTTACTTTACCTGCATGCCAGGTTGCGCACCGGTTTCAGGTTGGATTAGCCATAAACCCTTGCCTTCCGGATCACCTGCTACAACCACCATGCCTTCTGAAATACCAAAGCGCATTTTACGCGGCGCGAGGTTAGCAACAATCACGGTTAATTGGCCAATTAATTGTTGTGGTTGATAAGAGGCGCGAATACCAGCAAAAATTTGGCGTTTCTCATTACCTAAATCTACTTCTAAGCGTAACAGTTTATCGGAACCTTCGACTTCTTCCGCATGTAAAATTTTTGCGATACGTAAATCCACTTTAGCGAAATCTTCAATGTTGATTTGTTCTTTAAGCGGATGCATTTTGCACTCCTTGGTATGTGGCTGAGTTGGGGCTATGGTTAAATCCTGTTGTGCAGCGACTTTCATCGCGTGAATTTGTTCTGGCATAACCCGTACCATTAATGGACGAAATTCGCGAATGGTATGATTAACCAAGGGGTGATCTTTGTCTGCCCAAGTAAGTGATGGGATATTTAACAGTTCTTCTACTTGTTGTGCGGTATGCGGCAAGATAGGTTTTAAATAAAGGGTAAGCAATCTAAATAAGTTTATCCCCATACTACAAATAGCTTGTACTTCAGTCTTGTGTTCACTGTTTTTGATCAATGCCCAGGGTTTTTTTTCATCGATATATTGGTTGGCGCGGTCAGCAAGTGCCATAATATGGCGCAAAGCTTGATTAAATTCTAAGGCGGCAAACTTTTCTGCTATTGCATTGCCTGCCTCGGTAAATTGTTTATATAGTGTGGGTTCACAACAATCCGCAGACAATTGACTAGCAAAATGCTTATTTAAAAAACTAGCACACCGGCTAGCGATATTCACATATTTACCGACTAAATCAGCGTTAATACGTTTAGCAAAGTCGTCAAAATTAATATCAATATCTTCAATGCGACTACTTAATTTCGTTGCAAAATAATAGCGTAAATGTTCGGGGTTAAGATGATTTAAATAAGTGCGAGCCTTGATAAAGGTGCCACGCGATTTTGACATTTTCTGCCCATCGATAGTGAGAAAACCATTTGCAAAAATGGCAGTAGGCATACGATAATTAGCGCCGTGTAATACTGCAGGCCAAAATAAGGCATGAAAATAAATGATATCTTTGCCAATGAAATGATAAAGTTCTGTTTTACTGTCTGCCATCCAGTAATCCGTGACGGTTAAATCAGGACGTCGCGCACAAAGATTTTGAAAGCTTGCAATGTAGCCAACTGGTGCATCTAGCCAGCAATAAAAATATTTATTTTGTTCGCCTGGAATAGCAAAGCCAAAGTAAGGTGCGTCACGAGAAATATCCCATTCTTGTAATCCAGCCTGAAACCACTCATCGAGTTTATTCGTGACTTGTTCTTGCAGATGTCCATGGTGGGTCCATTGTTGTAATAAATCCGCATAGCTTTGTAATTTAAAAAAATAATGATCGGATTCTTTTTCTATGGGTTTGGCGCCAGACAAGGTAGAGTAAGGATTGTTTAATTCTGTTGGCTGATACGTTGCCCCACATACTTCGCAATTATCGCCGTATTGATCTGCCGCTTTGCAGCGCGGGCACTCGCCTTTAATAAAGCGATCAGGCAAAAACATATTTTTATCAGGATCAAAGAATTGTTTGATCTTGCGCTTAACAATATTGCCTTGTTCTTTGTGACGTTGAAAAATGGATTCAACTAAGGCTTTGTTTTCGGGGGAGTGGGTGGTGTAGTAATTATCAAAGGCAATATAAAAGCCAGCAAAATCAGCTTGATGCTCTTGTCGTACTTGTTCAACCAATTGTTCTGGGGTGATACCCATTTTTTCTGCTTGAATCATGATGGGGGTGCCGTGACTATCGCTGCCGCATACATAGCTACATAGGTGATTTTGCATACGCTGGAAACGAACCCAGGTATCTGCTTGAATATAACCGACTAAATGTCCTAGATGTAGAGAGCCATTGGCATAAGGTAATGCACTAGTAACGAGAATACGGCGTATTTGTGGCATAATAGCTTGATCCTTATTATAATTCTCGCAGCTATGTACACGATAAAAATAACTTTATGTCATCCTGAGCGTTAGCGAAGGATCTATCTAGTTGATTAAATAGATCCTTCACTTTGTTCAGGATGACAGAATTATAGATTTTTATTTTTGTCGTGTACATACCTCGCTTTCGCTGACCATTCTTTGAATTCACTGAGAACTCCTGTAGAGTTAAAATATAAAAGGCATAATATTATGAGCTCCTTAACTAAGGCAAATATCGAAGCACAATTAGCTTTATTTCTCGATCCTTATTTACAACAAGACTGGGTTACATTAAGAGCTATTAAAGATATCGTTATACAACATAACACAGTCGATATATCCATTACCTTAGGCTACCCATTTAAAGAAAAACAATCAGAGTGGGAAGCGCACTTGCAGCAGTTGTTGCAGCCTATACTAGGGCACCGTCAGCTACACGTGCATTTTACTATGCAAATTGAACCGCATGTTGGTAAGTCAGGAATAACAGCATTACCGAATGTGAAAAATATCATTGCGATTGCTTCTGGGAAGGGTGGAGTAGGTAAATCCATGCTGGCGGTTAATCTTGCTTTAGCATTGGCGCAAGAAGGTGCCGAGGTCGGCATATTAGATGCAGATATTTATGGGCCAAGTCAGCCGGTGATGTTAGGCGTACAAGCACAGCCTGATTTCAAAGATAAACAAAATTTGCTACCGATTGTGCGGCACGGTATTCAGTCTATGTCCATGGGGTATTTAGTCAATGAAAAAACCGCCATGGTATGGCGCGGGCCAATGATTAGCATGGCCATGCAGCAATTACTTAATCAAACCTCGTGGGATGCACTGGATTATCTGATTGTCGATTTACCACCTGGAACAGGGGATGTGCAGCTTACCTTGGCGCAGAAAATTCCTGTGAGTGCAGCTGTTATTGTTACTACGCCACAGGATTTAGCACTGGCTGATGCGCGTCGTGCTTGTGAAATGTTTCGTAAGCTGCAAGTACCTATTCTCGGCGTGGTAGAAAATATGAGTTATTACCAATGCGCACATTGCCAACACAAAGAACATTTATTTGGCCAAGATGGAGGCAGTAAGCTTGCGCAGCAATTTGCAATAGATTTATTAGGCGCTATTCCATTAGATAAGCAGATTCGTGTATTAACGGATGGTGGTGTGCCTCCTGTTATACAATCGCCACAAGGTGAGCATGCAATACTATTTCGCCAACTAGCTCGCACTATTGCTGCAAAATTATCGTTGCAAAAAAAAGATTATTCAGGCAAGTTCCCCAAGGTTGTAGTTAAACAAGATTAAGTGAATGGAGTGAAAAGAATGTATGAGTATTAAAGCTGATCGATGGATTCGCCATATGGCGGAACAATATAATATGATTGCACCGTTTCAAGCACAACAAGTGCGGCAGACGGGGGAGCATAAAATTATTTCACACGGTACGTCTAGCTATGGGTACGATGTACGTTGTGCAGGCGAATTCAAGGTATTTACTAATATTAACGCGGCTATTGTTGATCCTAAGAATTTTTCGCCAGCTAGTTTTGTCGACGTTGTATCTGATATTTGTATTATCCCGCCGAATTCTTTTGCATTAGCGCGTAGTGTTGAATATTTCCGTATTCCTAGAAACATTCTTGTGGTTTGTGTGGGCAAGTCAACGTATGCCCGTTGTGGAATCATTGTGAATGTGACGCCATTAGAGCCAGAGTGGGAAGGGCATATTACTCTAGAGTTTTCTAATACAACGCCTTTACCAGCGAAGATTTATGCTAATGAGGGCGTTGCACAATTGTTATTTTTAGAGGCTGCCGAAGAATGCGAAACCTCTTATAAGGATCGTGCTGGCAAATATCAAGGCCAACAAGGGGTAACCTTACCTATTACTTAGCCCGTTTTTTGTGGATTGAAATAAGGCCCATGCCACAAATAAATACCCACAGAGCGACAATACCTGGTACTTGTACATTACTGTAAATGGTTGGAGCATAATCCATAATCCAGAGAGTAAGCACAATGGCGGCGCAAAGGGCCAAGATTAGTAATATGACGCCAAATACCATAGAGATGGTCCGGGAATAGAGCATGACCAGGCTAGTAATAAAGAACCATACTAACAACGAGCCCAAGCCTAATATATCACCGATGAAAACCCCCAAATAACAATGTAATGCCTGCAAAATAATGATCATAGAAGGCTGCTGGGTAACAGGTAGGGCAAGAATATAGGTAACTAAGTACCAGTTAAGGCTGGGTAACATCAATAAACTCATACATAAAGCAGTAACACCAATCGTAGTAAAATACATGGCTATTCGCATATTAGCCGCATAATGTTCTTTAAATGCGTAATACGTTCCTACTGCTCCAGGGATAAGTAATAACGGTAGCAAAGCGTAGATAATAAGTAGCGCTTGTATTGTGGGTGTACCTGCAACCACTTCAAATAAACGGTGCTGTTTCAAACTATACAGCATGACTTGTGATTGTGCTAATTGATCAATGATTAATGTGGTACCTACATACAGGATTGAGAATAGTAACATTGCCCAACCCCCGACTCGTATTATAGTATTGTGTTTGTTGCCATCCATAGCAATTTCTCCTTAGATTAAAATAAGTTTAGCTCCTACTCTTCTTCTGTATCATCGCCTGTATGGTCCATTGCCTCAATAGGTAAATGGCGATTCGCATTAATATGTTCTCGTAATTCTTTGCCGGGTTTAAAGTGAATGGCATATTTAGGCGCGGTGACAAGGCGTTCTCCCGTCTTGGGATTGTGAGCGCGACGCGGAGGGCGAAAGTGTAGGTTAAAACTACCGAAACCGCGAATCTCAATACGACCGCCTTGACATAAATTATCGCTCATATATTGCAAAATATTGTTAACGCTGAGAGCAATATCTTTTTCTGCTAAATGAGGATAGTGTTTACTAATTTCAGCGATAAGTTGGGATTTGATCAGCATGTATTCGCTCAGCGAAAAGCTGCCTCCTTGGTGACCATTACTCCTTGTAATATAACGTATCTTTGCTGAGAGTCAAGTAAATGGAATGAGAAAGGTCTCTTTTAGAGCAGGCCGAATTTTGTGATTAAAATTTAACCTTTCTGTCCTGAGCTGCCTAGCAGCTACTTTTTATAGTAGACTAAATGCACAAATATCCTATATGGTACCATACATGCGATACATTATTGCGCTTATTGCTTTTCTCGTATTGCCCTTAGCTTACGCTGTAAAAGTACATGATCTTTATGAAGCAATGATTCCAGTAGCCTCCCAGTCCTCTCAGGATAGAATGCGGGCTATTCCTAAAGCACTAGAGCAAGTTTTAGTAAAAAATAGTGGTAATCTTGATATAGCAAAAGATGCTCGAATTAAATCAAGTTTGCAACACGCTGAAAATCTGCTGCAAGAATATAGTTATCAACCTTCAACAGTGAATTTAGCTTTTCCTTACTTGTTAATAATAAAATTTGATCATGTGGGCGTGAGTCAGTTATTAAAACGCGCAGACCAGCCACTTTGGGGAAGCAACCGCCCGTTGATTTTGGTATGGTTAGCGGTGCCTGTGTCAGCTGAGGATATGGAAATTATCGGCGTTGATTCGGCAAGTACTATTTTGAGTTTGTTTAAACAACAGGCGGCACAAAGCGGTGTACCTATTATTTTTCCGGTTATGGATATGCAAGATCTTAATCAAATCTCTATACAGGACATTGTGACTATGTCATTACCAGCATTAACGCGCGCATCACAGCGTTATGCGCCTGATGCTGTATTGGTTGGCCATTGGGTGGCGATGCCGCAGCAAGGGGTACAAGGATTACAAAGCCAGTGGAAGTTTGTGCAAGGCGGTTCAGAGCAAGACTGGACGATATCAGGAGCAAGTCCTAATGCCATTATTGATATTTTGTTTAACCATATAAATACCACATTAACACATCGTTATGTTGGTCAAGTTGCTGCAACAAATGCACAACCAATAGAAATGTTAGTAACGGTGCAAGTAAATGGTATTACTCATTCACGAGATTTGACAGTATTATTGCGTGCGCTGAAACAAGTAACCGGGGTAGAAGATGTACAAGTTATACAAGTATCAAATAATGCGGTATGGCTAGAGATAGATGTGCATACGGCATTAGATAATTTCTTGGAAAATGTCGCATTGATTCCTCATCTTGTTTTAGAATCCAAAAGAGATGAAACCTTAGTATATACTTGGGACCGTTAAAAGAGATTAGGTAGCTTTGTTATGTTGAGTCAGTTGACATTGGGAGTCAGTATAAAAGAGGAAGCCACATTTGCAAATTTTTATCCTGGTAAAAATGTGGAATTGATCACAGCATTAAAAAATACGGCAAGTGGACAAGGCGAACGCGTTATATATATGTATAGTGCGGGGGGGCAAGGACGTACACACTTGTTACAAGCCTGTTGTCACTATGCCTATCAGTATGGGTTGCGTTCTGTCTATTTATCTTTAGCTGGGCATTATTCCCCTGAAATATTGCAAGGGTTAGAATGCTTATCACTGGTGTGCATCGATGATGTAAATAGGGTAGCGGGTTCTACGGAATGGGAAGAGGCGCTTTTTCACGCTTATAATCGTATTCTCAATCAAGGCGGATGTTTAATTGTGACTGCGAATAGTGTCCCCAAACTATTGAAACTTACCTTGCCGGATTTGGTATCTCGGTTAGCGGGAGGTGTGATTTATGCTGTACAGCCGTTAAGCGATAATGAAAAATTGCAGACACTAGTTATGCGCGCAGGGCAACGTGGTATGACTTTATCAGAGGAAGTGGGTAAGTTTTTGCTAACCCATTGCCCACGACATATGACCACCTTGTTTGCAGCGCTAGATGCGCTAGACAAAGCATCGCTGGCAGCACAACGACGCTTAACCATCCCTTTTGTGAAAACCGTGTTACAGATTTAAAGTTTAAGGAGTAAGCATGTCACAAATTCAAGAAGTCAAAGCGCGAGAAATTTTAGATTCGCGAGGTAATCCCACGGTAGAAGCGGATGTGATACTAACTACAGGAGAACAAGGTCGCGCAGCTGTGCCATCAGGTGCTTCTACAGGATCGAAGGAAGCATTAGAGCGTCGCGATAAAAACCCCCAGCGTTATCAGGGTAAGGGGGTATTGCAAGCGGTGTTAGCAGTGAATCGTGAAATTAATCAGGCCTTACGTGGATTTGATGTTACCTTGCAAAGAGAGATTGATCATACTTTATTAACTTTGGATGCGACTCCCAACAAAGAACACCTAGGTGCAAATGCATTATTAGCCGTTTCTCTAGCTTGTGCTAAGGCAGCAGCTGCTTTGCGCCAACAGCCTCTTTATCAATATTTGAGTCATCAGTCAGCTTATTTATTACCCGTACCAATGATGAATATTATTAATGGGGGTGCGCATGCGGATAATAATTTGGATATTCAAGAGTTTATGATTTTGCCGATTGGTGCGCCTACGTTTTGTGACGCATTGCGTGCTGGTGCGGAAGTTTTTTATGGGTTAAAGCAGCAATTAAAAAAACAAGGATTGAATACCAATGTAGGAGATGAGGGTGGTTTTGCTCCTTCTTTACCAAGTCATGAAGCAGCGATTGAAAATATTTTAGAGGCGATTGAGCAAACGGGTTATCAGGTGGGGAAAGAAATTTGCATTGGCTTGGATGTAGCTAGCACGGAATTTTATCGGCACGGTTATTATACTTTACGTACCCAGAAGAAACAGTTGACTGCAGCTGAGTTGGTAGAATACTTGGCTAGATTAGTAGAGCAATATCCTATTGTTAGCATTGAAGATGGCATGGCAGAGAATGATTGGGAAGGATGGAAAAATCTCACTGATCGTTTAGGGAAAACTGTGCAATTAGTAGGAGATGATTTATTTGTTACGCATACTAATTTATTAGAGCAAGGCATTACGCAGCATGTAGCTAATGCAATTCTTATTAAACCTAATCAAATTGGTACTTTAACAGAAACCATGGCAGCGATAGAGTTAGCTAAAAGTGCGCATTATAATACGATTATTTCCCATCGCTCGGGAGAAACAGAAGATACAACGATAGCAGATTTAGCAGTTGCAACAGCAGCAGGACAGATAAAAACAGGATCACTGTGCCGAACAGACAGAATGGCAAAATACAATCAACTATTACGTATTGAAGAAGCATTGGGAAGTAAAGCTCAGTATGCTGGAGCGCTGAATGTGATCCCACAGTTTCAACGATATAAAATGGAGAAGGTGTAACTTTTGGAATATTATCGCCGCAAGATATTGCTCTTTACTTTATTTGCCTTATTGATTTTTCTTCAATACCAATTATGGTTTGGGTCTCATGGGGTACGTGCTATGATGTCATTAAAAAAGCAATTAACTACACAAACGGCGGAAAATGAAAAATTAAAACAGCGGAACCAAGCCTTGTTACTGGAGATTGAACATTTGCGTGATAATAAGGATGCAGTTGAATCACGAGCACGTAATGAGTTAGGTTTAATAAAGAAAGGCGAGACATTTTATCGGATAGTGAAGTGAGATTATGAGAATTTTAATTAGTAATGATGATGGGGTGCATGCGCCTGGCTTGACAAGCTTAGCAACCGCATTAAGTGAGTTTGCTGAAGTGACTGTGGTGGCCCCAGATCGCAATCGTAGCGGTGCAAGCAATTCATTAACTTTAGATAATCCTTTGCGTGTTGTGACTACAGCTACAGGGTTTTTCAGTGTTAACGGTACGCCAACGGATTGTGTGCACCTTGGGGTAACGGGGTTGTTAAAAGAGTTACCGGATATGGTCGTATCAGGAATCAATGAAGGTTCTAATCTGAGTGATGATGTACTGTATTCTGGTACGGTAGCCGCAGCTACGGAGGGGCGTTTTTTAGGATTGCCTTCCATTGCTGTTTCTTTAGCTGGACCTAAATGTCGTCATTATGATAGTGCAGCACAAATAGCAAAGATGTTAATTTTACGTTTAGAAGAAGATCCATTTCCTGCGGATACTATTTTAAATGTAAATGTGCCGAATTTACCACTTTCTGAAATTCGTGGTTTTCAAATTACCCGTTTAGGAACGCGTCATCTTGCTGAGCCCACTATCAAAACATCGGATCCACGCGGTAGAAAAATTTACTGGGTAGGGCAGCCAGGCTTGGAACAAGATGCCGGGCCAGGTACAGATTTTTATGCAGTAAATACCGGTTATGTTTCAATTACACCTCTACATCTTGATCTAACTCATTACAAGGTATTTGACCAGTTATCAGGGTGGATTCGTTCTTTAAAAGTGACAGAATAGGCCTCCTATGTAACCTAGGGCCTTATATGGAGGTCTAATGAAGCATACGGTTCATTTTATCATTGCTATAGCGGTTATTCTTGCTGGATGCACTATGGATCACACGGTGTATGCACCAGTGACAGAGGTTGCCGGTATTGAGCCTATTCCGAAAAATGGCATGCATAAGGTGGTAGCTGGTGAAAGCTTATATGAAATAGCTTGGCGATATGGATTGGATTATCGTGTATTACTTCAGTGGAATTATCTTCCCCCTCCTTACCGTGTGTATGTAGGGGAAGCCATTTATTTGCGGCCACAACCACAACGCATGGTGGTAACTAAAAAAATGGTGCCTTCAGTGAAACCCACCCCTCGTGCGGTGATGGTTTCTACAAAAAGAATAAAGAATAGATATTACGACAAAGAACCGACCGGTCCTGTATCACAATGGGGATGGCCTGCGCGCGGTAAAGTAACTCGTTTATCTAAAGGCATTGATATTGCTGGGGAGGTGGGTCAACCTATTTTGGCTGCAGCAAATGGGAAGGTAGTCTATGCGGGTAATGGGCTGCGAGCATACGGAAACTTAATTCTGATTAAACATAACAATTTATATTTGTCCGCCTATGCCTACAACCGTACTTTGTATGTACAAGAAGGGGGGTTGGTTAAAAAAGGGCAGAAAATTGCAAATATGGGCAATGCTGCACCAAATAAAGCTGTGTTGCATTTTGAAATACGGCGGGCTGGTAAATCTGTTAACCCACTTTCTTATCTCCCTCTTAATTTTTATAAGGAAAATAGGGTATAATTGAGACACAATGCGGATATCTCTATCTGTTTGTTAATGACCGACCATGCAAAATAGTGACGTGTAGTTATTAATAATTTAGAGCAATGATATTTAAAAATCAGGAAGATTCTTAGGCATATTTCATTTTAGGATTGAAACTATGTCAGCAGAGAAAAAAGGGAAGAAGAAATCACAGCAAAAAGCGTCAGCAGTGCTGAAGGGAAAGCAAGCTTTTCCTGCTGAGCATGAAGAAGATTTGTCTGAAGATATCAATAGCGATGAGTTAGAGAAAGATCTGACTGAAAAAGGTATTGATGCTGAGGTAGAGCTTGCTATCGAAGAGGAAGTAGCAGAAAAAAAGCGAGAGAAAGCTAGCGAAAAACCTACTGTTTTTGATCCCACACAAATTTACCTGAGCGAAATTGGGTTTTCTCCTTTATTAACTCCAGAAGAAGAAGTGTATTATGGGCGCTTAACTCAAAAAGGTGATCCAGCGGCACGACGTAGAATGATTGAGAGTAATTTACGTTTGGTAGTGAAAATCGCACGTCGCTATTATAATCGCGGGTTGGAATTTTCCGATTTAATCGAAGAAGGGAATTTAGGATTGCTACGCGCTGTTGAGAAATTTGATCCAGAACGTGGATTTCGTTTTTCAACCTATGCAACATGGTGGATTCGCCAAACTATTGAACGCGCCATTATGAATCAAACAAGAACAATACGCTTGCCTATTCATGTTGTGAGAGAGTTAAATCACTATTTGACTAAGGTGCGGGAATTAACTAAGCAGCAAGATAGAGCGCCAAGTTATCATGAAATTGCTGAAGCCATGCATAAAACCATTGACGATGTGAAAGAGGTGATGGAGTTAAATGAGCACATGGTATCGTTGGATATGCAAATTGCCAAAGATAACAACAATACGGGTAAGGCATTGGTCGAAGCATTAGCGGATAAGCAAGCGCAGGATCCAGCTGATATTTTGGCAGAGGAAAGAATTACCGAAGGATTAAAAGAATGTTTGGAAGAATTGAATGATAAACAACGCGAGGTTTTGTGCCGACGTTTTGGTTTAGGCGGTTATGAGCGACAAACCTTGGAAGAGGTAGGCGAAGCGATTGGATTAACCCGTGAGCGGGTACGACAAATTCAAATGAGCGGCCTACGTGCTTTGCGCATTATTATGGAAAAGCACGGCCTTAGCAGCGATGTGCTGTGATGAGAGCTAAGCTATGGCAAAATTCGTTTTTAGTTTCTTCTCGACTGCCAAATTTTTCAATTTCACATACTGTGGTAATCCGTGCAGGTAAGGCGGATAGGCTTCTCCTTGAATGAGCGGGGATAAGTACTGCCGACAAGCTTCTGTAATGCCAAAACCATCATCAGTGATATAATTTTTCGGTAAGCTTACTTCCACATTAGCTACTCTTTCTAAAGAAGCTTCTCCAATTGACCAACGATAAGGAGAATTCGATTCACGGACGATAATTGGCATGACCGCATTCTTACCAGCTAATGCCATTTCTACAGCAGCTTTGCCTATTGCATAGGCTTGCTCTACGTCAGTCTTAGAGGCAATATGACGAGCGGAACGTTGTAAGTAATCCGCTAGTGCCCAGTGATATTTAAAGCCGAGTTTTTCTTTGATAAGCTTAGCGATAATGGGTGCTACGCCACCTAATTGTTTATGGCCAAAAGCATCAGTCAAGCCAGACTCTGCAACAAAACTGCCATCAGGATTACGTAACCCTTCCGATGCGACAATAGCGCAATAACCAAACTGAGAAACGCATTCTTGCACGCGGTTTAATAGTTGTGCAGTTTGTAGGCGGACTTCTGGAAATAAGATAATGTGCGGAGCATCGCCTGCTTTTTCACAGGCTAAACCACCTGCCGCAGCAATCCAACCGGCATGACGCCCCATTACTTCTAAGACAAATACCTTAGTAGAAGAAGAAGCCATTGATGCAACATCCATGCCAGCTTCGCGAATAGATACAGCAACATATTTGGCAACTGAGCCGAATCCTGGCGAGTTATCAGTAAAAGGTAAGTCATTATCAATAGTTTTGGGTACACCGATGCAAGTAATGGGATAACCTAGCTCTTGGCTAATTAAAGAGACTTTATGGGCGGTGTCTTGTGAATCACCACCGCCGTTATAAAAAAAATAACGTATATGATGAGCTGAAAACACTTCTACTAATCGTTCATATTGTGCACGGTGTTTGTCTAATGTGCCTAACTTATGTCGGCAGGAGCCGAAAGCACCTGCTGGCGTGTGGCGAAGCGCTGCCACGTCGCTTGCTGATTCGTGACTAGTATCGATTAAATCTTCAGTAAGAGCACCAATAATTCCATTACGAGCAGCATAGAGTTTGGGAATTTTATCGTTGTGTTGACGCGCTGTTTCAATTACCCCGCAGGCAGTAGCATTGATCACGGATGTTACGCCACCTGATTGCGCATATAGGGCATTAAATTTTTCCATAGATTTTTTCTCCAGCTAATAAGGATGCGGTAAATTTTAGTAGAATTATACTGATTTTATGGTGGGAGCAAAGGGGAAAATGGTTTGCTGATCCTGACATTCAGGATTGCAGCCGGGTAACACATTCATTTATGGGTGGTTTTCTTTTAACATTAACAGCAACAGCCAATTGTTGTAGTTGAGTTTGGAGGGCAGCGCAAGTTTTTTGCGCTAATTCGATAGTGTGAATAGTATGGCCTAATAGCATAGCTAATTCGGTTTGTTGTCTAGGGGGGAGAGAAGTAGGCAAAAAAGTAGGCGGCGCAATTTCTTGTGGTAAGGGCGCCTTTAAAATACGTTTTACTGTGGCATAAAATACTTCATCCGCAGGTGGATGCCGATAGCGTGATGCCCATCTACTTAGTCGAGCGATAAGGGCCTGTGCTCTTGAGTCGGTGCTGGGGGTGCTGGTGGGGCGTGGATCCATATTAACAACCGGCGTGATCGTTTTCATGATGTGTTTTACGGTGGTCAGTTTGTTAGCGGATGATTGATCAGAGCGAGACAATTCCTGAATCAAGTCTAGCACGGTGAGATATTGAGTAATGGCTTGATGTAACTCTGGGTGGGTTTGTGTGGAATGTGCAGAAAAGCGGTTTTTTTCTAATAATTCTGGATTAAATGAAGGTAATTGATCTGGTCCTATTCTTGTTGTACCCCATAGGAGTGAATATCCGGTTTGTGCCGCGGAGAGAGTTTTATCAAAGTTGACTTGGCTATTTACTTGGTAAACTGCTAATACGTCAGCCGGTAATTGACTGGCGAATTGCAAGATTTTCTTTTTTAGAGATACTACGCATTGTTGGCAGCAGTCCATTAATAGTTTAATTTTTTCCTCTTCTGTCATGCGGGGTTGTTTTTGTCGTTCTGCAGCTTTTTTTTCCGTGGCTTTTCTTTTTTCTATTAGAATGGCCAAGTATTCCTTTGAGGTTTCAATACGCCTGCTATCGACCTCATCGCTATTCGTATTTTCTTGAACTCGCTGTTTACCTAATAACACTGCATAACTATGCAGCCCCAATTGTATATTATCAGTAAGAGTGTCTGCGCTAGGATTCTGGCTTACATCATCTTGTGTTTGGTAGGCACTGACAGCTATAGAGGTTTCTGCAAATGAGGTTAAGCTAGGAAACTCAAGGTTGGAAAATAAGGGAGAATAAGATTCTAGTATTGAAGGAACTTCAGATATTTTTTTTCCAGAAAAAGTGTTACGTAAAAACAACCCAAATTCGAGTAGGGCATCAATTAATGTTCCATTGAAACAACGTTGGTTTCGATAAAGCAAGTCTAATTCTAGCGCACGTTGGATTTTAGTGATATGGCTTGCTAATGTTATTTCATTTATATACATAAAAAAACTCTGCACTGCGAAGTGGGACTGCAAGTGCAGAGAATGTCCGAAATCAAGGATTACTGCAAGCAATTATACTCTTTTTAAACTGTTAAACGCGCTCATGGTATTGATAAATTTATATTCTTCTCTTCTAAAGTCTGATTTTTGTAATTCTTGAATATATTGACTGCTAGCTAGAATAAAATGCGCATGGGTTTTTTTGGCTAAGCGTAATACTTCTACTTTGACCTTTCCCGCGAGTAACCATTGATCTTGTTTGCTAACGCCAAGACGTTCACCCGCTTGCGTGAGGTATTGTTTGGCTTCTTCATAGTATTTTTCCACCAAATGCAACATGGAGGGAATATTAAAATAACAAGTAGGCAATTGTGGAATAACATGTACTAAACTCAGCTTGATATTCATATGATTAACTGGTGCATTAACTAGCGCTTTTTTGACTTCTATAATTTCGTCACTGGTGATGGCATTAGTGACGAGTAATACCTGCCTTCTTTCCATGGCTGCTATCTCCTTGCGTTGATGAGGATGAAATCCTTGATGGAGGATACCCATCATCTCACTGTTAATTGCGGGTGAAAATTAGGAATTTCCAGTGAAGTATAGTTCACTAATCCTAGTTTTGCTTAGGGTTTCCCCTGATGGTTTTGAGGGTGTTTGATGGTATTTTGGCATGTATTTTGTAATGGGGCAAAAGTTAGACATGTGGGTGCTGGCCGTTCACTCCTCTTCTGCTGTTTCTTGCATGCTATTGGTTAACACAATTTTTACTAATTCCGGCACAGATCGGACACTCATTTTCCGCATGACAGAGGCGCGATGGGCCTCTACTGTCTTTAATGAAATTTTTAATTCAGCGGAAATGACTTTATTGGGTTTCCCAGCAACAATGCCTTGCAATACTTGTACTTCTCGCATGGATAATAAAGCAAATTTTGCGCGTATTTGCGCACATTCTTGGCGTTTTTCGCGATTTGCTTTATCAAGGCGTAGTGCTTTGTTAATACTTTCCAATAATATTTGGTCGTTAAAAGGTTTAGTAAGGAAATCCACGGCGCCTGCTTTCATTACACGCACAGCTAAAGGAACATCGCCATGGCCGCTAATAAAAATGATGGGTAGTGAAGGGGCTTCTTCTGTGTTTAAACGCGTTTGTAGTTCAGGGCCGCTGATACCAGGCATGCGTACGTCTAATACTAAACAGCCGTGTTGTTGCGGGTCGTAACTATCCAAGAATTCTTGGGGGTGGGTGTAAGATTTGGTTTTTAAGCCGATAGATTCAATAATCCATGTGAGTGACTCTACCATAGCCTGATCATCATCAATGATATAAACAATGGGGTCGGATAGTAACATGATTGCCTACTCCTATTGGCTAACAGGTAAGGTGAATCGAATCCAGCTGTTGCTGCTGGTGTTTGGGTGAATGGTGAATTGACCACCATGTGCTTCAATAATGGATAGACAAATGGCCAAGCCCATGCCACGCCCATGTGCTTTAGTAGTGAAGAAGGGTTTAAAAACCTTATTAATGTCATCTTTAGAAAAACCAGGGCCGGTATCATTCACAGTGATAGCAAGCATATTTTTTTCAGCATGACGTGTTTCAATGTAAATTCTTTTTTCCTGGCAATGTGCTTCTTGCATTGCTTCCATAGAATTTTGTAATAGATTTAGAATAACTTGTTGTACTTGAATTTTATCTATCAATACTAATGGTGGATCTTTATCTAAATCCAAATCCACTTTCGTTTTTGAGGAAGATAAGTTATGTCTGATTAACGTAATGGTTTCGCGAACAATATTATTAATTTTACAGGGTGTTTTAATAAGTTGTCCTTTGCAAAAAAAGTTTTTTAACCGTTGGATAATTTCTCCCGCACGCTCGGCTTGTATGGCGGCTTTTTCCATGGCAACTTTCAGTTGTGCTGGATCTTGATGGCCATTTTCTAAATAACGCACACAGCCTCGTGTGTAATTGATGACAGCCGCTAGTGGTTGACTGATTTCGTGAGCCATACCAGACGCCATTTCTTCCATGGTGCTTAAACGGTATACGTGTGCTAATTGTTGACCGCGTAAGCGTGCTTTTTTATCTAACAATTGGTCGGTGACATCACGAGAGGCCAGTTGGACCTCGCGAATAGATTTAGTTATATCATCCACTACTAAGCGTATATGACTTTCTAGCCAGCGATAATCCCCTTCTTTAGGTTTGATGCGGTACGTGATAGCTTTTTGACTTTCTCTTTTATTAGCAAATAACTTCTTTAATTTACTAAAGTCATCTTGATGGACAAGTTTAAAGAAATTAGCTTGGATTAAATCCTCGGGTGTGTAACCTAAAGTGAGTTTGCTAGCGGGAGATACGTAAAGAAAAGCACCATCTGGAGTATGCCGTGAAATCATATCAGTGGTGTTTTGTGCAAGCAAATGAAACTGTTGCTCGCTTTCATGTAGGGTTTTTTCCGTTTTTTCTAAAGCTTGTAAAGTGGTTAATAACATCCGATTAAAAGTATAGACCATATCAAATAAACGAAAAGATTTTTTTGTCAGCTCTTCGCAAATAAGTTGTAATTCTTTTTCGGTTTTCTTATGTGCGGAAATGGGATGGTGTGTTAGTAGGATGATGGGTTTATTTAATTCAGTGTGGTTTAATATATTAATGCACGATTTACAAGTGCCTTTAGAGCCGTTTTTGCGAATAAAAAGGGTGTCTTCGGCCCATATTTTTTCTTCTAATGAAGTTTCATGGATAATCTTAGGAAAGGGATGGGTTTTTTCATAAATGAAATTGATTGATCGCCCAAGTGCTTCTTTTTTATGGTAGCCGAATAGTGAAAAGGCGCCATTATTCCAATCGACGATTTTCCCATTTTTGTCGAGTAGAACTGCGCTATCAAGAATAGCATTAAACAACGAGAATCCATTCTCGGTATCCATACTTTTTCCTAGGCTATTTCTGGATTTTGAGAAATAATACCATATTTGCGTGGTAGATGGGAGTTATCATTTGTAGCGCGCGAATGAGGGGGTATTTTTATGTGTAAACCCTACATGTTGAAGTTAACGCTAGAGGACATAAATTAGAGAGTATAACCATGAAAATTCATATCCTAGGTATCGGTGGCACATTTATGAGCGGAGTAGCCTTATTGGCCAAAGAGCAAGGCCATGATGTTACGGGATCCGATATGCACCTCTACCCTCCGATGAGTACCCAGCTAGCTGAGCAAGGCGTTACCGTATTAGAAGGGTATAGTCCAGAACATATTGATCCGACTATTGACTGTGTAGTGGTGGGCAATGTAATTAAACGTGGCAATCCCGCGATGGAGCATGTTTTGGCGACTGGCATGCCATATATATCAGGCCCGCAATGGTTGGCTGAACAAGTGTTGCGAGAGCGTTGGGTATTGGCTGTAGCTGGGACGCATGGCAAAACAACAACGACCAGTTTGTTAACCTGGATTTTAGATTATACGGGGAAACAGCCTGGGTTTTTAATCGGTGGTATCCCAGAAAACTTTGGAGTTTCATCCCGCTTGGGCCAAAGTCCTTATTTTGTTATTGAGGCGGATGAGTATGATAGCGCGTTTTTTGATAAGCGCTCTAAGTTTATTCACTACCACCCGCGCACAGTTATTTTAAATAATCTGGAATATGATCACGCTGATATCTTTCCTGATCTTTATGCAATTCAACAGCAATTTCATTATCTTATAAGAACTATTCCAAGTGATGGATTAATTATACAGCCGGCGGCGGATAACAATTTGGCTGCAGTTATAGCTATGGGTTGTTGGACGCCGCAGCGGAGTTTTGGTGGTGCACAAGGTTATTTACAGGCGGTATTGCATCGCCAGGATGGCAGTTGTTTTGAAGTGGTTTGTGCAGGGAAGTCAGTTGGTATAGTCGAGTGGGAATTACTTGGGCAACATAATGTGCATAATGCGTTAGCGGCTTTAGTGGCGGCTGAACATGTTGGGATAAATGTTACAGAGGCATTACCGGCATTGCGTCAATTTAAGAATGTAAAACGTCGTTTAGAAATAAAAGGTCAAGAAAATGGTATTATTATTTACGATGATTTTGCACATCATCCTACGGCTATTGCTACAACCTTACAGGGTTTGCGTGCTAAAGTAGGGCAGCAGGCGCGATTAGTGGTGGTGTTGGAGTTTGGTTCTTATACCATGCGTACGGGGGTACATAAGCAACAATTGCCAGCTGCATTGGCTAGCGCAGATTATGTTGTTTGTAAGCGCCCAGAGCAAGATTGGGGCGTAGCAGAATTGTTGCAACAACTAGCTAGAGCGACAGCGTTGTATGATAATACTGATCAACTCGTGATAGGGCTGGTGCAAGAGTTAAAACCGGGTGATCATGTGGTTATTATGAGTAACTCAGGATTTGATGGCGTTTATCAAAAATTATTAAATCAGCTTAAGGTTAAACATCATGAAAAAATCACGTAATAATATTGTGGCGATTGCAGAACCCAGCTATTTAGCAGCGCAATCTGACCCAGAAAGCCAGCGATTTTTGTGGTCCTATGAAGTTACCATTTCTAACGAGGCAGATGAAATTGTACAGTTGCTGAATCGATATTGGAAAATCACGGATATGACAGGCAGAGTAGAAGAAGTGAAGGGCCCGGGAGTGGTTGGGTTGCAACCGATTATTAAACCAGGGAAAAAATTTGTTTATAGTAGTTTTTGTCAACTCGTTACACCGCAAGGCACTATGGAGGGTAATTACGAAATGCAGACCTTGGAGGAAGAGCGGTTTCTGGTGCACATTCCAAAGTTTATTTTAACGGCACCCTCCGCAATTACAAGAACATTTCGCTCCATGTTACATTAGCTTCTTGTCATAATACCTCTCTGCCAATTAATGCTCTAGCCAGAGTACTGCTATCAATATATTCTAATTCTCCGCCGAGAGGAACGCCGTGTGCAATGCGCGAGGTTTTAATTTTGTAAGGTTTTACTAACTCTGAAATGTAATGTGCTGTGGCTTCACCCTCGACGGTTGGGTTAGTAGCAAGGATAATTTCTTGGATAGTATTTTGTTTTAGTTGTTCTTGTAATTGCGGTATACCTAGATGTTCTGGTCCTATGCCATCAAGCGGAGACAGATGTCCCATAAGCACAAAGTAAAATCCTTTAAAGCTGGCCGTTTGTTCAATCGCCATTACATCAATAGGATTTTCTACAATGCACAGCAAAGCGGCGTCGCGATGCGTAGAAGCACAGATCTTACATAAATCTGTTTCGCTAAATAAGCGACAACGCTGACAATGATTAATTTTCTCCATAGCTTCATGTAAGACGTAAGATAACCGTCTTGCATTATCGCGGTGCCGAGCTAATAACTGAAATGCCATGCGTTGTGCTGTTTTTGGGCCGACGCCAGGTAGACAGCGTAAAGCATCCATTAATTGCTCAAGTAGAGGGCTAAATTGCATAGTGATTATTTGGCGTCGCCTAACTCATCGGGAAATTTGAACCCAGCTAAACTAGACATTTTGCCACGCATTTCTCTTTCTACTTTATCAGTTGCGTCATTAATAGCTGCAGCTATTAAGTCTTCTACAACGGCTTTTTCTTCTTTCATTAAGCTAGGATCAAAGGTAACGCGTTTAGCATAATGTTGGCCAGTCATGACGATTTTTACTAATCCACCGCCAGATTGCCCTGTTACTTCCATTTCTGCTACTTGTTTTTGGATGTCCTGGAGTTTTTTTTGCATTTCTTGCGCTTTTTTCATGATTTCACCCAGCCCTGCTTTATCACCCGCGCCTGCTGATTTATTCATTTTTGATTCCCCGTATGGTATGAAATGATCAAGACTAGTACAGCGCTAGAGGAACAAAATCAAATAGACACTGTACTAGCCGCATTTTAGCAAAGATCTTAGTGGATTGTTATCCCTTTACTTAGCAAGATGAGATGCTAGAAGAACAAATTTAAATGGACACTGTACTAGGTTAATCCGTTGTTCGAATCGTATCTGGCATCACTGTAGCACCAAATAAATCAATAAGCTGCTTAACATTTTGATCTTGGGTGATTTTTTGTGTTGCTTCTTGTAAGCGTTCGGTTTGCTCTTGTAAGTGTTGTTTTAAGGGTGTGTATAAATTGTCTTCTGTAAGCTGAATATCCACAGTTAGTGGTCGGTTAAAGTGTTGTGATAAAGCTTGTTGAATGCGTTCGACTAATTTTGTCGTGAGCATAGGTTGATGATGAGTGGCTAAGGAGAAGATGGCTTTAGTATCGGTCAACTTGCAAAGAGTACAATTAGTTGCGAGTGCTTGAGCCAAGCCAGTTAATTGCAGCTTAGGTAAAAGAGTTTGCCATGACACCGATGTGCTGGTGGTTTCCTGTGAGTTTTGGTTGGCAGGTGCTATTTTGGTTGTGGGGGTGTCTAATGGATCAGCTGGGCGTGATAATTTAGCTGTTGTTGCTGTTGTTGGCGCATCATTAGTTTGCAAGTTAAACGCTAGCATGCGCAATAGCGTCATTTCAAAACCAAGTTCTGGACTGGGAGTGAAAGGTAGATCTCGTCTCCCAATCACCGCCATTTGATAATACAATTGCACGTCTTGCGGAGAGAGCTGCGCGGCTAGGCTACGTAATAGGTCATTTATGGGAGTGCTGTCAGCAATAGTTTGCACTAGAGAAATGTGATGCAGCAGCGTCATAAGTTCAGCGAGAGCTTGATTAAAGTCAACTGCTTGTTCGGCTAATTGTTTGATTGCCACAAGTAGTTTTTTCCCATTACGTTCAGCTAATGCATACAATAAGGCTGCGAGATTTTGTTGTGGTACACTACCCAGCATTTGTTGTACGTTTTCTACCGTCAATGAATCTTGGTTATAGACTATGGCTTGATCTAATAAGCTGAGTGCATCGCGCACACTACCGTTGGCTGCTCTGGCTAATTCATCCAAAGCCATAGGATCAAAGGTAATTTGCTCTTCATGGCATATTTTTTGCAAATGTTTAGATAAAGTAGCAATAGCAATGGGTTTTAAGTGAAATTGTAAACAACGAGATAGTACGGTAATCGGTAAACGTTTAGGTTCTGTAGTAGCGAATAAAAATTTCGCATGTGCCGGTGGTTCTTCGAGTGTTTTCAGCAAAGCATTAAAGCTATGCCCTGATAGCATATGTACTTCGTCGATGAGATATACTTTGTAACGACCTTGAGCAGGAGGATATTGTACATTTTCTAATAATTCACGTGTATCTTCTACTTTGGTGCGAGATGCGGCATCTACTTCAAATAAATCGAAGAAACAGCCATTATCAATAGCTTGGCAAGTTTGGCAGCTTCCACAGGGGGTGGCGCTGACTGCCATTTCGCAGTTTAAGCATTTTGCGATAATTCTGGCGAGTGTAGTTTTACCTACGCCGCGTGTACCGGAAAACAAGTAAGCATGATGAAGACGTTGTTGATTAAGCGCATTAACCAGCATACGTAAGATAGGTTCTTGCCCGATAATATCTGCAAATTGTCGCGGCCGCCATTTACGTGCAAGCACTTGATAGCTAGGCATACGATGGAATCCTATTTACTTTCCATAGCCAAGAAAAAAGAGGCAGCCAGTACCAGCCACACTTCGGCACTCGCATCAGCTACTACCGTTGCTTCCTTCCGGACCTGGCGGGGTTCGTAGCCTAGCGCTGCGAAGGGACCCATACTAGCCACCATAAAAGTTTTGCTAAATGTCGCAGATAAGCTTGCTTAGTGCAAGTCTAATTTTGATTTTGTACGCGCGTACATCCTGTACGCTCGCCCTATGGGCCGCCGCAAGCGGCGTTCAAAAACGGCAATCCTGCCGTTTTTGTCAAACCCTCGGGCGAGGGTTCTCACCTTCTACCCTCAGAAATAAAAAACCTATCTACGATAGGTTTTTTATTTCTGGCGGAGAGAGAGGGATTCGAACCCTCGATACGTCGTTAAACGTATACACGCTTTCCAGGCGTGCTCCTTCGACCGCTCGGACATCTCTCCAGTCTAGGCGCGTAAGGGTAAACTAGATTGATGGAGAGTGCAAATAATTGTAAATAGACCCTAAAGTTACTTGAAAAGTAACTCCAGGATACGCTGATAGCAGGCAGATAACATTTCTAAATCTTTTATTCGCACTCCTTCGTCTACTTGATGCGCACTGCTATGGCACGGGCCTAATTCCAGGACTTCTGCACCCGTGGGGGCAATAAAGCGGCCATCTGACGTGCCACCTCCGGTTGAGGGCTTGGTGTGTAATCCAGTTATCTCCTGAATAGCACGTTGGGTGGCATGGAACAATTTACCTTGCCTGGATAAAAAAGGATGTCCACCGATTTCCCATTGTATTTCAAAGTCAATGTTACTTTGCCGCAAAATAGCTGCTACCCGTTCTTGTAATTGTTTTGCAGTGACCGCAGTAGAAAATCGAAAGTTAAAGCATACTTCTAGCGCGCCAGGAATCACATTTAAAGCTCCAGTACCAGCATGGATATGGGTGATTTGAAAAGTAGTAGCTGGGAATGCTTGATTACCTTGATCCCAAGTTTCTTGTGTTAATTGATGGAGCGCTGCCAAACTATGATGCACAGGGTTAAGAGCAAGATGGGGATAGGCAACGTGGCCTTGTTTGCCGCGGATAATCAGTTTGCCGTGCAATGAACCACGTCGGCCAATGCGTACTTGATCACCCAGTTGTATTTCACTGGATGCTTCACCCACGATGCAGTAATTAATATATTCTTGGCGTTGCAGGAGAGTTTCTAATACTTGTTTTGTACCATGTAAAGCAGGGCCTTCTTCATCACTAGTAATAAGAAACCCGATGGAACCAGGAAAGCTTTTATGTTGCGCAATAAAATTTTCCGCAGCAACAATCATGGCTGCTAATCCGCTTTTCATGTCTGTTGCACCGCGACCGTAGAGATAGCCATCGCGGACAGTAGGTTGAAAAGGTGGAGAAGTCCACGCCAATTCGGAGCCAGTTGGGACTACATCCGTATGACCAGCAAACACGAATAATGGAGATTGTTTACCGTAGCGCGCCCATAAATTATCGACGTCTCCGAAACGCATCGATTCACATTGAAATCCTGCATGCAATAAGCGTGGTGCAATAATGGCTTGGCAGCCTGCATCTTGTGGAGTAATAGAAGGACAGGCGATTAATTGTTGCGCTAACTCTAGTACAGCAAGATTAGCGATGGTTTCGGTATGCACGCTATTTATTCCTCTCTTAGTAACTCATTAATACTGACTTTACTCCGGGTTTGCTCGTCAACACGTTTAACAATGACAGCACAGTACAAGCTGTATTTCCCATCAGCACTGGGTAAATTGCCAGGTACAACCACAGAGCCGGCAGGTATGTGGCCATAAAAAATCTCTCCGGTTTCGCGATTATAAATGCGCGTACTTTGGCCAATATATACTCCCATAGAAATCACAGAGTCTTTTTCTATTACTACTCCTTCGACAATCTCAGAGCGAGCGCCAATAAAGCAATTATCTTCAATGATGGTGGGATTGGCTTGTAATGGTTCTAATACACCACCAATGCCGGCTCCTCCTGATAAATGCACATTTTTTCCAATTTGTGCACAAGAACCTACAGTGGCCCAAGTATCAATCAAAGTACCTGTATCAATATAAGCACCAATATTGACGTAAGAAGGCATGAGAATAGTATTGGGTGCAATGAAGGCACCTTGGCGAGCTAAAGCGTCAGGAACGATACGTATACCTAAGTGATTTAATTCCTCAACGGTTTTGTTATGAAATTTCAGGGGGATTTTATCGTAATAATTACTAAAACCGCCATCAATACGGCGGTTTTCGAAGATTCGGAAAGATAAGAGAATAGCTTTTTTAACCCATTGATGTGTGTGCCAGTGGCCATGCACTTTTTCTGCGACACGAATTTCACCGCTATCCAGCAGCAAAATAATTTTCTGGATAGCTGATTTTAGTTCTCGAGAGGTATTTTGCGGGGTAATTTCTAAGCGTTTTTCATAAGCAGATTCGATCAGGGGCTGTAGGGGGTGCATGAATAAAATCCTTATTTATGCGGAAACTAATCTACTAATTAGGAGTTCTTGATTCATCAAGAACTCCCGTCTGCTGATTGTTTCATAAAGCGGACTTAGACAGCAACTAGCAGAAGTGTAGCTGAGAGAGTACTGAATGATAGGTGTTAGGGGATAAGCTAAAGCTCATAGGGCCGCCGCGCATGAAAGTAGTTGGGAGGGCTAGAATAAGGGTTTATGTGTATAGTGCGGGTACATATGATTTTTCATAAAAATTGCTGTTGATCATGTTTTCCAAAATTCGTCACTGTATGCAGGTAAGGCATCGACCATACGTATAGCAGTAATCTGCTTATTTTCTATATCCAGCAAAAAAGCGCCATGATTGTGTAAGGTTTTTTTATCATGTTGCGCTTTTATCTCCACCATAAATAAAACTTGGCCAGATTTAACGGTTAACATTTGTGTAACGGTAAGAAGAGGTTTAATGCCAGCGACATCGGATTGGCCAATACGCTTCATAAGAGCATCTTTTCCATGAATAATATCCGCCTCACCTTTTGCATTGGTAATATAGCTTACTATAGATTCAGCAAGTAATTTTTTCATGTGAGCATGATCTGCAGCAGCATAGGCTTTTACAAATTGACTTGCTATAGCTTCTGCTTCATTATCGTGTTTTGCTGTTTCAATAGGCATATACAGTCTTCCCTATTAGGCATATACAAGTTACAGTCTTACCTATAATGTACCTATAGCTAGCAGGTTATTAGAAACCCTATTATACAGGAGTTTCGCACTTTATTCATGGTTGCTTTCTACGGCAAAGTGCAAAATTTCTATGGTATACCCGGAACGAAAAATGATTTTAGCGCGGGATAGGTTAGTGTGGCTGTAATTCCCTTCTCTCTAGAGGGTTAGGGTGTGTAGTTATAAAAGGCAGAAGCTTACCAGATCTTGCGCGAAGTATGTGTTATCCTAACTTGATCGCCGTTTCTAGGGTTAACTAGGATTGATATATGGCATCACGTAGAATAAGCGCTCTTACTTATGTTAGCCTTATTTTAGTATTTTGGATTACTCCCCTAGCTACTACAACAATATATGGCGCAACGTCTACTACACCTCCGCGGTACTTTCCTGTTTATCCGCGTCCTATTGATCAACCATTTATGCCCGGGTTGGATTGGGGCGCACGTTTAGATATAGAAAATATTTTTAATGCACATGGCGGGTTAGTACGAAATGCAGTGACGGATGTGATAGGGAATATCGGGTTGACTTATAACACAGAAGAAGCCGGTTTATGGCAGGGCGGTTTATTTACTGCGGGAATTACGGGAGTTGCTAGTGGCTACGAGCCAAAATTAGCTGGTGAATTACAAACAGTCAGCGATCTTTGGGCTTTGTCTACGGTACGGTTTTCTGAGCTTTCATATAAACAGCAATTTAATCCATTATTTTTGGTGAGAGCTGGGATTATGGATTTCAATTATTACTTTGATCTTACTGTAGTTGGTGCTGAACTCATGAATTCTTCTTTTGGATTAACACCAACGTTATACGTGGATGCTTTAGTGCCTACTTATCCTTATTCAGGATGGGGCGCAATGAGTGAAATAGGTAGCATCTTAAAAGGGCGGGTTGGGATTTTTCAAGGTAATCCTAAGGAGCTAAATACCGTTTTCAGTCAGGGATATTTTGCTATTGGAGAACTGGAAGACACACTTACTTTAAATAAACAATCGTTACTATTAAAAGCAGGTGCTTGGCGTTATCGTCGGCCGTCTTTATCTTGGTATAATACGTATGGTTTTTATGGTATGGCAGAAGATACGTGGTATATGGGTAAGCGACAATGCAGTCTCTTTTTGCAAGCGGGTGATAACCTACAAGATGCGAATGTTGTACCGTATTATGTGGGCGGTGGGGTGCGTGTTAAACCGCTTTTTAATCGACGACCTGACGATGTATTTAGTCTGGGTGTTGCCTCAGTAGGTGTTCAATCGGCACGTCAAGAAACTGCTTATGAAGTGACTTATGTTATCCGCTTAACAAAACAAGTATCTTTGCAGCCTGATTTGCAATATGTGGTTAATCCTGGTGGGACAAATCCTAATGCATTGATGGGGATCGTGCGGGTACACGCAGATTTTTCTTAGTAGTCTAATTGCATAAACCATGATTGCATGACTAGGGATCTGCTAATTCGTATTATAAAAACAATCGCCATCCAGGGACAGCCCAAATATGTGGATCTCCAATCTTTTTTATTTCAGTGCCGTTATATATAACAAGCCCTCCTAACCACTGATTTTTTGCCTGTGCGCTAATTTCTTTTAATGCAGTCATGTCTTTCGTGGAAATGGAGGAGCGTGACTTGATTTCGATGCCAATAATTCCTTGCGGAAACTGTATAATGAGGTCTACCTCTAGGCCTGCGCGCGTACGATAAAAAAATAACTCTACATTATGCTGCATTGTTTTTATATATTTGAATAGCTCACTGACTACCATAGTCTCAAACAATTCCCCAGTTAGCCCGCTAGTTAGCCCTGTGAGATAGCGAAGAATGCCGATATCTAGCCAATATATTTTCGGCGTTTTTATTACGGCACTTGTTAGATTGCGAAAATAAGGTTGCAACAAAATAACTTGATATGAGAGCCGTAAGTATTCAAGATAGCGCCGTGCAGTATCCACACTCACAGCTGAGTCGCGAGCCAATTCCGAGTAATTAAGTAGGCAGCCAGTTCTTAATGCGGCTAGTTTTTGAAAGGTTCGAAATGGCTGCAAGTCATTTAACCTTACTAGATCACTCAAATCTCTTTCTAGATAGGTATACTCGTAATCTTTAATCCATCTCTGTTTGTCATCGTTTGATAAAGTAAGTAACTCAGGCATGCCGCCCCATTGCAACAAATAAGTTTGGGCATTGACTCTGTTCATTTCCTCCTTGTCTAGCAATACGGCTGGCACGGAAGCAAGTACCTTGCTTATTAGTTCTCCATGTAAAATGCGATCCACGAGAGGTGGTAGTAATTCCCTGTCTGGTGTGGTGTAAATTTCCGCCATCATTAGCGGGTATAATTCATAAATAGAGACTCTTCCGGCTAGCGATTCTCGGATACTTTTTAACAATGTAATTTGGCTAGAGCCTAGTAATACTGAAAAATCAATTTCTCTTGCATCATAAGCATATTTAATTTTTTCAAAGATCGCAGGTTCTTTTTGTGCTTCATCAATCACTGCTTTGCCGATGCTAGCTGCCCAGGCAGCAGTGGGAATTTGTTGCATTTTCTCCCTTATTTCCATCGAATCTAAATTTAAATAGGGCAATTTAGGATATTGAAGCTTTGCTAGAGTGGTTTTACCTGTTTGCCTGGCACCTGTTAGCATAGCGATAGTGCGCCGGCTTTCTAGGGGCAGCAATGTGTGTAAAAATCTTTTTCTAAACGAAATTACATCAGCCATATCGTTAAATATACCGCAAATATTACGATTAAGACAATAGACTTTCGTTAAAAATAACTAAGTAATCTTTTATTTTTTAAGCTAGAAACGGCGGTTGGGTGCGATGGATCCAGTGGTGGAATGAAACAGTAGACGATTGGGGCAAAAACAAGCTCGTACAATGGTTTTGTCGAGCTTGCCTAGATATTACTCCAGCAGCATAAGCGCATATCCTTATACATAAGTTTTTCTTTTCGTTGGTTGAAAGGTTTCCCAGGCCAACGAGAAATCTCGCATTCTTTGCATTCCTATCCACATCACCTTAGCACCAGGATATTTATCAGATTTTCGGCCTAAAAAACCACCCAGTTTTGCAATCATGAGAATCATTTCGTTTAATTTAGGAGGAATCTTGGGTGGAGATTTTTTAGTGACAATGGCATAGACAGATTGCCACTCGCTAGATTCAAATACTGCACTGCAATCCATATCCGGGCAATTACGTCCAGGCATCGTTAAATACAGAATTCTCCAGGCAACAATAAGATTTGCCAACGACACAAATACCATTTGACTACCTCTATCGCTGTTTCGGCATCAGTGACAGGGAAACTTGTAAGCAAAAACCACTCGATCGTTTCTTCATCACTAGGTGCATTTATTTCCCTGCAATGCACGACATTAATTGGAATTGGAGCTGACTTTTTATATATATTTATTTTATATTTACTTGAAGGTGGCTTTACATAAACTGTGCAGGCTCTAATTTCTTGATGTACTGTGCGTTCTTTGCGCTCACGCCTTGTCCATGCATCTTGCGTGTGAATTTTTCCAGGAGACATCTTAAATTCAATACTGCCTATAGGTTTAGATGCTCGCACTGCTTCTCTTAATCGTAGTGTCAGCTCATTATCTGTTTCGTTTAAAACTTCTCTATTATGGCTAGAGCGAACCAACCAGTATGCTTTATTTGATTCAGAAGGCATTTTTTGCAGTAAGTCATACATATCACCTTCTCGGTCAGCAATACTTACAATTAACGTATCAGGCGAAACTAAGGCAATGGCATTAGCAGTTTCATAGCCTTTTATCCAACGATAAGTCTCTTTTTCTTCAATGGGTTTTTTCTTTCGTGACTCCGCTGTACCAAGTTTATCTCTTGTCCATGTATGTGTATTAACGATGCCTAAACACGTTCTTTCAGGGGTCATTGCTAAGCTTGGATGTAAATAAATGCCATGACTATATTGACTGCCTAAATATCCCATACCAGATATAGATTCACGGCCAGTAAAATCTATTTCGGTCGTGTCTTGAGGAATTAAAACAGTTTTTTCATTCTTGATTCTGGCTAAAGTAGCTTCGCGATGAGGCGTTAAAATTCCATCAGGTGTAATATTTTTATGATTAAAAAATCGATATGCTGCTATGGTTTCTTTCCAGCTCTTAAATGAGCTTGGGATGCTCTTTGGCGCATGGCTAGCTAAGCCATCCAACAGTTTTTCATATCTTTTATTTAACCTTTTATCCCCAAATTGCACCATTTTTGTTTCTTCTATAACCCAATTTGCATCCTGCATAATGCTCCTGTTGATTTTAAAAACCGCAAAGGATACATGAATTGTTAAAACTTATGTATAAGGATATGCGCTTATGCTGCTGGATTATTGTTGCGCCAGATTAGAGAAGCACGCATTTCCATTGCATTGTGTGGCTGCGTAAGCTCCCATGCTCTGCTGCTTTTGTTCTCCATAAAGTTTTCCAGTATGCGCTGCACATGCCAGCCCGACCATTGATATTATCCAAGAGTAGAGTGCCATTTTTATCGTACCAAGCAAAAGAACCAACCCTCGAAGATAAACTACAAATAGATCCGTCTAGTGGATCCACGAACATTGTGCGTCCAAGTTTGTCACCGATGGGGGCCAATGCTTGCGGAATACTATTAGATCGTCGACAGAATAAACCATCCCGTCTGTCAGGGCCTTTTTCCATATCGAGATTGCCCCCCAACAACCTGTTCTCCAACCCGTTCTTACAACACTGGCCATCCACCGCGGTTAAGGCCGCTTCCGCTGCCCCTATGACTGTGCGTGAAAAGAAAGCTGACTGGCCATTACACCATAGATTGAATTGAGCGTCGTAGACTTCATATATCTCCTTCATCATACCTAGCGGAAAATGCAAGCCTGTTTGGATAACTTCTGCCTCCTTGGGTTTAAAAATCTGGTATAGGTCTGCAGCGGCTTTTGTTGTCTCATCCTTTGTCGCTTGACCATGGGTGCAAGGATCAGCTGATATTCTCTCAACAATCACTTTTAGTTGCGCAATCACCTGCGCGATCTGTGCTCTATTCCTATCATCATAGAGTGCTTCTTCGTCCATATTCGGATCGCATGGCCAGGGACAATGAGGAAACTGGGCTTTAAATTGAGCCTCAGCAATAGCTTCTCCATTTTTTATCATCGGTATGATGGATGCATGTATTTCCCTTAATGCCCAGGTATCGCCTGTACCAAGAAAAAGTCGATAGGGAGAAGCTTCAATCTTGCGACCAAAGTGATCTGTTACTGTTCCTATCTGAAACAATAACTCAGAATGTCTTTTCAAAATAGTTATCGCTGCCAATCTCGTTTCGTCTGTTTGCTGACAAAATCCGGGTTCTGCATTTACCACGGCAGCGAGTAATCGGATGAAAATACTCTCATCTTGGGCTGCGTGTGAATCGCGTGCAAATAAACCCGGTGTTGACGAACAGGGAGATATTTGTGGTGGTAGAATCGCCAGCTTACCTTGTCTATTGTTAGCCATTCTGCACCCCCTCGTTTATTGTGACTTTTTCTTGTTTCTTATCAGAAGATATTGTTTACATAAAAACTCCTAACGAGTCAATTAGAATTAGATAATTATTTATAAATCCTGAATGATGTTTATAAGGCCATTTTTACTACTGAAGCAATTCCTGTAACAAGTGCGGTAGCTGCTATAAGTGCGTTACGATTACTGAAAAGACCGCCACGTGCTTTATAACGTGCTTTTCTGTTTTTATTAACAAAACCATGTCGATCTAATACAGCATGAATGTATTCGTATTTGTTGAACGCTTTTGTGGATGTCTGCTGGGATAAAAAGGCTGCTGATTATGCGGCGGCCATGTTGCAGCAGCTGTTAGCGAGGTCGATATTGAGCAGCGACTTCAGCGTGCAGGGCGTTCCTGAGTGCTGCCAAGTCTGACTTTCTCGTTTCACATAGGGCAGCTATGGCTGCCCGGTCGAACGCGGCCAACGCGCCCCCCCGCGCCCCCCACCCGCCCCGCCGCGGCCGCCCGAAGGCCCGCGCCGCAGCTTTATATATTGCAATTGAAACTCCAAGATCACCTGAAAAGAAATCCTGCCATTGATCAATAAGATAGTTATAAATCTGGGCTCCTCGCGCTTGCTTGGGAAATTGCGGCCTTTGATTAAAAGCAGGAGGCTGACCATGTTGATCAACAAATGGCTGGCTCGAACAATACTCCGCTGCCACAGGCCAGGGGACGCCTTTCTGTTTTTCTCCTACTTCGTGCACCCAGCATCTATCTGTTTCAGTCCAGTCCACTTGCGCTGACGTAACATAATTTATGTAGCTTTCATATACATCTAATAGTGGCTGGAAATCATAGTGATGTTGGTGTTGGACTTTTTGACCTTGATAGATATAGTCAACACCGGTGGTTTCTAATTCGTTTAATTGATCCAGCATGTCTTGAGGGTTCATATAGGGCTTGAGTGTTTCCCAGGCAAAGCGATCATACGCCCATAAGGCATACTGCAGAACGGTAATACCCGTAAAGGTTCGCCCGGAGGGATCGGTTACTTTGCCTTGATAGTTCAATACTTGTTGTAATAAATAGTCATCTTGTTGTTGCAATTGTTGTAGCAGTTGATCAGCCTGAGTCAATTCTCCTTTGACAATATGATTTAATAGGGGTTGCACATAATCTTTTACAATACTCAGTTGGGATTGAAAAATCGACCGTGCTCCTGTGCTAGCTTGAGCGAGGTGACTGGCTGATTGTGGATCTAGCTTTTTGCCAATCTCGCGTTGTAGTACATCATTAGGGAGATTTAATAGTGTCGTTGATGGCGGTGGTTGTTTTCTTGGACCAGACATTGGCACTTCTCCTTGTCATTTTTATTTGAATAGTATTAATTGTATCCTAACCCGTTATTTACGAACATCTTTTGGATTCTTTTTGATTATTAACGATAACTAAATATATTTAATTAAGAACCTTATAGGGTCTGTTGACAATTTAAATTTCGACTGCAAAAAGAGGAATATCGGCCAAAATATGCAAAAATTTTCGTCAAATATGTTCAATATTCTCCGCAAATCTCTACACATTTTGCCTCGATCTCCTCTTTTTTCGTTACGAAATTTAAATTGTCAACAGACCCTAGTTTTATGTTTGTTTTTAAGATTTTAAGTCAAAAATAGTAAAAATTTATCTTTCTGTAAAAATAACACACATTGTTATGTGTTATGTACTAGGGTGTGTCTACTTGAAGACCTTTTACTCCCGAGGAGGTGACGCTGAAGCCGGGGCCCCCAATGGCGAGCTTGCGAGCCATGGGATGGCGCAAGCGTCGGATCCCTGCAGGATTAATGTTCTTCAAGTATACGCAAGCAACGAGTAACAAAGTGCGAAACTCCTGTTGTTATCTCTTCCGGCGTGTTTTTTAGTGGTTTTGTTGTTGTCGCGGGGGGTACAGCTGGCAAGATCGCTTGCGTAAAGGGCAATGTAGGCGATGATGTTAAATTCAACTCTCACAATGCTAGTTTCCAAATAGAGGGTGCTGTTGGAAGTCGATGCATGTTTAAAACTCACAATGGCGATGTTAATGCAAGAAATATGGCGGAAAATTTTCAAGCATCTAGTCATAATGGCAGTGTACATGTTGTGCATGCAGATTCCACAGCCACTTTAGAAACTCATAATGGTGATGTTTATGAAAATGGTGTGAAGCGTAAAAAACCAAGCCGTGCGGAGGGTGTCTCTGTTTCCATTGAGGGTAAGATCATTATAACATATAATTCTACTCAAGTTGCCGGCGAGTCATTCGAGTTCCCAGCAAAGACAAACAGGCAGCTAACACTCCGGTGAGTGCCATGCTAGTAAAAGCTGCGGCAAAAGCATAAGGTACCGTAAATAAGCTAGCGATTCCGAGAATAATTTGACCGCAAAAAGCGCCACCGAGATGACCTAAGTCG
>Ga0155554_113_pt1 | contig 63786 bp, 61 predicted proteins | sample RifCSPhighO2_12_FD_107211 | JGI IMG/M metagenome (GOLD analysis project Ga0155554, IMG submission 107211) | Gammaproteobacteria bacterium RIFCSPHIGHO2_12_FULL_41_20 | reverse complement strand
TTTTCTATGTTCGGTATGATGGCTTCGCGCACTTGCTTTAATGCCCATACATCGCCCGCACCCAAGAAAAGTTGATAGGGAGAAGCTTTTATCTTTCGACCAAAGTGATCGGTTACTATCGCTTCTGTAAACAATAACTCAGGGTGTCTTTTCAAAATAGCAATTGCTGCCAATCTCGTCTCATCTGCTTGTTGATAAGACTCCGGTTCCGCACTCACTACGCTAGGCAGTAGCCGTGCAACAGCACTCACTTCTTCAGCTTGGCGCGATACTTGTGCAAATATACCAAGGTCTCGTGGTGAGAGGTGGGAGCATATTAGTTCTCTTGTCTCTAGTGGTTGATCATCTAGAGCACTAAATGATGTTGGTCTACTCGCAGCCATTTAGATTTTCCTCGTTTATTGTATTAAATAATTGCACAGTATATCAAAAAAAACACGGCGCCTAAATTAAGAAATACTTAAGGAATACTTAAGGAATGCTTAAGGAATGCTTAAGGAATGCTTAAGCTGCTGAATCGATAAAAATCACCTTGAAAAGGATTCAATAAGTCTTTCATTCTAAGATTCTTGCATTTCTAGCTCTTTGTAAAACTCCTGCTCTTTTTGAGCAACGTGCTTTTTATATCCGGCAGGATCAACGAAGGGATTGCTTGCGCCAATATTCAGTAAAAAATATTTTTTCTTGAGATCAAAATACCCAGCATGTGCGCCTAGAAAAATATCACAAGGAAGTGACTTTAATACTTTTATGGCACGCTCGTAATCCTGAGCAATAGTAGGATAAGCCTTATTATGAACTAATTGATATCCTGGATTTACGTTAAGACTGCCCACCATGACAACCTGGTATTGCTTCCCATGATCTATTAGCTGCATTGACCATGTAGTACATCCTTTTGTGTGACCAGGTGTCAAGTGCGCGGTTAATACGGCTCCGCCTAATTTTATTTGCTCGCCATCATGAAGTATCTTATCTACTGTGCTTGGCGGAAAATACGTGCTAGCGTCATTGGCATAATGAAAATCAGATCTTCCACCAGACTGAACCAGAGAGACATCAGCATCCATTACCATGTATTTTGCTTTTGTTTGCTGCTTAATCAATGCACTACCCGCAGCATGATCAAGATGAGCATGACTGATCAATAAAATTTTAGTATCACTGAATTTAAATCCCAGCTTTTCTATGCTCGCTTTAATCATAGGAACATTAGCTTCAAGATCACTATTGATCAAAATATTTCCCTTAGGAGTTACGATTAAATAGCTTGCAAGATCGTCAGTTCCTACATAGTACAAATTCCCAGCAATCTGAAAAGGTGGAAAGGGATTTGGCATTGGGTAAGCAAAACATAATTGATTAAACAACATCATTACAATCAAAAATAATATTTTTTTCATGATAAATAGAGCCCCAATTGATTCATTACCATGGACTGCGCTTCATTGATTCTGCACTCCAGTTGCACTCCAGATTTTTTACTTAAGATGTGAATTTTCGATTTTTATCTTGTAACCTATTGTTTCTACTACTGCCGACGCGCAGAATCGAACTGCGGACCTACTGATTACGAATCAGTTGCTCTACCAACTGAGCTACGTCGGCATGTAACATACCTAAACAGGGGACACAAGTATAATCAAAGCAGTCATTAGAAGAAAGGGACAGCCACGGTAAATCCTATCTCAACCTATAATCTATAGTAGTAACCAGTCGGATCTTTTTATCAATGGAACCCAATGCATTTTGATTGCTACTCCAATCAGCGCTCATCGTGCTTGCATCACTATTCATGATCTGGAATATCCCTTGGCTTGCATGTTGGATCCCATTTAATCTAGTGCCAGAATCTTTTGCAAACTGCTCAGCAACTAAACGTGCACTACGTGTCGCCTCCGCCAACATTTCAGGCCGTATCGCATCTAGTTTAGTAAAATAATAACTGGGGTTAGGGCTGAGGGTAATGCTATCAAAAGACAAAGATAGGCCTTGCTGTAATAATATCCCCGTCATCTGACTAACCTTTTGAATCATTGCCACATGCACTGAACGAACACGGATACCACTGGCTACTACGTAACGCGGCATAGGGGAACCTGAAGTTGAACTCGGGGAAGAATACACATTAGCTAACCGATCTTCAACTTTGACAGGTTGTAAAATAAGCTCCTGAGCAGTAAATCCATTCTGCTTTAAAAAGGCAATCACTAACTCTTGGTCATGTTGTAGATTTTTATTTAATCCGACAAGATTATCACCCACCTCGCGATAATTTATCTCCCATATACCCAAATCAGACTGCACATCTCGCTCAGCTAGGCCCTTAACTGTAACAGTACGATTAAGAATTCTAGATAAAAATAGTGATTTTCCTATGCAATATCCTGCCCCGAAAATACCTAATGCAATTATAAGCGCACACGCCACTACAACCCATTTATTGTTTTGCATAAAAATTCCCTCAAATAAAGCAATATAACCTATTGCAAAACTAGAAAAAATATTATATTTTTCTGTTTTCGGCAACATTCTTTTTATAACTTTCAATAGTTACAGCTTATCTTGTCAAGAAAATCGCACATTCAAAAAATCGCTACTTCACTATAACCAACATCGGCTTTCCCATTCCCGGTATCTATACCTGTAACTCAATATTATGGAGCATCCTATGAACCCTATTAACGGCTTTTCGCTCATTGAACTCATGATTGTTATTGCAATCATCAGCATTTTATCTATGCTGGCTATCCCGTCTTATCAACAGTATACGCAGCGCGCAAGATTTACTGAGATCATTCTTGCCACTACACCATTTAAAACAGCCATTGCACTTGCCTTACAACAAGGCATCCCGATCAATGAGTTAATGATAAACACTCATGATATTCCATCTGCACCCGCAGCAACAAAAAACCTGGCTACACTCACTGTAGAAAAAGGTGTCATTACCGCAACATCAACTAGCTCAGCTGGAGAAGCCACATTGATTTTAACTCCAAATATGGATGGAAGTCAGTGGACAGTAAGCGGGTCTTGTTTAAAAGTTGGTTTATGTGCGAGCTAAATCTATGCAATCTAAATCGCACCACGTTACACTACCTAGCTTAGCTGATCATTTTATTAATAACGGATTATTAGATGAATCATCAGCTAGAAAATATATGCAGCAAGCAGAAAAAATGCACTTGCCTTTAGTAAGCTACCTCGTCCAACAAAATATTCTATCTAGCGAAGCTATTTTTCATTATTGCACAAAAAATTTCCATCTCCCTGTAATAAATGATTATCACAAACAACTTAATCAAAACGAGCAAATAGCATTAAATCCCAAGCTAATCCAACATCTGCACGCCTACCCACTAATATTAATCAATAATGAATTACATTTAGCCATTTCTGACCCAACCAATGCTACTGCTATTGAAACTCTATCTTTCCATACTGGGTGGAAAATAAAGCCTGTACTCACTCCAGAAAACCAATTAGCTAAATTAATTGAATCTTATAACCAAGATAAAAATCGCCCACAAACGCCTTTTAATTTAGAAAGCATCACTATTAATCATGAAGAGGAATTTTCAGCGCAAGATAATACGGTTAGTTATGATGAACCTATTATCAAGTTAGTTGACGCCATTATTCTACATGCCATCCAACAATTCGCCTCTGATATTCATATTGAGCCTTATAACAAGACTTATCGCATTCGCTACCGACAAGATGGCATTCTTACTAACATAACTGATATACAATCATCCCTCTCCCTTCGACTCATTACTCGTTTAAAAGTTATGGCAAAACTAGATATTACCGAGCGACGCCTGCCACAAGATGGCAGAATACAAGTAATCGATGAGAAAGAAAAAACTACTGATATACGAATTAATACTTGTCCAACATTACTTGGAGAAAAAATAGCGCTAAGAATTTTAAACTCTAATCACACCAATATAAATATTAATACCTTAGGCTTCACCAAAGAACAAGAACACTTATTTATTACCAAGATATCCCAACCGCAAGGATTGATATTAGTAACAGGCCCTACGGGAAGCGGGAAAACTCTGACCCTATACTCAGCATTGCACTACCTAAATAAAACAGAAAAAAACATCTCTACTGTTGAAGATCCCGTTGAAATACAAATTTCAGGCATCAATCAAATCAATGTTCACCCCAAAATTGGCTTGTCTTTTTCTTCGGCATTACGTGCATTGCTTCGACAAGATCCAGATATAATCATGTTAGGAGAAATTCGTGATTACGAAACAGCAACCGTTGCCATGCAAGCCGCGCAAACAGGGCATTTAGTCCTGTCTACTGTACACACCAATAATGCGATAGACACTATTATTCGCTTGCAAGCTATGGGAATTTCTCCTCACAATTTAATCAGCGCTGTTACTCTCATTATTGCACAACGCCTGCTACGTAAACTATGTACTTACTGTAACAATATCATTGAGAAAGCACAGTTAGAATTAAAGCACACGACAAAATGCTCCTATTGTCGCCATGGTTATTGCGGTAGAACCGCAGTTTTTGAATTGTTACCCATAACCGAGGAAATAATAAGTCTATTATTATCGCATGCTTCCCCCATAGAGATTGTACAGAAAGCTAAATTAGCTGGATTTAAATCTATGCAAGAAGTTGCTTATGAAAAAGTTCAACAAGGTATTACTAATATGCAAGAAATACATCGTGTCATTGGCTGTTAACTATGCAACCATTCAATGCTCTTTTCTATAAAATCAAATATCATCGAGTTACTACGCCAGACATTATCGCATTCCTTTATCAGCTCGCTACATTGCTATCTGCCGGCCTACCTATCGTACAATGCTATCATATCTTATCCTATAGCCAGAAAAAGCCTGCACTACGCCATGCATTACTAGCCATTAAAAAAGAATTAGAAACAGGAATAAGTCTTTCTCAAGCAATGAGATTACATCCTCATTACTTCGACAAAACATATTGCCAGCTTATTCAAATAGGCGAACAAACAGGATCCCTTGATATCATGTTAAAGAAAATAGTAACTAATAAAGAAAAAATGTATAAATTTTCTAAAAAAATAAAACAAGCATTATTTTACCCGGCAATTATTACTTGTGTAGCATGCATTACCATGCTCATTATGCTTGTATATGCAATTCCACAGTTTGCTCAATTATTCACAGAGCTACGCACCCCTATACCCACCATCACTGCTGCTATATTTTCAGTGTCGTTATTTTTAAGAAATTATAGCTGGATTATCCTAGTGCTGATCACATTCATCATTTTTATTTATGTACGCTACAAGGATAGTGTAATTAAAAAAATATTATTTTACTTACCGTGGAGCAATCTTTTTTTCAAAAAGATTGCATTGGTGAGCTTTTTAGAAAATTTATCTTTATTACTTAGCGCAGGCATTGCCATCGCTGATGCATTAACCCTACTCATCCATACCTCTCACTCTCCTCTCACCCCTGTCGTTAAACAACTACGCTTAAAGGTTCTAAGTGGAGAATCATTACATTATGCAATGCAAACACAATACTATTTTCCTAGTATGATGTTACAATTAATAAAAACAGGGGAAGAATCTGGAACATTAGTGGAAATGTTAACTAAAACAGCTTATTTTTATGAATCTGAAGTTGATGATTTTCTACTCACCCTGGAGCAATTTCTTGAACCCTTGATTATCATTGTACTTGGTGCTTTAATCGGTGGACTAGTCATTGCTCTTTATTTACCCATTTTTAAACTAGGGACAATAATGTAATGGATGTTACCTATTTCTTAGCAACAAATTCCGATATCTTTCTCATTATCGTAGCTGTGATTTCATTGTTTATTGGTAGCTTTCTTAATGTAGTCATCTATCGCTTACCACGTATGATTGAGCAAAACTGGGGAGATGAGTGTCGCGTTTATTTAGGCTTGAAAACACCCGAAGACGGCAGGGAAAAGTTAAATCTTTGGTTGCCCTTTTCTCATTGTCCCGCATGTAAAAAAGATATTAGCCCTTGGTATAATATCCCCATTATTAGTTTTTTATTTTTATTTGGTAAATGCGCTTATTGTAAATCGCATATCTCTTTACGATATCCCCTAGTAGAAATTCTCACTTGTCTTGCATCTACGTACGTAGCATGGCGCTTCGGTTTTTCATGGCAAACACTTGGCGCCCTCTTATTCACCTGGGTCACCATTAGCTTAATTTTTATTGATATCGATTATCACATATTGCCCGATCATTTAACTTTGTTATTACTATGGATAGGTCTACTCCTAAGTGTCTTTTCTATCTACGCGAATAGTCACGATGCAATTCTCGGCGCCATACTAGGCTATCTTATTTTTGCTATTACACAGTGGGTTTTTGAATTAATCACTGGAAAAATAGGTATGGGCCAAGGCGACTTTAAGTTTCTTGCTGCAATTGGCGCATTTCTAGGCTGGCAAATGCTACCATTTACCATTCTGATCTCTTCTTTATGCGGCATCATTTTTGGTATTACGCATATGGTGATGAAACACCAATATAAAAGTGTTCCCTTTCCTTTTGGACCTTATTTAGGGATTGCTGGGTGGATTAGCCTCACCTGGGGACGTGAAATTTGGCATTTCTACTTACAAACTTTTTCTACCTAACTATATGTTCGTAGTAGGATTAACAGGGGGAATTGGCTCAGGTAAATCCACAGTTGCCCGACTGTTTGCTAAACATGGCATTACTATTATTGATGCTGACGAAATAGCACGCCAACTTACTGCCCCTGATCAGCCAGCATTACAACAAATAGTCGCACATTTTGGCAACGCTATATTACTTGAAGATGGATCGCTAAACCGTTATAAGTTAAGGAGAATAATATTTGATAATACCGAGAATCGCTCCTGGCTGGAACAATTATTACATCCTTTAATTCGTAAACAAATGCAACAGCGCATACAAGCAGCCACGTCTGCTTATTGCATCGCAATGATACCCCTTTTACTGGAATCTACTCCAAATCCACTCATACAGCGTATTCTCGTTGTTGACACCCCTGAAGAATATCAAATACAACGCGTACAGAAACGCGATCAATCCCCGCCTACAGAAATTGCCTCTATAGTGAAAACCCAAATTAATAGAGAAAAACGCTTAGCTGCAGCAGATGATGTTATTACTAACCAAGGCTCGGCGAATGATCTTATTCCACAAGTAGAAAAACTACATCAATTATATATAAAGTTAAGCAAGGTATAGCAGCTGCAATGACTCTGGCTTGTATCTCAATACCACTATATCTATCAACAAAGTCATGTTATTATTAAAAAAATTCACTACGCAACTGCTTACCACATGGATAATGAGCTCACATATGAACAGCCCCTAAACGAAGTTATTCGGGTTTGTTTACGTCTAGAGCAACTATTCCAACAAATAGACCACCATATAAAAGATGATTCGCCACTGAGTACCCGAAACTTAGTATCCCTTATTATTAATGTCTTACATATACTAGACAGACCCGATATTAAAGCAAAACTAGCTAAAGAACTCAGCCATCACCTAACCAATATGATGCGCTTAGAGAACACCCCCGATATCGATCGCATAAAATGGCAAAGCATCATAGAGCAGCTGGATAACTTAAGCCGTTCCTTTATTGATAGCAGCGGCAAAATAGGGCATAGCTTACGTGACATTGAATTACTTAATAACTTACGGTTACATTTAGCCAGTCCGGGCGGTGGGTGTAGCTTTGACATTCCTCTTTATTATTACTGGCTACATCAGCCTCCTATGCAATGCCAAGAAACCATCCGCTCTTGGTTAAGTGAATTTAACCCTGTACGTACTGCAACAGAGCTACTTTTGAAATTAGTACGCAATGGCGCCAAAATGCACACCAAAGCGGCAGTGCATGGGTTTTATCAAGAGCTGCTAGATCCACAATTAAATCTACGTATGATTCGTGTTATTGTTAAAAAAAACACACCCGCCTTTCCAGAAATTAGTGTAGGTAGACATTTCTTGAGCGTGCGTTTTTTCATTCCTGACATTGAAAAAAAACCAACTCAACACCCTGAAAATATTACTTTTCAACTTGCTTATTGCAGTTCTTAGCCTTCCACCAATCCAGCGGCAATCAATTGTTTCACTAATTGAAAATTACCTTCAAGAATTCGAAAGCTGGTAATTTCCATGGGCAATACCCAACGCACCTCTTGCCCCTCCAAGCCACAAGGCTGTCCCTGATACTGGCTGATTTTCCATACATCCAAAAATACTACTTTATCAGGATAGGCATGCTTACATTGCTGCCATGGATAGGCTGCAAGCACATCAATAGCTAACTCCTCTTTGAGCTCACGTCTTAATGCTGAAAAAGGCTCCTCACCCGGCTCCACTTTTCCTCCAGGAAATTCCCAATATCCAGCATAAGGCTTGGAAGGCGGACGTTGCGCAATTAATACCTCACCCACTGTATTAACAAGAATACCAACCACAGCATGAATCAATGGAAACTCCCATGACAATGCTTGTATTTCTTTCCGGAACCGCAAGGACATGCCTCATTACGGCCCACCTTTTGACCTGTACGGATAGGAAGTATTTTTGTAGTTACCTCTTCTGCTACCGCCACTTCTTCCTCATGATGCATGATATCAATTGGTGTATGCTGATACTCCATCTTTACACTTAAACTTTCCCGCCTTTGTTCGGCCAACTGCTCAATATCCTGCTCGGCCTGAACTTCAAATTTACTTAAAGTAGAAATAACTTGATAATTAATCTTATCTAATAGCTCTGCAAATAATTCATATGCCTCACGTTTATATTCTTGCTTAGGATTTTTTTGTGCATAACCACGCAAATGAATACCTTGCCGTAAATAATCCATTGCAGCTAAATGTTCACGCCATTGCGTATCCAATGTTTGCAACATAACCGCCTTTTCAAATTGGCGCAGTAACCGTGCACCCATTTTTTCTTCTTTCTTCTTATAGTTTTCGTAAAACGCTAAATAAATACGTTCACGCAATTTTTCTTCATATAAAGACTCTTCTTCCGCTAACCAAGCTTGTAATGGTAGAGACAAATGAAAATCAGCAGTTAATTGCTTTTCTAACCCCGGAACATCCCATTGTTCTTCTAAGCTTTGTGGAGGAATAAAAGAGTTAATCACCTTTTCAATTGATTCTTGTGCGATTGCCGTAATGGTTTCAGAAATATCTTCTGCTGCTAATAAAATATCCCGTTGATGATAAATCACCTTACGCTGCTCATTAGCAACATCATCATACTCCAGCAGCTGCTTGCGAATATCAAAGTTATATGCTTCAACTTTACGCTGTGCGCCTTCAATCCGCCTTGACAACATGCGAGACTCTAATGCCGTACCCTTCTCCATGCCGATACGCTGCATCATGGCTTGTAACCGTTCCCCACCGAAAATACGCAATAAATTATCTTGCAGTGAAAGATAAAAACGCGATTTACCGGGATCCCCTTGTCGACCTGAACGCCCACGCAGCTGGTTATCTATACGTCGTGATTCATGGCGCTCTGTGCCCAGCACATATAACCCACCGGCTTCCACCACTTCCGCATGTCGTTTATTCCAGGCTTGGCGACGTCTGGCTACCTCTTCCTCACTCGGTTCAGCTAGGGCCTTTAATTCCGCATCCAAGCTGCCGCCAAGTACAATATCAGTACCACGGCCCGCCATATTGGTGGCTATCGTTACCGCATAGGGTCTACCTGCTTCCGCAATAATTTGTGCCTCTTTTTCATGGAATTTTGCATTTAATACTTGATGCGAAATTTTATCGCGCCGCAGTAAGTTAGAAAGAAATTCCGACGTTTCAATCGAGGTTGTCCCAACTAAAATAGGTTGTCCTGTTGCATGTACTTTTTTAATATCTTCAACAATTGCAGAAAACTTTTCTTCTGCACTCATGTAGACTAAATCCGGATGGTCCATACGCACCATTTCTTTATGCGTAGGAATAACAATAACCTCCAGACCATAAATTTGCTGGAATTCATAAGCCTCTGTGTCTGCCGTACCCGTCATCCCAGAAAGTTTCTTATAAAGGCGGAAATAATTTTGAAAAGTAATGGAAGCTAATGTTTGATTTTCTTGATTGATCTTAACACCTTCTTTTGCCTCAACCGCCTGATGTAATCCATCTGACCAGCGACGCCCTGGCATAGTACGTCCAGTATGCTCGTCAACAATCACAACCTCACCATTTTGCACAATATATTCAATATCACGATGAAATAACGTGTGTGCACGCAACGCAGCATAGAGATGGTGCATTAAAATAATATTATTCGTGTCGTAAAGGCTTTCCCCATCGCCAATTAATTCCGCCTTAGTAAATAACTCCTCTATATGTTGATGTCCTTCTTCCGTCAAAAATGCCTGTTTAGATTTCTCATCTAAGCTATAATCCCCTGGACCTTCTTTTGCTTCCTGCCTTTCTAATTGAGGAATAATCTTATTGATAGTTTGATATAACTCGGTACTTTCTTCGCCCGCACCAGAGATGATTAAAGGTGTTCTAGCTTCATCAATTAAAATAGAGTCCACCTCATCCACAATGGCGTAGCATGCTCCACGTTGCACTTTATCAGCCAAACTAAATGCCATGTTATCGCGCAGGTAGTCAAAGCCAAACTCATTATTAGTCCCATAAGTAATATCAGCAGCATAAGCTTTTTGCTTATCTTGGGGTAACATATTTGGTAAGTTAACCCTCACAGTAAGACCTAGAAATTCATACAATGGTCGCATCCACTCGGCATCGCGCTTTGCCAAATAATCATTAACAGTAACAATATGCACACCTTTACCTGGCAAGGCATTTAAATAAGCTGCTAAGGTTGCTACCAAAGTTTTCCCTTCACCTGTGCGCATCTCGGCAATATTACCTTGATGCAACACCATGCCACCAATTAATTGCACATCAAAATGACGCATCCCTAAGGTACGTTTACCCACCTCTCGCACTACAGCAAACGCTTCTGGCAATAGGCTATCTAATGTGGTTCCTGCATCTTGTAAACGCTGACGAAACTCGTGTGTTTTATTATGTAACGCCTGATCAGATAATCCAGATAGTTGAGGCTCTAGCACATTAATTTTTTCCACCTCTTTCCATAGACGGCGCAAAACCCGTTGATTACGACTACTTAAAAAGCGGGTAAAAATATGGGTTAACATAATGTATTGCTTCTCATTAGAAATCCAAAATGGAACATTACCTTGTCTAGAAAAAAAGTCAATTGCTTCTCTCTTAACCAATCCTGTAAACTGTTTGCATGACTACCAATTCTTACCAGCCTGTCACTCATCTCCTACAACATGAACATACCAATTTACAAGTTATCATGAAAAAAGTGGAACAATTAAAACGCATCGACACATGGATTAAAAGTCATTTAGACAGCCCGCTTGCTGCGAATTTTCAAGTAGCCAACTTGCGCGACAATTGCCTTATTCTTATGACTAGCAATGCTTCTATTGCCACACAATTAAGGCTATATATGCACGAAATCGTGACTATATGCCAACAAGATCCAGATTTGTCACATATTAAAACTATTCAATGTAAAATTGGATATCCTATTTCACCTGCTGCCCTCAAGAAAGATTCACCCAACAAAATAAGTTTATCTACTGCTGCGGCACAATGCTTAGCAGAAACAGCAAAATTATTACAAGATCCGAAATTACGTGCCATCCTGGAGAAAATTGCTCGGCAAGCTCAAGCTAAATGACCTCTAGACGCGAATTCATTTCTTATGCTGACCCAGCATTTTAACCTTCATATGCTAAAGTTGAACGCGCATAAAAAATAGGAACTGTATTGGAGTCTTCAAAAGTTACCCACTCCCACGCTTTTTTGTGAGCTAATAACTTTCTCAATAGTAGATTGTTTAAGGCATGACCTGATTTATAACCACAAAATGACCCAATTAAGCTTGATCCTAAAAGATATAAATCCCCTACTGCATCAAGAATTTTATGTTTAACAAATTCATCTTCATAGCGCAGCCCTTCTTCATTTAAAATGCGAAAATCATCAATAGCAATCGCATTGTCCATGCTAGCACCACGTGCCAAATTCAGCGCTTGTAAGCGTTCAAAATCAGCCATAAAACCAAATGTGCGTGCACGGCTAACTTCTTTAACATAAGAAGTACTAGAAAAATCTAATGTTGCCGTAGGAGAACGTAAATTAAATACTGGGTGATCAAAATCAATGGTAAAAGTTACCTTAAACCCTTCAAATGGCTCGAAATAAGCCCATTTATCTCCGTCGCAGATTTTTATTTTTCTCTTAATACGAATAAATCGCTTTGGTACATTTTGTTCCTCAATCCCCGCTGATTGTATTAAAAATACAAATGGCCCTGCACTTCCATCCATAATGGGAATCTCAGAGGCAGTCACATCAACGTAGGCATTATCAATCCCTAGTCCAGCAAAAGCAGATAACAAATGCTCAACAGTAGCAACACGTACATTATTTTTTATCAAAGAAGTGGATAAGGTTGTTTCACCTACGTATTCAGCTAATGCAGGTATTATCACAACCGGGTCTAAGTCAACACGTTGAAATACAATACCTGTATGAGGAGGAGCTGGCCTTAAAGTAATCTCCGCCCTCTCACCACTATGCAATGTCACGCCTGTCGCTTTTATGATGGTCTTGAGTGTTCTTTGTTTTATCATCCTGACTTCGCTTTTTAATGGATACTTATGCAGTATATCATAACCCAATGTTTCTTTGAAACAATTATAGTAAACTCTCAGGAGTTCCCGCTGACGTGTTGTCATTGCGAAACCCTGCGTGAACTCCTACGATTCTACATTCTCTTGGCGACGTAAAAAGGCCGGAATATCTAGATAATCCATATTAGCATTAGAGGTGGTCTCGACATGCCGCGCTGAGGCGGGTGTTGCTGAAGGAGTTCCAAGTGGTAATGTCATATTTTGCCGGCGCACAATAGCTGGCTTGTCTAAATATTGATAATCAATCGCTGAATCTGCTTTAGCAGACTCAGCAACTAGTTTAGCCTCTTGTATCTTCTGCCCTGTTTGCTTGCGCCCTAAGCCAGTCACAATCACCGTTACCCTTACTTCATCACGCAATTCAGGGTCAATGACCGTCCCAACTACAACAGTAGCGCTGTCAGAAGTAATACCTTTTATCACCTCACCCACTTCCTCGAACTCACCAATAGACAAATCTAAACCAGCTGTTAAATTCACCAACACACCCTTAGCTCCGGTTAAATCAACATCTTCAAGCAGCGGACTAGCTATAGCTGCTTCTGCAGCAAGGCGCGCACGATTTTCACCTGAACTTACACCTGTCCCCATCATAGCCATACCCATCTCAGACATCACTGTACGCACATCAGCAAAATCCACATTAATTAACCCTGGGCGTGTAATTAGCTCAGCAATACCTTGTACAGCTCCACGCAATACATCATTAGCCGCTTTAAATGCATTAACTAAAGTGACATTTTTACCTAGTACGCTTAATAGTTTATTGTTAGGAATAGTAATTAAAGAATCCACATACTGGCTTAAATTAGCAATGCCAATGTCCGCGGTTTGCATACGACCTTTACCCTCAAAGGAAAAGGGTTTTGTCGTCACAGCCACAGTTAAAATTCCTAATTCTTTGGCTACTTGCGCGAAAATAGGTGCAGCACCTGTACCCGTCCCACCGCCCATCCCTGCCGCTAAAAACACCATATCTGCACCGCTTAGCACAGATTTAATCTTTTCTCTATCCTCCTCTGCTGCTCGACGACCCACTTCTGGATTGGCTCCCGCCCCTAACCCACGCGTGATATTCTCGCCAAGTTGAATAACACAATTTGCAGAAGAATTACTCAATGCTTGCGCATCTGTATTAGCACAAATAAATTCAACACATTCAATATTACCAGCCATCATATGCTGGATGGCATTACCGCCACCACCGCCAATACCCACCACCTTAATTACAGCATTTTGAGCATTATCAGCCAACTCAAATACCATAGTAAAAACTCCTATTAGAAATTACCTTGGAACCAATTTTTCATTTTTGACCATAATCCCTTAACGCCTATTTGGTTTAATTGGGTTTCACGCTGATTTTGGCGACAATTAAGACCATACAGTAATAATCCTACCCCTGTGGAATAAATAGGATTATGAATAACATCTGCCAACCCTGTCACATGCTGTGGGACGCCCAGGCGAACTGGCACTTTAAACACACGCTCAGCCAGTTCTACCGCACCTTCGACTTTTGACGCACCACCAGTTAATACGATACCTGCCGCCACAAAGTTTTCCAAACCACTACGTCGTAACTCTGCTGCAACCAACATAAACAACTCTTCATAACGCGCTTCGATAACCTCAGACAAAGCACGGCGCGACAAATGGCGACCCATACGCTCCCCAACAGAAGGAATTTCAATCATTTGATTGCTATCCACTAGATCCTGCAAAGTACAGCCGTATTTAATTTTTACTTCTTCAGCATAGCGTGTTGGGATACGCAATGCGATGGCAATGTCATTGGTAACTTGATCCCCAGCGATAGGAATAATTGCGGTATAACGAATGGCCCCATTCGTAAAAATGGCTATATCAGTGGTACCACCACCGATATCAATCATGCATACTCCTAAATTTTTCTCATCTTCAGTGAGGCTTGATTGGCTAGAAGCAAATTGCTCCAACACGATATCACTTGCAGCCAGACCACACCGCTTTAAACATTTCACAATATTTTGCGCAGCACTTACTGCACCCGTCACCACATGCACTTTAGCTTCAAGACGAACTCCTGACATACCAATAGGCTCACGAATAGCCTCTTGGTTATCAATAATAAACTCTTGAGGTAAAACATGAAGAATTTTTTGATCTGCAGGAATAGCTATCGTTTTCGCCGCATCTAATACACGATCAATATCACTTTGCGTCACTTCACCATCGCGAATAGCAACGATCCCATGCGAGTTAATGCTACGAATATGACTGCCCGCAATACCTGTATAAGCCGAATAAATCTCACATCCCGCCATTAACTCCGCTTCTTCAACTGAACGCTGTATCGATTGCACCGTAGATTCAATATTAACCACAACCCCCTTTCTTAAGCCCTCTGAGGGATGCGAACCCAAGCCAATAATATTTAATCCGTTACTTTGGGTGACCTCCCCAACTATCGTGACTACTTTAGAGGTCCCGATATCAATACCTACCATTAAATCACGCGTTGGCTTCTTTGCCATTATTGTGCTTCCACATTAAGTTTTCACTACTGTCTTCCAATGCACAGCAACACCATAAGGATAACGTAAATCAATATATTCTACATCCTGTGGATGACCCCTAATGATCTTGGGATATACACTTACAAATTGCGCAAGTCGCGTCAAGAGATCTTTATGATTAATCCTTATCACTATGCCATTATCCAAGATAATTTTCCATGAAGCATAGGGTGTCAGCTCAAAATAGCTAATTTTAACATGTAATGACTGCAAGATGCGATTTATTTCATGATAATACCGCAGCATCTCAATGCGCGCCTCATCAGGGCCAATAAATTGCGGCAAATGAAGAAGCATGTAAGCAGAGGGACGAAATAACTCACCGTTTGTGCTAAGTAACCCTAGCCCATTCCATTTGGCAATAGGATGCTTCTCAATAAGCCTTATATCCACATAAATAGGCCATATTCGCCGCACAAAAGCATCAGCAATCCATGGCTCTTGTAATAAACGCTCGCGAATCAGATCCACATCAATTGAAAAAAAACCTCGGTGTACCAAGGGACTCAAGGCTTCTTGTAATGTTTGAGGTTGAGTATGCTCTATCCCATAAATACGTACATGTGTAATAGGAAAGTAATCGTTAATATCCCTGTAATAAAAGAAAAACCCCATTGCAGAGAAAAAAACAATGAATACAGCTACCCTGAAGAACTTCACGAGATAATACCGCCTTCCCTTGCTACCCCTTATCATCCATTAATGCCGTCCAACAATACAAACCTCTTTCACTAAAGATACGCCAGTTTTTTCTTTTACGATAGCAGCTATCTCGGCAATCAAACTCTCAATGTGTACAGCTAAAGCATCGCCTTCATTAATAATAAAATTAGCATGTTTTTCTGACACACAAGCATTTCCTATCTTTCTACCCTTTAACCCACATTGCTCAATTAAACACGCAGCAAAATTACCTGGTGGATTACGAAAAACCGAGCCACAATTAGCCGTACCTGTTGGTTGTGCAGCATTACGCTTTTCTAATAGGGAGCGAATCATACCCAAAGACTGTTCTTTATTACCTTGCTCTAATTTGAATTGTCCTGCGACAAACCACTCATGCACTGGTCGTTCTACGTGGCGATAACCAACAGTAAAATCTGTAACAGGACGAATGCGATGCTGCCCTTGACGATCCATAGTTTCAACACAATAGACATGTTGCCATGTTTCACCACCATAACACCCTGCATTCATTGCTAAAGCCCCACCCACTGTCCCCGGCACACCCGCCATAAATTCAAGCCCCGCCAATCCCTGTCGCGCTGTGTAGCGCGCTGCTTGCCCGCATGAAACCCCAGCTTCAGCACGCACCACTCCCTCAGTGATAACGGATAATTCATGCAGCATCCCTTGGGTAACAATCACTACCCCCGCCAATCCCCCATCACGAATCAAAGTATTACTTCCTAGCCCCAACCACATGAGTGGCATCTCCATAGGCAAATCCCGTAGAAACACGGCAAGGTCTGCTAAATTAGCAGGAAGGTACACATAGTCAGCCGGCCCACCTACCCGCCAAGACGTGTATTGAGCAAGCGGTTCGTTAGGTAAAAGCTGACCGCGTAATAATGGAGAAAACGAATAGACCATTACCCAACCTCAAGCCACTTCACGTAACTGTGATGCCGCAAGTTTAGCTGCGATAGCCCCAATATTCCCTGCTCCCTGCATTAATAATATATCTCCATTTTGCAAGATATTTTCTAACATAGCAGGTAACTGATTATTTTGTGCTACAAAGTGCGGATTGACATGCCCCTGCTCTTGAATCTTGCGTGCTAAACTAGCCCCATCTGCACCCTCAATCCGCGGCTCCCCTGCCGCATAAACATCCAGCAACACCAACGCATCAGGCTGAGATAAAACCTGACAAAAATCGCTTAGTAAATCCCGGGTTCGAGTATAACGATGTGGTTGATATACCATAACCAAGCGGCGATCCGGCCAACTCTCGCGAACAGCTTGCAAAGTTACCTGAATCTCCCGCGGATGATGTCCATAATCATCAATCAAAGTAACACAACCACCTTCTAGCAATGGAATATCTCCATAAACTTGAAACCGCCGGTCAATGCCAGCAAAATTTTGTAAAGCACTCACAATAGCATGGTCCGGGATTTTTAATTCAGATGCTACAGCAATCGCTGCAAGCGCATTTAACACATTATGTCGGCCTGGCAAGTTTAATGTGATTGCCAACGCTGGCAACCCTCGCGGCCGCTCAACAACAAATTGTGTTTGGGTACCTTGGTGAGCATAACTCTGTACTTTAAAGTCTGCTTCACCCTGCAATCCATACGTCCATATGGGCCGAGAAATACTTGGTAAAACCTCTTGCACAACAGGATCATCCACACACAGCACCGCCAATCCATAAAAAGGTAAGCGATGTAAAAAATCTATAAAAGTACTGCGTAATTTTGCAAAGTCGTTTTGATACGTCCCCATATGATCTGCATCAATATTAGTAACTACTGAAATCATTGGCTGCAAATACAAAAACGACGCATCACTTTCATCTGCTTCAGCAACAAGGTAATGCCCCCTTCCCAAGCGTGCATTACTGCCCATACTATTCAAACGCCCACCAATAACAAATGTTGGATCCAAGCCGGCTTCTGCAAGAATACTCGTAACTAAACTCGTAGTTGTGGTTTTGCCATGCGTTCCAGCTACTGCGATGCCATAGCGAAAACGCATCAACTCTCCAAGCATTTCAGCGCGCGGCACAATAGGAATGCGCGCTTTTCTTGCCGCAACAAATTCCGGATTACTCCAATCCACCGCAGAAGAACGCACAATCACATCAGCCTGCTGGATATAAGCAGCATCGTGACCATGATAAATAGTTGCTCCTAATACACGTAACCACTGGGTTAAAGCATTTTCTGCAATATCAGAACCTGACACAATATATCCCTGCCGCAGCAACACCTCAGCAATACCCGCCATCCCAACGCCACCAATACCCACAAAATGAACGTGTTTAATACGCCCCATTTCAAACATCCAGCTCAATGAGAAACCTCCCTTAAAATACCAAAGACTTTCTCTACTACACCCAGATTACGCAACCCATATGCAGCTTGAGCCATGCCCAAACGCCTTTCGGGATTACAAGACAACTGCTTGATAACGGTTGCCAAATACTCTTCCGTTAACTGTGGTTGTGAAATTAACACTGCTGCACCGTGTTGTACCATATAATCTGCATTTGCTGTCTGGTGATCATCTACCGCATAAGGATAAGGCACCAAAATAGCTCCTAACCCGACTGCACACAGCTCAGCAATGGTCAACGCACCCGCTCTACATAATACCATATCTGCCCATCCATATGCTTTACTCATTTCATCAATAAAAGGCACAACCTCACCCTCTACCCCGGCTAACATATAGGCCTTTTTTGTCTCCGCTAAGTTTTTCTCGCCGGCCTGATGATAAACCTTGGGTCGTTCGTCAATAGCTAATCTAGCTAATGCCTTAGGAACAACTTGATTTAGCACCTGCGCACCTAGACTACCGCCTAAAATAAGCAGATTAAATTCACCCTTGCTTTTTTCTGGTTTCGCACTTAGTAAACGCTCTTGGGGAGGAGGTAACTCCATTAGCTCATGGCGTACAGGATTGCCTGTCATGACTATTTTACCATTCTTAGAAAAAACTCGAGGAAATCCCGTTAATACCTTCCTAGAAAAATAAAATAATATTTTATTAGTAAACCCTGCTTTAGCATTCTGTTCATGAATAACCAAAGGATAGCCTAGTAACCAACTCGCCATACCTCCTGGTCCACTGGCAAATCCCCCCATACCAATGACTACTTGCGGCTTAAGCTGCCGCAATAAGCACAGCGATTGCCAAAGCGCTCTCACCAAGCGCCATGGCGCTAGTAACCGTGTCCCCCAACTCTTGCCACGTAGGCCATGGATAGCAATACAATATAAAGCAAACCCAGCTTCAGGAACCAATCTTACTTCAATACCCTGTTGTGTACCTAGCCAATAAACTTGTACTCCTTGATCACGCATATAGTGAGCTAGGGCCAACCCCGGAAATACATGCCCACCCGTTCCCCCTGCCATAATTAATACCGATCGTAACTCACTCATTCAGGCAGCCTTATAGGGTCTGTTGACAATACAAATTTCTGTACATTTTGTCTCGATCTCCTCTTTTTTCGTTACGAAATTTGCATTGTCAACAGACCCTAGATCGGAAACGATTTTCATGATCGATTCTTAAGATTAAAGCAAGGACAACACAATTAACAATAACGCTACTGCCGCCGTAACTCATTAAGGGTAACGTTAAACCCTTTGTAGGTAATAACCCTGTATTCACGCCAATACTAACAATAAATTGAATCGACAACCATAAACCCAGTCCATAAGCTAATAGTCCAGAAAAATGATTGTGCACTAATTGCGCTTGTCGACCAATAATAAAAATTCGCAACACTAACAAAGCATACAGCCCTATCACAATTAAAACACCGATTAATCCCATCTCCTCTGCTATAATCGCAAACAAAAAATCCGTATGCGCTTCAGGAAGATACGACAACTTTTGGATACTATTCCCTAAGCCCAAGCCAAACCAGCCACTACGACCAAAAGCAATTAATGATTGTGTTAACTGATAGCCGCTATCAAACGGATTAGCCCATGGATTTAAGAAACTCGTTAATCGTAATAGACGATAAGGAGCAGAAATAGCAATGAGCGATAATGCTAAGGCAATTACAATAAATAATACTAAAAAGTGCCGTAAACTCATCCCTGCCAAAAACATCATACCTAAGGCAGTTGCCATAATAACTACCATGGCACCAAAATCAGGCTCGCGTAATAACAATATAGAAATAACCGTTAAAATCAGCATGGGCTTTAAGAACCCACTAAATTGATGGCGAATCTCTTCTTTACGCCGCACTAGATAACCCGCCATATAAATAACAACCACAAATTTTGCTGCTTCGGATACCTGTAGTCCAACCACTCCAAATCCAATCCAACGCGTACTGCCATTCACTGTACGACCAATCCCTGGAATTAGCACTAACGCCAGTAACAGAATAACTCCAACCAGCAATAATCCCCCTAACTTTTCCCAAAAAGAAGTATCTATTTGAATAATAAAACCGCTTACCAAAATACCTATCATGAGAAAAGCTGATTGCCGATATAAATAGTAAAACGGCTGATGCCACATGCGCTCAGAAATAACAATAGAAGCAGAGGCCATCATAACTAATCCAAAAACAACAATACATACCGCCGCCACCACAAAAAACCGATCATAAGGGGAAGGTGGAGTAATCACTCGACGTGACATACTAGAGGAGAAAGGTAAAGTCGAACTCATGATTTTAACTCTTGCACTAAAGAGGTAAAAACCGTACCGCGATGTTCGTAGTTTTTAAACATATCGAAACTAGCACAAGCGGGAGATAACAATACACAGTCTTCTGCAACAGCAAGTTGATCCGCCTTATACACTGCTTCCTCCAAACTCTGCGCATGATACGTGGCTACACTCGTACCTATGGTATTTGCCAGAATAGGCGCTGCTTCACCGATTAACACAACGGCTCGAACATACTTCTTAATAACCGGTAATAATGGTTGAAAATCTGCGTTCTTTCCTACGCCGCCCGCGATAAGAATCAAACGACCACGAAGATCTGCTCCCAATCCTTCAATAGCAGCCAAGGTTGCACCCACATTAGTTCCCTTGGAATCATTAAACCAGCTAATATTGGCTCTCTCTCGCACTAATTGACAACGATGTGGTAATCCTTGAAATTGCCTCAACACTGCTAACATCGGCTGAAAATCTAACCCTGCACCATAACCAACCGCTAATGCCGCCAATGCATTAGCATAATAGTGACGACCTTTAACAGGCAACTCTGCAACTGGCAATAATGGCATGCTCTCGTAGGCTAAATATACTTCTCGTTGCTGCAACAACAGTCCAAATGTATTAGGCCCTGGATTTTGCAAAGTAAAATAGAGTTGACGCTGCGCTGGCTGCTTGCAAATTGTTTGTCTATCATCCTGATTACAAACTGCCACCTGGCAAGCACGATATATACGTTGTTTGGCTGCAATATAGTCATCGAATGTCGCATACCTATCCATATGATCAGGAGTAACATTTAAAACCGTAGCCACTAAAGGAGAAAGAGAATAAGTTGTTTCCAATTGAAAACTAGACAACTCTAAGACGAACAACTCTGGAGGTTGGAATTGATTAACCAAATCCAATACCGGAATACCTAAATTGCCTCCCACTGCCGCATATTTACCCGCGGCTTGCGCCATCTTACCGATTAACGTTGTCACTGTACTTTTTGCATTAGTCCCTGTAATCGCAATAACCGGCACATTGATAGAACGAGCAAATAACTCAATGTCACCAATAACTGGTTTATTTTTTTGTATTTGTCGAGCAATAGCTGGTTCTTGCAGAGATATCCCTGGGCTAATAATAATTTCCACCGCCTGGTTTAGTAGTGCATCATCTAATTTGCCTGTACTAATTGGCACATGAGGATAATCTTTTTTTAGAATATCCCAATGTGGAGGACGCTCTCGTGTATCAGTCACTGCTACGGTATATCCTCGTTGACAAAGATAACGCACACAAGAAAGACCGGTTATACCTAACCCAATGACAACTCGCAATCCAGCTAAATTATTTTCAGGGTACATAAAAAACCTTCATATTTAACGCAATTTCAATGTAGCTAACCCACACAAAACAAGAATAAGAGTAATAATCCAGAAACGCACAATAACCCGAGGCTCTGGCCAGCCTTTTAACTCAAAATGATGATGAATAGGTGCCATACGAAAAACACGTTTCCCTGTTAACTTAAATGAGGCTACTTGTAAAATCACCGATACTGTTTCTAACACAAATATACCGCTCATAAAAAAGAAAATAATTTCTTGCCGTACAATTACCGCAATCAAACCCAATGCAGCACCCAAAGCCAGAGCACCTACATCACCCATAAATACTTGCGCAGGGTAAGCATTAAACCAGAGAAATCCCAACCCTGCTCCCACCACCGCCCCACAAAAAATGATTAACTCACCCGATCCAGAAATATAAGGAATCGCTAAATAGTTCGCATGCACAATATTCCCTGCTGCATAAGCGAACACACCTAGTGCAGCAGCAACCATCACAACCGGCATAATAGCAAGACCATCTAAACCATCTGTTAAGTTAACCGCATTACTCGAGCCCACAATGACAAAATAAGTAACAATAATAAACCAAGGGCCCAGGGGTAAAAGTACATGTTTAAAGAATGGAAAAATCAATGTGGTTTCCCTGGGAGAACTTGCAGATAGGTAAAGATACACAGCCACACCCAGGGCTAACATTGACTGATAAAAAAACTTCCGTCGTGCAGACAAACCACGACTATGTTTTAATACTAATTTCAAATAATCATCTTGTAACCCAATAATGCCAAAACCTATTGTCACCACTAACACTACCCAAATATAGTGATTACTTAAATCAGCCCACAACAAGGTACTTAACACTATCGCCAATAAAATCAAAACCCCGCCCATAGTTGGCGTCCCAGCTTTATTAAAGTGGCTACGTGGTCCGTCTTCGCGAATAACCTGCCCTACATGTAAAAGACGTAACCGATCAATTAAAGTAGGCCCTAGCAATAAAGCAATAAACAATGCTGTTAAAGTACCTAAAATAGCCCGTAATGTTAAGTATTGAACAACGTGAAAAAAGTGAAAATATCGGGCAAGCCATTCACTTAACCATACAAGCATTATTTATCTCCTCAAACAGCGCTTTACTTCTTCTTCATCACTAAAATATATCCGCGTAGCACCTATTTGCTGATACATCTCAGCTCCCTTCCCCGCAATTAATACCCAATCACCTTGCGCAGCTAATTCTATAATGTCTTGAATAGCTTTAGAACGATCTAATTGCACCAATACCCGCTCTGGATACTTAAAGCCTTTTACAATATCCGCTACAATATATTCTGGCTGTTCATTGCGCGGATTATCGTTGGTCACCACAATGGTATCTGCCCATTGTTCTGCCACTTTTGCCATTTGTGGCCGTTTACCTTGATCCCGATCACCTCCACAACCAAATAAACAAAATAATCGCCCCTGGCAATGCCTACGCAATGTCATTAAAACCTTATCCAAAGCATCTGGCGTATGGGCATAATCCACTACTACGTTCGGTGCACTACTCCCGCCAAGTAATTGCATACGCCCAGCTACCGGTTGTAATGCTGCCATTTGCGCTAAAGCTGTCGCAAAAGGAATGCCATATAAGCATAACGTGGTTAATACCGCCAAAGCATTACTCAAGTTAAACTCGCCTATTAGTGGTAAGGTAAGCATTCCTTCCCCCCATGGCGTATAAACCATCGCTATTATACCTTGAAGATTTAACTGCACTTGATCTACATATACATAGGGCACAATAGGGTACTTCGGTTTAATTAAGCTATAAGCGTACACTGGTTTTTTTTCAGCTAACAAGGTAATAGAACGCAGACCTAATGCATCATCTGCATTAATAACCAACTGCTGTGTTGCCAGGCTTGTTAAAAAACGCTGCTTAACTGTCGCATAAGTTTCCATATTGCCATGATAATCTAAATGATCTCGAGTAAGATTAGTGAAAACACCAATATCAAAATGGATACCTTGAATTCTATCTTGTGCTATACCGTGTGAAGACACCTCCATGGCAATAGCTTGAGCACCATGACAGACAAAGTCATAAAAATAGCGTTGCAAATTAATCACATCAGGGGTTGTTAATTGTGCTGGCTCTAACTTTCCTGGAAACCCAATGCCTATTGTCCCAATAACCCCACAAGGTACTTGAGCACCTTGCAAAGCCGCAGCAATAAAGTGCGAACAAGAAGTCTTGCCATTTGTCCCAGTAATACCAATAATACGCAATACATTAGCAGGATAATGAAAAAACCGTACCGCAATAAGGCTTAACTTATCTTTTAATTGGGGAATAGAAATGACTGGAGCAGCGCGCATTGTTATCTCTGTACACTCACCCTCTTGCAATACTACACCCGCTCCATTCGCAATAGCTTGATCAATATAACAGTGCCCTTCGGCAACATCACTTTGAACAGCAATAAATAGATACCCTGGCTTAATTTGTCGACTATCCAGCGATAACCCATAAATATCTTTATCTACATGAGTAGGGATGAAAATGATATCTTGTAATAATAGGGAAAGTTTCATGGTCAAGTTACTGCTATCTCATTATCAGGCGGAATATTTAATATACGCAATGTCCCTTCCATAATTTTTTGAAAAACAGGTCCAGCAACAGATCCACCATAATACCTTCGCCCTTGTGGCTCATGAATAACAACAGCAACTACCAAGCGTGGGATAGATACGGGTGCTATCCCCACAAAGGAAGAAGTATAACGATGTTTTTCATAGCCATGCTCACCCACAATCCAAGCTGTCCCAGTTTTCCCTGCTACGTGATAACCTGACACACCTGCCACCTCCGCAGTGCCGCCTTTGGCAACAACCGATTCCAATACTATGAGCATGTGTTGTGCTACTTTTGTATCAATTACCTGTTCTCCAGGAGGAGCATGATCAATACGCAATAACGACAACGGCTTTTTTACTCCCGTGCTAGCCAATACAGCATATGCTCTAGCTAACTGCATTGTCGTAGTGGAAACTCCATAACCAAAGCTAAGCGTCGCCAAAGCAAATGGGTTCCAAACTGTAGGCTTAAATAATACACCGCCCTGTTCTCCCGGGAATCCAACAAAGGTTGACTCACCAAACCCCACGCGGTGCAACAAGCTCCACAGATGATCCGGAGGAAGTGATAACATCACTTTGGTAATTCCTACATTACTCGAAATTTGCAAAATCCGCGTTAACGACAAAACCCCATGATCTCCATGTTCATCTCGTACAATATTACGCCCCACACGTAGCCAGCCAGGATGGGTGTCAATCATAGAGTCTGGGGTATACTTACCGCTATCTAAAGCACTTGCCATGCTGAAAGCTTTAATGGTTGAGCCAGGTTCAAACAGATCAGTCACTGCACGATTTTTCATATTCTCATTAATACCCAATGGGCGACGATTAGGATTAAAAGAGGGATAGTTAGCTACAGTCAGCACTTCACCTGTTTGCGCATCTAAAACCACAACCGATCCCGAACGTGCTTTATTATCTACAACACCCTGCATTAATTCACGATAGGCTAAATATTGAATACGTTTATCAATGCTCAATATTAAATCATGACCAGGTTTTTGCTCCCGCACCGTACGAATATCATTAATGACATTACCCATACGATCTTTAACAACCCATTTTTTCCCATGCTCTCCTGCTAGCCAAGAATTATAAGCCAGCTCTAATCCTTCTTGCCCTTGATCATCAATATTAGTAAACCCTATCACCTGGGCTGTAACTTCACCCTCCGGATAAAAACGCCGATATTCTTGTTGTAAATAAAGATGTGGGATAGCCAGCATTTTCACTTGCAATGCCACTTCTGGTGAAACATCACGTTTTAAATAAATAAATTCACGACCCTTTTCTCGATAGCGAGATACGAGTTTCTGCATATCCTTTATAGGTATTTTTAATAACTTATTGAGTGCTTTTAATTGCGGTGAATCAGCAGTAAATTCTTGGGGATTAACCCAAACTGAATACACTTCCGTGCTAATAGCTAAAGGAACCCCATGCCGATCTGCAATCATACCACGAAACGCAGACGTGCTTACTAAACGCAGCGCACGTTGATCACCTTGCGAACGTAAAAAAGAGGAATTTACAATGGTAAGATCGACTACCCGCCATACTAAACCGCAAATAGCCATAGCAAGCAGCGTAATAACAAGATAAAAACGCCAAGCAATAAAATATGAATCTGGCCTTGATCTCACTCGCGAATAATCACCACAGATTTATGATCAGGAATCACCATATCCAGTTGCTGCTCAGCAATACGCTGTATACGCGCTTGCATCGTCCAAGTTCCTCGCTCTAATAGCAACTGCCCCCACTGTACATGCAAGTGACTCTGATCCATTAAGTTATGTTGCAACGCAGCGTGAAGACTGCGTGTTTCTTGCGTAGTGTAAATGATCCCAAAGCCAGAAGCCAATAGCGCAAACACCAAAGTACACAATATGATTTGCGCCTGGGTCAATAATAAAGAGGCCAAAAAACTCTTGGATAAAACACCTTGGTTTACCAATCGTGCGGCTGCGTTCATGGTAATTTCTCCACTATCCGTAAAATTGCACTTCTTGCTCTTGGATTTTTAGCAATCTCTTGTTCAGAAGGCTTAATCCAAGACCCAATACGTTTTAAGCGTGGGGAGAAGGGTTGCACCTTAATAGGTAAATCAGCCGGAATATAGGCTTCCTGCTCGCCTCGTTCATATTTCTGGATAAACAACTTAACCTTGCGGTCTTCTAAAGAATGAAAGCTGATCACAACTAAGCGCCCGCCTGGCAATAATGCAGCAAATGCTTGTTCCAATACCCTATCTAATTCTGTAAGCTCTTGATTAATAAAAATACGAATAGCTTGAAAACTACGCGTTGCCGCATGTTTACCTGGCTGATGCCTTGGCATAGCCCGTGTAATAATAGTAGCTAATTGATCTGTGGTATGAATTTCCTGTTGCTGCCGTGCCAACACAATTGCCTTAGCAATCCGTCGACTAAATCGCTCTTCACCATAATGCCATAAAACATCTGCGAGTTTTTTTTCATCAACCGTAGCTAACCAAGTCTTAGCATCCAGCCCCTGCGATGTATCCATCCGCATATCCAACCTTCCTTTACGGTTAAAACTAAATCCTCTCTCAGGATTATCTAATTGTGGAGATGATACCCCCAAGTCCAATAAAATACCCTGTACTTGGCCAAATACTTCTGCCTGCTCTAAAGAAGCTTGTAATTCAGCAAAAGAGCGGTGGAAAATGGTAAAACGCTTGTCCATAGAAAAAAGTTGGTGAGCATGCCGAACCGCCTCAGGATCCTTATCAAACGCATAAAGATGTCCCTGAGAGTTTAATTGCTCAAGTATAGCGCTCGCATGCCCACCTCGCCCAAACGTACCATCGACATAAACGCCACTTGCATGAATAGCTAATCCCTGTACTACTGCATCTAATAGCACAGGAAGATGTTGTATATTAGTTTTATCGTTCATACGGCAAGCTACCATTAGCCATACGCTCCTTCATAAAGATAAATTCCTTACATCTTCAGGTAATTCTGCAACATCGGTATCCGCTTCTTTCTCCAGCCACTCCTTACGACGTACATCCCAATGTGCTTCATCCCATAACTCAAGTTTTTTACCCTGCCCCACTAACATCGCATGTTTACTTAAGCTGGCATATTCGCGTAACAATGGTGGCAACAATAAGCGACCTTGGCCATCCATTTCAACCTCTGTAGCATGGCCAATTAGTAATCTTTGAATGCGACGTGCAGCGGAATTAAAACTTGGTAAAATTGCTAGCTTATTTTCGATTTCTTCCCACGCTGCCAAAGGGTAAACTAACAAACAGCGCTCTTCAGTATCAATGGTTAAAACAACAAATCCACGATTCTCTGACAATAAACGATCACGGTAGCGGGTAGGCATCACTATCCTGCCTTTTGCGTCTACATTTACCCCATTCACTCCGCGAAACATTTTTTCTTCTCCCCTTGATGCCACAAGGCTTCAGAAGGTTTTTTCCCAACGCGGCTTCCTTAAAAGCTATTCACCTTGTGGGTAATACAGAATATACCACAATTCTCCACAATAAACCACTTTTTACCACCAAAAACCACAAAATAACACACTTATCTCTATAGAGAGCCGAAAATAGACTACAGAAAAATATTTACTAGATTTTATTTTGAACAAAAATAAATTTTTGGATTTAATTTTTTCATTCCAGCCGAGAGTTGCTGAAGTTTAGGTTATTGCAACTTAATAGGAGAGTCAGCCGATAAGCCGGGTTCTGTCTAATTCAGTTTTTGCTGAATATGAACAGTCATTTGTCTGGGATGCTTGTTGCCAAACACCTCTAGCGATCTACCCGAACTCAGTGCGGGCCACACTACGGAGTTCATATTTGATCTTGCACCAAAGTGGGGTTTGCCATGCCGTTATTGTTACCAATAACGCGGTGCGCTCTTACCGCACCTTTTCACCCTTACCTATCCGAAAATAGGCGGTTTATTTTCTGTGGCACTTTCCATAAGCTCACGCTTCCCAGGTGTTACCTGGCACCTTGCCCTGCGGAGCCCGGACTTTCCTCCCTATTCACAAGTGGAATAGAGCGACTGCTTAGCTGACTCAGACCTAAGAGTAGCATATTTTGTTGGTCATGATAATATTGGACCAGGAGTTGCCATAGCCATGCGCGTCTTATATCTCTGTCATCGGCATCAAGATACACAAATAGGTGGTCTAGCTGAATTTCTGTACTTTCTGCCGTCGGCTCTTAAAGCATGGCAAGTGGAACCTTATATTTATACTCAATCAGTCAACAAAAATGACGCCCAATTATCAGGACCCATACTGCTCGATAACTGCGTACCCAGTTATTCCGGGCCTTTTTTAAAACCCGCATTTTTTCCCTCTAAAAAATCCTTGCAGCCATTATTGCAATTATGCCACCACCAACAGGTTGATCTTATTCATACGCAAGGAACATATCGAGCAGGCTTTATGGCCATGCACATCCATAAACATACACGCATCCCTTATGTGGTAACCAGTCATAGCGATATTTTAACCATTAATTCAGAGCGTATGCGCCGTCGACACATTCAAGGTCGTTGTCACCGCATTCTACAACATGCAGCCCAGGTAACACATCTCACTACTTTTATGGAACATGCTTCAGCTAGCTTATGTAACACCCATCTAAAAAATACCATAATTGGTAATGGCATTGACTTTACTATCTGGAAAAATTATCAAGCTATGCCGGAACAAAACTATATGTTAGCCATCGGTCGTCTTGAACCAGAAAAAGGCTTTCATGTTATTATTGACGCTTATGCCCAATTAACCAAACAAAAGAGCCATATGGCTTTGGTGATTGCTGGCACAGGATCAGTTGAATCTAGTTTGCACGCCCAAGCCACACGTCTAGGCTTAACTGTCATTACTCAATTTAACCATGTCTTCCCCCCCAACTCGGTTATTTTCACTGGCTATGTCAAAAAAACTATGAAAATGCAATTATTCGCAGGCGCACAAATGGTTTTATTCGCCCCACAGCCACACACTTGGGAGGAAGCATTTGGTATTGTCCAGCTGGAAGCCATGGCGGCAGGAAAAGTATTAATCGCTAGTGATATTCCTCAAACTCGCTATTTACAAACAAAGGGATTACAAGCTGCCTTAGTCAAAGCAAATGATATTGATGCATGGACCATGCAAATGCTGCGATTTATCAATGATGCAACACTACGACAATCGTGGGGAGAAAAAAACCGTAACACAGCTGAGCAGTTCGATTGGAGAAACATTGCAAAACAGTATTATGCTGTCTATCAAAAAGCTATAGGGCTACAGCAGTTCTGCTGAAGGGTGTGACCTATACTCTGCAAATTAACCTCCCTTCATCGTCAAGGCTAACTCATATAACACATTTCTGCGTTCACCCGTGATTTTAGCTGCTAATCTTACCGCTTCACTCAAAGATAACTCCGGTAAAAGCACGTGTAACACATGCTCAGTGACAATATTTTTATGTGTTTTCTCGCGCGCTTGGCAACCGGCAACTACCAATACAATTTCACCACGCTGAGCATCTGGATTATTTTCCGTCCACTGCATGAGCTCATGCAGTGATCCAGTAAATATAGTTTCATGAAGCTTGGTTAACTCTCTTGCCATCACTACTCGCCGCTCACCCCCAAAACAGATCGACAGTGAAAGTAAAGTTTCTAAAATACGATGCGGCGCTTCATAAAAAATCATGGTACGCGCTTCACTATGCAACGCTTCCAAGTAAGCTTTCCGCAAGGTTTTTTTTACAGGTAAAAACCCTTCAAATACAAACCGATCAGTGGGTAACCCAGCTACACTTAATGCAGCAATTGCTGCGCAAGAGCCAGGAATAGGAATCACCGCAATACCCTGCTTACGCGCCTCTCTCACCAGATAAAATCCAGGGTCACTAATAAGCGGTGTACCTGCGTCGCTAATTAAAGCAATAGACTTGCCATCATGTAAGAATTGTAATATCTTACTTGTGCGCTCTCGCTCATTAAACTCATGCAATGATATCGTTGCGGTTGTAATAGAAAAATGCTGCAGCAAATAACGGCTATGCCTTGTGTCCTCTGCCGCAATCCAATCTACGGATTTAAGTATATCAATAGCCCGTAAAGTTATATCCTGAAGATTACCTAAAGGAGTTGCCACTATAAATAAAGAGCCTAAAATAGATGTCTTCATACCCTAACTTATAGGGTCTGTTGACATATATGGACCCTATTCCTAGTGAAATTTATATGTATAAATTACCGTATAAGATAACTGTGTTGTTGGTTTTCATATTAACTGGATGTGTAAATACCATCCACCCAATTTCTAATGATACCGCAACGCACAAACCTACCTTGCCTCAAGAAAGCGTTCGCTATTTTTTTGCTAACGATCCGACGTTCTGGCAAAGCAACCCTTCTAGCACTTGGATACAATTACAACACATCCCTGTAGGCGCATTAGAAACCGCCCAAAGCTCCGACGTTGATCCAGAGCGAGCCGCGTGGATGCAATTAGCTATCATCAGTAAACGCTATAGCACGAACACAAAACAATTAACACAAGAACTCATTACTTGGCGCGAGCGTTACCCATCTCATCCAGGTAACACCTTATTCCCAGATGATGCTACTTTAAGCCGTCTATTTGCTACTCCATCCCCTAAACATATTGCTTTGTTACTGCCAATACAAGGAAAACTAGCCCCATCAGGCCAAATGGTCCGTGATGGTTTTTTTAATGGCTATTATCAAGCAACATCAAAAGGAGAAGATCAGGCCATTGATTTTTATGATACAAGCAAAGCGCCAGTACAAACTCTTTATCAAAAAGCCATGACCAAGGGTGCAGATTTCATTGTCGGGCCTCTATCAAAAGAAGAGGTGCAAGCAATAAGTAAAATCAATATCAGTATACCTACACTGGCTTTAAATTATACTGAATCTCCCTTCGGTGGGTTACCCAAGAATTTATATGAGTTTGGATTACTGCCTGAAGATGAAACACTGCAAATGGCTAAAAAAGCTCAGCAATTGGGTCATTCACAAGCAATCATTATTGCTCCTCAAGATAAATGGGGTAGCCGTATGGCCACAGCCTTAAGTAAGCAATGGCAAGCTGAAGGTGGTTATATAAGAGAAACCTGGTATTTTACTGAGCAAACTGACTTTACTACTGCGATTGCTGAATTATTACATATCAATCGAGACACAGATAAAAAGCTCATGAAAAGAGAAAATAATAAAATGCGACTTGCGCAACAACGGCGCCAAGACTTCGACATTATATTTTTACTTGCGCCTCTTTCTTCCGCACGACAAATAGTACCTTTATTACGCTATTACTATGCAGATAATATACCCATCTACGCTACATCAGAAACTTATTCAACACGAAATAGCGCCGCCAACATGGACCTTAATGGCGTTACAATTTGTGGCACGCCGTGGACCTTGCGCGCTTCCCACGCTAACAATGATAAACAAACTTCCTTGTATGCGTTAGGCCGAGACGCCTATTTGCTTAGTCATGAGCTTCCACGTTTACTGTTACTACCTTATTTCCCTATCTATGGAGCAACAGGCATGTTAACCGAAAAAGCACATGAAATTCATCGTCAACTTCCCTGCGCCACAATTCAAAATGGACAAACTGCACTCTAAGAGTATTGGGCAAAAAGCTGAAGAGATTGCTTGTCGATTTTTATTACAGCAGGGGTTACAATTACTCAAAAAAAACTATACCTCTCGTTATGGGGAGATTGATTTAATCTTGCAAGATCGTCATGATGTTATTTTTGTTGAGGTCAGAAACCGCAATCGTATTGATTATGGCAATGCCTTAGAGAGTGTAACAAAAAATAAACAGAAAAAAATCATTAGAACTGCATTCTGTTTTTTACAAAAAAACAATCTGCTGAATAAAATAAATTGTCGCTTTGATATTATTGCCATAAAAAATGGTAAGTTAGAATGGATTAAAAACGCTTTTTCATTAGAGTATTGCTAAACAATGAACCCTATTCTAGAACGCATTCAATACAACTTTAGTGAAAGCATTCAAACTAAAATTAATACAATTGACCATATTGCAAATGCCATTACCCAAGCTGGTGAGAAAATCGTTCAATCACTGCTCGAGGGATGCAAAATCATGAGTTGCGGCAATGGAGGATCCGCCTGCCTAGCATTACACTTTTCCTCTAGCATGTTAAATCAATTCAAACAAGAACGTCCTAGCCTACCTGCTATAGCCTTAACTTCAGATATATCCACACTCACAGCCATTGCCAATAACCATCATTATCATGACGTCTTTGCTAAACAAGTACGCGCCTTAGGTCAAGCAGGTGATTTATTACTCGCCATTTCTACCAGCGGCAACTCGGGTAATGTTGTACATGCTATTAAAGCTGCGCAAGACAAACAAATAAACACTATTGCATTAACCGGGCATGATGGTGGTAAAATAGCCAGCCTTATGCAAGAAAAAGATATCGAAATACGTGTTCAAGCTTATGATGCTGCGCGTATTCAGGAAACACACTTACTGATTATGCACTGCTTATGCGACATCGTTGATTATCGATTGTTTGGTCACGGAGAAATAGGAACATGAAGAAACTATATATAATTATTGCGCTTACATTGGTTTTGCAAGGTTGTTTTTTTGTAGTAGGTGCGGCAGCAGGCGCGGCAGCAGTGGCCATGGTTTATGATCATCGTAAAGTGGATAACGTCTTAGATGACCAACGCCTTGCTAATGAGGTTAACAATAAAATCCAAGGTACCCAAGAGCTTCGCAATAATTGTCATATTGATGTAACATGCTTTAATCATATTATATTACTTACAGGCGAAGCACCCAATCCCGGATGGCGTGAACAAGCAGAAAATTTGGCACGCTCTGTTCCAGGGGTTTCTCGTGTCTATAACCAAATCTCTATTGAAGGCCCTACCTCTTCACTCACACGCACCAGCGATTCGTGGATTACCACAAAAGTCAAAACAGAAATGTTGGCCACCAAGGGCTTACAATCAGGAACAATTAAAGTTATCACTCAAAATGGTGTCGTGTATCTTATGGGTATAGTCAGTCATGAGCAAGCTGATGCTGCAGCAGAAATAGCAAGGCAAGTGGCTGGGGTTCGCAAAGTAGTGAAAATCTTTCAATATACAGATGCAATAGACCTCTTTCCAAACCTTGAGCAAAGAGACAAGGTCGAAGAAAAAATGAGTGAGAAACCGGAGTTTACATAGAAGTAAATGAGGATTTCGAGTGATTTTTTTCAAAGAGATTGGCCTTTGATCGAGGTTTGGAAAGAGATCTAATGTAACTTGAACCTAGAAACGGCAGTTGGGCGCGAGTTTTAATAGTCACCTGATTGGTGATCTGAATAAAGGATGAGGATAATGCATGGAAGCATAGGCTTTACTTTAATCGAACTACTTATTGTAATTGCAATTATTGGGATTTTAGCTGCTGTAGCTATTCCAACCTATATCAACCTGGCTCCTACTGCACAATCAGCCGCTACCAGTGCCATAGCAGGAGCTCTATCAGCTACCAATGCAACTAATTATGGATCAAGAAAATTAAGTACCTCATTTGGCGTAGCTGTAAATAACTGCAGCGACATCGCTAGTAGCTTACAAGCAGGGTTACCTACTGGTTACACGATTACGGCAGCAACGGTAGGTGTTGATACTAATGTTAGCTGCACGTTAATCGGCCCTAATTCCGCTACAGCTACTTTTACTGCCACTGGAATTAATTAGGGATTGCCTTACTGTGTAACCAATTGCCCCAACACTGCCGCAATTGCATCAAAAGTAATGGGCTTAGGAACAATACTATCCATGCCTACTGCGTAAGCTTGCTCTTTGTCGTGCTCAAGAATATGTGCTGTCATAGCAATAATAGGAATATCTTTCCAAGCCACTTGCTGCCGAATCACTCTAGCAATATCAAAACCACTCATATCAGGCAACCCAATGTCCATAAAAATAACATCATAGCTAGAAAATTGCTGTAGCTGAGCAATAGCCTCACTTCCACTACTCACCATATCCACTTGACAACCAAAATCCTCTAACATAATACGCGCAATTTTCTGATTGATTAGATTATCTTCTACTACTAATACTTTAATGCCATATACTTCTTCCACACCATCAGTTCCGGCTTCTGGTATATATGAATAATCGCCGGCACGCGGCCTTTTTTCCTGTGCTGATTTCTGTAACTTCAATGGCAAGGTAAATACAAATTCCGATCCTCTACCTAATTTACTTTTTACCTTGATAAGCCCACCCATTTTTTCAACTAATTCCTTGGTAATAGCCAAACCCAACCCCATTCCTTGATGCTTACGATGATAAGCAGAATCCACTTGATTGAATTTCCCAAAAATAAATCCCAGCTTATCTTCGCATATCCCAATTCCGGTATCACTTACAGTAATAGAAAATAAAGCTTTTTGTTTTGTTTTCTTGACACATTCCACACGCACCCTAATCTTCCCTGCATCTGTAAACTTAATTGCATTACTTAATAGATTTACCATAACTTGCCGTATGCGATTCGCATCACCCAATACTGCCAATGGCAATACTTCAGGATAATCCAATTGTAAATCCAACTCTTTCTCTTTTGCTTGATGGTAGACACTCTGCGTAATTTGCAATAATAATAAACGTAAATCAAAAGGCTCAGAAATAAATGCTAACTTTCCCGCATCCAATTTAGCAAAATCCAAAACGTCATCTACCAATGACAATAAGCTTAGTCCTGCTTGTCGGATAATTTCCACATGTCCCTCTAACCCTGATGGAACACCTTTCCGTTTTAAGATTTGCGCCATCCCTAAAATAGCATTAAGTGGCGTACGTAGTTCATGCCCCATCATCGCCAAAAAATCTGCTTTGGCTTGATTTGCCACTTCTATGCGCTGTTTTGCTTCCTGTAACTCTTGCTCACGCATCACGTCTTTGGAAATGTCTTCAGCAATACCCGCAAAACCCATAAATTGTTCTTGTTGGTCATAAATAGGAAAGCTTGTATCCTTAATCCATACAACACGCCCATCTGGATGATCAATGCGATAGCGATTTTCATATTGTGCCCTTGCCCCTTGCTCTTTGTGAACATCCACCCTCACCTCATCCGTGTGTAAATCACGATCTTCTGGAACCAAACAATTAATCCACCCTGCTGGATCTTGGTATAATTCCTCACAACTTCTACCAAAGATTTTTTCGTAAGCAGGGCTGACATAAATCTGTTTTTTTCGATAAGGATCATGTACCCAAAATACCGCATGAATTTTCTCTGCAAATAACTTAAAAAATCGACTTGCGGCTTCTAATTCCGCTACCCTGCCTTTTTCGTAAGTGATATCTTTTGCCATTCCTGCATAACCAAGAAACCTCTGATTATCATCAAACAAGATAAACCCAATTTCATGAATATAGCGAATCTCATTATCAGGACGGATAATACGGTATTCTAACTGAAAGTTATTTTTGAAGCGGGGTGTTTGTTTAATACACTCAATCTCTTGAACAATACGCTCACGATCTTCTGGTATAACACTAGCCAGCCATAATGATGAATCCTTATATAGCCTTTCGCCCGGTATGCCCCAAATTTTTTCATAAGCCGGACTAATGTAAAGTTGGGTAATATAATCCGCATCACGAACCCAAAATACATCCTGACTTTTTTCTGCAAGTCTGTGAAAATATTTACCTAAATGAGAAATATACAAGTCAGTTAATGGTTGCATGATATTGAGACCCTCAAAAGCTAACGGGGATTTCCGCTAGCGCATTGTCAACAACCTCTAATTTTATGGTAACATTCATACTTCTTGCGAACTATACCAAATAGGGATGATTTTTAGGTATATATAATCATTCGAGAATACTATGTTTCGCCAGCCAACCGCTTTACAAGAATTATATAAGAAGCTGAGCTATTGGCAGCAACAGCTCACCAATCTCCCCACCCTGCGATTAATCCCTGACTACAGCTCACTCCAGCAATTCACGCTCCCTAGTAGAAAAACATTACCTATCGCAATAAATACAAGCTTGGCTACTGCCATCACTGCCATGGCACAAACTTACCAAGTAACACCTCATACCATTCTACTCACTGCATTATTTGCAACTCTTTATCGCCATAGCTGGCAAACAGATATGTGCATTACGACAAAACAAGACCATGATTGGTTACCAATGCGCACTACGTTCACAGGAAGCATGACCTTTGAAGAATTGCTATCTCAAGTCAAAAATACCGTCGCGCTAGCAATAGCCAATCAATTACCAACAGATACATTAATACAAAACCAAATCCACTTACCTAATGTAGTTACTCTGTCACAAACTCCAACTAACTACACAGCCGATTATTTTGATATACAGCTTAATGCAGATTATCAAGGTACGATTCAATATAATGCAACTTTATTTAATGAACCTACCATGCGGTGCTTAATCGGCCATTTACAAATGATATTACAGGCAGCAACAAATAATCCGCAGTGCCGACTTCTCGATATCCCCATCTTACTCGATGAAGAAAAATATTTACTAGCAGCAGCAAATAGCACGCAAAGGGATCCCATTATCCAACAACCCATCCACCAGTATTTTTCTAAGATTGCTCGGCAAAATCCTGGCAATATAGCTATTGTTTTTCATGAAGTCACAGGAAAAACCCAACAAATCACTTATCATGAACTTGACCAAGTCTCATCCCAGCTAGCTACCCTATTAAATAATATGGGTATAGGACCTGACCAACCTGTTGGCATTGCTATTACGCGCTCCATTCATCTAGTCATAGCTATTCTTGCCATATTAAAAGCAGGTGGCGTCGTCGTCCCCATGGAAACAAAAACTAGCCAACCTCTAACCCATAAACTCGATGATACGGGGTTAAATATAGTATTAGTAGACAAATACACCCGAGAATTATTTACACCCTACGAGCCCCATTTCCTTGCTCTAGATATTACCAGTAAAGAAAACATAACCAAGTTAATGCGGGAACTCGGACCACCATTACCAACGCGACCTTTATCTCTCGACCATCTCGCCTATATCATGTATACCTCCGGCACAACGGGAACACCCAAAGGAGTCATGATCCCGCATCGTGGTCTAGCTAATCTAACCGATGCATTACTAGACAGGCATTTACCGAAAAACAGCAAGGTATTATGTACGGCTCCACCGACATTTGACTGCTTTTTCTTTGAAATGTTAGAAGCACTCACTGCAGTCCAAGGTGAAATGCATATGATCTATGAAGAAGGTAGACTATTACCCCAAGTAATACAACGCGTTATTCAAGAACAAGGAATTCAAATTATTACTGTACTCCCCAAAGTGCTTGATTATCTTATTCCTGAGGAATTACCCAGTCTTGTCGATGTTATCTCTATGGGAGAGTCCCCCTCCGAGCAAACCTTACAACGCTGGATGGCTTGTGGTAAAAGAATAATAATACGCAATGAATATGGGCCAACAGAAGCCACTATCTGCGCGACTGAACACCCCTGTACCCCAGGAGAACCTAGTGCTTGCATTGGGCATCCTATTCGTAATACACAAATATTTATTCTGGACCCTGAAGAAGGGCATAGTGAATGCCCCCCAGGTGTTCGCGGTGAAATGTATATTGCTGGCCCATTAGCACGTGGTTATGTAGGAGATCAAGAAAACACCCGGGCTAACTTTTTATTGAGAATGTTTTCAAGAAAAGACCGTTTATTTTCTACCGCTAATAACATAGCTACTCCTACAACTCCACCCACTGCACTCTCACCCCCTTCTACCGGCAAAACAGTTAGAAGTAAACGCAATCTAACAAATACTGTGACTCAACCTCTTAAAAAAATAAAAGCATCTCCAGATAGCCCTACCGAAACAAAATTACGCTTATATAAAACCAAAGATATGGCTTATCGCTCAACCAATGGTGAGATTGTCTTCTTAGGACGCGAGGATAGGCAAATTAAAATCCATGGTGTCCGTACTGAATTAGATGGGATAGAAACACTACTACGTCAATACCCCGATATACATGATGCAATAGTCCTATACAGACATAACGCATTGATCGCTTATATTATCCCTAAAGAATCAGGGAAAACATTACTTTGTAGTGAATTAAACCGCTTTCTCGAAACCCGCTTACCTGCTGCTATAAAATTACAAGCTGCAGCAATGCTAACTCACTTTCCGCTAACAAGTAATGGCAAACTTGATACAGCCGCACTACCTGCACCTAACCAAGAAAATAGCACCGACACTACCCCCCCACACAATGACTTACAATGGCTATTACTCCAACTATGGAGAGAAGTATTATCTATTCCCACAGAAATCAATATTGGAATTACACAACAGTTTAGTGAACTCGGAGGAGATTCGCTATCATTAGCACAAGTAGCATCTAAAATTATTATGAATAAGGAATTAGCCCAACAAATAGATATGCCCTCTGTCACCAGCCATATGATAAATATTTTATCAATGGATATGACCATAGAATCACTCGCGAATAAACTGCACCCATCTCAGCCAATCAGCACATATAGACCATAAAACACTAAGGTCTGTTGACATGTATGAACTCCGAACAAGAAAAATGAATAGAACTTTCACCTCCTCTTACAGCCAGTCAGCCTTGAATCTATAAAAATGTAAGTTATAATAATAAATTTGAACATAATTTGATTTCTTATAGAACAAACATGATAAAAAAATCTCATAAGTAATTATTATAAAAAATACTCAAAGAGGAGTCGCGTTATGTCTGTTTTTGTTAGAGTTTCTGGTCACGACCCAAGGATACCCGGAAATACACCCACTACCACACTAACATCGCCACCCATTTTTCTTATACCAGGCATCACCGGCAATCCGTTTGAACTTAAATCACTTGCTGATGCACTACAAAAGCAACAACCCGAACGTCCCATTTATATTTTTCAAGATCCTCGGCATAACGATCCCACCGCAACATGGAACTTTGATCAACTTTGTACAGCAATCAAGCAAGAAATGTATGAGCTTGCCCCTGAAGGCCCCTATTGCATCGTTGGTTATTCACTGGGAGCAACCCTAGCAATTCAAGTTGCACAACAAATAGAACAAGAACAATACCACGTTGCTGCATATTTAATTGATCAACCTGCTCCAGCTCTCTCCCAAGCCTATCTATGCCCTAATAATCCTTTAGCCACGGCTGATCTCTTAGCAATGATCAACTACGTTTTATATCTATGTGGTCATGAACAGATCAACATCCCTAACCCAGAACTAGCACAGATTAGTCAGCAACCCATTTTACAACAATTCTTATTACTAACTCAGCAGCTTTATCAAAACGACAGTGATTTAGCACACAATTCTATTGCTCCTATATATTTGAAAATAATATATGAAAACATTGCCAGCTTATGCACTAGCACAATCGCTCCGGCCAGTGACTTAGGTAGCAAGCTAGAATCTTTAGCTATTGCCACCACATCCGCAACAGATACCAAATATAACGGCCGATTGCTAATGAGTTGGGAGCCCTATGCAAAACCTGGACACTTGATTGCCTATACTTACCCACAACAAACCCATTCTTCCATCATTGAACAAGCCCATGCCAGTGAGCTAGCTAATTCTATTCATCACTACTTTACAACATCTCTTCAGGAGAACCGGGATGAAAAGGTAAATGATGATGCACTACTGCAGAAAATGCGCGATTTGCTCCTTTCCATTCCTCCGCAGAAAGCACAATGGGTATTACAGAGAGCGCGAAACTGGTTCAACTTTATCCCTTTTAGTGCATTAGATGATGGCAGCAGTCATATGCAAACCGATACTATAGAGCCCATCTCCGTTACATCTACAACCCCACCAGTTCCCGGCCAAGCATTAAGTTTAGCACCGCATACAGTCATGTACCCTAATACAAGACGACAAGAACAAGAGCGCTTACTAAAATTTTTCCCTAGTAAAAGAAAAGAACTATGACTCGCACCCATTAATAAACAACCGACAATGGACGTCCCTTATGTCAACCTACTTACTGGCTATTGATCAAGGCACAACAAATAGTCGCGCTATTTTATTCACATCTACAAACCAGCTAGTAAGCCAACATGAAATACCTTTAGGGCAATCTTTTCCCCAGCCAGGTTGGGTAGAGCAAAATCCAGAAGAAATGCTAAGTAACACTATAGCTTGCTGTCGGGAAGTCCTCAAAAAATCTCGTATTCACGCATCACAAATAGCCGCCATTGGTATCTCTAATCAACGTGAAACAACCATTGTTTGGAACAAAATCACGGGCAAGCCTATTTATCCAGCCATTGTTTGGCAAGATCGGCGCACTAGTGATCTATGCAAACAACTCTCGTCACATCCTATTTGTTCTAAGTTACAACAAAAAACTGGGCTATTACTGGATCCATACTTTTCAGCCACTAAACTCGTATGGGTTCTAGAAAACGTGGCTTATGCTCGTGAGCAAGCAGAAAAAAGTGAGTTGTTATTTGGTACAGTGGATACCTACCTACTGTGGCACTTAACAAAACAAAAATCTCACTTTACTGACATTACCAATGCATCACGAACATTATTTTTTAATATCCATACTCAGGATTGGGATCAAGACATACTACAAGCCTTGCAGATTCCCGCCTGTTTGTTGCCATGCGTTTTAGATAATACTGCACATTTTGGTAATCTCGATGAAACTATTTTAGGACAGAGCATACCTATTACTGGCATGGCTGGCGATCAACAAGCTGCTACTGTAGGTCAAGCCTGTTTTCATGCTGGCATGGTCAAAGCCACTTATGGCACTGGTGGTTTCATGCTACTTAATACAGGGGCACATGCTGTTTTATCTAACAATAAATTACTCTCTACCATAGCATACCGAATTCATGGACAAGTAACATACGGCTTAGAGGGAAGTATTTTTTGTGCAGGAACCACTATTAAATGGTTACGTGATACATTAAAAATCATTAATACTGCCGCAGAAACAGAAACCATAGCGCAATGCACTCCTGATACAAATGGCATCTATCTTATTCCTGCATTTACTGGCTTAGGTGCCCCCTACTGGGATCCAGACGCACGTGGGGCATTACTCGGATTAACACGCAACAGCCAGCGAGAACATATTGTTCGCGCTGCCCTGGAAAGCGTTGCCTATCAAAGCCGTGATTTATTACAAGCCATTAGCTTAGATAGTAATTTACCCATAGAAACAGTACGTGTAGATGGTGGCATGGCCAACAATAATTGGTTACTGCAATTCTTAGCTGATATATTGCAATTACGTATTCAACGCCCTGCATGCATAGAAACCAGTGCCCTCGGTGCCGCCTACCTTGCCGGCTTACATGTTGGCATCTATGCTTCGCTAGAAGAAATATCACAGCTTTGGCTAAGCAACAAAGAATGTATACCACACCTACCTGCTACCCAAGCTGATCTGTTATATCAACAATGGCAGCATGCAGTAAAACGGGTGCTTAGTTAACACACCAGCACTGGAAATCTAATGAAACCGCATAAAAGTTTACTTACTCAATCACTTTTAAGTGTGGTCTTTGTCGCACTGGCTGAGCCATATCATCTGAAGTGGGAAGCAAAGAAGGCAGAATATCATCCCCACGCATCGCAATAGGAAAATCAATACTGTCCTGATCTAAATCAAAGAAAATTCCCTGCCCATTATCTTCATCCGCATAAAGCGCTATCACTGCCTGGACTGGAATAGAAAGAAAATAAATAACCCCAGAAAAAGAGGCTTTAAACTGCACTAGCTCTTGACTAATTTTTAAATCACGAACGGCAACAGGCGAGACATTTAGGACAATCTCCCCTTGCTCAATAAATTCTTGTGGGACCTGGCAATGATGAGATTCTGCATTAGCCATTAATACTGGTGTCCATCCATTATCGACAATCCATTCATAAAAAGCCCGCATTAAATAAGGTTTATTAGAAAGCATGCTCTTCCCCTTGTTAAGTTTTATCTCTATGCAATTTCCGCTGCCTTACCTACTTTTCGTAGCTCTTGCTCTGCTTCAGTAAGACTCGCCTGAAATGAATCCCTTTGAAATAACCGTTCCGCATACTTATTAATAGACTTAGCTTCTGCTGTTGGCAACGTCACTCCCCAGATTGGTAATCGCCAAAGAATTGGAGCAATACAGCAATCTACCAAACTAAATTCTTCATTCAAAAAATAATAAGAAGAATTAAAAATAGGAGCAAGCTGCGTTAAATAACTAACTAACTCCTTGCCCGCCTGTTTCATTTCATTAGGTTTTCCTGCTTCTAACTTGCGGATCAATGGGCTCCACTCGCGATCAATGCGATAAATAATCAGCCTTGCTTTGGCGCGAGCTACTGGATAAACAGGCATAAGCGGTGGGTGCGGGAAGCGTTCATCCAAGTATTCTGCAATAATATTTGCATCATACAAAACTAATTCACGATCAACTAACGTTGGCACTGTACCGTAAGGATTTAACTCAAATAAATCTTCTGGCTTATTGCGTGCCTCCACATAAGTCACTTCGTAACTTACACCTTTTTCTGCTAATGCAATACGTACTCGGTGACTAAGAATATCTAACGCTCCTGAGTACAATGTCATTACTGATCGCTTATTCGCAGTAACCGCCATCTAAATACCCCTCGCATAAATACATAAGCTTTATATAGGGACCTGAACATATTACCACGCAATCCCAAAATTAGTCTGCAAACTGGGGGACTAGGATTCGAACCTAGGTTAACGGAGTCAGAGTCCGCAGTCCTACCACTAGACGATCCCCCAACTATATCACGACGTTAAAAATAATACTAAATACTAAATAATATAAATAATAACTAACGCTTGGAGTATTGCGTACCTTTACGTGCTTTATGCCGACCTACTTTTTTACGCTCAACTTCTCTAGGATCTCGCGTTAGGCAACCTGCTTTGCGCAAAACCTTTTTCATCACTAATTCTTCATCTGCTAACCCACTGGTTTTTCTCTCATAATCTACTAAAGCACGTGCAATACCATGCAGTATTGCTCCAGCTTGGCCAGTAATGCCACCTCCAGACACGCTTACCATAACATCAAACTTATCTAATACTTGAGCAACCTCGAGAGCATGACACACCATCATTCGTCCCGTTTTACGGCCAAAATACTCATCCAAATTACGTTTGTTAATAACAATATTTCCCTTCCCTGGCTTTAAAAAAACGCGAGCTGTAGAAGTTTTACGTCTACCCGTACCATAATAGCAAACTTGTTCTGGCATACTCGTTATTTCCTGTCTTCAAAAGAAAGTGGTTGTGGTTGTTGTGCAGCATGCGGATGCTCAGCCCCCGCATATACTTTTAGTTTTTTAAATACAGCACGCCCAAGAGGATTTTTAGGTAACATACCTTTAACCGCTTTTTCAATCACTCGCTCTGGGTATGTTGCTAATAGTTTTTCGAAGTTAATTTCTTTGATCCCACCTGGATATCCAGTATGGCTATAATAGACTTTATCCTTGGCCTTATTACCCGTCACACGCACTTGAGATGCATTAATAACAATAATAAAATCACCTGTATCAGCATTAGGAGTATATTCAGCTTTATGCTTACCACGCAGGCGTTTTGCAATTTGACTCGCTAGCCTACCTAAAACCTGGGAAGCAGCGTCCACAACATACCAGCGATGCTCTAATGTTTCTTTTGTCGCAAAAGACGTTCTCATTTTACAGTACTACTCCATGGGATAAAAAAACAAACTAAAAGATGACAAAAAGTGCAGCGATTGTATAGGAATACGGAAAAACTGACAAGAGTTATTCATGCTATTTTTTAGTTAACCGCCTATATAACAGGGGGTTTGCTGAATAAAGGACAGGAGTTTTCTAGTAGCTTGTCATCTTTTATTCAGCGAAACTCCTGTCCTTTATTCAGCAAACCCCCGTATAATCTCAAGAAACCAAAAATTTTACTCGCAAAATTATAAGGATATGTTATTTTAATAAGGTTAATTAACTGTGAGGAAATGCTTATGGCTGTTAAAAAATCTTCGGTAAAAATGAAAAGGAAATCAGGTAATGGTAAAGTAGCTAAAGCAGCTGCTCCCAAAAAAATGCCGGCAATTAAAGAACCTTTAACAAAAGGCGGCATGATTAAAACAATAACGGACTTAACCGCTCTCCCCAAAAAGGATGTGGTATCAGTCATAGATAGTTTTACTCAAGTGGTAGAACATCACGTTAAATCTAAAGGACCAGGCACGTTTACACTACCAGGCATCTTAAAGATTAATGTAGTGAAAAAAGCAGCCCGTCCTGCACGTCAAGGGATTAACCCGTTTACTGGCGAGCCCATCATGATCAAAGCTAAGCCAGCCCATAAGGTTGTTAAGATTAAGGCACTGAAAAGATTAAAAGAAATGGTAGATTAACCCTATCTATCTATACGCCCTCTGGTTAAATTAATTTGCACCAGAGGGTGTTATGTTTCCGACAGTTAATAATATCGCTTAATTACTGCGCAAACCGAAGAAGGATTTTCGGTTTAAGCAATGCTTCTTTGAGGATCTTGCTTGGAAAACTCTTCCTGAACTATATCTGCTACTTGTTTAGCCAACCTCTGTATCTGCACTTCGTTCTCTCCTTCTACCATGATACGTATTAATGGCTCTGTCCCTGAACGACGCAATAAAACACGACCGCAACTTCCTAGCTGATATTCTACATCTTGCACAGCCTTAGAAACTCGGGAGTTGCTACTTATATCCCCCTCAAAGTCTACTTTTACATTAAGCAATACTTGCGGATATTTAACCAATTCTGCGTATAGAGTAGCTAATGGCTGTTGTTGATAATATATGGCTGACAATACTTGTAATGCGGCAATAATACCATCACCCGTAGTAAGCATTTCTGAACAGATAATATGACCAGAAGGTTCGCCTCCCAAATACCACCGCCGTTTAGTTAACTCATTAATGATATTTCTATCTCCTACTGGAACACGTATAAAGTCTATGTCTAAACCATGCATAGCTTGCTCAAAACCCATATTAGACATGACAGTCCCTACAACACCCCCTTGTAATTGTCCTATGGATTTTTGGTGTCTGGCGATAACATAGAGCAATTCATCGCCACTGACTAATCTCCCCAAATGATCGACCATAATCACTCGATCACCATCCCCATCTAAAGCAATACCTAGATCCGCCTTTTCCCTCAACACCCACTGTTGCAACAATTCAGGATGTGTTGCTCCGCAATTAAGATTGATATTTAACCCATTTGGCTCAACGCCTATCTCAATGATTTCAGCACCCAACTCTCTAAATACATCAGGAGCAACATGATATGCCGCGCCATTAGCACAATCGACTACGATTTTCATTCCATTAAAAGTCACATCGTGCGGTACCGAACTTTTACAAAATTCCACGTATCTTCCCGGTGCGTCAACAATGCGTATTGCCTTACCTAATTCCGCAGAATCAACCGTAGTCATAGGGCGCTCTAACTGTTCCTCAATCGCCATCTCTAACTCATCAGGTAACTTCATTCCTCGAGAAGAGAAAAACTTCACGCCATTGTCATAGTAGGGATTATGAGAAGCACTAATCACAATACCTGCGTGCGCACGTAAAGTACGAGTTAAATAAGCAATAGCCGGAGTTGGCATAGGGCCAAGCAAATGAATGTCTATTCCCGATGCGGATAACCCTGACTGCAGCACAGATTCAAACATATAACCTGAAATCCGCGTGTCTTTGCCTATAAGCACTTTGCCGTGACCCTGACGAGCTAACACTTTTCCTGCAGCCCACCCTAGCTTCAGTATAAACTCCGGTGTAATTGGCCATGCACCAACACGCCCACGAATTCCATCCGTGCCAAAATAACGTCTTCTTGGGGAGCTACTCATGATTTACTTCCTATCATTTAACACGCTGCCTTACTCTATTGGTGGTTGTCTGACTGCAAATTATCTGGCTGTAAAGCCTGGTTTTGTAAAGGCGGAGGAGTTCCTATAGGTGAAGTAATAATCTCTCCTGTACTTTGGTTTTTTTCAGAAGAATTTTTGTTAACTTTCTCTTTGTTATTTGACCAACCTGGAGGATCTTGTACAGGATTCCCTGACATGATATCGCGAATTTGCTCAATAGCTAGTGTTTCATATTTTACTAAAGCTTGTGCCATTGCATGCAATTTATCGAGATTTTCCTTTAATAACCGCTCTGCTCGCTTGTAATTTCTTTCGACAATGCCGCGCACTTCATTATCAATTAATCCCGAGGTGGTTTCTGATATCTCTTTATGTCGTGCTACTGAATGACCTAAGAAAACCTCTTCTTCATTTTCACCAAAAGTTAAAGGCCCCAATTTTTCTGATAATCCCCATTTCGTAACCATATTGCGCGCTAGTTCCGTGGCTTTTTGAATATCATTAGACGCACCAGTCGTTACCTTCCTCTCACCAAAAATCAGCTCTTCAGCAATTCTACCACCAAATAAGCTAGCAATTTTACTCTCGAGATATTCACGGGTATGGCTATAACGATCACTTTCAGGTAGGAATACAGTAACCCCTAGCGCCCGTCCACGCGGAATAATAGTTACTTTATGCACAGGATCATGCTCAGGAACAAGTAACCCCACTATAGCGTGACCTGCTTCATGATAAGCCGTAAGCTTCTTTTCATCCTCACTCATTACCATGGACCTACGCTCGGTTCCCATAATAAGTTTATCTTTAGCTCGCTCAAACTCATCCATACCAACTAACTTTTTGTTGGCACGCGCAGCAAATAAAGCTGCTTCGTTAACAATATTCGCCAAGTCAGCGCCAGAAAACCCTGGTGTTCCACGCGCAATAACCGATAGATTAACATCATCAGCCACTGGTACTCGTCGTGCATGTACCTTTAAAATTTGCTCTCTTCCACGTACATCAGGCAACCCAACGATAACTTGTCGATCAAATCGGCCAGGGCGTAATAGAGCCGGGTCTAAAACATCAGGACGATTCGTTGCCGCAATCACAATCACACCTTCATTACCCTGAAACCCATCCATTTCTACCAGTAACTGATTTAATGTTTGTTCACGCTCGTCATGGCCTCCCCCTAATCCAGCACCACGATGGCGACCTACAGCATCAATTTCATCAATAAAAATAATACAAGGCGCTTGTTTTTTTGCTTGCTCAAACATATCGCGAACACGAGAGGCACCGACACCGACAAACATTTCCACAAAGTCCGAACCTGAAATAGTAAAAAAGGGAACCTTCGCTTCGCCTGCCACTGCTTTAGCCAATAAAGTTTTACCTGTACCAGGAGGCCCCATCAACAATACACCGCGAGGAATTTTCCCACCTAATCGTTGAAACTTACCTGGATCACAAAGAAAATCAACCAGCTCTTTGACTTCTTCTTTTGCTTCTTCAACACCCGCTACATCAGCAAAAGTGACTTTTACTTGATCTTCGCCGAGCAAGCGAGCACGACTACGACCGAAGGAAAATGCACCTCCGCGACCACCCCCTGTTTGTTGACGAATAATATATATCCAAAATGCGATGAGTATTAACCAAGGTAATAGATTTAATAAGTGCACCAACAATCCTGGTTGCTCAGGAGGTTTTCCAGTCACTGCAACTCTCTTTTCCAATAATTCTTTTAATAAACTATTATCCTGTTGTAGAGGAAGGTAGGTAGCAAACGCTTTATTATCTTGCAAAAGCCCGGTTACATTTTGCTCAGAGATAGTAACAGAGCGTACATTTCCCTGTTGTACTTCATTCACAAAATTAGAATAACTAATCTTCTCTTCTGTTCCATGACGAGAAAAGTTATTAAAGACAGAAATAAGGATAATCGCAATGACTGTCCATAAAAGAATCGTCTTGATTGCATCATTCACGTCAGCAGGCCCCTGATTAACTAAATAATTCAGCTCTTTAAAACTCACTATCCCTATACTAGGTATAGTAACTCATTTAATAAATATAGACTAGAAAATGTCATCCTGAGCGTCAGTGAAGGATCAATACTCTTATTAAAGCTCAGCGTAAGGACACTGATCCCTCGCTGACGCTCAGGATGACACCGAATACCATGATGACAACTTCATCTAATTCGGCGATTTCTTGCTAATATATAGGCTTCACTAGAGCGGCTACGTGAAGCTTTCGGTTTTCGTATAACGACCCTCTGAAAATACCGCTTAATTTCAGTTAAGAAGGCTTCAAAACCCTCACCATAAAAAACCTTTACTAAGAGTCCGCCCTCTGGTTGCAAGATCCGTACAGCAAAATCTAGAGCAAGCTCCGCAAGTCCTAAAGAACGCGGAATATCAATATCATTAATACCGCTCAGATTAGGCGCCATATCAGAGATGATCCAATCGACTTTGGCACCGCCTAAACTATCCATTAGCATGGATAAAATAGCAGAATCCTGAAAATCTCCTTGAATAACCTCTACGCCCTCTACCGCTTCTATCGGCAACACATCCAACGCAACAACACGCCCTCCGGGATAGACTAATTGCGCAACAACCTGAGACCAACCACCAGGTGCAGCACCTAAATCAACTACCGTCATTCCCGGCTTGAACAAGCTATCTTTTTTCTGCAATTCCAATAACTTATAAGCAGCTCTAGAACGATAACCTGCTTGTTTAGCCTGTTTGACATAGGTATCAGAAAAGTGCTCATTAAGCCAGCGCCGACTACTACCTTTATTGGCCATATTAAATATAGGCTACCTCAGTAATTTCATACTCGATCATTCCATCTGCAGTAGTAATTGCTACCTTATCGCCTTCATATTTACCCACTAATGCGCGTGCCAATGGCGAAATAATAGAAATCTTATTACAAGCAATATCAGATTCATCCTCACCAACAATTTGATACATTACTGTTTGCCTGGTCTTACCGTGTATCAAAGTTACCGTAGCACCAAAAACAACCCTGCCCATATTCTCTAGTAAAGTTACATCAATAACGTGGGCCCCCGCTAGTTTGGATTCTATCTCCATAATGCGGCCCTCAATAAAACTTTGCTGTTCACGTGCCGCATGGTACTCCGCGTTTTCTTTCAAATCACCATGTGCTCTTGCTTCTGCAATAGCATTAATTATTTTGGGTCGATCTACTTGCTTTAAACGTTGCAATTCATCACGCAACTTCTCTATTCCGGAAACGGTCATAGGTACTTTTGTCACCATAACTCCACCTCTAATGCTTCATATCTTCAAAAAATCGCTTCACCTTATCAAACCAAGAGCGTGATTGAGGATTATGATCTGTTTTGTCTGTCAATACTGTTTTTTCAAACTCGTGCAACATCTCTTTTTGCTTAGCTGAAAGATTAATAGGGGTTTCCACCGCCACCTTACATAACAAATCTCCAGCGCCCCCACCTCTAACAGAAGGGGTACCTAAGCCTTTTAACCGAAATACTTTGCCTGATTGTGTTTCAGGCGGTATTTTTAGTTTAACCCGTCCAGTAAGAGTCGGCACTTCTAGCTCCCCACCCAACGCTGCTGTAACAAAACTAATAGGCACCTCACAATGCAAATTATTGCCATGCCGCTCAAAAAGCGCATGCGGCCTCACATGCATTTGAATATACAAGTCACCTGGAGCAGCTCCACCTTCCCCTGCTTCCCCTTCACCAGCCAAGCGTATACGATCGCCGGTATCTACCCCTTTGGGAATTTTAACTGATAATTTTCTATTTTGTTTTTGTCGACTTCGGCCATGACAAGTAGGACAAGGGTCAGTAATAACCCGACCTCTGCCTCGACACTTAGGACAAGTTTGCTGCACAGAGAAAAAACCTTGCTGCATACGAATTTGTCCTTGCCCATGGCACTCCTCGCAAGAAGCCAAAGACGTGCCTTTTCGCGCTCCACTCCCATGACAATCCTGACAAGCTACTAACGTAGGGATGGTCAATTCCATAGTTTTTCCAAGTACTGCATCCTCTAGCGAAATGTCTAAGTTATATTGTAAATCAGCCCCCCGCTGCGCAGCACTACCGCCACCGCGGGCACCAAAAATATCTCCAAAAATATCCCCAAAAACGTCGCTAAAATTGACGCCGCCCATTCCTTCGAAGCCCGCTGCCCCTGCTCCTGCCATACCATCCGTTGCACTATGTCCAAATTGATCATAAGCAGCACGTTTTTGACTATCCGATAAAATTTCATATGCTTCTTTCGCTTGCTTAAAATTTTCCTCTGCGGTCTTATTATTAGGATTTCTATCTGGATGATGTTTCATGGCTAAGCGACGATAAGCTTTTTTTATTTCATCCTCACTTGCATTACGTGAAACCCCTAAAACTTCATAATAATCGCGCTTTGCCATAGATTCAGTATCATTGTAAAAAATTCCTCCAACCCTGTAATCAACCATTCCTTATTTCAGGAATGATTGATATACATTGCAAAGGAATAAGTTAATAAAAACACACTATGAAAAATTAGGACTGTTTATTATTGTCATCCTTGATTTCTTCAAAGTCTGCATCCACAACGCCCTCTTTTTTCTCACCTGCTTGCTGTGATTGCGCTTCACTTGATGCACTTGTTTGGTCTTGGCCTTGCCCCTGAGCATACAAATGTTCAGCCATTTTTGTTGACGCCTCTGTTAATTCTTGGGTTTTCTTCTCAATCAAGTCCTTATCTTCGCCTTTTAATGCTTCTTTTAGCGCCTCGACAGCACGTTCAATCGCAGTACGCTCATCTGCGCTCACCTTATCACCCGCTTCTTTCAGTGACTTAGTAACAGCATGAATCATATTATCCGCATTATTACGCACCGTAACAAGTTCATGGAATTTTTTATCTTCCTCCGCATGTACCTCCGCATCTTTCACCATGCGTTTAATTTCATCCTCAGAGAGACCGCTAGAAGCACGGATAACAATAGACTGCGCCTTACCCGTTGCTTTATCTTTTGCGGACACGTGCAGAATACCATTCGCGTCAATATCAAATGTCACTTCAATTTGCGGCATACCTCGTGGAGCAGGAGGGATATCCGACAAATCAAATCGTCCCAATGATTTATTACCTGACGCCATTTCACGCTCACCTTGTAAAACATGAATGGTAACTGCTGTTTGACTATCACTCGCGGTAGAAAAAACCTGTGTAGCGCGCGTAGGAATCGTCGTGTTTTTTTCAATCAACTTCGTCATCACCCCGCCCAATGTTTCTAACCCTAAAGACAAGGGAGTCACATCTAACAACAATACATCCTTCACTGCACCAGACAGTACAGCTCCTTGGATCGCCGCACCGACAGCAACTGCCTCATCTGGATTCACGTCTTTTCTCGGCTCTTTACCAAAGATTTTCTTCACCGTCTCTTGCACCATAGGCATGCGTGTCTGTCCACCCACAAGAATCACATCTTCAATCTGTGACGCGGATAATCCAGCGTCTTTCAGCGCAACACGACAAGGCTCGACTGTGCGCTCTATAAGGTCTTCCACTAAGGATTCCAGTTTTGCTCGTGTTACCTTGACATTCATATGTTTTGGACCACTAGCATCAGCAGTAATGTATGGCAAATTTACTTCCGTCTGCTGTGTTGACGAGAGCTCAATCTTCGCCTTTTCTGCTGCTTCTTTGAGTCGCTGCAGAGCTAATGGGTCATTACGTAAATCAATACCCGCACTCTTCTTGAACTCATCAACTAAATAATTAATTAAGCGAAAATCAAAATCTTCCCCGCCTAAAAAGGTGTCACCGTTCGTGGATAACACTTCAAATTGGTGTTCACCATCTACATCAGCAATTTCAATAATGGAAATATCAAACGTACCACCACCTAAGTCATAAACAGCAATCTTGCGATTCCCTGGCTTTTTATCTAAACCAAATGCCAACGCAGCAGCAGTAGGTTCATTAATGATACGTTTTACTTCTAACCCAGCAATACGCCCCGCATCTTTGGTAGCCTGACGTTGAGAGTCGTTAAAATAAGCAGGTACTGTAATCACCGCTTCTTTGACCTCATGACCAAGGTAATCTTCCGCTGTCTTTTTCATTTTCATTAATACTTGTGCAGAGACTTGTGGTGGTGCTAATTGTCTACCCCCAGAAACCTCAATCCATGCGTCGCCATTATCAGCCTTAATAATCTGGTAAGGCACAATTTTTTTATCGCGCTGCACGACTTCTTCATCATAGCGGCGTCCTATTAAACGTTTAGCCGCATAAATTGTATTTTTGGGATTAGTTACAGCCTGACGCTTAGCTGGCTGGCCTACTAATACTTCCGCTGCATCTTCCAAATAAGCTACGATCGAAGGCGTAGTGCGCCCACCTTCGGAATTTTCAATCACTTTAGCTTTGTCACCCTCCATCACCGCAACACAAGAATTGGTGGTGCCAAGATCTATCCCAATGATTTTATTCATGTAATTTTTTCTCCAAAAAGAACCTAAAAGCCCTTAACTTTAAATGTAGGGGCATTTCTTTATTTTTCAACACCTGGTTTTTTTGCAACGACTACCAATGCGGGTCGAATTAACCGATTATTCAAAAGATACCCTTTCTGTAATACTGTAATTACACAACCCGGCTCTACCTGTATATTTTCTTGGGTAGATACGGCTTGATGATATTCAGGATTAAAGGGTTTGCCTTCTGGGCTAATTTGCTGAATACCAGCTCTCTCTAAAACACCGTAAAACATTTTCAAAGTCAGCTTAACTCCGTCCAAAAGAGCAGCCAAATCATTCGCCTCTGTTAATACACAACGCTCTAAGCTATCAATAACAGGAAGAAGCTCCATCGCAAATTTTTCTAATCCATATTTATGTGCGTTAGCAATCTCACGCTCGGCACGACGCTGTGAATTTTCGTTTTCTGCCTGTAGACGCAAAATGCGATCCCAGTATTGGTTGGTTTTTTCTTCCGCTTCATTTAGTCTTTTTAGCAACTCCTCATGCGACGCAAGGGACAATTGTTCAGACGCAACCGTGCTCTCTTCTTTTTCATCACGAGCAGCATGTTCTTGTTGTTTATGTTCAAATGGTGGCGGCATATCATGTGACATGAATAATATTCTCCTCTCCTTTTAGATTGAGTACTTATTTTGATATGGGGTCCAATGCGGTATTAATCAAGGGCTCGTTTGGTTAAGAGCTGCAGATAAAAACTGTTCTGTTACACCCACTGCAGAAATGACTCGATTATAAGGCATTCTTGTTGGCCCTATGACTCCCAGCGTACCTACTATTTCCCCATCAATAGAGTACGCCTTAGCAACTAAGCTCCAATCACTTAATGCAGCATACCCGGATTCCTTGCCAATAAAAATCTGCATACCTTCTGCTTCTAATGCATGATCTAATAAGTTTAAAATCTCTTGTTTTTCAGTAAAAGCTGAAAATAAAGTCTGTAATTGCTTTAAGTCAATATCCTTAGCATGGCTCACTAAATGATCTTGCCCTACTATCAAACAGGCTTTCGTTTCCTCTGTGGCAGATTCAAAAGCACGTGATGCCACTTCTAACGCCATTTGCATCATGATGGCTTGATCTTTCCGCATAGCCGCAAATAGCTCACGGCGAATCACCAGTAATTCTTTCCCTAAATAATGGGTATTGAGATAATTAGTAACTTGCTGTAACTCAGAAAGAGTGTGGTCTCTTTCCGTGTAAATAATGCGATTCTGTACCTCACGATTACTTAACACTAAAATAACTAAAATACGATGATTAGATAATGGCAGAAATTCTATTTGTCGTAGCTCAATACGATTGCGACGAGGAAATGTGACCACGCCTATCAAGTGTGTTAAACTAGATAATATAGAGGAAGCAGATTGTAGCAAATCCGATGTAGTTAAGTCCGGAGCCAATTTACGGCTAAGCTCTTGTACCTCTTCGCCATCTAGCGGTTTTATTGTCAATAATGTTTCAACAAAAAATCGATACCCTAATCCAGTAGGAACACGCCCCGATGAGGTATGCAAAGAAGTTAAGTAACCCGCCTCCTCTAGTTCAGATAAAATATTACGCACCGTTGCAGAGCTAACGTTTAATGATAGCTCTTCTGCAATAAGCTTAGAACTAACAGGAGAACCATGCTGAATATAGTGTTCAACTAATATCTTTAATACTTGCTGGGCACGTAAGTTCATGAGTATTTAATATCGTAGTGTATTGATGATATCATCTTGTAAAATAGAGACCTTCGTCAAGCTTTTACTGTTAGAATATAGCACAGAGTATAAAAGGAACCATATGACGACTCAGTTTAAAGCCATTGGCATCATTGGGCGGGTCCGTAATCCTAAAATCAAAGAAACACTAAAAACCCTCATTGATTATCTGCGTAATCTTAACCAAGTTATTATTGTTGACGCGGAAACTGCTGACACGCTAAAGGAAATGGATTTACCTACCACTCCTCGCGATAAACTAGGCAAACAATGTGACTTACTCATTGTGATCGGTGGCGATGGCAGCCTATTACATGCTGCTCATGCCGTTATCGGCCAACAAGTCCCCGTACTAGGTATTAATCGCGGTAGCTTGGGATTCCTAACAGACATTCATCCTACAAAACTAGAAAAAATCAAAATGATACTAGAAGGAGATTACATTTTAGAAAAGCGCTTTCTATTAACAGCCACCACTGAATTACATGATAAATCACTAGGGCAAGGTGATGCCTTAAACGAAGTGGCTTTAATTCACGATACTATTCCGCACATGCTTGAATTTGAAATATATATTGATAATCAATTTGTTTGCAGCCAGCATTCCGATGGACTCATTATTGCCACTCCCACAGGTTCTACCGCTTATGCTTTATCAGGTGGGGGCCCAATTTTACATCCCACACTGGATGCCATTGTGCTTGTCCCCATGTTTCCTCATACCTTAAGCAACCGCCCCATTGTGATTGATGGCAATGCACAGATTCGCCTTGTGGTAACGCCCAACAACTTATCATCACCACGCTTAACTTGTGACAGCCAAGGATGGATTAGCGCTCCACCTGGCAGTCATATTCACATCCACAAAAAAACACAACCACTACATTTAATCCACCCCCGAGATTATAATTATTACGAAGCCTTACGTAGCAAATTACACTGGGGGAAAAAATTACAATATGTGGAATAACCATGTTAACTGATATACATATTCGCCACCTAGCTACCATTGATGAGTTACATATGGAGCTACTTTCGCGTACAACTGTATTCACTGGGGAAAGTGGCGCAGGAAAGTCCATTCTCATTGAAGCTATTGAACTAGCCTTGGGCGATCGTGCCGCAGCGACATGGGTAAGACCAGGGCAAGAAAAAGCGGAAATCAATCTGGCTTTCGATATTCACGCATTAACCTCCGTAAAAACGTGGCTAAATGAACATGATTTAGATATGGATCAATGTTTAATTCGACGAGTCATTCATAAAGATGGACGGACACGTAGTTACATTAATGGTACTCCCACCACTATCCAAGCTGTACGCGAATTGAGTGAATGCTTATTATATATTCACGGACAATATGAACATCAAGCCTTATTAAAAGCAGAAAAACAACGTGATTTATTAGATCAATACGCCGGGCATTTACCGCTATTAGAAACCATTAAAAATTTAGCTTTGCAAAGGCGAACCATAACCCATGAAATAGAAGTCCTGAAAAATCGCGGCAAAGAAAGTGGGCAACGTAGTGAATGGCTACGCTTTCAGCTAGCAGAACTACATGCTTTACAGCTACAGCCAGGAGAATGGCAAACGCTTGAAGAAGAATCACGTAAGCTTACTTATGGTAAAGATCTTATCCAGTATATTCAACAAGCACTGCGATTACTGACAGAGGATGAAAACCATAATGTTTTATCCTCGCTACATGAAGTACAAAAAACCTTGGAACTGGCAAATCATGTTGATTCTGGTTTAAATAACTGGGTGGCTATACTGCAGCAAAGTAGCATCCAACTTGGTGACCTTGAAAAAGAACTGCGCCATTATGTAGAACATGTTGATTTAGACCCCGAACAACTCGAAAAGATTGAGCAGCGCATTAGCCAACTTTATCACATGGCACGCAAACACCAAATTAACCCAGGGGAGTTAATCTCACTACAAGAGCGATTGGAAACTGAGTTGCATTCCCTTGAAACCGTGGATTCACAAATTACCCATCTCAGCCAACAACAACATAATATAGAAACAGCCTATAAAACAGCAGCAATTCACCTCAGTAAAAGCCGCGAACAAGCTGCCTCGCAATTAGCCCAGGAAATCACTAAGCTTATTCGTACTCTTGCCCTACCACATGGCACTTGCCATATTATTCTAGAAACTGAAACCATGCCGTTTTCCCCATATGGCTTAGAAAGAGTCTTATTTTCGATGCAAACCAATCCAGGCCAGCCTAGCCAGCCAATTACCAAGATTGCTTCGGGTGGTGAGTTATCTCGTATTAGTTTAGCTATTCATCTTGCTACAGCAGAACAACACACGATTCCCACTTTAGTGTTTGACGAAGTCGATGTGGGAGTGGGTGGTGCTATTGCGGAAAAAGTAGGAAAACTACTACGGAAGCTGGGCAAGGATTACCAAGTATTATGTATCACCCATCATCCCCACGTGGCATCGCAAGGTCATCAACATATCTTAGTAGAAAAGTCTTATGAGAAAAACCAAACATTTACGCAAATACGCATGCTGGCGCATAAAGAACGGACTACTGAAATTGCTCGCATGCTAGGTGGCGAAAAAATCACGCAAAAAACATTAGAGCACGCAAGAGAATTGGTTGGGCAAGAGTCGTGAGCTTACCCTATTAGCGGCCTCTAGCCTTTCTTATGGCACTGCGCACAAATACCATAAATATTTAAACTATGATCAGTAATAGCAAAACCTGCTTGCTTGGCAATTTGCTCTTGGCGACGCTCAATTTCTTCATCAACAAATTCTTCCACCCGCCCACATTTAACACAAACCAGATGATCATGATGCATGCCATGATTTAATTCATAAACAGAATGTTCGCCCTCGAAATGATGCCGGACAATTAGGCCTGCTTCTTGAAATTGTGTTAATACGCGATATACAGTAGCTAGCGCAATTTCTTCGCCAGAATCTAACAAGATACGATATACATCTTCAGCGCTTAAATGATGTTCTTTGGCATTTTCTAAAATTTGTAAAATCTTTAATCGTGGTAAAGTCACCTTGAGCCCGACTTTTTTCAAATCTAAGTTAGCCAACGCGATTGCCTCCATGCAGTGATTGCTTTTTATGCCAACTATAGCAAAATACTGCCTGTGAATAAAAATTATCGTAAACGTTACTCTGGGTAACTCTTAAAATTATTATAGGATTCCAATATGCCAAGAATAGTGATTATCTTTTTATTAAGCATGTTACTTACTAGTTGCGCCCTAGTTCGCGTGCATAAAATGAACATAGAGCAAGGTAATATTATTAACCCCACAATGACTAAGCAATTACATAAGGGAATGAGCACATCACAGGTAAAAGCACTTATGGGAAATCCCGTGCTCATTAATACGTTTAGCCCTAACCAAATTGATTATATTTATACAATGCAACGTGGCTATGAACAACGTCAAGAACAACGCCTTATCCTTACATTTCGCAATGATGGGTTAATCGATATATACCCGCTAAATAAAGGATGGCAAGCGGATAGGTAGGTATAACGCACAAATAAAGTACAGGAGGCTGGAAGCAGCCTGTCTCCGCATGCTTTTAGCGGGGAAGCCATTGTGCATTATACCTACCTTATCCGCTTGCCATCCTTTATTTAGCGGGAATTCCTAGATCCCGCGTTTTTTTTCTGCATAACTCTTAAGCGCCGCGCTTCCTTTGGCTCTATTACCAAAGGACGGTATATTTCTATTCTATCGCCTGCCTCAACAAGATCGGTGAGTTTTTTTAACTTACCAAATACGCCCACTCGTTGCTTAGCTAAATCAATTTCAGGAAAGATAGTAAGTATTCCAGAAAGTTGGATAGCTTCTGCAATAGTGGCGCCAGAAACCACCGTCAGCAATATAACCTTCTGGCTATCTGGTAATGCATAAGCCACTTCAATCACCAGCAACTCAAGATTGGCCATATAATTCAACTGCGCGCTTACAAAAAGCCTCTACTAGAGTATTTGCAATATGATGAAAAACTGGTTGAAAAAACACATCAATAAAACGACCACCAAATTCAAACTCTAAATCTAAACTAATTTTACATGCATTTTCATCCAGCGAGTGAAAAACCCAGATGCCATCGAGTTTTTGCATAGGGCCACTAACTAAGTCTATTTCCATACGATCATAAGGAAATAAACGGTTACGTGTTGTCATTTGCTTACGTAGCCCCTTCCATTCTACTTCCAGCGACGCCACCACTTCGCTTTCTTGGCGGCTAATAATTTGACTATGATGGCACCAAGGTAGAAACCGTGGATATTCTTCAATATTATTAACCAGCTCAAACATTTGCCGAGAAGTATATGGAACAATGGTATTTTTTTTTATAGTAGTCATTGTCGTTTCCAAATAAAAAAATGATACTTAATTCTACTTCTATTAACAACTAAAACTCCTGCAAAATAGCCATAACTAATGCTATACTCGCGGCATGAAAAAAACGCCAAGCACAAACACCACTATTGCTGTCAATCGTAAGGCCTCGCACGATTACTTTATCGAAGACCGATTTGAAGCAGGGTTAGCACTCGAAGGTTGGGAAGTCAAAAGCCTGCGCGCAGGACGAGTACAGCTGGATCAAGGTTATATTATTTTAAAAAATGGCGAAGCTTGGCTCATAGGAGCATTAATTACCCCACTTTCTACTGTATCAACACATATTACTGCTGATCCACAACGCACAAGAAAACTATTATTGCATTATAGTGAATTACGTAAACTCATTGGCAGCGTAGAACGAAAAGGCTATTCTTTAATTCCATTAAATTTACATTGGAAACATAATCGCATTAAATTAGATATCGGCTTAGCAAAAGGGAAAAAATTACACGACAAACGAGCGGCTGATAAAGAAAAAGATTGGAAACGACAAAAACAACGCCTTTTAAAACATCATTAGAGAATAATTATCATGGCAAAACATCTCTTTACCCCTCATCATCTCAACGCCACACCCCATGATTTAAGCGGTAATCATGGCATTGGCCGCTATATACTGCTACCTGGTTCTGATGGGCGAGCACAAGAAATTGCGAAACACTTTAATAATGTGACCGTAAAATCTCACCCGCGTGCTCACAATCTTTATCTTGGCACTATTACCTGCCAAGGTGAAAAAATTGCTGTGGCTACAGTGGCAAGCGGTATGGGCTGTCCTAGTATGGAAATTATTTTACATGAGCTATTTCACTTAGGCGCCAAACGATTCTTACGCATTGGTACTGCCGGTTCATTACAGTCAGCTGTAAAAGTGGGTGACTTCGTTAATGTGCAAGCTTCCGTACGTGATGAAAATACCACAGTGCATTATGCTCCGCTCGAGGTACCTGCCATTGCCTCTCTTGAATACACCTCTGCGGTTTTGTTGGCTGCTGAAAAACTGGATTTTATAGAGCGCTTGCACACGGGAGTGGTGCATTGCAAGAGCTCATTATATGCAAGAGAGTTCAGCGCTGGGCCACGCCACAAAGAAAATGATGCTTACATAGAATTATTAACTAACTGCGGCGTACTAGCTACCGAAATGGAAACCGCGGCCTTATTTATTCAAAGCCAGCTATATAACCATCAACTATCTTTGCAAGGCAAAGCTCATCACCGCGTTTTAGCTGGGGCAATTATGGCCATCATTGCCACCGTTGAGCAATTTGACCAACCAGAAAAGAAAGTTAATGCCACTATTCAAGATAGTATTTCACTGGCTATAGAGGCAGTAAAAACTCTTGCTATTCAAGAGTTAGATGACTAAAATTACATCACTTAGGATATACTTATAAATGGGGGCGACTTGGTTTCGACGTGGGTTGCGAAGCATAAGGTGCATGTCGAGGACGGTAACTCAACCTCGTAAAAATAGGTTACCAAACAAATAGTTGCCAAACGTAAATTTAGCAACGACGCTGTTTATGCTGCAGGCGAAGAGCTTGCAGTTGCTGCCTAACTAAAGCAGCAACAGCCTGTTCACCGATCGTGCTTGTACGATCGGGTATTCACGCAAGTGCATACGGAGCAGTCATACCATACAAGCTCGTTGGACAGTTTGCTCGAAACTGAATGACTAAAGCAGTAGAGCTCGCTAACCTTTTCTCCTGCCGTTCGGAGAAAGGATAGTTAAACGAGAAGAGCGGCTAAACATGTAGACCCGTATGTAGAGGACTTGCGGACGCGGGTTCAATTCCCGCCGCCTCCACCAAATTCAGTTCCTAGAACATCCAAAAACATCTAAAAGGCCTTGAAATAAAGGCCTTTTTTATTTATTCTTCTTCCCGCAACGTCTAACGAATATCCCCAACATCCAGCCTAAAATGGGGGTATAAACGGGGGTACCCCGATACCCCTAGAAGGAGATACCCCCAGATGGCAGTAAAAGATGTCAAATTCCGCACCGCCAAACCTCGCGATAAGGATTATAAGATTCCAGCAGAGCGAGGCCTATACATGCTTGTTAAAACTAACGGGGCGAAATGCTGGCGTTTCAAATATCGCTTCCTCGGAAAAGAAAAGCTTTTATCTATTGGCATTTATCCAGACATCGGTTTAGGTGAAGCAATCGAAGCACGTGATAAGGCAAGAAAGTTACTCGCTAATAAAGTTGACCCCGGCTTAAATAAACAAATTGAAAAACGATCTGCAAAATTAGCAGCGGAAAACAGTTTTGAAGCCATTGATCCTGCCCCGTTTTTTTAGACACTGTTATCGGACTAATTTATATTGCGCTTCAAATTTAACTGGCGAGATAAATCCAATATAGGAATGCCGACGCACACGATTATAGTATGTTTCAATATAATTAAAAATACTTTGCTTAGCTATTTCACGTGTAGCATAAGTTTCAGTATAAATTAATTCTGTTTTTAAACTATTGAAAAAACTTTCAGCAACGCTATTATCCCAACAGTTACCTTTGCGACTCATGCTGCAAATAAAACCATGTTGCTTCAGCATTTTTTGATAATCAGCGGAACAATACTGCGAACCTCTATCGGAATGAAAAAGAACATCCCTTGGAAATCCACGCCGCCATAAAGCCATCATCAACGCATCACATACTAATTGCCGCGTCATAGTCGCTTGGATTGACCAACCAATCACTGCCCTTGAATAAAGATCAATTACAACTGCCAGGTACATCCACCCTTCAGACGTCCAAATATAAGTAATATCACCAACATATTTTTGATTAGGAGCGCTTGCACTAAAATCTCTATTTAGCAAATTATCTGCAACCGGTAGATTGTGTTTTGAGTCTGTTGTAATCTTAAATTTCCTTTTTGGTTTGGCATACAAATTAAGACTCTTCATTCGCTTGGCAACTCTATTTTTACTGCATAATTCTCCTGATTCATGCAAATCTTTCATTATTCTTGGTGAGCCACATCTACTTTTATGATCATTAAATAATTGAATTATTTTTTTATCTAACACGTCATTTGCTTGGTCACGCTTACTTGGCTTTCTTTTCAGCCAAGCATAATAACCGCTACGTTCTATTGAAAACATTGTGCACATCCTTTGAATACTAAAATGAGTTTGATTAGTTTTAATAAAACAATACTTCACTTCTGGTGTTGAGCGAAGTATTGAGCCGCCTTTTTTAAGATTTCTTTCTCCTCTTTTAGCACGCTATTTTCTTTGTGTAACCGGCGGTTTTCTTCTATTAATTTTGCTATATCAATTTCAGCAGCATTAGCATTGGATTGGACTGATTGATTCTTCGTAACTGGATGACCTTTTATTTGTTCAACCCAAGAATATAAGGTACCAGGCGGGATACCTAGACTGATTGCAGCTTGGCTAACAGTCGGAGATTTTAATGCTAAATTGACTGCTTCTTCTCTAAATTCTTTTGTGTATTTTTTGATCTGCCTTGCCATTTCAACACCTCTTTGTTTTCGAAAGTTTAACAAATTAAGTGTCTATTGAAACGGGGTAGGGTCAACCGCAGCACAAAATATGCGGTTGCATTATTTCAACGCGTTAAAGAAGTGTACAGCTGCTCACACGCCGTTTCGGGGTGTGTTGCTGCGGCTGCGGCATAAGTCTGACAAGCTCGCTGTTTTTGCTCGACATAATTTTTCCAACAGACCGCACCACGCACCAACACCCCCCAACCCCCAGCCAGCATGTAGCGTAGCAATCAAAAAGCCCCGGAGAGGAAGAAAGACAGACAGACCAACCACTATAGGGATCCACGAACGCAGCGACGCCTAACTTCCCACTAAAAGGGGATAATGTCTGCGGAATACCTTTCGGATGGCGACAGAACAAACCATCTCGTCGATCAGGACCTCTATCCATATTGAGATTGACTAACCCGTGCTTGCAACACTGGCCATCCACCGCTGTTAATGCCGATTCTGTTGCCCCTATAACTTCGCCTGAATAGAAAGATAACTGCGCACCACTCCATGGGTTCCATTGAGCATCATATACCTTGAGTATTTCATGCATAATACCTAACGGAAAATGCAATCCTGTTTCGATGACTTCCCCTTCCTTGGGTGCAAAGATCTTGCGTAGTTCTGCAACTGCTTGTCTTGTTTCATCCGACGTAGCTTGACCATTCGTACAAGGATCAGCATTTATCTTCTCAACAATAATCTTTAACTGGGCAATAAGCTGTTCGATCTGTTTTCTATTTCTATCGTCATAGAGCGCTGCTTCACTCATATTCGGCGTGGATGGCCACGGACAGCTGGGAAACTGGGCTTGAAATTGTGCTTGCGCGTGGGCTTCCCCATTTTCTATGTTCGGTATGATGGCTTCGCGCACTTGCTTTAATGCCCAT
>Ga0155554_119_pt3 | contig 75963 bp, 70 predicted proteins | sample RifCSPhighO2_12_FD_107211 | JGI IMG/M metagenome (GOLD analysis project Ga0155554, IMG submission 107211) | Gammaproteobacteria bacterium RIFCSPHIGHO2_12_FULL_41_20 | reverse complement strand
TTATCTGGCATTGCGTCAGACGCAAAAAACCATACGAACTAAAAAACCCAACTGGAATCCGTGGATGATATTTTTCTTGCGATCACTCCAAAAACAAATCAAACGACTTAGCGCCAAAATAGAAAAAGAAAAATTAATTGTCGCTGATTTGCCAGAAATATCGCTGTTAATTCTGGATCATGCCAAACAGCACGGCCGAATCACGATAGGTGAAATTGCGAAGCTAACAAGCATTAGTAGAAATACTTTAAAAGAACATTTTCGCCTATTAATAAAACGTGAATTATTAAGCTTGCACGGTAGCGGAAGAGGCGCGTGGTATACATTGAAATAAGCACATGCGTCATTCAACCAACGCTAATTTGCCTGCGTACTTGTTGATTCTCACCAGAAGGAAGACCCCCTCTCTCAGCAACTGCCGCCGCCATAGTAGCGCTATACATTCCTACAGCAGATAAAGCCCCCTTCCCTGCAGATGGCGTAGATTGTTGTTGTGGCAATCCAGGAGAAACTACAGCTGCAGTCCTGGGTGGTACAGCAGGTACAACACCACTCGTTGCTGCGAGTACACCTGCACTAGAAGATAGTCTAGAAGGAGCGCGATAGCTATTATCACCATCCACTGATTGCCATGGCCGCTCACTGCTTCCGCCACCTCCAGATCGGCAACGCTCTACCACAGCACAAGCTCCTGCCGTAGCCACTCCACCGACAATGGCGCCGCCTACGGCTAATGCTGTTACACCCACTGCAGCCGCTGCTGTACCAGTTAATCCAGTCACAGCCGCCGTCACTGCCACAATCGCAGGAAGAGCTGCACCCAAGGTAAACACACAGACAACTACCGCAGCAGCCAAAAGCAGTGCACCAATTAAAATCTTCCACTTATGTCGCTTCAAGAAGTTTAAAAACCGCCGCCCCCTTCCCAATTTAGCAGGTGGCTGAGGAGAAGCTGCGCGAGCATGAGTGCTAGATGCTAATAATGGTACGCGCTCATCCTCATTGTCTCCTTCTTCAGCTCTATTAACTGCATCTGCATCTCTCGAAGAAACAGGCAACGGAGAAGTAGGTAATCCTAACGGCGATGTAGCAGCTATGGCTACAACAGCCGCTTCGCCACGTTGTACCGCTCGCTCCTGCTGTAACCGTGCCACCAATTTGCTATGTGTCTGCTGGGCAGCGCGTGCTGCCTGCAGATAGGTAGCTGCCAGCTGCACTGCCTCAAGATATTGCTCTTCTCGCCGTTTTCTTTGTATTTGTTGATGCTGTGCCTCTAGACTACTTAGCATTCCTACTAGTGCCGCATATTCCGTCTCTTGTTGATAATTACGAATAGCTTTCTGTATTTGTGTCGCTATTTTGTGTGCCTCTTCTAAATCCTTACTCCCTTGCGCTTGCCAATGTGCTAATGGATACTTGTTATTTGCTTCTCCTGCATAACCACATGCTGCTACTGCTTGCGTACTAGCCTCTTTAAAATCACTATGAGTAAAAGCCTGCTCAGCTAATTGGAGTGCTTTTTTAGCTTGCTCCACTTTATTTCGCACCTCTTTATATTTTCCATCATCTCCCGTTTGAATAGTCGCTAATATTGCTCCCGCTTGAACAGTCATAGCCGTGTAGTGACCACGCCAACTCTCTTCTTGCTTGCGTCGTTGTTGACGAACTAAGATACGTTGTTTTAATGCTTCGCGTGCTTGATGATAAACCGCTATCTCTGTAGGTAACGCCTCTAACGCCCGTGCTTGTTGTTCTTTTTTCTTAATGCATGCCCTTACCGCTGCTAGAATCTCATCCCGGCCGCGCATAATTTCTTTCTCAGGGGGATGCTTTCGGATGCGTTTCTGCAACTCAGTAAATTGCTGTTGTAACTGCTTATGTTTCTGCAACAAACCTTGAAGTTCTTGTATTGCTTTATTAATTCTTTGAATTTTAGTTGAAAAATCTTGCATTTCCTGAGGTATAATAGCCAATTTGGTATGGCATTCTTTTAACTTCTCTTGCAACATATTAATAGTGTACAGCAATCCACGCTGTCTAGCTGCATTAACTACCACGCTATTTTCAATATCACGACAAAACATCCTAACAGCGCCAGCTAACTCAGCTAATTGCTGATTAATTTCCTCAGCTGCCTTATCCCAGGTAGAGTATCTTACCTTGGACCACATTGATTGTTGCTGACACTGTGTCTGCAGATTAGTTTGATGTTGTGTTAATGTTAGCTCTGCTTGCCGCACAGAAGCAACCCGCTGTTGACAGGGCTGTAAATCCGGCTGTTGCCGCTGTAGTGCCTGCACCTCAGTAATTCGCTGCTGCACTTGCTCCATCAGCGTCCGAGCGATTCCCCGATATGTTTGCACAACTTGCTGTAGAGTATCAGCTAGCCCAGCTAGCTGTTGTTGTGCTGCCGCATCTGGTAGTGCAGGGATATAGCGATAGGTTGCTATCTGCTGTTGTAATTGTTGCACTTGTGTCATTAATCGTGCATAACTCTGCGTTACCTCATCAAGGGTCAATAATGCGGCTCCCTGTTGAGGTATTTCATCTATATCGAGTTTAGGCAAGTACCTATCTAAAATAACATCCAACGTCGTAGCTGGCGACGTTGATATTTCATCTAGCCATTTATCAAGCTGCGCATCGTTAACATCACTAGCAAAACGCTTACCTTGTTTAGCACGCAGTTGTAACTGCTCGATTAACCTTTCTAACTCTGTTTGTTGACGTTGTGTTTCTGTTATCTGCGCCGTAAGTGCCCCATACAGGCGCCGATTATCTTCTTGTAATAAGCCCTCAGCAGACTGAAACTGTGTATACACCTTTTGTGCAGCGTCGATAGAGGAAGCAAACTCAGCAAAGCTACGTGCAATGGTAGTAACCTTGCTCTCAAGAGCAGTTAAATCATCTGCTCTTGCCTGCTCATAAGCCTGTTGCGACTCTCTATCAATCAGCGGCTTCTGAGCGGCTTGTGCAGACTGCTGAAATCCCGTACAAAGGTATTCCATATCGGATGGACTTTGATTTCTCTGCAGCAATTGTTGTGCAGACCAACGTAATATTGCTAAGGTATGATAAAGATCAACTATGGCTTCTAGTAATTGTTTTTTATGGGACGGAATTTTTTGTCTATCTATTTGAGCAGCGTCGCAACAGGCTTGAATATCTTGCTCTATTCCTCTTTTAACTTGGCTAAAGTGCTGATCGAGATCCTGAATGGATGCGAAAATGTTGGTATCAGCATCACGCAAATTAGTAAAAGTACGCCGAAACACTAATAACTTTACTTGCACAGTATCATCGATGGGTTTCTTAGGCGCAGTCTCGGCTAAGCGCTCCCCTTCCAGATCTCCTTCGGAAAAACGCGCTAAAAATAGCTGCTCAACCTTATCAATAACACCATTAACCGACTTAACTAACCCCTCTAGATGCTCCTTTTGAGTCTTTTGAGTCTTTAGCGCCGGCACTGTTCTCGGAGAGCTCATAAGTCACCTCGCTCACATCTTGGTCGATAAATGGCAAAACCCGCTGACATGACCTTTTATGATACATTATTTGCGCAAATTGGTCAATTTTTTATCTATCTCGTTGAGAGATCGTCTATTGACACTAGACGAAAAAATCTATCCATGCAAGCAGAATTTAGCCACTTTGTTAGGGTGGGCCTTCCGTCTCTTCAAACAAGCCCTATATTTAAATTCAAATCCCAAACGTTGCATTTCATCACCTGTAAGAGGCTCCAGCGCTAATTGTGCATTGGCAAGACGAGCTAAATCCGTCATCGGCATTTAGGAGTTTTGCATGCTATTCTTTATTCACCGAGAATTCCTGCAAAACTCCTGGCTAAGTAGACCCTCGCCCCCAATAAGGTTATTATTCCCTCATGATCACTACCACCCCAGAAATACGTGAAGAAATTTATACAGTTAGCCGCCTTAACCGCGAGGCACGTACATTATTAGAACAAGCCTTCCCCTTATTATGGGTAGAGGGAGAAATCTCCAACTTTTCTGCGCCCAACTCTGGTCATTGGTATTTCTCACTCAAAGATAACCAAGCACAAATCCGCTGCGCCATGTTCCGCTCGCATAATCGCAAACTGACCTTTACCCCGCAAGATGGCATGCATGTACTAGTCCGTACACGTGTCAGCTTGTATGAGGGGCGTGGAGACTTTCAATTACTTGTCGAAGACATGGAAGAACGCGGCGAAGGAAAACTACGCAAAGCATTGGAGGTTTTGAAAAAACAATTACAAGCAAAAGGTTTATTTGATCCAGCACATAAAAAACCCATCCCCACTATGCCACGCTGTATTGGTGTTGTCACGTCGATAACCGGTGCGGCTATTCGCGATATTCTGACCGTATTAAAGCGCCGTTTCCCGTGCGTGCCCGTCATTATTTATCCCACCCTAGTACAAGGCAATACTGCTGCACCCACGATTGTAAATGCCATCAATCTTGCCAATCATCGCCAAGATTGCGATGTATTGATTGTGGCACGAGGTGGTGGCTCACTCGAAGACTTATGGCCATTTAATGAAGAAAGTGTGGCATACAGTATTTATCAAAGCACTATCCCCATCATCAGTGGCATAGGCCATGAAATTGATTTTACCATTGCCGATTTTGTTGCCGATCAACGCGCTGCAACGCCTTCTGCAGCGGCAGAACTAGCCACACCGGATAAAACGGAATTACTCACCACGCTACAACAACACCAGCAACGACTGACACATCTGCTTAAACAAAAACTTACCAACTTTAAACAACATATTCTTTGGGCACAAAAACACTTACACCAACAACACCCGAAACGACAATTAGCCGAAAAAATGCAATTCTTGGACTTTGCAGTTACCACACTGAAACAATGGCAATTACGCTTACTCATCCGCTTACAGTCACAAACAAAAACAGTAGTTGCACGTTGGCAAGGGTTACGCTTTATCTACATGTTCACCCAATATCGTCAGCAATTAGATGGACAGCAACAACAATTACAATCTCATATACAAAGAATATTACAACAGCAACACATGGCCATTGCGCAACTGGCTGCAAAATTAGATACGCTCAGTCCTCTTGCCACCTTAAGCCGCGGGTATGCGATTGTGACACGCAGTGATAATCAGCATATTTTACGGCATGCACAAGAAGTTGTGGTTGGTGATAACATTCAAGTTAAATTGATGCAAGGTGATTTGGATTGTAAAGTGGAAAAAATATTAATACATTAACGTCTCGACACAAAGCGACTGTCTTTAATATAGAATCGTAATAATTTCTTTGCCCACACTCCAGCATAATCCACGCCGATACGTGGTTTTTTAACTAGATGAATAGGTGTCACCGATAAAGGAGTGGTAATATAAAAATTATCGCTCGTTAAATCATGTGCATTCAGTTGCTTATCAATTTGCATGGCTTTGCTTAATAAGCCAGGCCCTTGAGTACGACCATGAATGTTTTTTATTGGCTCTATGGCACGTAACAGTACCGCAGAAGCATGGCCTTCTGATTCTGTTACAACATTCGTGCAGTAATACATACCATAAATCATGTACACATAGGCATAACCCGGTGGACCGAACATAACCTTAGTACGCTCAGTTAAACCCTTAGCGGAATGAGCAGCCAGGTCGTGTGGGCCAAGATACGCCTCTACCTCAACAATTCTACCTATCATTTCTGTACGATTAGCTATATGGACAAGATACTTTCCTAGTAACTCTTGCGCCACGGTAACCGTATCGCGATTATAAAAATCTCGGCTAAGTTTTTGCATCAAGTTAACATCTCCCACAGAAACAGGCTTCATTATTCTGACACTCATAACCTAACCTTGACATTTTTTGTATGCCATGTCATGGTCAAAAATCAATCCTTAACGAGGATGAAGCAATGTGGGAACGTCTTCGCTCTATTGCTGGCGCAACAACTCGCACTATAAAAAAAGTTGCTACGCATGTAAAAGATATTTTTGTTGCTATTCCCCGTAGCATTAAAAAAATAATCTATGATGATAATGTAAGATTTGCCTTCAAGAACATTATATCACTCAATGTCCTGCGCTTCTTACTGCCGTGGGCGATACTGAGCTATTGCAAAAAACACCTCTTTACTCTGGCTACCTATGAACTAGGTATACCGTCATCAGCAACTGATGTAATTGAAACTCTGGTTGATTACACAATCATGAGCCTGATTCTAATACGTATGCGACTACAGCTCATGGCGTTAAACGCCGCAGTCACAACAGGGGGAGCAGGGGAAATTGGCAATGCTTTTTCTCAGACACCCCAATCAGCGACTCACCCACTTTGCCAAGACTGTAGCACAAAAGAACGCTTTCTAGATGGTATTGCTGGACAGTTACATTTTATTCTTAGTTACCTAACCATCTGGGGTAGCAAAGTAATACTAGGAGAAACGCTAGGCCCGTGGACAGCGTTTTTATTCAGATGTTATGCGGATGGTTTTTTCTCTTACCAGTATGGCGTTGCTGAACAACGTATTTGTAGCTCGCATCAAATTGCGGTGCTTACTCAAGAACGTACACGATGCTTTAGTCTTGGACTGGTTTTACAACTTTTGTCACAACTGCCTACGCGTGCGCTCGCACTAGCAGGTATGCCGGTCGGTAGCGAAGTACAACTCACTTGGGATAACTTATTAATGCTATTTGGCATATTACATGCGCATACATTAACATTAACCCCGCCAACGCAATTACCCCAGCCGGATAATAAAACACTACTGGATCCATTAGTTTTAAGCTGGCATGCAAGTCGCGGGACTATTCAAGGCATTTCCTGGTTCGGAAAAATCTTTATTCGCTACGAGTCAGAGCATCCCAATACCTTTGCACCAAGAATCCGTGCGCTACATAATAGTATTAGTAGCCTTAGCCACGCATCTTCATCGCACCCTGTTCTCAATATGATTGCTAGACTAGTCCTTCCTAAGCAAGTACGTTCACTGAAAGCCTATGCAGAAGACCCGAGTGTTCGCCCCTATGCTCAATTGGCTATTGCGCGTCTAGAATCAATTATACAAGCTATAAAGGAAATCAGTAGTCTCATGGTATTAAGAACGGTGCGCTCGTTGGTACGTAATTCCTGGACAGGTTATACAGTCAGTAGAGCAGGAAAATGGTACTTAAGATCCCTCCGTGGCTGGCCAGAAGATGTTCTCGATTTATTAATATTAGCCTGCAAAATCCCACATTTAACACAGCGTTTAGGAGATTTATTAACCTACCTAAGATCCATTAATCCCAATCCCTATGTAGAGTTTTGGTCAGGAAAACCCCCGCTTCTTATTGAACAGCACGTTACGGATCAATCCACAGCAAGTCATGACAATGCAGCAGCTAACGCTGCTGCAGATACAAGGAATAGCACCCATATCACTGCATTAGTTACCACTGCCACAAACAGCCCTACTCCCTCCTCAACCCAAGAAATACCTCAGCCTCGCAATGGCCATGCATCACCGCCACCTCCGCTGGATTTATTTGCTCGGATAGATATGAATCGCTTTGGTCATAGCACAGCAATGGAAGCCAGACAAAAACCAGCAGAAACCTCAAGCACTGCACTGCCAATAGAGATTCATCATGATGAACCTGCGGCCTCTGCTAGTCAGGGGCCGCAAATTATAGAGGACTATATCCCAAAACCGCCCATTCCTGCGCCTACTGTCTACCGTCGTCGACGTTTTAGATGATGGGCAGCGGTATTTCGATGTTTGTGTAAGGCGATGTGCTGTTTAGCAGTAGAACGTTTTGCGGTTTTTTTACGTGTGGTTTTCTTTGCTTTAACATGCATAGCACGAACAAGCTTATCCGCAAACAGTTTTTCCACTTTCACCATTGCTGCCGTTAATGCTTTTTCTTTTGCCGCCACCCTTTTTTCTAACTGCCGCTTTATATCAGCAGCAATACGTTTGTAAGTAGCAGCTTGCGCAGCTACTACCCTATCTTTAGTCACTCGCGCTTTCTTAGCTAATTTACGCTTATAAGAAGAACTTAACCCCTTTACTTTACGTAATGCCGTCCGCAGTTGGTTACGTGCTTTTTCCTCACGATGACGTAAAAGAACCACTTGTTTTTTTAACTTCCTAAGTAATGCTTGATGAATAGTAGCTCGCGCCATAGTAGTGCATCTCCTTTGCAGTAATAAAAAATCCTTTTGCAACAGTCCCTAATCAAGCTGCTGCATACTCTCTACTGGATAAGGAAATTTGGTTACCTGCTGGCGTATCATCACCAAGAGTAATAGTGTCAAATACAGAAACCAAATCTTGTAATTTTTTCAAAGAACTTTCTCTTTCCATTTTTAATGTGGAATTTTCCTTTTTGAGTTGTTGCACTTCGTTGCGTAGGGTTTCCAATTCAGAAAGTAACATCATGGCTTTTTCTTCTAACTTTTGTAACAAGTTTTCAGTCATGCTAGCGTCCCTTTTTAGCTGAGATTAATAAGATAACTATTCATTAATTATCATATTACAAAACGTCACAAACTGTCACCCTGAGTATCAGGACGATGAAATAGGAATAAAAGCGACAGGAATATCTGCATCGTTTTGTCTTATCCACCGCTGATACTTACTTGGATGCATTTCCACATATTGATAATTCACTAAAATAAGTTGCAGCAAGGATGCATAACGTTTGCGGCTAATAAATAAAGTACGATGATCTAAGTTTTGCAAAACTGGCCAAGCACGGAGTAAGCTAGCTTGAGTTTGTTGTGTTCGCTTACCCTGTATATCTAAATTTGGCGTGGTTGGTGGTAAATGTAAATAGAAGCTAAGTTTCGTCTCTGCATCCAACATGACCACCTGCCATAGTGGCCATGGCTTGATTTTTTGCGCCTCGCGTTTGATAACCGGCACAAAACGTTGGGCTAGGGATTGTGAATAATACCATGGCTGTATAATATCAAATCCAATAAAAGCAAATAAGAAAAATATTCCTATTAACCAACTAATATTAAAACGACGAGCAGCAACACATAAAGAACTCTGTGGTAACCAATCAGCAATCAGTAAAATTGCAAAAGGCACGATAGGCAATACATAATAATTACGTCGTGACCCACTACAAGTAAAAAATAAAAATAACCCTAATAACGACCAGACTATCCATTTTGAACCAATTGACATAGTTTGCCAACGAGATTTCAGCGAAACTAATGCAGGAAGCAAAAACAATGTCCATGGTAATAAATAAATAGGTAAGTAAATAAAATACGTATAAATCGGCCCTTTATGGTCAAACGGCTGGAAATAACGTAATACATTCTCTCGATATACTAGCCATAAACCACTGGAACTATAGTTATCGTTGGTCACACTAGATGCTAAAAATGGAAGTAAGTACACAATGGCAGCGGGAAATAAAGCCAATAACATACGTCCATTGAGATGCTGCCGCCAAGAGCGTTGCATAATACCGTCTAGAGTTACTACTAACACCGGCACTACAGCGCCCACCAAGCCTTTACACAAAGACGTTACGGCTAAAATAAGGAAGAATATTGCATAGTCAAAAAAGCGTGTCTGCTCACGATGTTCTAGATACCAACTAATTGCAAACAATGAACCGGCTAAATTCAGCATGTCTGCACTGCTAACACGCGCCCAAAAAATGAAGTAAAAAGTGGTTAATAATAGCCAACCAGCTAAAAAACCTATCTCTCTCCCACGCAACCTAAACCCAATGCGATAAATAGACCATACTGCTAACATACCAGATAAAGCAGAAGGCAAACGTAAAGTGAACGCAGTAAATTGATTGGTTAATTTAACAATAAGTGCAATCAACCAATATGACAATAGGGGTTTATCATAGTAAGCACGATCACCCAGGTAGGGGTGAAAAAAATCCTGCCGATAAAACATCCCGGCTACAATATCTGCCCAGCGATGCTCTTGTGTCCATATATCACGCGCACCCAACATGGTTAATAAAATGATGGCTGCTGCAAATAACAAATAGCGCAGTTGTGCGCGTCTGCCCCATAAAAAATCAGCAAGATTAGTTTGGCTCATAAGGCTATCCTGAATATATGATTGGTGAATTATATGAATCTCATCGACAAAAAGATAGACAATATAGGCCAGTCCACTTAAGATTTGTTGCGATATAAAGACCCCTGGAGGCAATAATATGTTCACCGGCAGTATCGTAGCACTGGTCACACCCATGCATAGCGATGGTACTCTAGATAAAAAAACCTTATGTGAATTAGTGGAATGGCATATTCATTGTAAAACTAATGCCTTGGTAGTAGCTGGTACTACTGGTGAGTCTGCCACCCTAGATATGGCAGAAAAACAAGCATTACTTACTTGTGTCATTCAACAAGCCGCAGGCCGTATTCCTATCATTGCTGGTACCGGCACCAACAATACTAAAACGACAGTCAGCCAAACCCAAGCTGCGCAACATGCTGGTGCCGATGCATGCCTCATTGTCACTCCCTACTATAATAAACCTACGCAAAAAGGCTTATTCCAACACTATAAGATTGTAGCGGAACAAGTGGTATTACCCATCATTTTATATAATGTTCCTGGCCGTACCGGCTGTGATCTGCTACCTGAAACAGTAGAACTATTATCTCAAGTCCCCCATATTATTGGCATTAAAGAAGCAACAGGAAAGTTGCAACGAGCAGCAACCATTCGTGAGCACTGTGGCAGTCAATTCGATATTTATAGTGGTGATGATGAAACTGCACTTGATCTCATGCTGCATGGCGCTCAAGGCGTAATTTCTGTTACCGCCAATGTCGCTCCACAAAAAATGTATGCCATGTGTGCAGCGGTATTATCTGGAAATACTGTATTGGCTAAAAAAATCAATACTGAATTAATGCCCTTGCATAAGAAGTTATTTGTTGAGTCTAATCCCATTCCTACTAAATGGGTATTGCAACAAATGGGTAAAATTGCCGAAGGAATTCGCTTGCCATTATTACCTTTGGATGCTAAATACCATCAAGAATTGAAAGAAGCGATGTTAAGTGCCGGAGTGGAATAAGTTATGCGTCATCTTATAAAATTATCTTGGATATTCTTGCTATCCTTTCTGATAAGCAGTTGTTCTCTAGTCCCGCAAAGTAACACTATTTTTCAAAATCGCGATACCGCTTATCTAAGCGCAACTAGTCTTCCCCCACTAAGAATCCCTCCGGGCTATACTATTAATGATTATGAAACTTATTACCCCGTATCGAATAAGGTATACCCAAAAAACTCTCAAACAGTGGCCCTGACTCCGCCTGGGCTCAGTTAGACTTTACGTATCAGCGAAGTAGTATATAATCCCCCCCTTTCCACCTACACCCAGGAGAGGTACCGAAGCGGTCATAACGGCGCCGACTCGAAATCGGATGGGGAGTTTATCCTCCCACGCGGGTTCGAATCCCGCCCTCTCCGAATTCTAACATTCCAGCAACTGGGTGGTCAGGCCAGATGTAAGTTAGCCAGCTTTCATTGGCAATGATAATGCTTCAAAAAGCACCTATAGAAATCGCATCAAATGTATACATGAGAGGAAAAAGCTGCTAAATTATGTTCGCTAAAAAATGATAAATAATTTTGTAATTTAAAAAACAAGGGGCTCACTATGTTTAGACAAACACCCAAGACTCAGGAACTACCACTGATCAAACTTAAGAATGGCTCAACAGAACTAGATGGGGTCGTTTTTACGGTCATGGATAACCTAAAATCATTATTTCATAGCAATCCAATTTTATTTTATGAATTCGTTATGAAATGCCGTGATTCAAATCATACGATGTTTGGCAAATCCAACGATGCTTTAAAATTACTCGGTCTAATCGAAGGTAACAACAGCGTACATGACTCTGTTCGTAATATCGTTTTATCCGCAGTAGAAGGTGAAGGGTTAGGTATGAGACTAGGCTCACCAGTTTGTGCTGATGCACCGTCACAATCACTGAGACCGTAAAACATCTCTCAACCAGCGGTGGAAAATTTAGGGCATCTATAGAAATTACCATTTCGATTTTTGTCATTCTGAGCGAAGCGAAGAATCTGCTTATTTATCAAGCACAAACCAGATCCTTCACTTTGTGAAGGATGACAAAAAGAGCCAACAACATACTTACAAAACACGTCATTCTTGCCTTGTTCCAACCAAAATATCCGTTTAAACTGTTTCCCAGCTCGCTGATATGTTCCATATACATTCTCCTTTGGCGAGAAGAATTATATGGAGTTTTATATGTATATCAACGAGTTAATTGTTCACCCGTCGAGACAGCGCTATCGCAGCCCGCGCATCTTGAGGCTCTCGAAAGACTCAGGGCGAACGGGTTAGAAATTTTGTCGTGTACAAGGAATTTTTATATATAAAATATGCGTAAAATAATATGGACTTGTATTTTAGCTAGTATATTGTGCTCTAGCTGTGCGCAAATAGCCACCTCGGGCGCACAAGCCTTATATAATCATAACGATGTAAAAAAATCGCTAGATGACAATCTCGCCACTTTACATGCTAATCAAGCGTTATACGTCAAATCGAATCAATTCAAAAATACAGATATCAACATTGCAACCTATCACTCTGAAATGCTACTCACTGGGCAAGTCCCCACGCCCTGGCAAAAAAACCAAGCTGAATCCATAGTTAAAACCATTTCTAACGTAAGCCATGTATATAATTTTATTACTGTCTCACCTCCACTCCCGCCTTTAAAACAAGTCAGCGATGCCTGGCTAACAACAAAAATAAAGGCAAAACTCATTGCCTCTAATGATGTTGATGGGAGGCAGATTAAAGTAGTAACTGAAGATGGCACTGTTTATCTAATGGGCATATTACAACAAGATCAAGCAGAAGCCGCTGTCGATATTGCCAGCAATACTGATGGCGTTCAAAAAGTAATTAAAATGTTCTCTTATATTCATATTAGTAAGGCTACAGATGGCTTCAGCGAAAACTCCTGACAGCTTAGTACAACGATTCAACCCTCGGCACGAAAGCAGGGGGTCAAGAATATGTCCCTTGCTGTCGACCTGAAAATGTGTGTATAATTTGATCTATTATTGGCGACAAGGATAAAAAACAGCATGGTTTATCATTCTAAGCTATCTAAACAGTTATTACCGCATCGCGCCTATATTCCACAAAATGCAGCTGGGGTAGTGTCTCTTTGTGATGTAAAGGATCACCTACCTACAACATATCTTGCGATTAGTGGCCTTGTTTGCTGTGTTGGAATGGCAATATGGTGCAAAAGTCAACAACGCGGCCTCATGGCTCACCTAGATAGCGACCATGCGGAACAACCGCAAAATATACCTACTATGCTAAACACTCTTCTTGCTGCCATGGCCTGTCGATCGCAAGATGTGGAAGTAACATTAATCTATGCAAAAGATACTATTCCTCCGGATAGAGTTATGAAAGACCCTTTTTATAAAAGCAAATATACTCTGATTCAATTACTGCAAAATGCTTTATCCGCTATCCTATCGGCAAAACAAATAAAAGTCGTCAGTGAATTTTCTATAGAATCACGCGCACTTAATTTAAAAACTGGAGAACTGGAATACTATGAAGAAGTAGAAGATGCGAGTGCGATACGTCGACATGAACCATTGGACGACAAAGAACCCTTCTCCCAAAGGCAAACACGGCTACATCACCCTGCTACATTACGCTATTATAGTTTACACCATGGTGTGCCTACTCTATTAAGTGACCATAACCCTATCCCTAAACCTCTCACTGCATCGTCGGTTGCTATTAAAGGTTTTTCTTTCTTACAACATTCCCCTGCGAAGAGCAAATCTACGCGACATTTACCATCATGCCAATCTACACAGCCCCCCATATGGCGCTATTAACCAGGCGTTGAAAGCTGTCATCTACAAACAGTTCTAAAAGGTTAATGCATACCTTTGCCATTTAGGCCAGTGTGTTAGTTGCAAAGACTTTACCCCAACGATACTATGACCTGCATTTTAATCTTAAGGAATTCACTCTATGCAAAGTCAGGAGCAAATCATTCATGCCAAATGGCTAATTACTTGTGAAGAAGATAATAAAATCCTGGAAAACCACGCATTAGTGCTAAAAAACGGGAAAATTCATGCTGTTCTTCCTAGCAAAAATGCATCAATACAATACCCCTCTGCGACTACCTCTCATTATTCTCAGCATGCCATTGTGCCAGGTTTTATCAACAGCCATACCCATATCGGCATGAATTTCTTTCGCGGCCTAGCAGATGATTTAACTCTCATGGACTGGTTAAACAATCACATCTGGCCTGCAGAAAAACAATGGGTACAACAAGATTTTGTACATGACGCTTCGTTATTTGCCATGGCAGAAATGCTACGCAGTGGTACAACGTGTTTTAACGATATGTATTTTTTTCTGGATGCAACTGCACAAGCCGCACTCACTGCCGGAATACGCGCACACATCGGTATTACTGTAATCGATTTTCCTACCGCGTGGGCGAGTACAACACAAGAATATCTCGAAAAAGGATTGGCGTTTCACGAAGCATATAAAAAGTACGATAATATTACGGCTACTTTTGCACCGCATGCTATTTATACTGTATCAGAGAAAACTCTATCCACGATTAAAGAGCTAGCCGATCAGCATCAACTAAAAATAAACATGCATATCCAAGAGTCACGCGATGAAATCGAACAATCCCTCGCACAAACCAAAAAACGCCCCATTCGTAGACTACATGATATCGGCTTTCTTTCCCCGCAAGTTATTGCCATTCACATGACACAAATTGATGATGAAGATTTAACTATCTTGCAACATACACAGCCGCATATCGTGCATTGTCCAGAATCCAATATGAAACTGGCTTCCGGTGCTTGCCCAGTAATGCAATTACAAGCAGCTGGCCTGAATATCGCCTTAGGAACAGACAGCGTCGCTAGTAATAATAATCTAGATATGATTGGAGAAATGCGTTCTGCTGCACTACTAGCCAAGCTGCAATCTGGCAACCCTAAAGCTGTCGATGCAGAGCAAGCGTTAAAAATGGCCACCTTACAAGGTGCAAAAGCGTTAGGTATAGAACAGATGTTTGGGTCATTAACCGTAGGCAAAGCCGCTGATTTCATTGCTATTGATTTAGCACAAATTGAAACGCAACCACTTTATCACCCAATTTCGCAGATTGTCTATGCGGCCTCTCGCCATCAAATCACTGATGTCTGGGTTGCTGGCAAACAGTTGCTTAAGAACCGGCAACTAACCACCTTAGATGAAACGGAATTGTTAAATAAAGCACATTTTTGGCGAGAAAAGATTAAAAATTAATGTATAATGAGCGAAAAATCACTATCGAGGATCATAAAGTATGACTGAAAGAACGCTATCTATTATCAAACCAGATGCTGTTGCGAAACGATTAATTGGAACAATTAATCAACGTTTTGAACAAGCAGGGTTACGCATTGTTGCCGCAAAAATGTTACGCCTTACTACGCAACAAGCAGAAGCATTTTATGCTGTGCATAAACAGCGCCCTTTCTACCGTAATTTAGTCGACTTTATGAGCTCAGGCCCTGTACTCGTACAAGTACTCGAGGGAAGTAATGCCATTATCCTGAATCGTCAAATCATGGGTGCAACGAATCCTGCAGAAGCAGCACCGGGTACAATTCGTGCCGACTTTGCCGCATCCATTGATCATAACGCCATACACGGATCTGACAGCAAAGAAAATGCCATGCAAGAAATTGCTTTTTTCTTCCAGCCAGAAGAAATCGTTTGCTATGTTGATCAAAGTGTCTTTGCCTAATATGTCTGGCGCTGGCACCGAAAAGATCAATTTATTAGGGTTAGATCGCCAAGCTATGGAAGAGTATTTCCATAGCATTGGCGAAAAATCTTACCGGGCCCAGCAAGTACTACAATGGATACATCAATACGGCATCCATGATTTTCACGCCATGACCAACCTCAGTAAAACATTGCGTGAAAAACTCACTGCGCTCACTACCATTATGCTACCTGACATTGCTTACGAAAATACTGCTGCCGATGGTACACATAAGTGGCTATTGCGCATGCAAGATGGCAACTGTATAGAAACAGTGTTTATCCCCGAAGATGACCGTGGCACATTGTGTGTATCTTCACAAATAGGCTGTACACTGAATTGCGATTTTTGTTCTACAGGAAAACAAGGCTTTAACCGTAACTTAACCACCGCAGAAATTATTAGCCAAGTTTGGTTGGCTGTGCGCAAGTTATCAAAAAATCAAAGTAAACACGACCATGCAATAACCAATGTCGTGATGATGGGTATGGGTGAACCCTTATTAAATTTTGATGCAGTTATTTCCGCGATTAAAATCATGCTAGATGACTTTGCTTATGGCTTATCTAAGCGCCGTGTAACTGTCAGTACTGCAGGAGTCGTACCTGCTATCTATCAGTTACGTGAAAAGTTTGATATCGCATTAGCTGTATCGTTACACGCGCCCAATGATGAATTACGCAATAAATTAGTTCCACTTAATAAAAAATATCCGTTACATAAATTAATGACAGCGTGTAAGGATTATTTTCGTGAAGACAATCGACGCTATATCACTATGGAATATGTCATGCTTGACGGCATTAATGATACACCAATGCATGCCTCGCAATTACTTCGCGTATTAAATGGTGTGCGTGCTAAAGTAAATCTTATTCCATTCAATCCTTTCCCTCACACCTCTTATCAACGTTCAACACCCACCACTATCCGTCAATTTCAAGAAATCTTGCTGAATGCCGGCATGATTACCACCGTACGAAAAACCCGTGGTGATGATATTGATGCTGCGTGTGGACAATTGGTCGGTCAAGTACATGATCGCACACAAAGAAATAAACGTTATTTGCAGAAAATAGCCTTACCCTCAAGCTGAATGCTATTAAACGCAAGTTCTGGATAAGCTCTATGAGTGCCATGCCAGCGTGTTTTTAGCATCCAGCATTTTTACCGCTTTCTGGATGCCACCTCGCACAAAAAACGTGCGGCTGGCATGACAATTTTCTTACCCGGAATTCTCGTTATTAACTTAAGCGCCTTATTCATAAGCTTATCCTTACTTTACACCCCCCTTTTCCGTAAATTCAGGCTTATAATTAATATGAGAATATACAACACTGCCTAGGCAGGAGATCAAGAATGTCTGCTTCAAGAAAATCAGAAAATATAGATGAACAAGAAGCAAAAAACATAGCTAGAAAGCTGCATGCAGCCCATGCCACAGCACAGCTACAAAAACAGCTACTACTAAAAGAAATGAAAAAAAAACAACGGGTTAATGACAATGCAACAACAAGCCAATTTCTTACCGTACATGAACAACAAATGCTACAAGATGCTTATGATGCACTACTCAAAAAACAATTAGCAGAAAAAGACCAACTATGGGAAACACTAAAAAAGCAAGCCGGAATACAACTCGTCCCTGACCTAGAATCAACCGCAGAAAATAAACCTCTGCAACCTAGTACTGTTCTCGATACAGGACAAGAAAAGCGTACCGCTTTTTTTGTGGAAAGGCAGAAAAGAGAACAACAACAAATTGCTAATTACCGACGCTTATTAATGGGTAAACAAAAGCTTGCTGCTCAGGAAGCAGATGATCCATTAGTTGATGTGAAAACCGCTAATGAAGCCACAACTATTCTTGCCCATGCCTCTCCTCATACTGAATTAGGCTGGATAGGACACTGGCTGGGCGTGCTAAAATTACCTATCGCTGCTTTCGATATAAAAGACACCGTTACTAATAAGAAAAGAACAGCTTGGGATAAAATTAAATCACTGGCTGCTTTAACTATTAGTCTTGCCGCCACTGCCATTGGTTTAGCTGGCATTACCCTATTATCTCCTATACTAATACCCTACTTTGTTATCAAAGAACTCATAGACTCATCAAACAATCTACATGAAATAGAGGAACAAGAATCGAAAAAAATCGCTGTACTTGAAAATGAGATGGCTAGTAAAAAAGTAGATTTTTATGCACTACTTGCCCAAGACCCGCGACATTTAGCTGCATTCCAACAGTATAGACAGCGAGGAAAACTACCTGCTGATGAAGATTACACCCCTGAACAAGAAACTCAAGAAACGCTATTTTCAGATGATAAACTACGTGACTTAGCTGAACACCGTCAACGCATGATAGATGCACTCCTCACCACTGAACAGAAAGCAATAATCAGCGAATTTTCTTCAGAAAAAAAACAGGTATTTCTTCCTATACTAGCAAAATACCGTGCTGGGCTAGAAAGCCAACCACTCACCCAAGAACAACAACGCTTCGTCCAATCACTGCCCGCACAAGATAGAGGTTTACTTCTCGATCAACAAAGAATGTGCGCAGAACAACGTAGAATTGTGCAACTCGATCGCAGCTTATCTATTTCAGCAAACTTGATTAAAGAATCTAAAGCAAAAAGGGCTAATGCACGCCATCGTTTTGGTAAAGCATTATTTGCTGGCGTTGCGGTTTTATTAAGTTTCATTATCCCCCCTGTAGGGTTAGCTATGCTATTTATCTCCGGTATATATAATGTTTTCGGTGACAAACTGATTGGCGGTATTAATTCAGGGAGTAAAGCCCTCTTTAATAAAGACCTCAACCCTTATACTTTTACCGAGCATCATGATTCATTGGAGAATATTGAACATAACACCGCATTGATACAAAAAGAGTATGCGGTGTTACAGCAACAAGACAGGGATAGAAGAATAGCCACTCCTGCTACCACACCACCCGCTCACCCTGTGCATCACCATGATAGTTCGCTTACTATAGGTGCAGAACTGGCTGCTTCAGCGCATGCTGACACTACACGCGTAATAGAACATATGGCACCGACAGATACCCCTATTGCAGATGCTCCTACCGCAGATGCTACAGATGTTAGAACAACCACCCCTAGCGTTGTTAACCCATTAAGAAAAAAAACCACTACAGAAGATGATGAGGGTGATGGTCGTGAAGGCAACAATGATGAAGCAGATGAGCGCTCTTTACATCAGTGAAATAGCGTGTTGAATATCACAGGGGTTTCACGTTAACCGGAGTTTCTGCTAGCAGTTCCCGCTAACACTGTCATCCTGAGCGTCAGCGAAGGATCTTCTTAATAAACACCGAGGATTGATTAAGAAGATCCTTCGCTGACGCTCAGGATGACAGTGTTAGCGGGAACTGCTGTGTATCAGCCTATTACCTGTGCTGACGGACGATGCGTCATGCGTGCCACCAATTCGTAAGCAGACGTATCACTAGCTAGCGCGATCGTTTCTATAGGCAATCCCCTTCCCCATAACACGACAACATCCCCCAGCTTTGCCTCTGGCTGACTACGCAAATCCACTGTTAGCATATCCATAGACACACGACCAACCAATGGACATATCTTGCCGTTAACCAACACAGGCGTACCATTTTTTGTAAATTGCGGATAGCCATCACCATATCCAGCACTCACCACGCCAATATGCGTATCCTCAGGTGCTGTCCATATCCCACCATAACCGACCCGGGATCCTTTTTTAACTGTATGTATAGCAATTAACTGCGCTTGTAATGTCATGACAGGTTGCAGCTTATAGGTGAGTCCTATCGTATGCGGAAAAGGCGATATCCCATATAACATAATCCCTGGACGTACGCAGTCTGCATGCGCAATAGGCCAAGACAAAATACCAGCAGAATTGGCAAGACTGCGTGGACCTGGAAAATTAGCCACTGTGTGTGCAAAGACAGCTACCTGTTGTCGAGTTGTATCACTATGCAAATCGTCTGCTTCAGCAAAATGCGTCATCCATCCCATTGGTTTTGCAATAGCAGGACAGCGCATCAATCTAGAATAAAGATCCGGGATATCCTGAGTAGCAAATCCCAATCGACACATACCCGTGTTTATTTTTACCCAAACTGTTATGGGTTTTTCTATACTCGCTCTCTCTAACATGTCTACTTGCACATGGTGATGCAATACTAAAGTAAATTGCCCCTTGACTGCTTCATCTAGTTCCTGCTCAGCGAACAATCCTTCGACGAGCACGATCGGCTGCATTATACCCGCTCGTCGTAACACCCACCCCTCTTCTAATGATGCCACGCCAAATGCGTCCGCCTCTGTTAAAGCTAAAGCAACGCGCTCCGCACCATGGCCATACGCATCGGCTTTAATCATCGCCATTATCGCCTGGTGGGGAGCATATTGTTTGATCTTTTTGAAATTATGCTTTAGTGCTGCAATATCAATAATTAACTTTGCCGGGCGACTCATATTTCTAATAACCTTGTCGAGTAAAATTCTCAAAACAAGTATATTGCCCTAAAAAAGTCAGACGTGTTTTACCAATGGGGCCATTACGCTGCTTAGCAACGATAATTTCAGCAACACCTTTATCTGGACTACTTTCATTATACACTTCATCACGATAAATAAAGACGATCAAATCGGCATCTTGCTCAATCGCACCCGATTCGCGCAGATCTGACATCACCGGACGTTTGTCTGCACGTTGCTCCAAACTACGATTAAGCTGTGATAAAGCAATAACCGGCACGTGCAATTCTTTAGCTAATCCTTTTAAAGAGCGAGAAATCTCAGAAATTTCCGCTGTACGTGTTTCAGAAAAACCTGGCACTTGCATTAATTGTAAATAATCCACCACAATCATGCCTATTTGCCCATGCTCTTTCACTAATCGTCTGGCTCGAGCACGTAGCTCGGCAGGACTTAGCGCTGGGGAGTCATCAATAAATAAAGGTGCATCTGATAATAAACTGACTGTAGAGCTAAGCCGAGTCCAGTCTTCATCACTTAACTTGCCAGTACGAATTTTCAGCTGATCAATACGACATAATGATGAGAAAAGCCGCATCACAATGGCCTCGCCAGGCATTTCCATACTAAAAATTAACACCGGAAACCGACTTTTAATTGCAACATGTTCAGCAATATTCATCGCCAGCGTGGTTTTACCCATCGAAGGGCGACCTGCAATAATAACCAAATCTGCTGGCTGTAACCCTGACGTCATTTCATCAAAATCATGATAACCTGTTGGCGTCCCAGTAATAGCTGATTGCGAATGAAATAAAGTATCGATTCTATCCATTGCACGAGCAAGGTACTCGCGAATATTGGCAGGGCCTCCCGCACGTGCACCCTGTTCAGTAATAGCAAAAATACTTTTTTCTGCTGCATCTAATAATTCTACTGGCGTGCGGCCCTGCGTATTAAATGCATTTCCCGCTATATCATTAGCCACAGCAATGAGTTGTCGCAATACCGAGCGCTCACGCACTATATCAGCATATGCGATCACATTCGCCGCACTAGGTGTATTATTCGCTAATTCAAATAAATAAACCTCACCCCCCGCCTGCTCCAGCTCGCGCTTCTCGCGCAACCCATCAGCTACGGTTAATACATCTAAAGGTTTATTATGTTGTACTAACTGTGCCATAGCACGATAAATTACGCGGTGTTCTTGGCGATAGAAATCACTCTCCCGTAGGCGATCAACAATCTGATCCCAGGCACGATTCTCCAACAATAACGCGCCCAAAACAGATTGCTCAGCTTCAACAGAGTGCGGGGGAACTTTGACTGCTGTTGCATCATAAGATCGTGGTTTTACTATGCGGGTATCCGTCATAATGACACCTGAGATTCCATCCTAGTATAACGATTTCACCCTGTAAAAATACCTCTATGCATGAGCCTCTGGCATAATATGCAGCTTCACCGATGCAGCGACATCACCATCCAAATCAATGATCACCTCATACTCTCCAACATGGCGCAACGCGCCCTCTGATAAGCGTACTTCACGCTTTTCTACCGCACAACCTGCTTTTGTTACTAATTCAGCAATATCTCGAGCACCAATAGAACCAAACAGCTTCCCTTCTTCACCCGCTTTCACTGTAACTGTAATCACGGCTAAAGCATGGATAGCCTCTTGCCGCGCAAGCGCTTTTTGTAATCTCTCTGCTGCTACTTTTTCTAACTGAACGCGTCGCTGTTCAAACTTTACGACATTGTCCTTGGTTGCATATACAGCTTTACCTTGAGGGATAAGAAAGTTACGTGCATAACCAGGCTTAACCTTCACCTGCTCCCCGAGAGCTCCCAGATTGCGGATCTTTTCAAGTAATATAACTTCCACCGTCTTTACCTCTTGTTATCATGAAAACCAATTAATAGACTTCTTGCCTAACCCTACTCTCGAAGGCAATCGCTGCGTCGGTACCCGAATCCTCATGTACTTCTTGTACACCGCGGTTCTGCGCTCCGTTCCTTCTTGCTCTTTCACCTCGAGAGCAAGTTATGCAAGAAGTCTAATGTACTTTACTCACATATTTACGAAAATCAAACCATGTATCAAAAAAGGCTGTCACAGCCACGATAATAATACTCACAGGGAATAACCAAATCACTGCTATATACATCATTAACAACCAAAACCACGGAGAAACTTTAACTAAAGTAACAATATAATGTAATAAACTAAGTCCTGCTATAGCAAATGTTACATACAGAATAGGCATGATATCTAATGCCACGCGATTCCTCACATAAGATAAGAAAATCCCGCCTATAAAAAACACACCAATAAGCCGCCCTAAACGAATAGCATGTAATTCTTTTTTTAAAGCACCAGGCTGAAACATCGCTGCCTGCCACCAGCGTGCAATAATCAGTTGAATAACTGCATTAACAAACACCATGGCCATCAGAAAACCCGTAGCATAGTATTTTGTTGTATCAATCATCTCCACTAATGATACATTCGTGGAGTGACTCTTTAATGTATCTAATAAAGCTGGGGACTGATTAAAATAAGTGGTTAATTGCGTTGACCACCATTTATCCACTTCTGGAAAAAAAATATGTACCAGACTCACAATTAACATGGTTAATAAGGCGCCCGTCTGTAACACCAAGCTAAAGTCACCCTCTTTATATAAAATAACTGCGAAAAACCATGTCAGAATATTGCTAACAACAATCAGCCCTACTGCTCCCCACACAAAAATAAGAGGCACAGGCTGAGGCACACCAAAAGAAATATAAGTACTAATACAATAAGGTAATACCGCAGCCAGAGTAAAAACAGCACCCTCGATCATTCCCTTGCGTAGCGTAACCAATACAGCAAATAATATGCTTAACGTACCTAATACAGGAACAAAGGTACAAGCAAATGTCAGCAATAATGCTAGCCAACGATGTTTAAGAAGGTAGGTCGTTAATTGATGCAAGGACATAACATTCTTTAATTAATGTCTATCACAAAATGGCAACAAAGCTAAAAATCGTGCTAACTTTACCGCCTTGACTAAGCGACGTTGGTAACGTGCCTTGGTACCTGTAATACGACTAGGAACAATTTTGCCATTTTCAGTAACAAACTTTCTTAATAACCCCACATCTTTATAGTCAACTTCTTCAATCTTATTTGCACTAAAATAACAAATTTTTTTACGACGAAATCCTGTAGCCATAGTAAAAGCCTCTCAATATTATTTCAATTTTGCTTCTTCTAATTCAGCAGCATCATCTCTCACTGACATAGACGCTCTCGGGGACTCATGTTTAGTAAAACCAGGGGATTCCCGCTCTGGCACTTCCCCTTCAACACGACCCTCTTTTTCTTTCATCATGGGTGACGGCTCAGTCACACCACGTTTCGTGCGTAAAATAAGATTACGGATCACTGCATCGTTATAGCGAAAAGCATCACTTAACTCATTTACTGCCACTTGCTCACATTCAATATTCATCAACACATAATGTGCTTTCATGACTTTGCCGATAGGATAGGCAAGCGAGCGCCGGCCCCAATCTTCCATACGATGGATTTTGCCTTTATGTTGACGAACAATATTAGTGTATTTTTCGATCATCGCGGGAACTTGCTCGCTTTGATCAGGATGAACCATAAACACGACTTCATAATTTCTTGAATTTTCAAGACTTTCTTGACGCTTCATTGTTTTCCCCTTCTGGATAAATAGCCTTCATGTACAAACATAAAAGCAAGGAGGTTAATAAAAACCACTTAGAAATGGGGGATCATTTTACGTTGGATTAAAGCGGGTTGCAATAGGCCACTTCCCAGATGAGTTCTGACAGATAAGCTAGAACATCCCTAATACTACTTATAAAGAAAGACACTATACTTTTTATATAATTCTAGAAACGGCAGTTGATTCGCGATTTTAAACGTAACAGATTGATTGATATAGTCTTTCAAAGGTTTGAGCAGTCACCTGATTGGTGATCCAAAAATTTCTGAAAAACCTAGGTCAGTCAAGGTGTTACGTTTAAAATCGTGAATCAACTGCCGTTTCTAGAATTATATAGACGACGTTTGAGGCAGCATATGAACCCATACTTAGCATATAGAATCGCCATTATAAATGATGAAATTCATATCCGTTCTAGCGCCATATATAAGGACGATGTCACCATCAGTGATATTGAAATTTCGATAGATAACCAGCATTGGATTAAGCTTCACGACTTCTTGTTGCATAACAACTGGGAAAAAACTATTGCCTGGGAGAAGGCTATTCCGAAAGAGAAAGCCATGTCATGGGAGAAAGTTTTTGCTAAAGTGCCGCAATGGATTCCAGGAGCCAACACGCCGTCTTCAGCACACCCTATACCTCCGCCGCCAACTTTATTCACAAGCATGCGTAACCCTAAAGACAGCGCAAATATCACTGCGGCTGAAGCAAAAGCAGTTGCGATCTATGTCAATGACAGCATGGATTATAAGCACATTAAAGACCTTTTTAATCCACAGCATAAAATACCACTCTGCAGCAATACATTAGATGATATTAAAAAAAATCTGAAGCTCCTCATACTCATGCAATCCGCTTACAATAAGGCACGTATTGCCCAGCCACGTTCGAGTGTCGAAGTTTATAGAAATATAGACAGCACCCAAGATGAAGTAGTGGGTAACATTGATCAACCTGGATCCCTGATTACAGTTCAGTCTGTAGCAAGCACTACTCGATCGCCAAAACCTTATAATTCTCGGAAGATAAAAATCAAAATTAGGGCTGGAAGCGACGCCATTCCATTAGAAATAATAAACAAAATGTTAGCTCATCACCAAGGAGAAGAGCAAGAAAACTTTATGGGTGTAAGGCCTACATTTATTACGCTTGGTAAAAAATTTAATGTCGATCATTATGAGTTAACATTAATGCCTCGTAAGCAAGAATATTCTAGCGAATCACCTCGTTCACTTTATCAAATTGCTCTTGAAACAACCGAGAAAGGCTTAAGGTATGAGGTGAGTGATTCGCAGTGGCATCATTACTCACGTGCACGTGTGGGTATTATTGCCTGGGATGACTTACCTAACGATTTTCCAAGAGATGCTACTACCCTCATTCAAGCGGGGAAGCAATATTTGCCTATCATCTTAGATAAGACCTCAAAGGCGGGTCATACTCAGGTCGAATATGAAGTGATTTATGCACCCTTAAAGTTTCAAGAACTCATGCTTAAAGTTAAAAAAATACTGAAAGAAAAAGCGAAAGCTAAAAAGAAACAAACAACCCCATCACCCAGTCCCAAAATATAATAAAATAGTGGAGTTAGAATGCGCCCGCAGAAATGCATTTTAGGGCAATGTTTAAACCTAGAAACGGCATCGGGCGCGAGCTTTAAACGTAACACCTTGACAATGACACAGAAAAACCAAGAGAATAACCGGCCATTGCACATTATGGCTATGTAGCTCAGCTGGTTAGAGCGCGGCACTCATAATGCTGAGGTCGGTGGTTCGAGTCCACCCATAGCCATGCTTTATTTAAACCACATAGGCTTCCTTCCTAAGGGGCAGGAGCAGTAGTAACCAGCATTTCCATCGCTTGTTCCTCATCAGTCAGAGTATTAGCAGGATCAGGCCGCCGCTGGCAACAGAGGTAAACGATAATTCCTATCACACCTGCGCCTAATACAGTAATCGCAATGCCTAACGCTAATGAAGATCCAAAGCAAATGCTTGGTAACGCTTCGCTAACTGCGCTTACTCCCGCCATTTGGCCACTCACCTGGCTAGCCATTCCTCCCACTTGCGCACTCACTTGGCCTGCAGCACTCAACGAACCGCCTAACTGCGTAGTAAGTTGACTAACTTGGGTAGCTAGCTGGCCTATTGCCTGACCCGTGCTGCTGAGTGTTGCCGCTGCCGCAGGGCCTCCTTCTGCAACGCCCTCTATCAAAGTCACTGCCCCAGCAGGGAGTGCTTGGCTTAATGGAATAGTAATGTTTTGTGCTAAATGTACTGTACCCGTAAGCACCCCCGGAGAAGTAGGAGGAAACCCCATGGGAGGAAGTGGGATGGCAATATCTGCCGCAACATCTATAGGGATAACCACTGCTTGGCCAAGTACGTTTTGCAACTGTGGTCCGAGCTGTGCGGCACCTGTTGATAGCTGCGATAATACGGCTGTTGCATTTGATCCTGCCGCAAGCACCTGTGCGCCAAGAGCAGATAAAGTCACTGCTGTGCTAGACGCTGCCGCTGTAATACCTGAAGAAATCGTGACTAATCCAGTAGCCCCCTGGGAAACCAGAGTGGCCGCGCTAGAAAGACCTGCCGCAACACCTGCGCACGCCTGCTGCACACGCAAAGCCGTAATCAATGAAGCTATTGTACCGCCTATTGCTACTACTCCTCCGGCTATAACACCACTCCATCGACGAATACCGCCCCAAATTCTCATGTGTGTGCACTCCTCTGCTGAATGATTCGAGCTTATCATGCTGAAAATAGTCGGTCCATTGTTTTTTGATTAAAAAATAATCTATTTTATATGGCTTCACTATGTACACGATAAAAATAACTTTATGTCATCTTGAGCCCTTCGCTTCGCTCTAGGGTAAACTCTGCGAAAGATCTATCTAGTTGATTAAATAGATCCTTCACGGAGTTTACCCTAGAGCGAAGCGAAGGGTTCAGGATGACAGGCCCTAGGCTTAATGATTCGCAGCATGGCTACCAAACGTAAAAGTATAAATTTCCACCCCTGGATCAGAAACAACTAGCTCGAGCACCCCTTCATCACCGTGTTGTAAATTCACCAAAGAATACAGGCGATTCTGCTCAACATATACACTTGCATCTGCAACATCTTCCCCACGACCAACAGTAATAGGTTGCCCATTCAACAATACTTGCACTTTCACAGCGTGACTGGGTGCACCCATCACCGCATAAACTTGTTTTGCTGAAAAATGTAATTTCACCGCTGCGCCAACGCTAGAGGCTACAACTTTATCTGGATAAGCAAACCAAGCCCCCTTTAGTGCCCAACGGTCAATCAGTAAGTCTACTGGATAGCTATACAAGTTAACCGCATTCTTCGCCATGGATTCACGGCTAGCAAAACGTTGTGCGCGCGCATATCCTAAATAAGTTTCCGGTGTTTGTAATAAAAAATAACTCTTCTCGGCATAGTTCACCTCTCCTTGTTCACGTATCCCCAATAAATAACGGATGTTATTTTCCGTAATATCATAAGCGCCTTCACCAAAGTGGGTATAAACAACCTCGCCATTTTTATTAATTAAATAATGTGCAGGCCAATAAGCATTATGAAAGTTTCTCCATGTCACAAAATGATTGTCTAGCGCAATAGGATAGAGAATATCTAATTTTTTAACTACATTTTTAACATTATTGAGAGTATGTTCGAACTGAAATTCTGGGCTATGTACACCAATAATAACTAACCCTTGTTTTTTATACTTGGCGTACCAATTTTTAAGATAAGGCAACGTGCGTAAACAGTTGATGCAAGAGTAAGTCCAAAAGTCCACAAGTACCACCTTACCTTTTAACTCCTGCAATGATAAGGGTGGGGAATTAATCCACGCATCAATACCTGCAATGTCTGGTGCTGGATAAGGGTTATCTAATCCATTAACTATGGATTGTATAGTAAGGGTTTTTTTATCCTGATTAGTTTGGAAAAATGGTAATTCTACAGCTGAAAAAAATGCCAGATAAATAACCGTTAATAAGACAATAACACCAAGTATCTTACGGAATAACTGTGCGCGCAGCTTAAAATAACTTAATGCTTGGATGATATGTCGGCCAAGCAATGCGATACCCAGCATAGGCAATCCCGCGCCTAAGGCAAATGCAATCACGACTAACACACTCGTGATGGTCGTTTGTTGTAGAACTACTTGTACCACTACCGCTGCCAAAATAGGCCCGGCACAAGGTGTCCAAATAATCCCTACCAATCCACCGAATAATACACCACTCCAGAAACCACCATCCGGATCATTCATGATGTGTATGTCACTGCCAACACGTGTCAATCGTTGCGTTAATAAACTAAACTTATCCGTAAGGTAAGTGGATGCCATAATCAAGCCAATAGCAAACAGAATCACTAAAGAGGTATTGCGAATCGCCTCTGCACTGATATGCAAAAACTCAATCAATGCACGAGAAAACAAAGTCACCATCGTAAAAGCAATGATAAAACCAACAATAATGCCTAAAGGTCGTGTTTTTTTTCCTGTTAAAGAACCGGAGAGAATGATGGGCAAAATAGGCAAAATACACGGCGAAATAATAAGCGCAAAGCCCTCTAGAAAAGCAATGACAATATTGATTATATCGGCAGGCATGATGTTTCCTTTTTTATACAGGAGTTTTGCGGAATACAGGGTAAGCTGTCGTACCAGCCGAGTTATCGGGGTCAGACCCCTCTCTCAAATAAAGCGCAGGAGGCTGGAAGCCGACGAGCCATTGTGAGTTATGCCTATCCGGAAGAGAGGGGTCTGACCCCGATAACTCGGCTGGTACGACAGCTTACCCTGTATTCCGCAAAACTCCTGACAAATACTCTTGCAAAAATACTTGCACCGCATTGATATCAATCTTCCTTGAGCAATACCCAATATAAGTATCCGGCCTCACTACATATACTGCAGATTTCTTGACACAAAAACGACGATGCAGTACTCCATCAACATCAAAAATAACATCAGCAATATCACTAATTACTCGACCGCTCACTAAATAGGTTTTAACTAACTGCGGAAAAACCTGATGCAGTGTTTTCTGCATGCGCTTTGCTTTGGCTAACATACGCGAGCTCGGTTGTATCCCCAAAAACAACCACACATAATGCTCTGTCCCCTGCAAATAGTGGTATAATCGAACGGCATTTATCATGATATCAGGCATACGCTCGCCTGATTGTGGTGCCTGTTTATGTACGCCCTGTTGATAATCAATAATAGGGCTATGTTGATAGCGAATAGCCAGTTGCGTTAATTCCATACTAACCCGCTTAGTTAATGGCTCTGGGTTTCGCAATAATTTGCGCTCAAAACGATGCAGCTTAGTAAAAAACGTTTTATCAAATAATAACATCTTCGTGAAATATTCTGTTTGATTCACAATGTTTGCATTCACTGGGTGCCGCTCTTGCTGATAACTATCCAACAATAATGGCGATGTTTTGCCGCGAATCACTAATGCCAATTTCCACGCCAAGTTATAGGCATCTTGTAATCCCGTATTCATACCCTGGCCACCCGCAGGTGAATGAATATGTGCCGCATCACCGACAAAAAATATAGAGCCATGCCGCATTTGTTGCACTACCTTACTATGTATCCAAAAGGGTGAAATCCATGATACTTGCTCAGCAACAAAAGCTCCGTAGGCGCGCTCGGCAATAATTTCTCTGACTTCATGCTCAGTAAACATTTGCCGTGGACGATCTAAATAAAGATTGGCATTAATACGATATTTATTAGAGCCCCAAGGAAATACAGCAAATACGGTACTTTTATCAGGAAAAATCGTCCCCTTATCAAAAAACACATGTACTTCATTATTGGGCAGAAAAGAACTCATTTGTGCATCAGCCACAACAAACTGCTCGGACACATCACCACCCGGAAAATAAATCTGACATTTTTCTCGTACTGTACTACTCGCCCCATCACATGCAACCAGCCAATGGCTAGTAATAACTTCCGTATCACCATCGGGGCGTTTAACTGTGGCTACTACCGTAGCATTTTGTTGCCGAACATTAATTAATTCTACCGGCCTTTCAACACGAATGCGTGCTTTTTGTAGATATTGGTTTAGTAATTCTTCGGTTTCACGTTGAGGCAACATCAAAATAAATGGATAACATGAATCAAGATACTTGAGCGGAAGATGAATAAGATTTTTTTCACCTTCATATAAGTTAATAGCATCACAACGATAACCAATACGCAGAAATTCATCAGCTAAACCCTGGGCGTCAAACATTTCCAGCGCTCGTGTTTGTATCCAGGTGGCATTAGAACCTTGAGTAGGCCCTGAGTTTTTATCAATGATGCGAAAAGGAATATCACGGCGTTCTAGTTCGCAAGCCATCATCAATCCCGTAGGTCCTGCGCCTACAATCAACACCGGCAAATGGTTACTCATCACGAGGTTCCATATCTATCCTTGATAACGATCATGTTAACAAAAAGCGTCAGGGTGTAACAGAGGCAGAGGGCAGAGAAACTGTAAACACATCCGACAATTGATGGAACACACGTTGTGCCTCTATCCAACGCAACACGCCCACATGAGTTAGTTTACGTATCACCGTAGCATTAGCCTCACAGAGAAAAATTCTTATCCCGCGCTGATGATACTGTTCAATCAACTTCTTAAAGGTCTCCAATCCTGTCATATCCATAAATGGCACGCCCTTTAAGCGAAATATCACTGTTTGATACTCTGTTTGCATATGAGTTAATGCATATTCAATCTTTTCTGTCACGCCAAAGAAAAACGGCCCTTGAATGGAATAAACAATAGTATCTTGGGGAATGTTGGTTACACCATAAGCAGTCAACTCAGTCTGCAATATGTCTACAGGTTGCCTTTCCACCGTCACTGATTGGCGCATACGTCGAATAAAAAACAACATCGATAAAATCACGCCCACATTCACTGCCACCACCAAATCGGTAAAAATGGTAAGAAAAAATGTGACTAATAACACCGCCACATCATAACGAGGAGCATGTTTCAGTATGCGCACAAAATGTGGAATATCACTCATATTGTATGCAACAACAAACAAAATAGCCGCTAATGCACATAATGGGATATACGCCGCTAAAGGTGCCAATAAAACAATCACTGCGACAAGAACCAATGAATGCACTATCGCGGCAATAGGGCTATTACCGCCGTTACGAATATTGGTCGCAGTACGGGCGATCGCTCCTGTCGCCGCAAATCCCCCAAATAAAGGGGTAAGCATATTTGCTATGCCTTGGCCCATTAATTCTTGGTTGGCATGATGTCGCGTCCCCGTCATATTATCAGCAACAGTAGCAGATAACAGTGATTCTATGGCACCGAGTAACGCAACCGTAAATGCAGGGCCAATTAAACTGAGCACTTGCGTCAATGACATAGCAGGAATATGAAAACCAGGTAATTGCCGAGGAATGCTACCAAATGTATTGCCGAGAGTCGCAACATGTGCAAATTGAAAAACCGCTTGCAAAACCGTTACCACTAGCATAGCTACCAGCGGACCAGGTATGCGTTTCCAAACTTTAGGTGTTATCAATATAAGTAAAATGCTTAAACAAGCTAAGCCTGTCGTGGCCCAATTGATATCAGATAATGCGCTTAACAAGATAAGGAGTTTCTGATGAAAATGTGCATCCAATGGCAGATGTACCGATAACCCCAAAAAATCCTTCCATTCGCCAACAAAAATAATGACGCCAATGCCACTAGTAAACCCAACAATGACTGGATCAGGAATAAAACGAATCACACTTCCCAGCCTAACCAATCCCATTAATAACAGCATCACACCGGCTAATAATGTCGCAACTTGCAATCCACTCACGCCATACTGTGCGGTAATATTGGCAAGAATAACCACGAAAGCGCCGGTTGGCCCAGCAATTTGTACGCGTGTGCCACCAAGCAGCCCTACACAAATACCGGCGATAATGGCTGTATATAACCCTTGCTCTGGTCTCACACCAGAAGCAATCGCAAATGCCATAGCTAAAGGTAAAGCAACAATACCCACAATCAAACCGGCAATAATGTTAGACCACCATTGCTGCGGTTTTAATAACCCAGAACGATATGCTTCAACGAGAGCAACCATGTTTTGCCACCCCTGAGGCTATTGCTGCCTGAGACACTGCCATTGAGACAACTGTTTTCAATCGAGAATCTAGTAAGTGCGGAAGAATGTAATTAGGACCAAATACATGATCTGGCTCTACCTGCACCTTAGCTAAATCCTTTATTGCATACACCGCTGCTAACTGCATTGCATCATTAATACTGCTAGCACGCACATCCAAAGCTCCACGAAAAAGATAAGGAAAACACAAAGCATTATTAACTTGATTAGGATGATCACTTCTACCTGTTGCCATAATCAAATCCTTTCGTGTTTGATGTGCAATTTCCGGCATAATTTCCGGCACAGGATTAGATAAAGCAAATACTACGGGCTTAGGTGCCATTGACTTTAATAAATCTGCTGTCAATAACCCTGGGCCTGACACGCCAATAAATACATCTGCTCCCTCTACTGCTTCTGCTAAAGTACGTTTAGCGGTACGAATAGCAAAATCTTGTTTTTGCATGTTTAAGTCTTTGCGCTCACTATGAATCACCCCAACGCGATCAACCAGCAATATATTATCACGCTGTGCACCAAGTTTTATTAACAATTGCATAGTTGCAATGCCCGCTGCACCGGCTCCTAAACACACAATACTAGCCGTTGCCAATGTCTTACCTTGTAACTCCAATGCATTAAATAAACCTGCGGCAATGACAATTGCCGTACCATGCTGGTCATCATGCATGACCGGGATATTCAAGCGTGCCTTAAGTGACTGCTCAATAATAAAACACTCAGGGGCTTTAATATCTTCTAGATTAATGCCGCCAAAAGTAGGCGAAATGCGGACTACGGTTTCAATAAATTCGGTTGGGTCTTCACAAGAAATTTCTATATCAAACACATCAATATCAGCCAAGTGCTTGAATAAAACAGCTTTTCCTTCCATTACCGGCTTACTAGCCAAAGGACCCACATGGCCCAGCCCTAACACAGCTGTCCCATTGGTAATCACCGCCACTAAATTACCTTTATTCGTATAGCGATAAGCATCATCAGGACGGGTAGCGATCTCTTTTACCGGCTCAGCAACACCAGGCGTATAAGATAGAGAAAGATCATATTGTGTAGACACAGGTTTAGTGATAGCTGTACCCGTTTTACCAGGTGCAGGCTCAGAATGATAATGTAATGCTACGCGACGCAGGTCAGAAGTCATATATTATCAATATATTATGACTTGCTTTTATCTTCCGCCTTTCCCTTACCTTTCATCCCGTATTTTTGACGGAAACGATCAACACGACCCGCTGTATCTACTATTTTTTGTTTTCCCGTATAAAAAGGATGGCATTTTGAGCACACCTCAATATGGAGATTGTCTTTTTCATAAGTAGAACGCGTTACGAATGCATTACCACAGGCGCAGGTCACTTTAACGTCTGTATATGCTGGATGGATATCCTGCTTCATGATAACCCCTCTAAACCATTTCGAATCGAAGTAGGCGGGCATGATAGCGGAGAAGTGAGGGGAAGATCAAGGGCAGCATGCAAACTCGGCCACCACAGGCACATGATCTGACGGCCGCTCCCCTGCGCGCGGCGTTTTATCTATATAACAACGCTGGCAGTGTGCAGCCAGGGATTGGCTTGCAAGGATATGATCGATACGCAGGCCTCTATTACGCTTAAATGCATTCATACGGTAATCCCACCAAGTGAATTCTTTTGCGGATTGATCATGCAAACGAAAACAGTCCACTAACCCCTGCTGTAATATCGCTTGAAATGCTCGCCGCTCCGGCTCACTAAATAATACTTGCCCTTTCCACAGCAAAGGATCATGCACATCACACTCTTCGGGGGCAATATTAAAGTCACCGACAACAAGCACCTTGGCATGTTTTTTTATTTCTTTAGCCAAGAAATCCGTCATTTTCGCTAACCAGCCTAACTTATACTTATACTTTTCTGAATCCACACTTTCTCCATTTGGCACGTAGAGGTTAATAATGCGAATATCATGAATAGTCACGCCTAAAATACGACGCTGTGGATCTTGCAGATTAGCTATATCTGTCATAGGCTGCGATGCTGGTTTACGACTAAGTACTGCAACCCCGTTATAGGTTTTTTGACCAGAAAAAGCCGCGTGATAGCCCACGTCTTGAAATACAGAGAGAGGAAAGTCTTCATTCGGAAGTTTTAATTCCTGTAATGCCAATACATCCGGCTGATGCTGCTGTAACCAGTCAAGCACGTACGGCAAACGTACACGCAGAGAATTAATATTCCATGTGGCAATTGTAAACATTGCGTATTACAAACTGTAATACAAATCAAATTCCACCGGATGTGTTACCATATTGTAACGCACCACCTCTTCACGTTTCACACGTAAATAGGCTTGCAAAATATCTTCATTAAATACGCCGCCCTCAAGTAAAAAAGCATGATCCTTTTCAAGGCTATCCAATGCTTGCTCTAAAGAAGAACATAAACTGGGGAAGATCTTTACTTTATCTTCAGGTAAATCATACAAATTATCATCGACTGCTACACCAGGATGAATTTTATTTTTAATACCGTCTAACCCCGCCATTAATAATGCAGCAAAAGCCAAATAAGGGTTCGCCAACGCATCAGGAAAACGCGCTTCAATCCGCTTCTCCTTGTCATTGGTCACATGTGGAATACGGATACCTGCAGAACGATTACCCTCTGAATACACCATTGTCACCGGAGCTTCAAATCCAGGCACTAAACGCTTATAACTATTTGTGCTGGGATTAGTAAATGCATTCAAGGCGCGGGCATGCTTAATAATGCCGCCGATATAATGCAATGCCATGGTTGACAATCCTGCATATTCCTTACCAACAAATAAATTCTTTCCGTCCCTGCTCAAAGATTGATGACAATGTAATCCACTGCCATTATCACCTACTAAGGGTTTAGGCATAAAGGTTACTGATTTACCATGCGCATGAGCCACATTGTGAATGACATACTTAAACATCAGCATTTCATCAGCTTTTTTCAATAAGGTGTTATAGCGTGTAGTTATTTCACATTGATTACTGGTCGCCACTTCATGATGATGCACCTCCGGAACTAATCCTACCGCCATTAATACTTGGCACATCGTGTTACGTAAATCTTGTGAAGAATCTACCGGTGGCACAGGAAAATACCCCCCTTTGATACGCGGTCGATGTCCCATATTCCCATCTTCCATGAGCGTGCCAGTATTCCAATCTGCCTCATGCGAATCGAGCTCATAAAAACAGCCATTCATGCGAATGTCCCAGCGTACATCATCAAACACAAAAAACTCGAATTCTTGGCCAAAGTTGCACACATCCGCAATTCCCGAGTCTGGCAAATAGGCTTCAGCACGTTTAGTTACCGCACGAGGATCATGTATATAAGACTGGCCAGTAGAGGGATCTACCACGTCACAGCGAATATTTAGTGTGGCAATTTCACAAAAAGGATCCACTACCGCTGTATCCACGTCAGGAATTAAAATCAAGTCGGAATGATTAATCTCCTGCCATCCACAAATGGAAGAACCATCAAATGCTTTGCCATGCTTGAAAAAATTATCGTCTATCTTATTTTTAGGCAATGTCACATGATGCTCTTTGCCACGTAGGTCGGTAAAACGTAAGTCTACAAACTCAATTTGGTGTTCTTTTAGCATGGCTACAACAGGATTGGACATAATAAGTCTCCCTCGGATTTTGGCGTATTCTAGCGACTTTATTCTCGCTCCTCCAGTGCTTTTTGGGAATGTTTTTCTAGCCCTACAAAAAACAACCTTGTATTATCACACAGCAGTTCCGCTAACACTGTCATCCTGAGCGTCAGCGAAGGATCTTTTTAATAAACACCGAGGATTTATTAAGAAGATCCTTCGCTGACGCTCAGGATGACAGTGTTAGCGGGAACTGCTGATTATCACGCAATATTCTATTAACAATTATGCCTAGTGGAGATATATCATGGCACATTCAAGAAATGGCGGTTATACATCAAGCGCAACTCCCGCTAATAATGGCGGTTCAGGTTATTCCTCCAGTCAACAACCCAGTGGTGGCTATCAATCCAGTGGCGGCTTCCCCCCTGCAACATATGCCAGCAACTACAACAGTAGTAGTCGTCCAGGGCTCCCCTCTACTACAGGCATGTGGGGCAATAGCGGCATTCAGCCATCTCTACGGCCTGGCTATTATTCGAGCTTAGAAGAACAAGAAAATTGTCGCTGTGCGTTGCTATAGATAAGTCAACCTATTGCAACATACGATTGAATGATGTTAAATATACTCAAAATTAAACAAAGAGGATAATTTTATGTCTAAATCTAGATCGCCATCACCACAACCTCATCAACAAGATAACGATTCGCAACAACCTTATCAACAAGATCCACAAGCGAATAGTGATTCGCGATCTTTATTAGCAGGCCATGGCACATTTAACGCTAGAGGCAGCTACCATCAGAGAGATACCGCGCCGGTACATGAAAACCCAGGCTGTTTCTCTTCCTTGCTATATCGTATCAGACACTTAGGAAGATAGAATTCCTGTTCTCTCCCTAGACGCTAACAACTCCAGCACAGCTTGTGCTGGTTGTTGCGCTTGAGTACGTAAATCACTATGCATTTCCGCAAAAACCTTGTGTAATTCTTGCATTTTTTGTGGATGCTCAAGATAATCTAACAATGCCCGGGACAGCGACTCAGGATTAGCCTGATGCTGAATAAACTCCGGCACTAATCGCTGTCCAGCCAAAATATTTGGCAACCCTATATAAGGCGTTTTCACCAACCACTTCGCCAATTGATAATTAAACGCAGCCATGCGATAAGCAATCACCATGGGGCGCTTAAGCAACATGGCCTCTAATGTCGCTGTACCTGACGTCACCAAGACAATATCCGCCGCTGCCATCACTTCACGTGCACGTCCCACAATAAAAGTAATAGGCAAATGAGGAAACTGTTGGCGACATATCTCTCGTAACTGCGCAGCATGCAACTCATTCACCACCGCAGCCACAAATTGTAAGTACGGCTTAGCTTGAAAACACCGATAAGCGGTGGCTAGAAAAGTTTCTGCCATATAACGAATCTCTTGCTGTCGGCTACCAGGTAAAATCGCTACCCATGTCGCGCGCACATCTAATTGCAATGCCTGACGTGCAGCAAGTTGATCAATATCTAATGGAATAGTTGTTACTAGAGGATGGCCGACATAGCGCGCAGAAATGCGATATTTATCATAAATAATCGTTTCAAAAGGAAATAAAGTAAGTACTAAATCCACCGCCTTTTGAATTTTATAAACCCGTTTTTCTCGCCATGCCCAAATACTAGGGCTCACATAGTGTATAGTTGGAATACCTTGTTGGCGCAGTTTAAGTTCTAAGCCAAGATTAAAATCTGGTGCATCAATACCAATAAATACATCCGGTTTATGGGTAATAAAATACTGATACAATTGATGGCGTAACTTGAAAAGATCCGGCAAACGCAATAGCGGCTCTAGCACCCCCATCACCGCCAAGCGTTCTATATTATACAAGCTATGACAACCCGCCTCTATCATTGCGGGACCACCTAACCCTACTATCTCCAGCTGAGGTATATACTCATGTAACGATTGAATGAGTGCAGCGCCTAGTGCATCACCAGAAGCTTCGCCAGCAACCATACCCACTCTTAATAGACTTCTTGCATAACCCGCATCTTTTGCTTCATTTCTTCGTTGCATTGGTTTCTCCGCTGCTCATTTACTTCTATGTAAACTGCGCTGCTCGAAACCAATGCGCCTTGCACTAAAGCAAAATACTTGGTTATGCAAGAAGTCTAGTCTAATGTGGCCAGCCCCCCATCTTAGCGTGTAATACCGGCAGTAGAAGCTTCTACAAATTGAATAAACTGTTCCAAACGAGGACATTCAGACATCATGGCGTGTAATTCAAGTAGCGCATTTTTTAATGTTAATCCTTTGCGATAAAGAATTTTATAAGCACGACGCAATTGCAAAATACTTTCTGGTGTAAACCCATGGCGCTGCAAGCCAACAATGTTTAATCCATAAGGCTTAGCATAACTCCCTGCCACTTTTATATACGGTGGTACATCCTTAATAATCATTGACCCTGTAGTTGCAAAACTATGCGAGCCTACACGACAGCGCTGAAACACCCCAGAAAAACCACCTAAATTCGCATAATCATCCACACGCACATGACCTGCTAAGGAAGCATTATTTGCAAAAATAGTATGATTACCAATTTCACAATCATGTGCGATATGCACATAAGCCATAAATAGATTATCATTGCCAATACGCGTAATGGATTTGTCTTGAGCTGTACCACGGTTAATCGTACAAAATTCACGAACGATATTACGATCACCTATTTCTAAGAAGGTACGTTCACCCTGGAATTTTAAATCTTGCGGCACTTCACCTATTGATGCAAATTGGTAAATCTTATTATCCCGGCCAATTTTAGTCGGACCATTAATGACTACCAATGGCCCTACCCATGTCCCCTCGCCGATTTCCACCTCAGGTCCAATAACTGTCCCGGGACCAATTGTCACCTTTGCGGCAATTTTTGCTGAAGAATGAATAATCGCTGCTTTATCAATCATGATGTTTCACCTTGACGCGCTACACTCAACAACTCTGCGCTGCAAGCAACTTCATCGCCAACATAGGCTATGCCCTCTAACTTCCAAATATCGCGTTTACAACGTATAAATGTAACTTCTAAACGCAATTGATCGCCTGGTTCAACCACACGCCGAAATCGCGCATTATCAATACCAGCAAAATAATAAATCACGCCATCTGCTGCTTGTGTATTTGTGGATTTATATGCTAACACAGTTGCCGCTTGTGCAAGTGCCTCTAAAATTAATACACCTGGCATAATAGGTTTATGTGGAAAATGCCCAGTAAAACACGGCTCATTTGCGGTAACATTTTTTATAGCCACAATGGACTTACCTACATCCAATGCAATTACTCGATCAATGAGTAAGAAAGGATAACGATGTGGTAAATATTTTAATATCTCATGGATATCCATGACATAACTCATAACTGTGCTCTCTGTGTTTAGCTCTCTTCCATCTTTTGTAAAATCGCTTCTAATGCTTTTACACGTTCCATTAACTGCTCCAAGCGATGAACGCGCGCACTATTTTTACGCCACTCTTGATTCGCTACTACCCCACCCACACCTGAAGAATAAATACCCGGCTCGCGAATGGATTTGCTGACGGCTGTCATACCCGTGATAACAACATTATCAGCCAGGGTAATATGCCCTGCTATCCCACTACCGCCACCAATCATACAACCCTTACCAATCACTGAACTACCTGCAATCCCTGTACATCCCGCGATCACAGTATCCTCACCAATGCGCACATTATGCCCGACTTGAATTAAATTATCGAGTTTTGCACCCGCGCCAATAATCGTATCATCAATCGCCCCACAATCAATGGTAGTATTCGCGCCTATTTCCACCTCATCGCCAATAATAACACGGCCAAGTTGTGGAATTCTTTGCCATTTCGCTTTATGTCTAGCATAGCCAAATCCGTCACTACCAATGACTGCGCCACTTGCTATTCTTACTGATTTACCAATTTTCACTTGTGGATAAACAACTACTCTCGCGTCGATGCGAGTGTCGGCCGCAATCTCCACTTCCTCTTCAATAATACAACCTGCATCAATAACCACACGTTCAGCAATCTTCACCCCATCTCTAATCACACAGTATGGCCCTATGCTCACAGAAGTGTGAATGTTGCAGTGCTCACCAATTATTGCCGTGGGGTGAATTCCTGAGTGGCGATGTTTTTTTTGTTCAAAAAACCCTGCTATCTTGGCATAAATATAATAAGGATTAGAGCTAATAATCACACTGCCCTTATAATCCTTAGCATCGTGTGGAGTCAAAATAACAGCAGCAGCCTGTGTGGCTGTTAAGTATTTTTTATATAAAGGATTAGTTAAAAAGGTAATCTGTGCAGACCCGGCTTGTTGAAGCGTAGCCACACCGGTGATTTTGCAGTCAGGGTCGCCCCGCAACACCACATCATCTAATCCGTAGATTAACTCCGCTAACGTATATTGCTTAGGAATAGAAAGGGTCATATACCCATTACACAGAGTTAAAAAAACAAGGTGAGCAAATACGGTTTGGCATTTAACTCACCCATTATCATTACTTATTAAACTGAGTTGCAACAGCTTTAGTAATATCCGTACCATCTGCAGCATAAATAACTGCTTGCGAATCTAACACTAAGTTAAACTTATCTTTTTTGGCAATTTCCGAGACAATGCTATTCAAACTGCCTAAAATACTTTGCATGATTTTACCTTGCTCTTTATTTAAATCCTGTTGATAAGCTACCACCTTCTTTACCAAGTCTGCTCTGTCATTGGTGATTTTCTTTTGCATTGCATCTCGGTCTTTTTGACTCATTGTTGGCGATTCTTTCTTGAACTTATCTAATTCATCTTGCAACGATTTTTGTTGATCGTTAATTTTTTGTTGGCGATCTTTAAAATCAACTTCCAATTTTTTACTTTGATCAGCAACCTTGGGGGATTGCTGTAATACTTGCTGAACATTTACCACAGCAATTTTAAATTGACCTGAATTAGCATCAGCAGCCACGCCTACTTGTGTCCCACCAATCAAGAGGATAGCGCTTGCCAACATACAAAGCTTTTTCATGATAATCTCCAAGTAAAATTATTTAATTATTAATATCCTAATCGCACCCATCATACGCCCACCTGTTATATCAAAAATGCAGCAAGGCATCAATGGTGTTTCTATCTACCTGTACTACCCCAAACTTGCTCCCAAAGAAAATTGGAAGGGTTCGACTTGATCATGTGTTGGCCAAGGGCCGCCCTGAGCATTGAGTGGCTTCGCAACACTTACACCAATAGTTCCTAGCGGACTCAACCAATCCGCCTCGATACCGGTAGAGTAACGTATCGCTCCAGAAGCCGTACCCCCAAGACTCCGATTATTTAAACTGCTGTATACGTTACCGCCATCCACAAACACGGAGGTACGTAAGCTTTCTGAAATATAATTAGGGAAAATTAACCCTAGGCTACCATTAACTAGCATGTTACCACCAAAAGGATTACCTGTAGAATCACGTGGCCCCAAAGAGTTTCCTAAATAGCCATGCACAGAGTCAAAACCACCAGTAAAATAATTACGGAAAAATGGATAATCTTCAATACCACCAAAGGCATTACCATAACCAAGATCTGCTCTTGCCACTATCGTAAATAAATTATCCACTAAAGGATGATACCATTTCGCATGATAGTTAACGCTATAGAAAGTAAGCGATTGATTAGATAGAGGTAAATACAAGTCAGCAAACAACGTTTGAATAGCTCCGAGTGAAGGAAATATAGCCTTATCACGGCTATCGCGAGAATAGCCTATTTTTAAATCGAGTTCGCGAAAATGACGGCCATGCTGAGCGACAAAATTATTCACTTGATTGGAGCTGCGGCTGGTTAAATGCACTAACGTATCTTGTAATGCACCACCTAATTGCATACGATTGATTGCCCCTACTTCCTGACCTAGTGGAATGCCATACAACACACCAACATTGTATTCATTCGTCGTATAACTACTGCTCACATTGACTGCGCCGGGGTTAAACCGAGAAGCCGATATGTTAAAACTGCGACTAATCCCATCCGGTGTATAATAAGGATCCGTATAATCAATGCCATAATATTGCTGCGCTGGATTACGCATAAAATTAACACCTAAGGTCTTGCCCGTACCTAAGAAGTTTTTTTGCGTCACCCCTGCGCCCAACCCAAAACGATATAGCTGAGAATAAGATATGCTGAAGGTAGCTTGCGCCGCACTATCTTCTTTTACTTTATAGTTCACATCCACTTGATCATCTATTTCTTTAACCGGCACCACTGAAATTTGTACATCTTTAATATAAGGTAATAAAATTAATCTATGCTTAGAGTCGTCTAACTTACTAGTTGATACCGGAGCAGCTTCTAGCTGTTGTATTTCTCGTCGTAACACTTCATCATTCGTGCGCACATTATCAGAAAATGAGATATGGCGAACATAGGCGCGCTTCCCTGGTCGCATGGTAAACACTAAAAATACTTCTTTTTTAGCGTCATTGACTTCTGGGCGCACTTCCATTGCTGCAAACACGTATCCATGATCACCGAGCGTATCAGAAATAGCTTTCTCTGAATCCACAACAGCTTGACGAGAAAAGGTATCCCCAGGTTTGATGTGAATTTTACTCTCCAACTCCACGCGAGGCAAAACGAATTGGCCATCTAATCTATAGCCTTTTACTTTATAAAGCTCACCTTCCTCAATGGCAACCGTGACGTATACTGATTTCCTATCCGGCGCAATGCCCGCTTGAGCAGACAAGATTTTAAATTTGATATATCCATGATCATAGTAATAATTACGTAGTTCTTCTAAACTCTGTTCTAGTTTTTCTTCAGAATAGCGATCTGTTTGCGTAAAAAAAGTAAATAATCCCGGCGTAGATATAGTTAAATTCTTTATTAACGTGTTTTCACTAAATACGTGATTACCAATAATATTGATACGTTGAATTTTTGCAGCTAGCCCCTCAGAAATAGTAATATTCACTAATTTACGATTTCTACTCATAGCGGAAACAGTGACATTCACCCGCGCATTATACCGCCCTAATTGATAATATTGATTTAATAATCCTTGTCTAATCTTTTCTATCATTGCTGGGTTATAGGTACGACCCTCTTCAATGTCGAGATTTTTCATCACCGTAGTAAGTTTGTCGGTAGGGATAACGGAATTGCCCGAGATCTTTAACTGACCGATAGTTGCTCGTTCTGTCACATGAATAATGAGCACACCCTTTTGCCGCGCCACGCTAATCCGCTCAAAAAATCCCGTACGGTATAAAGCCTGAATAACACGCGTTGTTTCAGCTGCGGTTAATCTGTCACCCTGTTTCACAGGTAAATAACTATATACAGTACTAGCAGAAATGCGCTGCAATCCCTCGATTTTAATTTGGCGAACTATGAAAGCACTGTCCGCCCATGCTAAAGAACAAGAAAAAGCCAGCATCGTTAAAATTAAAAGTAATTGTTTTTTCATGAGTTGAATCACAAAGCTCAATATTACGAATGAGGCGCCAATTATCTTGGCTTTTTAAGATAAAATCCAGTGTTTAATTACGGCCTCGGTTGCAAACGCTCACGCACTTCACGATCAACCAGCCCAGTAGCACGATCGATCGCCTCATCAAGGTTGATTGTTTCTTCCCGCACATCCGTTGGCACTTGCACATCACGAATATGCACAAAACCCAAACTATCGATAATGGGTCGAGCAATGTTAAACATCTTGCTTGGAAAGCGCGGGCTTTCATGAGTCACAGCATAAATATCATGCTCAAGTCGAGTATAAGATGTTCGCTCATGTTCATATTCATACTGCTGAGGATGCAACTTGGCAAAATAATAGCGCTCCCCCTGCGCTTTACGCTGCACACGAATATCTTCCGGTAAAGAATCATGTTCGGGAACCACACGAAACCATACACCATTAGACATCCTACGTATATCAAGCGCCTTACCCACTTCATCATAGGGCGTATTAGTATGGGACTCGTAAGTAGATACATTCGGCTGGCTTAGCAAATAACATACCATTGGCCAAGCAAGCGGCTCTATATATTGCTTAAAATTTTCTTTCTGCGCCGCAATGAATTGCTCATAACTCATGATACACAGCATGTATATTCGGCTCAACATTCCAGGAAAAACCCCAATAATACCGCTCATAACTTTTCTTATATTAACTTGGTCAGCCTCAGGAAATCTGTTCTCTATGTCGCGGGCCAACTGGCTCATATCATAAACTTGTTGCTGCTTATCCCTCCCAGCCAGCTGTGCCATAGTCATTATGTCTTGTTCCGCATAATGCCCCTTTAAACAATTTATCACTTCCTCATAGAAATTATATGGGTATTGGCCTGCTTCTAATGGTATTGCTTGTAAAAGAAAATAGCTTAAATAATCGTAAACTTTATCGCCCTGTGTCAAACAATCAGTTAACTTCCCCCATGAAACATCGCGCCAATAAGCACGATCACGCTCAAAAGCTGCCCAACCATAGCGATTCGGAGCATATATTTTTTCGGCAAAATAAAAGGTAATTTGTGTACGCTTAGGAGTTGGCTGTGTAAACATGATAAACCCCCCTCTTACTTAAGCCATTAGCAGGAGTTTCGCTAACACTATCATCCTGAGCGTTAGGCTGTCATCCTGAGCGTTAGCGAAGGATCAGCATCCTTGTGTTGACTGTATTGTGACAAGGATGCTGATCCTTCGCTAACGCTCAGGATGATAGCCTAACGCTCAGGATGATAGCCTAACGCTCAGGATGACAGCCTAACGCTCAGGATGACAGCCTAACGCTCAGGATGACAGCCTAACGCTCAGGATGATAGTGTTAGCGAAACTCCTGGGCCATATCAGCAACCCTATTGAAAGCTTTTTTTTATATTATATACCCTAATAACATCGTACCTAAAGCAAAAACAGGGGCGGCGGCGGTTAAACTATCAATCCTGTCTAGTATTCCCCCATGCCCTGGTAATAATGTTCCTGAGTCTTTTAAATTAGCCCGGCGCTTCAGCATACTTTCAAATAAATCACCAAAAACAGCAAAAATCACTGTGATTAAAGTCAACCCCATTGCCCATGGCCATATTGCATAAGGCAAATCCAACCACAATAAAGTAATAAGTGTAATAATCACGCCACAAATCAATGCTCCGGCTACACCCTCCCATGTTTTCCCTGGGCTTACTTGCGGCATCAACTTATGCTTACCTATCCATTTACCCACAAAGTAAGCGCCCATATCTGCGCCCCATATCAGCACAAAAAGGTAACATAGCATCCAAGGCCCATGCGGCACATGGCGGATAAAGTTTATCGTTACCCAACAAGGAATCACTACCAACCAACCCATAATAGCACGCCAGAATAACCCTCTGCCCCACCAATGACTAAATCTGGGATACGCTACCACTAACCCTATAGCGATAACCCACCAGAGAAAAATAACCATTAAGAAAGTAGGTACAAATGTCACAAAAATAACTGTCATTAATAAATAAGAAAAAATAAGATAATAAAACCGTTGCACCTTTTTATTAAGTTGCGCCAACGTGGACCATTCCCACATTGCCCACAAGGTAACTAATCCAGTGATCACACAAAAAATTAGAGGAGACGTAAAAAATATCAACCCAATTACCAGGGGAATTAAAATACCCGCGGTAATAATACGATATTTAAGCATGAGAAACTTGTAACTGTTCGCTGATATAGCCAAAACGCCGTTCACGGCCAACAAAAAAATCTATCGCTTTATCCAACTCTTCCGCATTAAAGTCTGGCCATAACACATCAGTAAAATATAATTCTGTATAAGCCATTTGCCACAGCATAAAATTACTGATGCGCTGCTCACCGCTGGTACGAATAAATAAGTCTGGATTCGGTAAATCAGCAAATGCTAAGTGTGCAGCAATCCGCTCAGGAGTGATATCATGGCTCGCTAAACGCTGCTGCTCAATGTCCACAGCTAATTTTTTTATCGCCTCACAGATATCCCACTGACCACCATAATTGGCAGCTATCACTAATGTCATTCCGGTATTTTTTGCCGTCATAGCTTGCGCATCCAGAATATGCTGACGCAACTTATCATCAAACCGAGAAACTTCACCAATAACCCGTAATCGTACATTTTGTTCATGTAACTTGACGGTTTCACGTTTCAGCGCAGAAAGAAATAATTCAAATAAAAAATTCACTTCGGTTGGGGGACGGCGCCAATTCTCACTGCTAAATGCAAACAAAGACAATACTTCAATTTTTCTTTCGACACTGCGTCTTATTACTCGTCTCACTGCCTCAACACCAGCTTGATGGCCCAATGTTCTTGGCAAAAATCGTTTTTTAGCCCAGCGACCATTACCATCCATGATGATAGCAATATGGCGCGGAAGAGAATAATTCGTCATATCAATCCATTTTTATGTTAACTATTACACATCGTAAAGCTGTCATTGCGAGGTTGCCAGGGCAACCTCGCAATGACATTCTCATCAGGCAACGCTATTACACTGCTAATAGGTCTGCTTCTTTTGCTGTAAGAAGTTGCTCTACTTCCTGAATACATTTATCTGTTTGCTTTTGTACATTCTCAGTTAAACGCCGCTCCTCATCCTCCGTAATACTTTTCTGCTTAAGTAATTCTTTCAGTGCCGCATTCGCATCCCGACGTACATTACGAATACCCACTCGCGCAGCCTCTGCTTCATTACGTACTACTTTAATTAACTCTCGACGACGGTCTTCTGTCAATGCCGGCATAGGCACACGTATCACCTCGCCACTAGTAGCTGGATTTAACCCTAAATCAGAATTTAATATGGCTTTTTCAATCAATGGCACCGTACGCTTTTCCCAAGGGGAAATCACTAACGTACGCGCATCACTGACAGTGATATTCGCTACTTGCGACAAGGGGGTCTCTGTCCCATAATAATCGATGCGCACATGGTCTAAAATACTGGGATGAGCACGCCCAGTACGTAACTTAGCAATCTCCAACTTAAAAGAGTCTATACTTTTACGCATGCGCTCATCCATAGTCCGAATAACAGAGTGCATTACTTTACCTCCCCCTCAATAAAGGTTCCTATCTGTTCTCCCAACATGATACGTTGTAACGCTCCCTGTTTATTCATATTAAAAACGCGCAATGGCAAGCCGTGATCTTGGCATAATAAAATTGCCGTTAAGTCCATCACCCCGAGGCGCTTCTCTAGAACCTCATTATAAGTAAGGCGTAAATATCGCTCTGCTTTAGGATTTTTTATAGGATCATCAGTAAAAACACCGTCAACCTTGGTTGCCTTTAGAATTACATCTGCACCTATCTCAATGCCCCGTAAGGCTGCTGCTGAGTCTGTGGTTACTAAAGGGTTACCTGTCCCTGCCACAAACACAACTAGCTTACCCTGTTGCAAATAATCTTGGGCAAGCGCACGGTCATAAGTATGAGCAACACCAGGTACACCTAACGCTGACAGCAATGCTACAGCCATGCCTTTTCTCTCTAGTGCATCCCGCAATGCTAATCCATTAATCACGGTAGCCAACATACCCATTTGATCGGCAGAGACACGATCTAACCCCGTAGCACACAAATCTGCACCACGCACTAAGTTTCCGCCACCGATGACAATAGCCACTTGTATGCCTAGTTTGGCAACGTTAATAATTTCTTGGCTAATTTTCGATAACTTACTAGCATCAATCCCAAATAAATGATCGCCCTGTAATGCTTCACCACTCAGCTTCAATAAAATACGCTTATAAATTGGTTGAGACGAAGAAGGCTTTTCCATATATTACCCCCCCTGTACTTGGGACATCACTGCTTCAGCAAAATCTTCTGTTACTTTTTCTATACCTTCACCCGCTTCAAAGCGCGTAAATGTCATCACCTTAGCACGGTGCTTATTTAATAAGGCACCCACGGTGATATTCGGATCCTTAACAAAAGGCTGCCCCACTAAACTTACCTCATCTAAGTATTTTTTCAAGCGACCTTGCACCATTTTTTCTACGATTTCCGGTGGCTTCCCACTACTAGCTGCTTGTGCCAAATAAATTTCCTTTTCTTTTTGTATCAACTCAGCCGAAACTGCCTCAGGTGTAACCACCAGCGGCTTACTTGCAGCAACATGCATAGCAATATCTTTTGCTAAGTCTTTACTCCCCCCTTCTAACTCTACTATCACACCAATGCGGTCACCATGTACATACATGCCCACCGTATGTGGCGACTGAATATAAGCAAGACGTCGTACTTGTATATTTTCACCTACTTTAGCTACTAACCCTTGGCGAACCTCTTCCAACGTCTGCCCTGTGGAAGCTGGCAATGCGGCTAACTTATTCACATCATGCACACCTGCAGCTAAAGCAGCGTGGGCTACTTGCCGAGCAAACTCAAGAAAATGTACATCACGCGCCACAAAGTCAGTTTCACTATTCACTTCAACCAGGATGACTTGTGTACCATCTGCACTTACTTGTGCAATAACCACACCCTCCGCCGCCACGCGACCTGCGCGTTTATCTGCTTTCGCTCTGCCAGACTTGCGTAATACTTCGATAGCACGCTCCATATTACCATCGCTGTCTGCCAGCGCCTTTTTGCACTCCATCATGCCGGCGCCGGTTCGCTCACGTAATTCTTTTACTTGTGCCGCTGTAATCATGGGTTATTGCTCCTCACTACTACCCGTGGCTTCGCCAGGCAAGTCTTCTTCTGGTAGAGAAGGCTTAGATTCTTCATCAACCTCAACAAATTCGCCTGCTGCTTCTTCCAGTCCCACTCCTTGGGCCATACGCGCTTCAACAATGGCATCTGCAATGCATCGAGTGAAAAGATTGATGGTACGACTAGAGTCATCATTACCGGGAACAACATAAGTAATATCATCCGGATCATTATTGGTATCGACAACACCAATAACTGGGATACCTAAACGACGCGCTTCACATACAGCGATATGCTCATGACCAACATCAATCACAAATAAAGCATCGGGTAAGCCACCCATGTTTTTAATACCACCTAAGCTATTCATTAGCTTGTTTTTCTCTCTTGTTAAGCCCAAGATTTCCTTCTTGGTTAAACGTCCAAAACTGTGTTTTTCAAACATCATTTCTAATTCTTTTAAACGACGAATAGACTGACGAATAGTCTTGTAATTAGTTAACATACCACCTAACCAACGATGATTCACATAAGGCATTTGGCAACGCTCTGCTTCTCGACATACAATTTCCTGCGCTGCATATTTCGTACCTACAAATAATACTTTGCCGCGCTTAGTAGCGATGCCACCTACAAAGTTCAAGGCATCTTTGAATAAAGGCAAGGTTTTTTCCAGGTTAATAATATGAATCTTATTGCGAGAACCATAAATATAAGAAGCCATCTTCGGATTCCAATAACGGGTTTGATGGCCGAAATGCGCCCCCGCCTTGAGCATATCACGCATGGTGATATTGCTTGCGTTTACTGTTGCTGTCATAACATTTCCTCTTTATTGGGTTAAGCCTCCACGTACCCCAATTACCTACTTTAATCTTCACAGAAAAAAGCACCCAGTAACTGGTTGCGATACGTGTGCGATGTTTTATCTATACTTGCTAATTAAAGCAGGCCTTTATACCATAGAACCCCTAGAAGCAACAATATCCCTAACAAGTGCTATGTTCTTATGACTGATATATCTATAAAAACCTCAGCAGAAATCGAAAAAATGCGCTTTGCCGGCCGTTTAGCCGCTGAGGTCCTTGACATGATTACACCACATGTAAAGGAAGGTGTTACGACGGATGCACTCAATCAATTATGCCATAATTATATTGTTAATATTCAAAAAGCTATTCCTGCACCCTTAAATTATCATGGGTTTCCTAAGTCTATTTGTACTTCCGTTAACCATCAGGTATGTCATGGCATTCCAGGTGTACGTAAATTAAAAAGTGGCGATATCATTAATATTGATGTAACCGTGTTAAAGGAAGGCTATCATGGTGACACAAGTAAAATGTTTGTTATTGGCAAACCCTCTATCCTTGCTGAACGGCTAATCCGCATTACTCAAGAATGCTTGTATCTTGGTATAAAACACGTTAAACCCGGCGCACATCTAGGTGATATTGGCGCAGCTATTCAGCAACACGCCGAAAGCCAGCATTTTTCCGTCGTAAGAGAATATTGCGGTCACGGCATTGGCAAGGTCTTTCATGAAGCACCTAATGTTTTACACTATGGCCAAGCTGGCACTGGCGAAGTCTTAGTGCCTGGTATGATTTTTACCATTGAGCCGATGATCAACGCTGGCAAACGGCATGTGAAACTATTACCGGATAACTGGACAGTTGTCACAAAAGATCATAGTCTTTCTGCGCAATGGGAACATACCATTTTAGTCACTGATACTGGCTATGAAATATTAACAAAACGCGCAGAGGAAGTAATAATTTAGTAATAATGCCCTTTAAGGAGAAAATAACAATGACTCATCAACTACCGAAACTACCCTATGCCATGGATGCTCTGCAACCTACCCTTTCTAAAGAAACTTTAGAATACCACTATGGCAAGCATCATCAGGCTTATGTAAACAATTTAAATAACCTTATCAAAGACACAGAATTTGCTAATTTATCACTAGAAGACACCATCATGAAATCTAGTGGCGGTATGTTTAATAATGCTGCGCAAATCTGGAACCATACGTTTTATTGGCATTGCCTCACGCCACACAGCACCGAACCCAGCGGAAAATTGGCAGATAGCCTAGTAAAAACTTTTGGATCCATCGACGAGTTTAAAAAGAAATTTAGCCAGTCTGCCGTTAGTTTATTTGGCTCAGGTTGGGCTTGGTTAGTGAAAAACAATGAAGGTAGCCTGGAAATTCTCAATCTCAGCAATGCAGGCACACCGATGAAAGAAGGGAAAAAAGCACTACTCACTTGTGATGTATGGGAACATGCCTATTATATCGACTACCGCAATGCTAGACCAACGTACGTAGAGAATTTTTGGAAATTAGTCAACTGGGACTTCGTGGCCACGCAAATTTAGAGCCTGCTTACAATAAACACTTTCCTGTAATTCTCTGCCATAAGCAGTGGATTTTACGCGTTTTGGGCGTCGTAAAATCCACCCTAACTACGTCCAGGCTTGCGTTGTTGTCGGTTCTTTTGCTGCTCCGCTTGTAGCGGAGGTAAATGATGAGGCTTCCTTCTTCTGCCTAGGAACCCCCCTTGATGATGTGATTGCGGTTGCTGCTCAGGAGGCTCTACTACTACCGCCGGTCGCACTGGCATAGGTGATAATTCGCGCGGGTGTTTCTTCTTTGCATGCCCAACTTTTGACAACGGTACCACTGATGGTAATGGCGTCAACTGAGATCTCCGCCCATCGATAGGTGCTGCTGCTGGCCGTGCTTTTATTATAGGAGGTAATACTTGCTGTCGCTCCACTGGCATCTGTGCAATACAGTGTAACCGACCTAACATAGAAATCATCGCCTCACTTTCCGCCAATGGGATTTGCTGGGGCTCTCGCTGTAATGCCCTGCCTACCTCTTGCCACGCCTCTCGCAACTGACGACAAATAAACTTAATATGATCCGAATCATCCAATGTTTCACGGGTTTTCATTGCTTCTGCAAGAGTTTTCAGCTGCTGATTTATATTTACATATTGGTTAAATTGCCCTACACGACAACTTTGCGCATACTCTTTCAGTATTCGAAATTGTTGCAGAATAAACAGGGTGGCTTGGCGTTCAGCAATCTTCGCTGCCACTGCCTCTAACTCTTGTTGTTTCGCCTTTAACTGTGACGGATAACGCTCATCGTGCTTATGCAATAAACCCACGCGTTCCTTTACTTGCAATTGCTCTCTCACTTGCCTCTGCTGTTCCTTAAGATCAGCAAGCTCCTTCTCTACCCTCGTTATGTTCTTATCCAGCAAATCTAAAGTTCCTCCCTCCAAAACCACTTCCCCTGTAGCAAGACGACGTAACTGTGTCAATGTCTTATATAGATAAAAACTTTCCCTATCGACGTTCACTGATGAACTCAACTCTGCCGGGGTAATAACAGGTAATGAAGGCGCGGATGATGGCGATGATAGCTGAGATTGATGCTGCCGCATCTCCTCTGCCAAACTTATCATATCTCTACAAACCAGTGGCGCATAAACAATGTGTTGCTCTAGTATGTCAATGTAAGCACGCATATTCACAAGCTGCCCGGCTTGATCTTTAGAGGACGTAACCTGAATATGCTTAGCTAATATATCAAGTTGCCGCCATAGAAATAACAAAGCAGCATTTTCCTGCAGCTTGGCGTCGATCTTCCCAGCACGTTGCTCTGCCTCTGCTGAAGTATCCGGTCTATTGGCTCTTTTTTCTGCGATAAGCCAATCAAAATCGCTCTGTAATAGTTTGATTTTTTTATTTATTTCGTCAAGGATAGTTGCCATTTGATCATGCTCGGCGCTGAACATACCCACCCCTTAAATAATTGTCTAAATTATATCTATTATAGACCATATATAAGGTATATTATGCTGTTTCCTCGGGTAAACGCACTACCAATACATCGCATTTAGCGCCATGCAAAATGGCATTGGCTGTTGAGCCTAGCAAGAGTGACAAGCCATGCCGCCCGTGGCTGCCACATACAATTAAGTCTGCGCCAATATCTTCTGCGATCTTTAATATTTTTGTTTTAGTCGGACCTACTTCTACCCATTGATCATCTTTTTTCACTTGTAATGTATCTGCCAACTTAGTTAGCGATTGACGTGCTTCCGCAATCAATTGCCCTTCAATGTCTTCTATCCCCAAATAGGCATAGCTATAGCCTGGCAAGGGCTCAACCACGTGTACAATGCTCAATTTTCCATGCATTAACGCACAAAGCTTGCGTACTTTTGCAACCAAATACTCGGTATCATCGGTTAAATCTGTAGCAAATAAAATATGTTTGTACATGTCTGTTATCCTTTTGTTGCTTTAGAAAAAACAAAATGATTTTTCTCTAAACTAACCTGAACCGTTTCACCAGGCACAAACTTTCCTGATAGGATTTCCTGTGCCAATGGATTCTCTAAGTACTGTTGAATAGCGCGCTTTAATGGTCTAGCGCCATAGACAGGATCATAACCCGCGCTCGCCAAATAATCCAACGACTCCTTGTTAACTAGTAAGTGATAATCCTTTTCCGCTAACCGTGATTTAACGCGATTAATTTGGATACCTGCTACTGCTTTAATTTGCTCTTTATCCAATGGATGAAATACCACCGTTTCATCAATACGATTAATAAACTCGGGACGAAAATGCTTAGCTACCACACCTAGCACCGCATGCTTCATTGCAAAATAATCACCGTGCTGCGAAATATCTTGAATCAAATCTGATCCCAAGTTTGATGTCATCACTACCACGGTATTACGAAAGTCCACTGTGCGACCGTGACTATCTGTCAGGCGCCCATCATCCAATACTTGCAACAAAATATTAAACACATCGTGATGCGCTTTTTCTATTTCATCTAATAAAATTACCGAATATGGTTTACGGCGCACTAATTCTGTCAAATATCCACCCTCTTCATACCCAACATATCCCGGGGGCGCACCGACTAAACGTGCCACTGCATGTTTTTCCATAAACTCAGACATATCGATGCGTACCATGGCATCTTCAGTATCAAATAAAAATTCTGCTAAGGTTTTACATAACTCGGTTTTACCCACACCAGTCGGTCCTAAAAATAGAAAAGAACCAATGGGCCGATTCGGATCAGCTAATCCAGCACGCGAGCGACGTATGGCATTCGCTACGGCAGTCACCGCTTGGCTTTGGCCAATTAAGCGTTTATGCAATGCATCTTCCATATGTAGTAATTTTTCTTTTTCTCCTTCTAACATTTTCGACACGGGAATATGCGTCCACTTGGAAACCACTTCTGCAACTTCTTCTTCTGTCACCTTGCTATGCACGAGCTTGGTTTCTTGACGCTCTTTCTGTAATGCTTCCTGCAGTTTTTTCTCTAAATCTGGAATACGTCCATATTGCAACTCTGCCATGCGCGCCAAATCCGTAGAACGTCGTGCCGCTTCAAAATCCAGCCGCGCTTTTTCCAAATCACTTTTTAATGTTTGTGCACTTTGCACCGTAGCTTTTTCTTTCTGCCAAATTCTTTCTAAGCCTTTATATTCTTTTTCCAGTTTGGCTAATTCTTCTTCTAATTTTTCTAAGCGCTTTTTCGATGCTTCATCGGTTTCTTTTTTTAGTGCTTCCCGTTCAATCTTCAATTGCACCAAGCGACGATCTAGTTTATCTAATGCCTCAGGCTTAGATTCCATTTCCATGCGAATATTACTGCCTGCTTCATCGATTAAATCAATGGCTTTATCCGGTAGTTGTCGGTCTGTAATATAACGATGCGACAATGTTGCCGCTGCAACTAGCGCAGAATCTGCAATTTCAACACCGTGATGTAATTCATAACGTTCTTTTAAGCCGCGTAAAATGGCAATGGTATCAGGCACAGTCGGCTCATCCACTAACACACGTTGAAAGCGCCGTTCTAATGCCGCATCTTTTTCAATATATTTACGGTATTCATCCAGTGTAGTCGCACCCACACAATGTAACTCACCGCGAGCTAGCGCTGGTTTTAACATATTGCCTGCATCCATAGACCCTTCAGCTTTACCCGCCCCGACTACATTATGTAACTCATCTATGAATAAAATGATTTGCCCTTCTTGCTTAGCTAATTCATTTAATACGGCTTTTAAACGTTCTTCAAACTCTCCGCGAAATTTAGCACCGGCAATTAATGCGCCTAAATCCAATGACAGCAATTTCTTATCCTTTAACCCATCTGGTACTTCACCATCAATAATCCGTTGTGCCAAACCTTCAACAATCGCAGTTTTTCCCACCCCGGGCTCGCCAATGAGCACAGGATTATTTTTTGTGCGTCGTAGCAATACTTGAATGGTACGGCGAATTTCATCATCGCGACCAATCACTGGGTCTAACTTACCTTGCTCTGCTCGCTCAGTGAGATCAATCGTATATTTTTCTAAAGCACGTCGATGTTCTTCCGCTCCTGCATCTTGCACACGTTGGCCGCCGCGTTCTTCATTCACAGCTTTTTCAATATGGGATTTTGTAGCGCCAGTCTTACGTAATAAATTCCCTAACGTACCTGAATCTTCGACGGCTGCTAACAAAAACAATTCACTCGAGATATATTCATCTTTGCGTTTTTGCGCTAATTTATCGGTTACATTTAAAATACGACTCAACTCATTAGACACATGAATCTCGCCACTAGTACCTTCCACTTGCGGTAAGCGATCAATTTCTTCATCTAATGCGCTACGTAATCCTGCTATATTGACATTGGCTTTGCTTAATATTGACGTAACCCCACCTTCTTCTTGTAACATCGCTTTCATCACATGCACAGGCTCAATGACGGCATTATCACGACCTAAAGCTAATGATTGTGCATCTGCCAGTGCTGCTTGAAATCGGCTAGTTAGTTTATCCATACGCATTAGGAGGTCCTCGAGAAATATATAATTTTTAGCTATCTATCTTTAACATAGTGACGAAATTGCAAAGATCAAGATGTTAGGATAAAATATAGTCATTCCATTGGTCATGGTAAAAATAATATGCACCCCCGATTAAATAGTGAGCCAGATGCCGTACAGCTTTTTCAAAAGAAAATAGACGGTAAATTTAATCTTCGCACAGCAAAAAAGGATGCAAAAAGCCTCTCTGTTACTGATTTTGATAACATGGTAACGCGCGCTTATGATAGTTATGTCAAGGAAACATATGACATCAATCAAGAAAGAAGCACCTTCAGCGTACTAAATCTCTTTGATGCTCATAGCCACGAAGGAATGGATAGAGCCAATGCCTTTGTTGAAGAAACGCATGCACTAGCAAGCACCAATGCAAATATTCTTACTATCTTTAATAAAATTACCAATGCGATTAAAGGGCACATAAAAGGAACATTGTTTAGGAAACATTTAGCTTATCATTTTCTTACTATTAGTCCTGCCGATACGGATATGATATATCGTTGTGATGGCGATAATATTCCATGGGATAAACTTGCTAATGAAACTTACTTCTTCATTGCTCTGCAATCTCAAGCACAACAATGCTACTGATATACTTCTCTACCCCTTGTATACAAAAAAAATTACGTTACTATTAGCCTAAATAAACGCACAATATAATCAAGGATAACCCTGCATGCTCCACATTAACTCACTACGTGAAGCAATTACCCACGCCTACCATATGGATGAAGCTGCATGCATCAATCACTTGTTACCTGCCGCACAGCTTCCCGACATGGCTTTAACTCATATCACAGACGTAGCCCAACAACTCGTCATTGCAGCACGCAAGCAACAAAAACAGCAAGGGCCGCTTAACGCATTTTTACATCAATATGACTTATCCAGTGAAGAAGGCATTGCGTTGATGTGCATGGCGGAAGCACTATTACGTATCCCTGACACAGCGACTATGGATAAATTGATTACCGATAAAATTGCAACTGTGGATTGGAAAACTCACATTGCTTCACAAAATACATTTTTCATTAATGCTGCTACCTGGTCATTACTATTTACTGGAAAAGTATTTGCTCCAACCTTGGATAATGAAAAAAACCTAGCCTCTTCGTTAGCACGCTTGATTAGTCGCGTCGGCATCAGCATGATTCGCCCGCTGATCTTGCAAGGGATGAAAGCTATCGGCAAACAATTCGTCATGGGTGAAACCATTGAAACTGCACTGAAACGTGCACATAAAGTCATGACTACAGGTTATCATTTTTCTTTTGACATGCTAGGTGAAGCTGCTCGTACTGCACAACATGCTGAGCAGTATTTTCAATCTTATGTACATGCTATTGATATACTAGGAAAAAGTGCCACTTCCACTAACCCAGCTGAAAATCCAGGGATATCAATTAAACTCTCAGCACTGCACCCTCGCTATGAATTTGCAAAACAGCAGATTATTTTTTCTGAGTTATTTCCACGCTTATTGCAGTTAGCACAACAAGCTAAAAGCTATCATCTCGGTTTAACTATCGATGCTGAAGAAGCTGATCGCCTGGATATGTCTCTCGATATTTTTGAAAAACTTTATACTGATCCCTCTCTATGTGATTGGGACGGGTTAGGACTAGCAGTACAAGCTTATCAAAAACGTGCGTTCTTAGTGATTGACTGGATCCAACAATTAGCAAAAACTCATAACAAATGCATCATGCTAAGATTAGTTAAAGGTGCGTATTGGGATTACGAGATTAAACACAGTCAATTATTGGGACTAGAAAATTATCCCGTATTTACTCGCAAACATGCCACTGATGTATCCTATCTCGCCTGCGTAAAAAAACTATTAGCTTATTCCGACTATATTTATCCGCAATTTGGTACACATAATGCTTATTGCATAGCAGCTATCCTTGAGCAAGCACAACCCGAACAGCAGTTTGAATTCCAGTGCTTACATGGCATGGGCAATATTCTTTATGATCAAATCGTTGCTAAAAACCTCTGGAATAAGCCTTGCCGTATTTATGCTCCGGTTGGCACACATAAGGATTTACTTGGCTACTTAGTCCGACGTTTATTAGAAAACGGTGCGAATTCTTCTTTCCTCAATCAACTTGCCGACGATAAAACTCCAATAGAAAAAGTAACGATTAATCCAGTTGCACGCATTGCTGCCTTATCTAAAAAACCGCATCCACATATTCCATTGCCAAGAAATATTTATCAACAATGGTTAAATTCCACAGGTATAGATTTATCTAATTCACAGCAATGGACAAAGCTAAAACATCGCATTGAATTAGCTGAAAAAACTGCATGGACGGGACATGCGATTATTGCTGGCAATACCAAACCAAACGCTACCCAACCCTTAGTTTCTCCTGGCAATACTCAGCAATGTATTGGGCAAGTCAGTGATGCTAATCTAGACGATGTTGCAGACGCACTAACTATAGCCACCGCTGCGACGGCAGCATGGGGTGCTACACCCGCAGCAGAATGCGCTACCCTATTAGAAAAAGTTGCCGCTTTATTTGAACAAGCCATGCCTGAGTTTATTTCCTTACTGTGTAGTGAAGGTGGTAAATGCATCCCTGATTGTCTTTCTGAAGTCCGTGAAGCCATCGATTTCTGCCGTTATTATGCTTATCGTGCTCGCCTTGACTTATTACCGCAAGACTTACCAAGTTGCACCGGCGAAGCGAATCAACTCTCGCTACATCCACGTGGCGTTATTGTGTGTATTAGTCCCTGGAACTTCCCTCTTGCCATTTTTATCGGACAAATCGTCGCGGCCCTGGTGACAGGTAATACGGTTATTGCCAAACCTGCTGAACAAACACCGTTAATTGCCCATGCTGCCATTCGGTTATTACATCAAGCAGGTATACCCAAAGAAGCCGTACAACTCTTACCCGGAAAAGGAGAAATCATTGGCGCAAAATTAGTTGCTGATGAACGTGTGGCCGGCGTGATGTTTACTGGCTCGACAGAAACAGCAAAACATATTCAAAAAACCTTAGCTGAACGTAACGGCCCTATTGTCCAGCTAATTGCAGAAACCGGCGGACTTAATGCCATGATTGTTGATTCCTCTGCACTACCGGAGCAGTGCATAATGGATATCATGCAGTCTGCATTTAATAGCGCTGGTCAACGTTGCTCGGCGCTACGGGTGTTATTCTTGCAGGAAGACATCGCTGATACTTTTCTCGATATGTTAAAAGGCGCAATGGCAGAACTAAAAGTTGGCGACCCTGCGCAGCTAGACACCGATATTGGTCCTGTCATTGATAATGATGCATTGCAAATGCTACAGCAGCATGCAACACGCATGCATCAAGAAGCAAAATTTATTTACCAAGTCCCTTTACCCACTGCTCTTCATGGCTATTACTTTGCCCCCTGTGTGTTTGAGATAGCTAATTTACAGATATTAAAGCGTGAGGTATTTGGTCCTATTTTACATGTTATTCGTTATCCAGCTAACCAGCTGCATCATGTCATGGAAACGATTGTGCAAACCGGCTACGGCCTGACGTTAGGCATTCATAGCCGTATTGATACAACTGTGAAATATATTGCTAGTCATATGCCCGTAGGCAATGTGTATATTAATCGCAATATGATTGGTGCGGTAGTTGGTGTACAACCGTTTGGTGGCGAGAGATTATCAGGTACAGGCCCTAAAGCCGGTGGCCCACATTATTTACCCCGCCTTTGCGTAGAACGCGCCATATCTGTCAATACCGCTGCCGCGGGGGGCAATGCACGACTGGTATCACTGCGGGAAGAGGAATTATCCTAGCAGGCGTTCCCGCTGAAGACGGTGAGCTGATCCTTCGCTAACGCTCAGGATGACAATTTGGCAATTAAACTATCAAATTGTCATCCTGAGCGTTAGCGAAGGATCAGCTCACCGTCTTCAGCGGGAACGCCTGCTAGGATAATGGTTTCCGCCCACCTCAAGAAACGTTATAATAATTTTTTATCATCATGATGAGAGTGTTTATTGAACTGTGTCTACTACCTATGCAAACGAAGGACGTCGCGGCCAGGGAAGGTAAAAAGCGCCGAGTACAAGGACGTACGCTCCTGAGTTGCATAGGTAGTAGACACAGTTCAATAAACACTCTCATCATAATTCAGCTTATGGAGCCTCATGGATAATACACAATCCATCGCCTATGTTATGTTCCTCATCTTCACAGGGACAGCGCTATTATCGACTGTTGCGCTATTCACACGACAGTCGCTATTAGTCGCATACATAGCTTTAGGTGCAATACTAGGCCCATGGGGGCTAAAACTAGTTTCCGACTCTGCTATCATTGATCAAACAGGAGAAGTGGGAATTATCTTCCTACTCTTTCTTTTAGGCTTACATTTACAACCACAGAATCTCTTCCACTCCTTACGTAAAATGAGTTGGATTGCATTTATCAGCTCTGTTTTGTTTTTTCTGCTTGGATTCATCGTTAGCTATGTATTCAACTTTAGAGTCAGTGATTGTTTCATCATCGGTGCTGCCACCATGTTTTCTAGCACAATTATCGGTTTAAAACTGTTGCCAACCACAGTACTGCATCATCAACATACCGGTGAATTAGTGATTAGCGTCTTGTTATTGCAAGATTTATTAGCCATTTTAGTTTTATTGATTTTGCAAGCAATTGCTGATCAACAGGTTTCTATACGCGAATTATTATTAGTTATTATTGCTGTACCTACCTTGCTGTTAGTTGCATATGTTTTTGCATACTTCTTTTTATCTTGGTTATTAAAACGTTTTGATAAGTTTCATGAATATATATTTATTTTATCGATTGGCTGGTGCTTATGTATGGCACAACTGAGTCATGTGCTAGGTCTATCCGCAGAAATTGGCGCATTTATTGCTGGTGTAGCTTTAGCTAGTAATCCCATTTCTCTGTATATTGCGGAAAATTTGAAACCTGTTCGTGATTTCTTTTTGGTTATATTCTTCTTTGCTGTCGGTGCAGGCTTTAATTTTCATTACTTACCCACCGTAATCGTACCCGCCTTAATCTTAAGTGGATTAACCCTAACACTAAAACCTGTGGTATTTCGCTGGCTATTACATCGTGTCGGAGAAGTAAAATCAGTCAGCTGGGAAATTGGCATACGCCTAGGACAAATGAGTGAGTTTTCATTATTGATCGTATACCTAGCTTATCAAACTCACCTTATTCAACCTACCACCACCTATATGGTCCAAGCCGTCACTATTTTATCCTTCATTGTTTCCTGCTATTGGGTAGTTCTTTACTATCCCACACCGTTAGCCACTTCGGATAAGTTACGACGAGATTAAGCAATTATGAGTAACACACACCACTCTCATCATGATCATCATGCAGCATCCACGTCGCATTTTACTTTTGCCACCGCCGTTACTCTCAATCTAGGATACACTATCATTCAAGCTATTTTTGCACTGACTACTAACTCTATGAGCTTATTGGCGGATGCAGGACACAACTTGGGTGATGTACTCGCCCTGCTATTAGCGTGGGGCGCCAATTGGTTGCTTACTTTACCTGCACGCAAGCGTTATAGTTACGGGTTTAAACGTACTACCATTTTAGCTGCGCTCAGCAATGCATTAATTTTGGTAGCAACCGCTGCGGTTATCGCTTATGAAGCTATTTATAAACTTTTTCATCTTGCTGCCATTGATACGCATACTGTCGTCGTAGTGGCACTCATCGGCATCATCATAAATGGTGGAACTGCATTATTATTTCTAAAAGGATCACGCGAAGATTTAAATATTAAAAGCGCATTATATCACTTACTTTCTGATGCTATTATCTCGCTTGGTGTAGTCATTGCAGCCATACTCATTTTATGGACAGGTACACTATGGATAGATCCCATCATTGGCTTAATCATTGTCGTGGTTATTCTATACGGCACACGAGATTTGTTGCGTGATTCGGTAACGCTACTCCTAGATGCGGTACCACGCTATATTGATCATGCTGGAGTCGAACACTATTTAAAAGGACTACCAGGTGTCACCGCCGTCCATGATTTACATATCTGGGGGTTAAGTACTCGAGAAATTGCATTAACCACTCACCTTGTTATGCCAGAAAAACGCTTATCGGATGCGGATTACAAACACATTAATACTGTATTACGTGAAAAATTTACAATTCATCACGCAACAATACAAGTAGAGTCTGGTCATAGCGATCATCCGTGTGCACAAAACGGGCGATGTTAAGCTATAATCCCGCACCTCTCGGGCTAAGGGCTTAATACCGCAGACTCCGGCTCCGCCACGTGTAAGCGCTTGGTCGAACTTTCAAGAGCTGCGCCATCAAAAAGCCGCATACTAGTCCGCTTCTGTTGCTCACGTGCTGGCTCATCTAACCCAGCATCACGCAGAAACGCAGTAAGCTCCGGCTTTCTTCGCAAAAAATCCACAATCATATCCATGCCATCCCTGGAAGCACCCGGCGCTAAAATATAGCGTCGATAGCGTCTACCACTTTCTGAAGATAAAGGATCACCTTGAAAAACTGTGGCATACATATCTGCTGCATAAGTTAACGATAGTAAATAGCCGTAGTATCCAGCTTCATACCCTCCTAGTAAATGATCAAAACTAGCAGGAAAACAAGTGTCTAAAACTGGTAGTTGTAACAGACGGCATCGAAGCTGATTCGCATATGATTTGATATCCAATTCTCTTAGCTCTTCTGTCGACATATCATGCACATTAAAGTCAAAATGGCCAAAATTCAATTGTCTTTTATAGGTATATCCAGCATGCATTCTTGCTCTATTTCTTAATTGCTGTGCCACTTCTAGTGGTAATGGTTGTTGTGTTTCCGTGTGTGCACTTAACTTCCGCAACGCCTCTGGCTCATAACACCAGTTTTCTAACATTTGTGAAGGCGCCTCAATAAAATCTCTTTCTGTGTTTTCAAATTCATGTTGTAACAGCTTAGTGTGTGTACATAAGCAATGCATAACATGGCCGAACTCGTGAAAAAATGTCTTCACATCATCAAAGGGTAAATTTTCATTTCTAGGAAAATTACACAGCATCACAGCAAAACAAGGCTCTCTATCACTAGGAATCCCGCTAATATGGGATATATCACAACCTGATTGTAATGTACCTGCTTCTGCATGCGCGTATTTGCCATCACGTGGGTATAAGTCTAAATAAAATCCACCGATTTTTTCTCCTAGCGTACCTGAAACCTCATCATTATTATAAACATCAAAATACTTCACATCGGGATGCCAAGCATTTTCATTTTCTCTTTGCACAAATCTCAATCCTAATAATTGCTCATAAATACTTAATGTTCCATTAATGACTTTTTCTTGTGGAAAATACTTTTTAATTTCTTCCATATTAATAGAACAGGCTTCCTCTTCGCGCCAGCGCATATAATAGCGCATATCAAAAATCTCTAATTGCAAAGTATCGTCTTGTTCTTTTGCACGAGCAAAGCTAGTTAGTTCTCGTAAATTTCTTTCTAGTAACGGTGTAAATCGCTGATTCATATCATCAAGAAACACTCTTACAGTTTTACTATCACGGACCATTCTCTCTTCAGCAACATAAGCAGCAAATGTTTTATAACCCAATAATTGGGCTAACTCATTTCTTAGCTCAAGTACTTCTTTCAAAATAAGTAGATTTTCACGCTCGCAACGAGTTTCAAATGCGCTAAAAATCTTTTCCCTTGTGCTTCTATTTTTTGCATAATCTAATATAGGAAATAAATCGGGATATTTTAATGTTACCTTATACATGCCCGGCGATACTTCACGCTCCTTAGTAAACCAACTTTTAGGTAACCCATCTAACTCACTCGCTGGCATAACAAAAAAAGTATCATCTTCTTCTATATTGCGCTGAAACTCGATACTCAGCGCGGAAATTTTTTGTTTAATTTGCGTAATTTTTTCTTTTTTTTTCGCGATCATTGATATATAATCCATTACGTTTGTAATCCCGCATAGTAAAGTCAAAATACCGCACACATTCGGGATGCAGCTGTAATTTTTCAGTTTGATATGTGCCTGTTTCGTATTGGCAAAGCACTTGAAAAACATCTTCGCGCTGTTGGCATGCTATGTGGAGTTTTGCTATTCCTGTCGCTGCATCTGCACTCGCTTGTCTAACTACTTCATCAGTATGTACATCTTTGGGGAGAGTACAAAGTGTTTGTGCTTTTTGTGTATAAATACCAAGGTTAATCAGCGGTTGCACTGCCGTGGCAAAATTAATTTTCTCAGGAGAGTTAAGCAAAGCTGCAACTTGGTCATAAGTTTCTATATACAGTTGCTTAATCTGAGCAAGCAATAGTTGAATTGATGCGACTGTAACATGGCTAAAATCTAAAGGAATGTCAAAAAGTTCTTTTTCTTGGGGTTTTACTCGCGACAACATAAATCTCATCCTCCATGAAAGGTATTTGTTATTTTAATCTAGAAACGGTAGTTGCAGAGTCGTAATCTTAGAGAAAAGTTATTAAGAGATCAAGGGCACACATAAATCTCCACGAATTCTGCTTATGAATTAATGCCCATTTTTGCCCTCGACTATTTCTTACATATAATTCGAATATGTCGTACTATCTCGAACTATACGTACACTCCCCTTCTTGAATATCTGCCCAAAAATATTGGAGCGTAACTGGAATAAGCCCATCAGAAGAGAGTTCTTGCTTTACGTTTATTACTTCCGTCAGCATGGACTGGTTCTAACAAACTGTAGATAAAGCTAGTACTTTAGGCTTAACTAATCTTTCAAAATCATGAAAAGCCATTTGAATCAATTCAGAATGTGATCCAGCATTAAAAGCAATATGATCACGGCGCGCTAAACGATCAGACACATAAACTGGCATCCCATAAAGATTACCCAAAGGTGGCATGGCTCCTACTTCACACTCAGGAAACTTACTCTTAAACTCTGATTCTGCCGCCAAATCCACTTGTGTAGCCCCTGTTATATTCCGCAACAAGGCAAAATTGACATGATCGTTGCTCGGTAATACCACCATGGCTAACTTACCATCCACTTTAACAATCACAGTCTTAGCTAATTGTTTACCCGAAATATGCGCAGATGCAGCTATTTCTTGGGCAGTAAACGCAGGTGAATGGCTAATAGCCACATACCTTATATGATGATTATCAAGGAATTCTTTTAATTTTCGCACTGGCATGACAGCATCTCCTTCTTCCGCTCGACTATTTTTAGTATAGTTCTTGTACAGAAAATCAGGGGATGACCAGCAGTTCCGCTAACACTGTCATCCTGAGCGTCAGCGAGGATCTTCTTAATAAATCCTCGGTGTTTATTAAGAAGATCCTCGCTGACGCTCAGGATGACAGTGTTAGCAGGAACTGCTGGGGGATGACATGGAGAAATGCGCAAAACTCCTAATCTCAATTACACAACTGTATCACTCGACTAATCTCCTCTATCGTCGTCCAACGGCCAAACGAAAAACGTATGGCTTGCTGTGCTTCCTCTGCCGTTTGCCCTAGTGCACGTAACACATAAGACACTGCACCATCTTGGTTTTGGCAAGCTGAAGCCGTAGAAATTGCTACCGACGTTAGCAACTTTTCAGCTAGCCCTGCCATCCGTACATTCAAAATATGTGGCACACTGCAGGCAAGATCGGTATTCACCGCCAAGCCAGGGCACTTCACTAACCCTTGCAATAACCGATCACGCAATCCCTGTATATGTGCGCTATCTGCAGCCATTTCTGCAACAGCAATGTGCAAGGCCTCACCCAAACCCACGATTTGATGCGGCGCTAACGTGCCTGCACGCATACCTTGCTCATGTCCACCACCGTGTATTTGCGCTTCCACGCGCACACGCGGTTTCTTACGCACATATAAAGCGCCTATCCCTTTCGGCCCATACACCTTATGCGCACACAGCGATAGTAAATCGATGGGTACGCGTGTTACATCTATCGTTACTTTTCCCGCGCTTTGTGCCGCATCTACATGCAGCAAAATACCTCGTGCTGCAGTAACCTCAGCGATAGCGGCCAAATCTTGAATCACCCCCAATTCATTATTCACGTGCATGATAGAAACTAGTATCGTGTCGTCACGCACCGCAGCCTGGAAAGCAGTAATATCCAGCAAACCATTTGGCAAAGGATTAAGATACGTCACACTAAACCCTTGCTTTTCTAAATGCTGACACGGCTCCAGCACCGACTTATGCTCGGTTTTCATGGTGATAATATGCTTACCTTTGCGGCGATAAAGTGTCACTGCACCTTTTAGTGCTAAATTATTCGCTTCAGTGGCACCGGATGTGAAAATAATTTCGCTGGGTTCGGCGTGAATAAAAGCAGCGACTTGCTCACGCGCTGTATCTACAGCCTGTTTTGCTGCTTGCCCGAATGTATGACGCGAAGCTGGGTTGGCGAATATGCCACTCGGCGTAAGATATTGTAACATCTTGTCTGCCACCCGTGGATCAACCGGTGTAGTAGCAGCATAGTCGAGGTAAATCGACATTTACTCCACCTTTGGTCGCATATGCGGAAACAAAATCACATCACGAATCGACGGCGCATCGGCAAACAACATCACTAAACGATCAATACCAATACCTTCTCCCGCTGTTGGTGGTAAACCATATTCTAAGGCAGTCACATAATCTGCATCATAGGGCATCGCTTCTTCATCGCCCGCCGTTTTTTCTGCCACTTGCGCATGAAAGCGTTCCGCCTGATCTTCTGGATCATTCAACTCAGAAAAACCATTCGCGATTTCACGCCCCGTCACAAAAAATTCAAAGCGATCCGTCACAAAAGGATTGTGCTCATTACGCCGCGCTAAGGGTGAAACTTCAGCTGGATATTCTGTGATAAATGTCGGTAAACGCAGTTTCTGCTCTACCGTTTTTTCAAAAATTTCTAATTGCACTTTGCCTAAAGTATAATTCGCTTGCAATGGCACACCTAATGTTTTCGCTACTTTATTCGCCGTCGCCAATGCATCTAAATCACGTTCGGCTACATTAGCATTAAACTGCAAAATCGCCTGCTTCAACGTTAAACGCTGGAAAGGTTCACTCACATCAAAGCTTTCTCCTTGATACGTCATATGCGTAGTACCCAGTACCGCTATTGCTAATTGGCGAATTAACACTTCGGTTAAATCCATCAAATCCTTATAATCTGCATACGCCTGATAAAACTCCAACATAGTAAATTCCGGATTATGCTGCGTGGACACTCCCTCGTTACGAAAGTTACGATTAATCTCAAACACACGCTCAAACCCACCAACCACTAACCGCTTCAAATATAACTCCGGTGCAATGCGTAAATATAATGGCATATCTAACGCATGATGATGCGTCACAAAGGGTCTAGCTGCTGCACCACCCGCTAACACTTGCATCATAGGCGTTTCTACTTCGAGAAAATCTCGCTCTTTTAAAAATTGCCGTACCGCATCGATAATTTTCGTACGCAGCAAAAATGTGCGGCGCGTTTCTTCATTCACCATTAAATCCACATAGCGTTGTCGGTAACGCAACTCTTGGTCAGTGAGCCCATGATATTTGTCCGGCAGAGGTTGCAAGGCTTTGGTTAACAAACGGATCGTGTGTACACGCACGGAAAGTTCACCGGTTTTTGTCTTAAATAAATGGCCTTCCACACCCACAATGTCGCCTAAATCCCAATCCAGAAATATCTCGTACATCCCTTCTGGCAATTCATTTTGACGTAAATACAATTGAATACGCCCAGAAGTATCTTGCAAATGCACAAAACTGGCTTTGCCCATTAAGCGGCGTGTCATTATGCGGCCAGCTACGCGCACTTGTACTGGATGCGTCTCTAATTCTGGTTCAGTTTTCTCGCCATATTGAACATGCAAGCGTGCTGCTATAGCATCACGTCGAAAATCTGTGGGATAAGCTTTGGCTTGTTGTCGCCACGCAGTCAGTTTCGCACGACGTTGTTCTACTAAATCATGGGTGTTCGTGGTGACGTTTTCTTTATCATGCATACTTTATCCTCTTACAAACATTTCTAGCCCTGTGGGGATCTGGCGCAAGGAATCACAGTCCACTTAATAAACTCGCTTCAATAAATTTATCTAAATCTCCGTCCAATACCGCTTGTACGTGCGAGACTTCAACACCCGTGCGCAAATCTTTAATGCGCGACATGTCTAACACATAAGAGCGAATTTGACTGCCCCAGGTGATATCTTTTTTCGTTGACTCTAATTCTTGTTGTTTCGCACGCCGCTTTTGTATTTCTAATTCATACAGTCTAGCACGCAATTGCTTCATCGCCTGTGCACGATTTTTATGCTGCGAACGATCCGATTGACATTGTACAACCGTATTAGTAGGGATATGGGTAATACGTATGGCTGAATCTGTACGATTCACATGTTGCCCGCCCGCGCCACTCGCACGATACGTATCAATGCGTAAATCTGCCGGATTAATCTCAATCGCAATACTTTCGTCAATTTCTGGGGAAATAAATACCGAAGCAAATGAAGTATGCCGCTTGTGGTTGGCATCAAACGGCGATTTTCTCACTAAGCGATGCACTCCTGACTCTGTCCGTAACCATCCATAAGCATACGGCCCATCAAATTTCACGGTTGCACTTTTAATACCTGCTACTTCACCTGGTGATGCTTCTATCATCTCGGTGCTAAAGCCATGCCGTTCTCCCCAACGTAAATACATGCGCAACAGCATTTCCGCCCAATCTTGCGCTTCCGTGCCACCAGAGCCAGCTTGAATATCCATATATGCCGCTTGCGCATCCATCTCACCAGAAAACATGCGTTGGAATTCTAGCGCTTCAATTTTCTTAGCTACGTCAGTTAGATCTTGCGTAATAGAGGCAAGCACATCGGTATCATTTTCAGTAAAAGCCAGACGATGGAGTTCTTCTGTATCATGCAACAGCATGACTAAGCTATCAACCATATTCACGGTATTTTCTAGCTGAGCTCGTTCTCGCCCCAATACTTGGGTACGTTCAGGTTGACTCCAAATCGCTGGATCTTCTAACTCACGTTTAACTGCTATCAACCGTTCATGTTTTTTATCAACCTCAAAGATACCCCCGAATCTCTTGCAAGCGTACCTCGAGATCTTTTATGTAACCCGGAATAGATAGAATTTCTGTCATGTAAAAACCTTATATTTTAGAGCGTTAACCCTAATATCGAAACCGCACTTGCGCCAATTGTTGCACATAAGAGCCAGCAAAGACAATTTCCACGAAGGTTGAGATAAGATTTATTTAAGCTAAAAATGGTAACTTTATGTGCAATATAATGACAAATTTTGCAGGAGTTCCCGCTAACACTGTCATCCTGAGCGTCAGCGAAGGATCTTCTTAATAGACACCGAGGATTTATTAAGAAGATCCTTCGCTAACGCTCAGGATGACAGTGTTAGCGGGAACTCCTGCAAAATTTGGGGAGAAGTGATATGTTTGTTCGAGACCACACACAACAACCTCTGCGCGTACGGCTGTATAATGCCTATCCCCGTACTTTCGACACACCTTTCATCAGCCCCTCAGGGCAAGTTAACATGGAAGCCTTTCTCCACTCCATTATAGCTAGGCTAGGCTATGCCAATATTCCAACCCACCAGAGAACCACTGGGCTGTTCTATGCCGATGCTTACGCCGAACATTATGCACCGGTGAGAATAGTTTATATATTAGCGGCCTCGCTCATCCTCACTATTGGGATATGACCACTAATTTCAGCTTTCTATTTCAAGCTAACGAAAATATTCTCCCGCATCAAGCCTTAGCCGCATTTTTTCACGGACCGACATTTGCAGACTGTGGCAGTGTGCTGCAAGCCTGCGTGTATCGCGCTATCGAAGAAATGCTAGGTTCCGATACCTTTAATCGCTTATTTGGTAATGCCCTCTCTCGCTTTGTCATTACTCCTATCCTATACAGAGAGATCCCTGTGCAAATGGAGTATCCGGATGTTTCGCAAAAAAATCGTCTGCACGGAGGAAATCCGCTGTATTTCTTATTTGATTCGATAGATACACCTACAGAAAAAGACATTGTTCCCGGTGATATTTTGTATATCAAGGGAATAGAAAAGTATCCCTACAAACATCCTGCTGGCACAGAAAATGGAGAAAATGTCATCTGCATCGGCCGCAATCCGGCAGGAGAAAATCTATATCTAGGTTTTGGGCCTGTCACCTTTCCACAACCACTAACTTATGCGGAAATCCGTGTGAAATTAATCCATGCCTATAACCTACCGCAGTCAACAGACAGTAAGGAAAAAATTCATCTCCTACAACTTAGTACCGCTACTGATGCTATAGAAAAACTAACGCATAAACCGTCTGCAAGCATAGCTACACTTTTAGCTAATGACCACGTCGATGATCATCAGCCTATCGGGGGTATCACTCATGCCATACGCTTTAATCCACAAAAATTACTCGCTTTCCTCCAGCGCCCAGCAACCGCTTGGCATACTCTGCCTTTAGCTGAATTAGAACGAGGAGTCAGCGCCACCGCAACCCAAGCGGTGCATCAAGTCACTTCCTTTCCCGCTGAATCCAGAGGTAAATCGTTTGCGAATTATGCAGTCACCCAACCCGTACAAGCACAGATGCTAACTGTGGCACAACAATTTGCCGCTGCCCTATGTAACAACAAACAAGAAGCAAGGGGCTTAATCCTCACCGGCATGCCAGGCATTGGCAAAACGCACTTGAGTATCGCCGTGGCTACCTATGCTGCTCAACATGGCAGACGCGTGTTATTTATTGATGCTGAAACCATTGGTAATGCTTATCAAAAAATCGGTGAACAACGTGGTGTACCACCTTCGGATGCGGAAATGGAACAATTATTTGCTGAGTGGTTAGACAATATTGACCTGGTAATTTTAGATGACATTAACACCCAATACGGTACAAGCGCTAGGTTTCTAATCCTTGCTATACAATATGTAATTACCCGCAATAAAGCGTTGATGGTAAGTTCAAATCAACCAGTCAACACCTTACAAACAAGTTTGCCGGATTATATAGGTTATACAGACCCACGCAGTGCAAATTTTCTCGTAATACGTGACTTACAAGGCCCTAGTTATCGCTCTGCCTGGTGGCAACATCCAATACCCCATCCCACGCTAACTGCGCTTACTACCAACGACGATGCCCTAGCCCTATTGGCGCACACCGCTAGCCAACAAGCCGCCGGAATTGTAATAGAAAGTCAAGAACAAAACTTAGAACAGCTATGCCAACGTTATCTTGCCCTCTCTCCGCAAAAAAATGTGAAAATACGCATTGTTCAAGAGCCGTATAGAGGCAATTATATTTACGATTTCTATATTCATGATGCCAGTGAATACGATGTATTTATTATCAAAGTAAATGATAATGACGAATGTGAGCAATTACTAAAATTAGTCTCACAAATACATAACCTGGGTAAAAAACTGATTGTGGTTACTGATAATAAAACACAGCTACAACAAAATCTTGCAAGATGGCTAAGTTATAATAGAGAAACTCAGCCTCGCCTCACCGATAGGCTGCATAACTTGCTATTGCAGCAAGCTGATTGGGGGCAAGTTCGCCTCATGGCAGACAACATGACTCCGGCTACATCTAGCATGGGCATGTTCGCCGCCTCTATTCAGCGCGGACCTAAAGCGGCACCCACAAAGCCAAAGAGACCCCCCCGCAAAAGAAAAAAGCACACCTTAACATACAATACGGCCTACAGTAGCATAACTATAGGAGTTCCCGCTGAAGACGGTGAGCTGGTCCTTTCCTTACCCCGCCATCTCTCCCCTTCTTAGAATTCGAATTCCGTGTTTAAACTACTTCTATCAATTCAGAATATCGTTTTAACTCGGCATCCACCGTAAGCAACCGCAATGGTTCACAGATAGCCTGGGCGATAAGCATGCGATCAAACAGATCACGGTGATAAGGGGGGAGTTTTACCACCTCCGCTGCGTGTTTCACTGTCATCGATAATTCAACAAACCCTTCTGTTTCAATAGCGGTAATTAGATCATGGATAGCAACATGCAACTTACCCAGCTGTACCTTAATCGCTGCTTCCCAAATAGAAACGCTGCTCACATACACTATATCTGCATCGACAATGCAGATCCGCGCTTGTTTAGATAAACGTCGATCATTTTTAAGCCACCATAAGAAAAGATGCGTATCAAGTAATACTTGCATTACTTACCTTCAAATTGATTAAGCAAACTCTCTGGAAGTGGCGCATCAAAATCAGCAGAAATCTTGATTTTTCCCTTTAGTGCACCTGGCTTACGCTTGGATTTAGTGAGGGTAATAGGAACAAGCTTTGCTGCTGGCTTCCCTGCCTTGGCAATAATGATTTCCTCGCCGTGCATAACGGAATCAATTAATTTAGATAAATGAGTTTTCGCATAATGTATGTTAACCGTGTGCATAACCGCTCTCTATTTAGATTTAGCTAAGTTTAGTTTGGTCTAACTTAGTTTATCTCTTACGTCAATACAACACTCATTAATCTCCCAATCCCATACGTGATGCCACCTGCTGCTGCGCCTATACACAACATGCGTATACTACTCAGCAAGGCTGAAGTATTAGTAAACAAACTCAGCAAGGCTCCCACTGCTAACAATGACAATGCCGTTAATCCCATACTTATTGATAAATTCCCAACATAATCCCCAACCAGAAAAGGAATAACAGGAATTAAGGCACCCATTGCAAAAGTCAGAAAGGAAGATAGCATCGCACCCATTGGTGAAGGGAGCTCTGCTGGATTTAATCCTAATTCTTCTCGTGCCAAAGTATCCAACGCTGTTTCTGGATTATTAATCAGTAAACGACTTAATTTTTCTGCCTCTTCTTTAACTAGGCCGCGCGCTTGATAAATTAACGTTAACTCTTGAATTTCTTCTTCTGGGTAAAGCTCTAATTCACTACGCTCTAAACCAATTTGATATTCCAATACTTCGCGCTGTGAGCGCACAGATACAAATTCTCCTGCTGCCATTGAACATGCTCCTGCTAATAAACCAGCGATACCGGCAATAATGATGGTAGGATGCTGTGCGTGTGCGCCCACCATACCCAGCAGTAAACTCATATTCGAAACTAAGCCATCATTAACCCCAAACACTGCTGCGCGTAAATTGCCAGACATCGATAACCAGCGATGCTTATGCTCATGGTTTAGTGTATTGAATATTGACATGCCCCGCACTTTCATCGCTGACAATACGTAACGTAACCGCTCCGGCCCAAATTGCATCAGCAAATAACTCACTAAACGATCGCGCACAGAAAGTTGAAAACTAAGCGGAGTTTTTACCTGCCGCGCCCATATCGCCGCTTGCTCTTCCGCAGCAAGCGCAAGATTTTCAAAGAGTTTCTTGCGTAAAGGGTGCGATTCATAATTAGCAATAAGATGATAAAAGTACGCGGAACGCTTTTCTTCTTGCCAATTCTTGATTGGATTCATAACGATATTCCCCGCCTAACTATCTCTAGGATAATACGATGGAATTCGATGGTAATGCTATATCCCTCCCTAAGCAGGATTGTTTTGTTAATAAAAAATAAAGAAATACACACTAAGCTTAATAAATAAGCACAAAGACTCTAGGGTCTGTCGTCAATTACTTACTCAAAGTAAGTAATTGACGACAGACCCTTAGCCCTTTTAGAGGAGAAAAGGCATGAAAAGAGTCGTCATTGTTGGCGCCGGCCCAGTAGGTTTATATACTGCGATTAAGCTTAAACAACGCGGGGTTGATGTCACGGTAATTGACCCAAGAGCGGATAACTATACCCGGCCAGGTATTATTAGCGGCATGGTATTCATGGATTTAGAAGAACATCTCGGACAACCCTTAGAGTATGACTCACATCATATCAAGGATGTGGAACGTTCTCTTTATAAAATCGCCAGCGCATTACATATCGATATTCAAAAATATACGTTTCAAACCCTCACCGACCATGGCGTTATTGCAGCAGACTCACAGAAAACACCAATATCCCTGGCTTGTGATCTCGTTATTGATTGCAGTGGCTCCAAACGTGTCGTGATGAGTGATATTAACCGACGCCATACTGATCCACCCTTTAAGCTACAAGCTATTGCGCCTAACTCATTAAAAAATCATTTCATTGCCTATATTACAATGCCCACCGAAGATGCTGCATTACTGGACACCCCTCTGCCCACACAAACTGATCCGCGAACACATACACAGGCATTAGAAAGGCTACGCCTACAGTTTGGTTGGCCGGAATTCTCTGAACCGTATCTTATGCATCAAACATTAGATAAGAATAAGGTTTGTTTGTATTTTGAAACACCCCCCGGATTGCAGGCTGATCAACAAGAAGCATGGGTACAGGCATTACTACAATTAAAAACCGGTAAAGACACGGTAAGTTTTGCACAAACACCGCTTAAAAGCGGTAAGAAAAAACCTAAATTTACCGCTTTTATTCTTGATCCCCATAAAGCCACCCTCTTTGCCCATCAGGAAAGCAACCTGCCGATGGTAATACCACTCGGAGACTCACAAATTGATCCAGATTATCGACTAGGCATAGGCATTGTAAGTGGCGTTACCCGAGTCGATGCCTGGATACAATCACTCACTATTGAATCTGGCGTAATAACTACTATCGATCTCGAACTTTATACAGCTCAACTACAGCCACTATTAGCCGAATTTGAGCATGAAATTATTACCTCAATTCGCGCTCGGCATTATCAATTAGAATGTGATCTAAAAACAGCAGAACAACGTTACCAGCGAGCACTAGCAGCAAGCACAGAACCCGCAGAAAGACAAAGCATTCAAGCAGGTTTAGAGGAAATTCATTACCGGCGCACTATGCAATATTATCAGAAAGGGTTAGAGGGTTATCAGAATACACTGGATTCAGACCGGAATATTGCTCTCGATGCTTACGGCAATATCACTCATGAGTTGTTATTGGCACGCAGTCAAAAAGCTCTCTTGAAAGCATTGGCGAGCATACCTGAATCACACGCAATAGAGAGAGAAAAAATACGCGCTACATTACAAGACATGGCAGATAAATATACCCAGCTTAGTAAACGATTATCAGCGCTTAACAAACCCGTTAATAGTGAAGCCTATTCTCAAAAAGCATTCGTGTTGCAAGAGCAATTATCTGAATCTGCACAACGCCCAAGACTGCACCGATAGTTTTTCTGTTATAAACCCTTTGCTAAAACCAACGCATCTTCACGACCTGCAAAAATAGGATAGTAATCTTTGCGCTCACCTATTAAGCTAAAACCTAACTGCTCATACAAGGCAATAGCTCGGGTATTAGAACGCCTTACTTCTAGATAAGCCATGTTTGCACCTTGTTGCTGCATATTTAATAATGCATATTCGAGTAATTTTCTTCCCCGTCCTTGCCGTTGAAACTCGGGGCGTACGGCAATATTTAATATGTGACACTCATCCCCTTGTAAATTCACTAAGATAAACGCAATTAATTGTTTATCCAACTCTAGCACCCAGCCTATATAACCCGCGTGCAAACAATGACGAAAAATCTCTTCTGTCCAAGGTGCCGCTTGCGTCAAACGTTCGATTGCGTAAACTTGTGGTATATCATTAACATGAAATGAGCGAAACATATGCCTTACCGACTCACAAAAATTGTTACCCGCACTGGCGACGATGGCCATACTAACCTAGGCAAACAACGCGTCCCTAAGGATAATATTCTCATCGAAGTGCTCGGCACACTCGATGAGCTGAATAGTACACTAGGCCTCTGCTTATCCTTGGGTACACCCAACAATCAACTTATTGTCACCGCATTAACACAAATTCAGCAAGATTTATTTAATATTGGCGGAGAACTCTATGCGCCAGAACACCCGGTCATTACTACAGAAAAAATCTCGCGATTAGAAGAGCTCATAAACAACTGGAATACCACTCTGCCACCTCTTAAGGAGTTTCTGCTACCCGGTGGCAATCCTGCCTCTGCGGCTTGCCATTTGGCTCGCACAGTGTGTCGTCGTCTGGAACGTCGCTTAGTAACACTGCACCAGCAACACCCCTTGGCTAACCGAGAGATATTACGTTATACCAATAGACTATCGGATTTACTCTTTGTGTTAGCACGTATATTAGCTAAAGATACACATGAGCAAGAAGTGGTGTGGGAAAGAAGTGTCTGAACCTCCTTTCCCTAATCCGCTATACGAGAGTGTTTATTGAACTGTGTCAGTACCCTGTCTTGTCTC